>Ga0255352_1000153_pt1 | contig 38462 bp, 31 predicted proteins | sample HBST0metaG_FD_189939 | JGI IMG/M metagenome (GOLD analysis project Ga0255352, IMG submission 189939) | Peat soil microbial communities from Stordalen Mire, Sweden - H.B.S.T0 | ecosystem: Environmental > Terrestrial > Soil > Wetlands > Peat | place: Sweden: Norrbotten County, Stordalen Mire...
CAAGGTGCAGGGGCTCGTCTCCGTGCAGCCGCAATACCGGCACTTGCCGGGAATCATGTAAGACATGTGAACCTCCGATCAATCCATTCGCGATGTTGCCCAGGCACGCGCATCCCCTCGCTCGCCCGAGCGCTCCTCTCGTTTGGCTCAGCCTCCTTTGTTGAGATATTTTTTGCTGCAGATCGTTTGCGCCAGATCAGCGCCAAAAGGTGATAGGCCGCACCTATCGTGCAGTCCTCGGCATGCTTGCCGTGTGCGCAATCGCACTCAGCACAGCGCACGGACTCGCCACCACGGCTCAAGCTGTAGCTCGGTTCGCTGTTCGCCGAGACCAACCGGCGCGCGTAAACGGACAGAACGTCTTCCAGGCTTAGCTCACCGCTGACCGCATCCAGCTCATCGAGCGCGGCGGTCAGTCGGCCAAGCGGCTGAGGAAGAGCGGGCAGGGAAGGCGCGGCCACGGGGAACTCAACGACGCGGCGCAGATGCGCGTTGGCAAGCATGCGCGCAACATTCGCACCTACGCCAGCAAACTCAAGCATCGACACGTCGATAGATCGCGAGAAAGTCTCCGGCTCCGGCGCGGCCTCGAACTGGCCGCCACAGGCGCACAGGCCCTCGGCATGCACGCGGCCACCGCCGGGCAAATCGACACCGACACAAGAATTGGATTTTTCGGGAATCGTCATGCCCGCGCCTCCCCACAGGGATTCGGGCACAACAACAATGCAGATCGACCCCGCGATGCAGGGTGGCGCATAGACATGGCGGTGCTCCTGTTGATGAGACTTCCCGCCAAACTTTGTTCAGAAGATAGGCGGGCTGGAGTTTGAACACCCGTCAACAGTCGGGCCGCCACCCTTACGGAATGACGACTCCAGCCCATGTGTTTCCCGTGCCCAGAAAAAGGCACAGAAAAACCGCTCTTACGGGAGCAGGGCACCGCTGTTGATCGAGGGGTGTTCAAGCCCCTATGCGGTTCACAATACTGCATCCCGTCAGGAAAAGCAAGGCGAAGCTCAGTGCCGGGAAAACCGACACTGACGCATGAATTCGTCCAGACTTGATCGGCTCCAAAGTCAATCGCCAGCATTATGTCACTCTCCAAATCTTCGCCATGCATCAGTCTGACTCAGACTGAGTATAGAACAAATAATGCACTATGCTTGGCCGGTAAGCGAGGAAAAACTGAAGACATTACCGAAAATCCCCTTGACGTGCTGTTCATATTCACGCATCATGAATTCTGAGTCAGTCTGATTATGGAAGAGCAAATAAACCCGAAAACCCCTCGGAGGCTTATCCCCCTGAACGCGGCGGCAAGGCGGCTTGGAGTAAAGCCAGGCACGCTGTACCGCTGGAAGTGCGCAGGCGACCAGCAGTTGACCTTTTACAAGGTCGGCGGCGGCGTCAAACTTGATACAGAAGAAGTCGATCGGTACATCAACAGTTGCCGGGTAGCGCCGCCAGAGGCTGCATAGTATGGAGCTTTTTCCACGAGGGAAGACGTGGTGGGTGCGCTTCACTTACCAAGGGAAGCAATATCGGCGTTCTACCGGGAAGAAGAAGAAGCTGGAGGCGCAATCGGTTGCAGCGTCAATCATTCTACAGGTAGAAAAGGGCGAAGATAATAGCCGCACGCCGCCGACACTTAAGGAATTCGCCGAGGGATGGTTTGCCGAGTGGATAGCAGAATCTCGCAAACTAAGACCACGAACAAAGGAAAGCTATACCTACGGCGCGACGCTAATCGCGAAGCAGGCTTTCTATCGGAAGCGAATGGATCAGATCACCGCTGAAGATGCCGAGATGATGCCTATCCCTGGCTCGCCATCCACCTTTAACTGCGCCGTAAGAACGCTGAGGCGCATGTTTCGCCTGGCCGTGCGGCAAGGATTCATCCACAACGCTCCAGAGTTCAAAACGCTAGTCGAGAGCGGGCGCAAAGAGGTAATCACAGCTAGTGACGAGAAGGTACTGACGACCATCCTGTTCAGTAGGAGTATCGGACGGAAAAACGGCATTATTCATGCGGCCCTTCCTCTCAGGTCTGATCTGAAGATGATGCCAAACGAAATATCCCTCCTGAAAATAACCGATATTGATTTCGTGGAAGGCACCGTGCGCTCCATGGTCATGACGACCGCAGTAAAGAGGGCGCTGCGGAAAGCGTGCGGAAACAGAACCGAAGGATGGGTATTTCCGTCCCCTAACATCCCAGGGAAGCCGATAGGAAGGCAGGCAATTACGAAAGCCCTGAACCGCTACAAACGAGCAAAATCACGCGGATCAGCTCTCAAAATTGCATTTCCAATTCACATGGACACCGGTCTTCGCCCTGAAGAGATGGTGCATCTCCGCGTGGAGGATATTGATTTCACGCGAGGCGACATCTCGGTTACGCACTCCAAGACACAAGCCGGAATACGCCACGTCCCTATGAGTGACAGGGTTCGCAAAATTCTGTTTGCGCATATAGGCAGTCGATCAGAAGGGTGGCTTTTCCCTTCTCCTCGCTACCCAGGAAAGCCCATCACTCGCCCCGCACTCACTCAGGCGTTCAGACAGGCGAGGATACTGGCCGGACTGCCGAAGACAAAAAAACTCTACTCAACACGGCACACCTTTGGGACCGACCTGATGGCCGGAACAGGAAACCCGAAATTAGTGATGGATCTCATGGGCCACAGCGACCTGAAAGTAACAATGCACTACCTGCACCCAGAAACATCGAAGGTCGCGGCAATCATGAATGAACGAAATCACACCAGAGAAGCTGAAGTTTTCAACAAAAAGCCGACAAATTGAAAATAAATTTGTCAGGCGAAAACGTAGCACACTTTTTAGCACACTAGGGATGTGGTAATATCTATTTGAGTCGTAAGACGCTGTAAACAAAACGGAGAGGTGGCAGAGCCCGGTTGAATGCACCTGACTCGAAATCAGACATAGTCGCAAGGCTATCGGGAGTTCGAATCTCCCCCTCTCCGCCAGAAACTGGCGCTTCAGTCTGGAACAGACAGACGCAGACCAGGCCGCCCGTACGGGTGGCTTTTTTCATTCGCATGAAGACACGCCGCAACGACCAAGCTCTCCCCTTGGTTGCAGGTGATTTTATTCTTTTGCTTTGAAACGGCGTCTGCCACGCCCCCGCCTCACACAGAACCAAATTTGGATTGTTCGCGATAGGTCTCGCTCGAATCACGGGTTTTTCCGGGTTCGATCCCCTATCATCGAGACAAGAATCCTTACTGAAGCAATACCCGAGGCACTTCAGCATGCGTGAGATTCCTTTCAATTACACCTCCGCCGATGACGTCCAGGCGATCTCCTTCCTTCTTGGTTCTGAAACCGTCGGCGTGCTGGACGAGCTGCGCGGCACGCGCGTCACGGGCCGCTCGGCCCGGCGTATGATGCGCATCTTCGGCGACGTGCTGATTCATCGCCGCAATCCGTATCTCTTCCAGGAACTGCTCGATTCCGACAAGCGCCGCAAGCTCTTCTTTGGCCAGATCGGCAAGGATGTGGAGGCCATCGAGACCGGCGCGCATGATGACGCACGCGTGCTCGAAGTGCTCGCCCGTTGTCGCGCTCTGGTCGACGAGTTGCGTCACGACATCGAGCAGATGCCCGATCTGCGCCACCGCGTGCGCCGCGAACTGGGTGCTGTCGTCGGCGCGAACAACGTGCTCTTTGACCCCTTCTCGCTGGTCTCTCATGCCACCGACGCCACCGACTGGCGCTTGCATCTGCCACTGGCCGTGGTCACGCCCGAGCGCGAGGAACACGTTGCGCCACTGCTGGCGGCCATCGGCAAGCTGGGGCTGAAGGCGATTCCGCGCGGCGCGGGCACGGGGCTGACCGGCGGCGCGGTACCGCTGCGCTCCGATTGCGTGGTCATCAACACCGAGCGCATGTTTCATATTCGCGGCATCCACGAGCAGCCCATCGCGCTCGACGATGGCCGCACGACCACCGCGCAGGTGATCGAGGTCGAGGCCGGCGTGGTGACCGAAAGTGCGATGGAGTACGCCACCGAGCGCGGGCTGGTCTTCGCCACCGATCCGACCAGCGCCTGGGCCAGCACCATCGGCGGCAACATCTCCGAAAACGCCGGCGGCAAGATGGCCGTCCGCTGGGGCACCTGCATCGACAATCTGCTGGAATGGCGGATGGCAATGCCCTCGGGCGAACGCTGGACCGTGGTCCGCACCAACCATCAGTTGCGCAAGATTCTGCCCGACGACCTGGTCCGCTTCGAGGTCCGCAACGAGCAGGGCGTCGTGCTCAAATCGATTGAGCTGCGCGGCACCGAGATCCGCAAAAAGGGTCTATGGAAGGACATCACCAACAAGGCCCTCGGCGGCGTCCCCGGCTTGCAGAAGGAGGGCACCGACGGTGTGATTACCTCGGCCTGCTTCGTGCTCTACCCCGCGTACAAGGCCAAGCAGACACTGTGTCTGGAGTTCTTCGGAGAAAATTTCGAGGAGGCCAGCCAAGTGATCGTCGAGCTGTCGAAGGCCTTTCCGTACCCGGCCGAAAATGCCGAAACGCTGCTGGCGCTTGAGCACTTCGACGACGAATACATTCGCGCCATTCACTACAAGGTGAAGGCCGCCCGCGCGCAGACGCCGCTGGCCGTGCTGCTGATCGATGTGGCAGGCGACAGCGAGGAGCAGACGGCGCGCGGCGTCGAACGCATTCGCGCCTTGCTGACCGCGCACCCCAACACCATGATGTTCGTCGCACGCAACAAGGAAGAGGGCGTGCGCTTCTGGCAGGACCGCAAGAAGCTCGGCGCCATCGCCCGCCGCACCAATGCTTTCAAGATGAACGAGGACATCGTGCTGCCGCTCGCAACTCTCGCCGAGTTCGCGCAATATGTGGACACGGTCAACATCTCCGAAGAGCGCTACACGCAGTTGCGCTTTGCCGAACGCGCCGAGGAGATTCTGGCGCAGCAGATGGGCCGCGACGATCCCGAACAGTTCGCCGTGCAGACATCTACGCGAGAAGAACTGTTTTCCGGCTTCCGCGCGCGCGTCGCACAGGAAGATCCGAAATCGCTGCGTTCGCACGTTGCGCTCAAGGCCTTCGAACATGATCTGGAACGGCTGATGCGCGGCTACCCGGCGGTGCTGGAGGCGCTCACCCGCGCCGACAAGGAAGTCCGCGACCGGCGCATCGTGATTGCCACACACATGCACGCCGGCGACGGCAACGTGCACGTCAACATTCCCGTGCTGTCGAATGACCGGCCGATGCTCAAGCGCGTGGACCAGCGCATCGACGAGGTGATGGCCAAGGTGATCTCGCTCGGCGGCGTCGTCTCCGGCGAGCACGGCATCGGCATCACCAAGCTCAAATATCTGGAGCCGGAACTGGTCGCAAAACTCTCCGCCTATCGCGCCGAGGTCGATCCGAATGGTCTGATGAACCCGGGCAAGCTAGAGGACTACGAGGTGCTGCACCACGTCTTCACGCCCTCGTTCAATCTGCTCGAACTCGAGGCCAGCATTCTGCAGCACGGCAAGCTGGGCGAACTGTCGCAGATGATCGCGCACTGCGTCCGCTGCGGCAAGTGCAAGCCCGACTGCTGCGTCAACGTTCCCGGCGCGGGCATGTTCTACCATCCGCGCAACAAGAATCTGGCCATCGGCTCGTTGATCGAGGCGCTGCTCTACGACGCGCAGCGGCAACAGTCGGCGCACTTCGAACTGCTCCCCTGGCTGGAGGAGGTGGCCGACCATTGCACCATCTGCCACAAGTGCCTCGCGCCCTGCCCGGTGGACATCGACACCGGCGCTGTCTCCATTCTCGAGCGCGAAATTCTGGCCGAGCTTGGCTTCAAGCACACGCCGCCGGCCACCAAGCTGACGCTCCAATATCTCGACAGCCAGAACCAGACCTTCAACACCGTCTTCCGCACCTCGGTGGCGCAGTTGGGCGGCGCGGCGCAGCGCATCGGCAGCAAGGTGACCAAGCCGCTGCAATCGCTGCCGATGGCTTCGAACTTCTATCCGCTGCAACTGCTGCGCACCTCCATCGGCCCCATCCCCGCAAAGACGCTGCGCGACGTGCTGCCGCACTGCGAACAGGATCAGGCGCTGGTCTTCGAACCCGCGCAGAAGTCGGAGGAGACGCGCACGGTCTTCTACTTCCCCGGCTGCGGATCGGAGCGATTGTTCTCCGACGTGTCGATGGCGGCGATTCACATGCTGCTCGAATCGGGCACGCGCGTGGTGCTGCCGCCGCCGTTTCTCTGCTGCGGATTTCCGGCGCACGCCAACGCCAAGGTCGCGCAACACTCGCGCACCATTCTGCGCGACTCGATTCTCTTCGCGCAGATCCGCGAGATGTTTTCGCACATCGACTTCGACGCCTGCGTGGTCAGCTGCGGCACCTGCCGCGAGGGCCTCGGCGAGATGAATACGCTGAGCCTGTTCAATCGCATCGTCGACGTGAGCGGCTATCTGGCCGAGACCGGATTGAAGCTGGACGGAGCGGTCGAAAACGCGCTCTATCACGCGCCCTGCCACGACTCGCTCGACGGCAAAGCTACACAGGTGCTCACGCAGATCGGCGGATTTGGCACGGTTTCTGCCGTGGACCACTGCTGCTCGGAGGCGGGCACGCTCTCGCTTTCGCGGCCTGACATCAGCGACGCGCTGCGTTCGCGCAAACGCGATGCGCTGGTAGAGACGATCGCCGAAAAGATGCCTGAAACGCGGCCGACGATCCTGACCAACTGCCCCTCGTGCCTGCAAGGCTTGAGCCGCAGCCGCGACCTCGTGACCCCCAAGCACATCGCCGTCGCCCTGGCCGAAAAACACTCCGGCAAGGACTGGCAGAAGCGCTTCACCACACAGGCCAAAGCCGCGACGGTGATCAGCTTCTAACCTTGATCCCCCCGCGGTTTCCGCACCGCGGGGGGGATCGAAGAAAAAATTCTGACCCGGAATTTTTAAATCTTCACGGGATCTTTATCCCTCGGCAACTACATTCAAAACATCGCAAGAGAGAACTTCTCAAGAGGCGATCAGGAAGACGAGTTTTGTACCGAGTTACATATCAATAGTTTCTTCATATATACCAATAAATAGACGGGGGAGGGGGCGCGAGAGCTTTGGCTTTCGCGCCCGTCTACTTTTGAGTGGATCGTCTGGCTGTCATCTGACCAACTGACCGATTGAGGTTCTATAGCCGTTCTTCGATTGCTGCGCCCCGAAGACTGGATGCAGCGTAGCTTTTTTCTGCACGCTACGGAATCTTCTCCATCGGCAGTTCGAGAATCGGCGAGGGTTTGCCGTTCTTCGAGGCCACGGCCCAAAGTCCGTGGAAGTTCTGCCGCAGACCGGGCTGCGATTTGAGGAAGGTGCTCAGCACGGCGGTCGCCTCGGTGCGCAGCGCGGCCGAATCGGTGACGCCGGTCGAGGTGTAAAGCACGGCAAGGTCCGGCTCACGCAACGAGGCGTCGAGGATCACCGCTTCAATCGTCCAGGTGCGGTCGCCGTCGGGCAGCTTGTAAGGGAAAGCGACCTGCGGACCGTTCACCAACTGCGATTGTTCCTGCTTGAGCTTGTCGAGATTCGGCGAACCGAGGAAGTCGACGGGGACCAGCAGGTAGCGCGCGGCCTCGTAGCTGAACCAGGCGCTCCAGGCATCGGCGCTGCCCAGCGCGCGGGCGTGCTGCCAGTACCAGACACCGTCATGGCCACGGAAGGCGCCCTGGCGCAGCGAAAGGCCAGCCAGCCTCCAGGCTTTGCCGTCCCAGGCAAGAATCAGGCTAATCTGCCCGGCCAGCGGTGCGCCTGCGGCGTCGGCCAAAGCCACGGCGTAGCGGCCCGGAGGCAGCGCCTGCATGTTCACGGTCACGGTCAGCGAACCCGAAGCATTCGAGCAGAAGAACTGCGTATCGGCGGTTTCGGTCTGCGCGCTGGCGTCGAGCAGATAAAGGTTGCGCAGCTTCGGCTGGCCGTTCTTGAGCAAGTCGGCCGACTGCTCGACGGCGCCCTTGATGCCCTCCCACGAACCGGACTCGGCCGGCAGTAATTCTGCCTGCAAGGCGGGGTAATCCTGCGCGAAGACGGCCTGGAACAGCCGTCCGGAGGCCGCTCCGAGCGAGGCGCGATCCTGCGCGGTCAACTCGCCCTGCGAGACGCAGGATGCCGCACGTGCGGCCAAGGGCATCGCCATCAGGGCCACCACGGCCCAGAGACCTTTCAAGCGCATCTGCACGCAAATCCTCTCTTCCACCGCGCGGCCCGGATTTTTTCGAGCGCCGACGGGTCACTGCTAGTCTAGTACATGAAGAACGGCGTTCGCCGCCGCTCCGTGGGAGTCCCAAGTTCATGCGCACGATGGATCTGCCGCAATCTCATCTTTCTGTTCGGCCAGCGGCATCTAGCCGCCTCTGCGTAGCCTCCCTGTTGCTTCTGACGCTGGTGACCGCGCTTCCGGTAGCACTGGCTCAAACGACGGCAACTCCGGCCACGAAGAAGCCCGCCGCGGCAAAAACAGCCGTGCGCAGAAGCAAGGGACAGACTGCAAAAATTTCCGCGAAGGCAAAAGCAAACAAGGCAGCAACGACGGCTGCCGCACCGAACCCAAATGTTTCCACAACTCCGGCCGCGCCCCCGCTGCCCGACTGGCCGGTCAACGACCAGCCCACGCCGGCCACCGTCGTCTGGAACAGCGACGGCCTGCACATCAGCGCTGACAACGCGAGCCTGCGGCAGATCCTCGACGACGTGGCGCAGGCCACCGGCGCCACCGTCGAAGGTTCCATTCCCAACGAGCGCGTCTTCGGCAACTTCGGCCCGGGCAAGGCACGTGACGTGCTGGCCAAGCTGCTGGATGGATCGGGCTATGACATTTTGCTGATCGGCGATCAGGGCTCGGGCACGCCGCGCCGGATCGTGATCAACACCCTCGCAACCGGCGCGCGCGAGTCCTACACCACGCCCAAGCCCGCCAACAAACACGCGGACGACGATGACGATGTCGACGATGCCCAGCCCGAGGAGCCACAGCCGCAGCAACCGCCTGCGGTGCGCAACGGCCCCGGCGGACAGCCCGGGCAAACGCAAGGCCCACCGCAAAGGCCCTCGCAAGCGGGTCAACCGGGAGAGCAGCAAGATCCGCCCCAATAAATTCAGCAGCATTCGGCAGTCAGTCACACAGGAGGCAGTGCTTTGCCTCACCCGCCAGGAAAGAGGACGACGGACTTCAGCCTCTGCATCCCTACGAGTTTGCAGCCCGACTCAGATCGTGCCCTTTCAAGACAGAACTTTGTCAGAAACGACGAAACGCCACGGCTTTCAACCGTGGCGTTTCGTCGTTTCGATTGCTTGTAATGTTTTTTAAAGAACGCGCACCGCCGCGGTATGCGTTTTTACTGCCACGGGCGGCTTTTGCGGTTGCATCAGCGCAAAGCCCGCACGCAAAATTCCATAAGCAACTAGAATGCCGAAGGCCATCGAACCTACTGCGGCGCATACCAGCATCGTTACATTCATCCAATCCGTCATTAATCTGTCCTGGACCTGTCCTGTCAAAAATTTCTTCTGCTTCAGCGCGGCTTCCGCGTCAACCCACAAGGGTCGATATTAGCGCACACCACCCAATGTATTCTATTCTCCACGAAGGTCGATCAATTGACCCTGATTTCTGTTGCCCAATAGAATACCCTAGAAGGAGCGGGTTCCACGAAGCGATTTTTCGGACCGTACTTTCCCGTTTCGGCCTATCCCTTCCCGACCACATCTCATGCCAATTACCCACATTACGGTACGCGGGGCGCGCCAGCACAACCTGCGCGATGTCAATGTCTCCATTCCCCGCAACACGCTGACGGTCATCACCGGGCTCTCCGGCTCGGGCAAAAGCTCGCTGGCCTTCGACACCATCTTCGCCGAGGGACAGCGCCGCTACGTCAACACGCTGTCGGCCTACGCGCGGCAGTTTCTCGATCAGATGGAAAAGCCCGATGTGGACTCGATCGACGGGCTCAGCCCCGCCATCTCCATAGAGCAGAAGACCACCAGCCACAGTCCGCGCTCGACGGTGGGCACCACCACCGAGATCTACGACTTTCTGCGGCTGCTCTATGCCTCCATCGGCACGCCGCACTGCCCGCAATGCGGCCGTCCCATCGCCCGACAATCGGCCGAGCAGATCGTGCAGCGCATTCTGGAACTGGGCAAGGGCGAGCGCGTTACGGTGATGGCCCCCATCGTCCGCGGCCGCAAGGGCGAGTTCCGCGACATGCTCGACGATCTGGAATCGCAGGGCTTCCGCGCGCGCATTGACGGCGAGGTCTTCGATCTCTCCGAACCCGTCGTGCTCGACCGGCGCAAGAACCACACCGTCGAGGCGCTGATCGACCGCATTCTGCTGCGCACCGACGGCTCCGCGCCGCGCACCTTCGGCATCACGCTCGGCAAGGAAGCGGCCCCGCCCGCCGCGGCCCCGAGCGGCAAGCCCTCGGTGGAAAAACGGCTGGAAGCCGCCGTGCGCAAGGCGCTGCAACTGGCCAACGGGCTGGTTCTGGTGCTGCTGGCAGGCGGCGAAGAACAACTGTTCAGCGCCTCAATGGCCTGCCCGGAGTGCGGCCTCGACGTGCCCAGGCTTGAGCCGCGCAGCTTCAGTTTCAACTCCAGCTTCGGCGCCTGCCCGGAGTGCAACGGTCTCGGTTCGCTCTACGACTTCGACCCGGCCAAGATCATCTCCGACTGGTCGAAGCCTTTGCTCGACGGCGGACTGATTCTCGGCGCCAGCTCGCAGTACCTGCTCAAGCTGCTGCACCTGGCCGCCGCGCGCTACAAGATCGATCTCGACCTGCCCTTTGAGGAATTGCCCGTCGCCCACCAGCGGATGCTCGTCTACGGGCCGCCGAAGAACGAAGCGCCGCGCACCGGCTTCCACGGCATTCTCGAATATCTGCGCGACGCGGCAGAGGATGCGCGCAGCGACAGCTATCGCGAGTCGATGATGAGCTACATGTCGGCGACGCCCTGCCCGTCCTGCCGTGGCAAGCGGCTCAAGCCCGAGGCTCTGGCGGTTACCATCGACGGACTTTCCATCGCCGACTTCACCGCGCTGCCGCTCAACAAGGCGCTTTCGGCCGTGCTCAGCCTGAAGCTGACCGCGCGCGAAGCGGTGATCGCCGACCGCATCCGCCAGGAGATCACCACGCGGCTGGAGTTTCTCTGCGACGTTGGCCTCACCTATCTTTCGCTCGACCGCAGCGCGGCCACACTCTCCGGCGGCGAGGGCCAGCGCATCCGGCTCGCTACGCAGATCGGCTCCAAGCTGCGCGGCGTGCTCTACGTACTCGACGAGCCTTCGATCGGCCTGCACCAGCGCGACAACAACCGGCTGATCGAATCGCTCGAAAAGCTGCGCGACCTGGGCAATACCGTGCTGGTCGTCGAACACGACGAGGACACCATCCGTCATGCCGACTATGTGCTCGACCTCGGTCCGGGCGCGGGCCGTCTCGGCGGCAACCTCGTCGCCGCAGGCACGCCGGAAGAGATCATGGCCTGCCCGGAATCGCTGACTGGCCGCTACCTCTCCGGCAAGACCTCGATGGTGCATCGCGAAAAGCCACGGCCACTCACCGGCAACTGGCTGCAAATCACCGGCGCGAACGAGCACAATCTACAGAATCTGACGGTCAACGTGCCGCTGGGCGTCATCACCGTGGTCACTGGCGTCAGCGGCAGCGGCAAAAGCACGCTGATCAACGACATTCTCTATCGCTCGCTGGCGCAGCAGATCTACAACTCGCATGAGGACCCGGGCGCGCACGACACGCTGGTCGGCTCCGAGCAGATCGACAAGGTAGTGCGCATCGACCAATCACCGATCGGCCGCACGCCGCGCTCGAATCCCGCCACCTACACGCAGGTCTTCTCGCCGATCCGCGATCTGTTCGCCATGCTGCCCGAGTCACGCGAACGCGGCTACAAGGCCGGTCGCTTCAGCTTCAACATCTCCGGCGGCCGCTGCGAGGCCTGCCAGGGCGACGGCCAGCGCCGCATTGAAATGAACTTTCTGCCCGACGTCTACGTCGAGTGCGAGGTCTGCAACGGCAAGCGCTATAACCAGGAGACCCTGGCCGTCAAATTCCACGACCACTCCATTGCCGACATTCTCGGCCTGACCATCGAGGACGCGCTCACCGTGCTCGCCGACGTGCCGCAGGTGCGCCAGAAGCTGCAAACACTGGTCGACGTGGGCCTGGGCTATGTGCGGCTGGGGCAAAGCTCAACGACGCTTTCGGGCGGCGAGGCGCAGCGCATGAAGCTGGCCCGCGAACTGTCGAAACGGCAGACCGGGCGCACCCTCTATATGCTCGACGAACCGACCACGGGCCTGCACTTCGACGACGTGCGCAAGCTGCTCGAAGTGCTGCACCGGCTGGCCGATCTGGGCAACTCGGTGATCATCATCGAACACAACCTCGACGTGATCCGCAACGCCGACTGGGTCATCGACCTTGGCCCGGAGGGCGGCGAGGGCGGCGGAAAACTGGTGGCCGAAGGCAGACCGGCGAATGTGGCCGCCGTCAAAGGCTCCTACACGGGCGAGTTTTTGCGCCGCTACTACACGCCAGCCCAGATCGGGAACGCCGCGGATGAACTGGCCGCCGAACTCAGTGCTCTGGCCACGGAAAAAAGCACAAGGCATGTAGAATCAAGCGGACAAGAAGGAACCTCTCCTCTGCGCGGCAAAAAGAGCGCGGCGAAAAAATCCACCCGCTCCGCCTCGCCCAGAAAGAAGAAAACAGGCCGCGCATGAACAGCCCGCTCCATCCTCTGAATCTCGACCCGCCACAGCCGCCGACCCCCGAAACGAGCGGCGCGTGGCCCGCAGAGGCACCGGAGGCCGCAACCGACGAGCCTAGGCCCGCCGACGAGCTTCGACCCGCCGACGATTCGCGACTCTTCGAAAAATGGGAGCAGATCACACCGCCACGGCCGCCGCGGATACCACACTTCGGCCACCTGTGCCTGCTCGGCGCCATGGCTCTGCTCGGTCTGCTGATCGCCGCACTCGCGACCCACCTGGCGCTGCGCGCACACCTGCTCGGCGTCGCCACCGTGCAGCAGGCCCAGTTCAACATCGGCTACACGCTCGGCAGCGAAGCGATCCTCTACCTCGTCACCTTTACCTCCGCATTCCTTTTCTTTCCGATGCTGTGGGAGAAGAGCTTCTTCGCCGGTCTGCAGTGGAACGGCGCAACCGCGTTCCGGCTGCGCCGCCAGTTGCTCGTCTGCGCCGCGACCTGCTTCCTGCTGGCCATGCTGTCAAGCCTCTGGATGCCCGGCCCGAAGGACGCGCCCATCGACAAGATCTTCCGCACGCCGGGCGCGGCCTGGCTGCTGTTTGTCTTCGGCACCACCATCGCCCCGATCTGCGAGGAGATCATCTTCCGCGGCTTTTTGCTGCCGGCCCTCTGCACGACAGTCGACTGGGTGCGCGAAAGAATCGAGGGCCGCATCCCTCTGCCGCTCGATGCCAATGGACACCCGCAGTGGTCGCGCATGGCGCTGATCATGGGCACGCTGTTCACCAGCCTGCCCTTTGCCGCCATCCACGCCGCGCAAACCAGCTATGCCTGGGGACCGCTGGTGCTGCTGCTGCTGGTCAGCCTGATTCTGTGCGCCGTGCGGCTGCGCACCCGTTCGCTGGCCGCCAGCGTGCTGGTCCACGCCGTTTACAACTTCCTGCTCTTCTCGCTGATGCTGATCGGCACCGGCGGCTTCCGGCATCTGGAAAAGCTGTAAAAGCAGGGAACAGGGATAAGGGAACAGGGAGTAGCATCATTGCTTCTTCAGTTTGTGCATCATGGCAACCAGCATACGGCTGACCTCTTCCGACAAGGCTTCTGCCTCCAGACAGAACTGCTTGTTCCCAAAATGCAGTTCTTCCGCCAATGCCAACTGTGTCTGTACCTCGAAGGTCGAACCACGAGCATGGCCAAGGAACTGGTAGTATTCCCCCGTGGTGGATCGTCCATATCCTTCCGCGACATTGCTCGCCACCGACACCGCCGCTCTCCGTAGCTGATTCGTCAGCCCGAATCGTTCCTGCGCCGGAAATTCTTCCGTCAGCCTGTAAACGGCAAGACTGAGTTGCATAGCCCTCTGCCACACCAGAAGCTCACGAAAGGATTGCCCCATAAAAGTTCCCTTTCAAAATCTTCCGGATTTTAGCCTCACGCACTCCTGTTGCAAAGTACCCATCCCTGTTCCCTGTTCCCTTATAAAATAAAAAACGATGACCACCTCCTACGCACAACAGCTTCTCTCGCTTCTCTCCCGCCTCAGCTTCAAGCTCGGCGAGTTCACGCTGGCCTCCGGGGCCAAGAGCGATTACTACATCGACTGCCGTCTGACGACGCTCAACGCCGAAGGCGGCCGTCTCACCGGCCACGCCATTCTTGAGCTGCTCGAAGCCCATAAGATCGAGGCCGAGGCCGTCGGCGGCCTGACCATGGGCGCCGACCCGATCGTCTCCAACGTGGCCACGGCCAGTGCCTGGCGCGCGCAATCGACACCCTCAGCGCCGCTCATCCAGGGTTTTCTGGTCCGCAAGGCCGCCAAGGATCACGGCACCGGACGCCGCATTGAAGGCTTCTGCCGCAAAGGCGCGCGCGTGGTTGTGGTCGACGACGTCTGCACCACCGGCGGCTCGACCATCAACGCCATCGAGGCCGTTCGCGAGGCGGGCATGACCGTCGCCGCCGTCGTCTGCATCGTCGAGCGCGAGGAGGCCAAGGGTCGCCCCGCCGTCGTTGCCGCCGCCCAGGGCGCGCCCTTCCTGCCGCTGTTCACGGCCAACGATGTCCGCGCCGAGCACATCCGCCAGCTCGAAGCAGCCAAGAAGTAAGTGGATTTCTCCGCAAAATGCAGAAGGGGCAGCCTGTCGAGGGCTGCCCCTTTTGTCTGGGGGAGGGATACAGTGTTGAGGCTTTGGGGAAGCCGTTTTTGGAAAAACTTTTTTTACTTGCTGCCGAGCTGCGATAGACCCTGGTTGGCCAGCAACGCCACCTCGACGCGCCGGTTCTGCTTGCGCCCCGATGCGGTTCTGTTCGAGGCCACGGCCTTGTCCTTGCCAATGCCGATCAGGTAGAAGCGATGCGCGGGAATGCCGTGCTTCGCAGCCAGGTAGCGGACCACCGCGTCGGCGCGGCGCTGGCTCAGCTCATAGTTGTATTCAGAGGATCCAACGGAATCGGTTCCGCCCGTCACTTCGAGAACGTAGCCGCCCTGCTGGCCGATCTGCGCGGCAAACTGGTCGAGCTGTTCGCGGTCGGCCCGTGTCAGCTCCGCCTTGTCGAAGCCGAAGGTAATCGCGACGTTCCCCATCTGTTTGTAGTTATCGAGGCCCTTGACCACGCTCTCAAGCGAGTCGGCGCGATGCACGGCGTTGTTGGCCGCTGTCGAAGCCACACCGGCCTGCTGGCTGGCATTCTGCGCCTGCTGGCTGGCCGTGTCAGCCGCGCCCTGCGCGTGCTGAATGCCCGACTGCGCACGCTGATCGACGTCGCGAATCTGACGGCTGTTTTCGCCCGTCTGCTGATCCAGCCGGTCGGTATGTTCGACCAGCGGAGCCGTTTGCGTCTTCACATATTTCTTGGTCGCGCATCCGGTCGCGCCCACGGTAGCCAATGTCGCAACTGCCAACGCAAATCTGAATCCATTCTTGGTCATGGTCGTCTCTCTTTCCTGTCCGTTCCCGGCTTTGGTTTCCGGCTGCGGATCATCCCGTACGACCATTGCTATTGCATTCCCTGTGCCAAAGTTTTTATTTTTCTTTTATGTTGATAGATAATAGGTTACGAGAATTTCTTCCTGCCAGGGTAGCTTAGCGCATCGTGTAATTTTTACCGACCAGGTAAGGAATACCTACCGGCATCGTGTTCTTTTTTCCTGGCGCACTGCAAAAAGCCCCCGACCGAAGCCGGGGGCTTTTTGCGTGTGGGCGCAGCAGGCGCGTACGCCTGGACGGCCAGTCCTAGTACATGCCTTCCATGCCGCCGCCGTGGCCACCGGCCGGAGCAGCAGCCTTGGGCTCGGGGATCTCCGAGATCAAGGCTTCAGTGGTCAGCAGCAGGCCCGCGATCGAAGCCGCGTTCTGCAGCGCCGTACGGGTGACCTTGGTCGGATCAATGACACCGGCCTTGACCAGGTCCTCGAAGGTATCGGTGGCCGCGTTGTAGCCGTAATGCTGGTCCTTGGACTCAAGCACCTTGGCCACGACAACCGCACCCTCTTCACCGGCATTGGCAATGATCTGACGCAGCGGCTCTTCGAGCGCGCGGCGGATGATCTTGGCGCCGGTCTTCTCGTCGCCTTCGAGCTTCTTGATCAGCTCTTCGACGGCCGGGACTGCACGAACCAGGGCAACGCCGCCGCCCGGGACAATGCCTTCCTCAACAGCCGCACGGGTTGCGTGCAGAGCATCCTCAACGCGAGCCTTCTTCTCCTTCAGCTCGGTCTCGGTAGCCGCGCCAACCTTGATGATGGCAACGCCGCCCACCAGCTTGGCCAACCGCTCCTGCAACTTCTCGCGGTCGTAGTCGGAGGTGGTCTTCTCGATCTGAACACGAATCTCCTTGACCCGGCCCTCGATCTCGGAAGCCTTGCCGCCGCCGTCCACGATGGTGGTGTTGTCCTTGTCGATGGTGACGCGCTTGGCCGTGCCCAGATCCTCAAGCTTCACGCCTTCCAGCTTGATGCCCAGATCCTCGGTGATGGCCTTGCCGCCGGTCAGGATGGCGATGTCGCCCAGGATGGCCTTGCGGCGATCGCCGAAGCCAGGAGCCTTGACGGCAGCCACGTTCAACGTGCCACGCAGCTTGTTGACCACCAGTGTCGCCAGAGCCTCGCCTTCAATGTCCTCGGCGATGATCAACAGCGGCTTGCCGGAGCGGGCAACCAGCTCAAGCACCGGCAGCAGATCCTTCATCGCGCTGATCTTCTTCTCGTAGATCAGGATGTAGGGATCTTCCTGGATCGCTTCCAGGCGCTCGGTGTCGGTGACGAAGTAAGGGCTCAGATAGCCGCGGTCAAACTGCATGCCGTCGACCGTCTCAAGACCGGTGTGCATGGTCTTCGACTCTTCGATGGTGATCACGCCGTCCTTGCCGACGACCTTGACCGCCTCGGCGATGATGGCGCCGATCTCCTGGTCGCCGTTGGCCGAAATGGTGCCGACCTGGGCCACGGAACCCTCATTGACGGGCTTCGAGATCTTGCCCAGAGCGCCGCCGTCAATCCACTTGCCATCCTTGTCGCGAGTACCGATCACGGTCGCCACGGCCTTGTCGATGCCGCGCTTGAGGGCCGTCGGGTTCGCACCGGCGGCAACCGTCTTCACGCCTTCGCGATAGATCGACTGCGCCAGAACGGTCGCCGTCGTGGTGCCGTCGCCGGCGATGTCGGAGGTCTTCGAAGCAACTTCCTTCACCAGCTGCGCGCCCACGTTCTCAAGCGCGTCCGCCAGATCGATTTCCTTGGCAACCGTCACGCCGTCCTTGGTGATGGTCGGGGAACCGAATTTCTTTTCAATCACAACGTTGCGGCCCTTGGGACCGAGCGTAACCTTGACCGCGTCCGCCAGCGTGTTAACGCCACGCAGGATCGCTTGACGGGAATCTTCACCGTGCAGAATCTGCTTTGCCATAATGCTTATCTCCTAAGAGTGAACAGTGAACCGTGAACAGAAATCCACGCGTTGTTCAATGTGCGCTGTTCTTTCATAAAACTTGATCGTTCGAGTTGGACCTGAAGTGAACCGCCCGTGCCAGCAGCGGTCGACTGACCACTGCGCACTGCCCACTGTTCACCGGCAGAAAGCTACTTCTTGATGATGCCGAGGACATCTTCCTCGCGCATGATCAGAAACTCTTCGCCATCGATCTTGATCTCGCTGCCCGAGTACTTGCCGAAGAGAACACGATCGCCAGCCTTGACGTCGAGCGGGAAAACCTTGCCCTCATCATTTGACTTGCCCTTGCCCACGGCGATCACTTCGCCTTCCTGCGGCTTTTCCTTGGCGCTGTCAGGAATGATGATTCCGCCACGGATCGTTTCGGTCTCTTCCACCCGACGGACCAGAATACGGTCATGGAGGGGAGTAAAGCTGCTTGCTACAGATGCTGCCATTTGTCGTTTCTCCTTCACGAAGCGCGCCGGACTTTGCCCGGAACGCGGCATTATTGTGAAAATCGAAGCTTCCTGAAAGGGATCAAGTACCGGCGGTGCCAGACAGTGAACAGGTTCAAGCAGTTCCGTCCCGGCGGTGCTAGCACTCTCGCTTTTCAATTGCTAATGCTACGAAAGGGAAAAACCTTTGTCAAGAAGAAAGATCAATACCTTAGCGAGTTACGCTAAGGTATTTTTACAGCACCGTGAATATTGATCCGCCTTCCTCCCGCACACTACCGCCAAGTCACAGAAAAAGCAGCTCCTTCCATCCGGAAAAACATTCCTGCCCAAAGCGGTTCGGCCGCGCGGGGAGGGCGCGAAGGGCCGCCGACGAGACCCGATCTCCGTTGTCTATTGCGGATTCCTGAAAAATCTTCGTTCTCTTGCCCCACGGGATTCGCTGCCCTGGCCCGCGACACGTTAATATTCTTGGTATGTTTCGCCGATCGATCTTCCGGTTCAGCCTTTTCGTCGCCATTTTCGCGTTCGCCGCTTCCCTGCTGGTTGCCCAGCAGAAGGACGAGAACCTGCCACGCAAGTTCAAGGTTCCGCCGATGTCCTCGCGCATCGAAGTGACCGTGCTGCGCGACATCAACAGCAAGCCGATTGAAAACGCCGCGGTGATCTTCCACCCGGTCGAAGGCGACCGCGACAAGGGCGTCATGGAGCTGAAGACCAATGAGGACGGCAAGACCATGATCGACGTGATTCCGATCGGCGACACCGTGCGCCTGCAGATCATCGCCCGCGGCTTCCAGACCTATGGCCAGGACTTCAAGGTCGACCGGGACGAGATCAAGCTCCTGGTCCGTATGAAGCGTCCCGGCGGCCAGTATTCGATCTACAAGAACACCGACCCGGCCAGCAAGCCCGCCGAAGAGCAGAAGGCCCAGCCCGAGCCGAAGCCCGAGCAGAAGTAAGGTTCCGCAGGCTGATGATGGAAGCTCTTCCTCTTCACGGTAAAACCGCACTGGTGACCGGCGCGGCGCGACGCGTGGGCCGCGCGCTGGCATGGGCGCTGGCCGAGGCTGGCGCCGATGTGGCCGTCACCTATCGCACCTCGCAGGCCGAGGCCGAGGAGCTTGCCGCGCGCATAGCCGCGCTCGGCCGCCGCTCAGCGGCCTTCGCCTGTGACGTGCGCTCGGAGGACTCCGTTCTCCGCACTCTCTCCGCGCTCAAGGAAGAATTCGGCCGACTCGATCTGCTGGTCAACAACGCAGCGGCCTTTGAAACCGCGCCGCTTGACCAGCTCAGCCTCGCGCAGTGGGACACGGTCTTCGAGACCAACACGCGCGGGCCATTTCTAGTGGCGCGCGAGTCCTTGCCGCTGCTCAAGGCCGCGCGGGGCCGCATCGTCAACATCGGCTCCCTCGGCGGCCTGCGCCCCTGGGCCACGCACGGCCACTACTGCGCCTCGAAGGCCGCTCTGCACATGCTCACGCAGACCATGGCTAAGGCCTTCGCGCCCGAGGTGAGCGTGAACTGCGTTGCACCGGGATTTGTTGACCTGGGCGAAGAGCACGATCAGGTGAAAGAACATTTCGCCGCGCGCACGCCCATGCGCCGCAACGCCCAGGCGGAGGAGATTGCCGCCGCCGTGCTCTTTTTCGCCACCGGACCGGCCTTCATCACCGGACAGATTCTCGCCGTCGACGGCGGACTTGGATTGCTCTAACATCGCCCCCCTACACCTAGCCTGCGCAGAAAGGAAAGCCCTCGACGCCCGGTCTTCGGTGTACAACAGTGGAGAACCGCTTGCGGAAGCCGTTCGATTTTGGCTTTCTGCACCTTTGCTCTTCAGCAAGAACAGGAAGGCTTTACAAGGATGCACCGGCCCTCTTCCCCCGAGGTCGGGACGGCGCGTCTGGAAGCTTTTCCCCTACCGAATGCTAAAATGAAAGGGATGTCTATGCCCCTGAAGACGCTTCTTTTGAACCCGCCCTCGTTTGAGAAATTCGACGGCGGCGCCAGCTCTCGCTGGCCCGCGACGCGCGAAATCGAGTCTTACTGGTACCCGGTGTGGCTGACCTATCCGGCCGGTCTGCTCGAAGGTTCGCGCCTGCTCGATGCCCCGTCGCATCACATCTCCGCCGAGGAGACCATCAAGATCGCGAAGGACTACGAGTTCCTGGTGCTGTTCACCTCCACCGTGGGCTGGAAGAGCGATCACAAGCTGGCCGAGGCCATCAAGGCGGCCCATCCGGCCATCAAGATCGCCTTCGTCGGGCCGCCGGTGACCACCGACCCCGAGCGCGCGCTGAACGAGTGCGCGGCCATCGACTTTCTCTGTCGCCGCGAGTTCGAGTTCGACGTGATCGAATACGCGCAAGGCAAGCCGCTGGCCGAAATTCTCGGCGTCAGCTATCGCCTCGACGGCAAGATCGTGCACAATCCCGATCGTCCGCAGAACGAGGATCTGGATGCGATGCCCTGGGCCACGAAGATCTACAAACGCGACCTCGACGTGACGCGCTACAACGTGCCCTTCCTGCTGAATCCCTACATCGCGCTCTACTCCACGCGCGGCTGCCCTGCCCAGTGCACCTTCTGCCTGTGGCCGCAGACGTTGAGTGGACATGCCTGGCGCAAGCGCTCCACCGACGACGTGGCCGCTGAGCTGGCCTGGGCCAAGGTGAACTTCCCCGAGGTCAAGGAATTCTTCTTCGACGACGACACCTTCAACATCCAGAAGGCGCGCACCATCGAGCTGTGCGAAAAGCTCAAGCCGTTGAAGCTCACCTGGAGCTGCACCTCGCGCGTCACCACCGACTACGACACGCTGAAGGCGATGAAGGAGGCCGGTTGCCGGCTGCTGATCGTCGGCTTCGAGTCCGGCGATCCGCAGATCCTCAAGAACATCAAAAAGGGCGCCACCATTGAGCGGGCCGTTCAGTTCGCCAAAGACTGCCACACGCTGGGGCTGACCGTACACGGCGACTTCGTTCTCGGCCTGCCGGGCGAAACCAAGGCGTCGATCCGCAACACCATCAACTTCGCCAAGACCCTCGATTGCGAAACCATTCAGGTTTCGGTAGCCCATGCGCTGCCCGGCACGGAGCTGTTCGAGTACGCCAGCGCCAACGGCTTCATCACCAACCACAGTGAGATGAGCGACGCCGGTGGCCACCAGTTGGCGCACATCGAGTATCCTGGCCTGCCCGCCGACTACGTGCTTGAGATGGTGCACAAGTTCTACGACGAATACTTCTTCCGCCCCAAGGCCGCCTTCCGCGTGGTCTGGAAGGCGATCATCAACGGCGACGTGCCACGCCTGTACGAAGAGGCAAAGTCGTTCCTCAAGCTGCGTTCACAGCGCAACAAGATGGTGAAGGACACCCGCGACAAGCAGGCCGCCGCAGCTCACTAACCTTTCACTGCGTTTCGCAAAAGCGCGGACCGGAGGACCCGGTCCGCGCTTTTGCGCAAGCCGCAAGCACCTCGATCGACTTACAAATGCCTAATAATCGACTCAAACCGCGGCAATACCTGATTCTCGGATTGGTCGCGGTCTGCGCTCCTCTGGGCGATTCCTGCCTTTCGCGCGGCATGACGCTGCTGCCCGCGCTCTCGCTCCATCATCCGCTGTCGCTGATCGGCGCAGTTTTCACGCCGTGGATCGCGATCGGCATCGCCTTGCTGATCGGCTTTTTCGCCAGCTATCTGACAGCGCTTTCGTGGGCCGATCTAACCTACGTGCTGCCCGCGACGGCCTTCGGCAACGTGATCGTCGAGGTGCTGGCCCGCTACTGGCTGCATGAAGCCATCAGTTGGCAGCGCTGGCTGGGCGTGGTGCTGGTTACCGTCGGTGTGGGCTTCGTCGCCCAAGGGCCGGTGCATACCGAGCTTCCAGCCAAGGAAACGCCGGAGGAATCGCGATGAGCCTGCCCCTTTTCACCACGCATTTCTGGATGGCCGCGGGGATGATCCTGGCGATCGTCCTCACCTCGTCGACCGGCGAAATTCTGACCGCGGGTGCGATGAAGTCCATCGGCGATCTCGACGAGATTCGCGCCCAATCCGGCATAGGCGGCGCTATCCGCGCCGTGCTCACCTGCCCGCTGTTTTTCTGCGGCGTGTTTTTTCTGGCCTTATCGTTTTTCTCGCTGCTGTTCGCGCTGAATCACCTGAGCCTGGGACTGGTGGCTCCGGCCTCGGCCTCGCTCACGCTGGTCACCAACGCCATCGGAGCAAAGTTTTTTCTGAAGGAAAATGTTGACCGCCGCCGCTGGATCGCCGCGATTCTCGTCTGCATCGGCGTGTACTTTCTGGCGCATTAAAACAGTTCGCAGATACAGTTCACAGTTCACAGTCAAAAGCACATTGCGCAGACAAACTCCAACTGTGAACTAAGAACTACGAACTATGAACTGCAGTACCCGCATCAATCCTTGCGGCGCAAGGTCCGGCTCAACGCACGCACGCGATGCACCGGCCGCGCGGCAGAGCGCTTCGGCGGCAAGGTGGCCTGAGCGGGCGGCGCTTTCCATCGTCGAAGGCCAGCCGGTCGCGGTCCAGTCACCGGCAAGAAAGAACTGCGGCCAGGGCGCTTCGTTCTGCTCGGGGCGCGCGGCGTCGATGCCCGGCGGCACGCCGAAGGTGGCGCGCATCTCTTTCACCAGCACGGATTTTTCCAGCTTGGCTTCGCGCACACGCGGAAAAAATTCTCCCAGTTCTTTTACTGCCAATTCGATTGCAGCCCTGCGTTCAAGCGTGGCGAACTCCTGCGCGGCGCTGACGACCAGTTCGATGTAATTGCCGGGCCGGCCTTGCAGCAGCGACTGGTTGTACATCCAGTGCATGGTGCGGTCGAGTAGCACCGCGTGTTCCAGATCGGTGATGGGCCGATTGAACCAGAGGTGCACGCTGGCGATGGGCCAGTGCGTATTTTTCTCGATTTTTTTCTGCAACGCATCGACGCCAGCGACTGCTGGCAGTCCGGCAATCAGCTTGCCCATGCCCTCGAAGGGCAAGGCAGCAATCACGTAATCGGCAGTAAAGACGCGGTCGCGCGCATGCAACGTCCACTGCGCGGTCTGCTCGTTCCACTCCGCAGAGTCAACGCCGGCCTGTAGCTCGACCAAACCGCCATGCGCGGCAAGAAACTGCGGCACGTTGGCATACAGTTCACTGAGCGGAACTTTGCTCATACCCATCGCGCCAGCGCGAGCCGAGTTCAGGAACAGACCACGGATCACCATCGCCGCATAGGCAACGGAGATTTCGTCCAGATCGGCATTGAGCGCACTGGCGATCACCAGCCGCCAGAAGCGATTCATCGCGCCCTCGCTCTGGCGCTGGCGACGGAGCCACGCACCGAGCGACTCATTTGGATTGCTGGCCTTGCCGCGCAAAATCGCGGAGAAGGCGCGGGCCAGCGAGAGCTTATCGGAGAAAGAAAATGCGTGCGCCGTGAGCAGCTTTGGCAGACCATACAGGGGCGCGGGCAGCGCGACCGAGCCAAGCGCGGAGCGACGGCCGCCCGGTTCAACCATGGTCATTGCGCTGGTCCAATGAATTTTTTCTTCGACACCGATGCGGCGATAGAAGCCGAGCAGATTGGTGCAGCAGCCAAAGAGCGCGTGCTGGCAGTTATCAACAATCTCGCCCACGCCCGGCTGCACATAGGAACTGGCGCGGCCGCCAAGATAGGTGCGACGCTCCAGCAGCGTGACGCCAAAACCTGCCTCGGCAAGCGCACAGGCCGCACTCATACCGGCCACTCCGCCACCGAGGATGGCTACAGTCTTTTTCCCTTGCAAACTCACTTGTGGCCCAGGGGAAGCAACCGCATCAGTCCCATCCGCGCCATGCCACCAGCAAGGATCGTGAGCTTTTGTGCGGTGGGCACGCTGGCACGCTGCGAATAGACGTCATAGTTGGCACGCTCAATGCGCTTGAGCAGTTCGTGATAGATGGAGACCAGTACGCGCAGGGCGGGCCGGCTCTCACGATCAATCAAGGGCAGCAGCTCATCGGCCGAGCGATAAAATCTTTCGGCACGCTGCGCAATCTCGGCGAACAGAGCGCGCTCGTGCTCGTTCGGCGGTGCGCAGGCCACGTGGCCTACCAGAGTGTCGACGGTGACGCCGTAGGTCTTCAGGTCCTCAAGCGGCAGATAGACGCGGTTGCGCGCCGCATCCTCTGCCACGTCGCGCAGAATGTTGGTGAGCTGGAAGGCGATGCCGGTTTCCTCGGCCAACTTTTCCGCACGCTGGCCGGAGTAGCCGAAGATGCGAATCGTCACCAGTCCCACCACCGAGGCCACCAGATAGCAGTAGTGGTAAAGATCGGCGAAGGTGTTATAAGTATCCGGCTCGCGGCTGTCGTCCGCCGAGTCAAGATCCATCGTCACGCCGGCGGCCAGTTCGTCAAGCAGCGTGAGCGGAATCTGAAAGCGGTTGACGGCATCGCTCACGGCCATGAAGACCGGGTTGCTGGAACCACCGCTCTTGCAAACGCCGTGCCAGTCAAGCATCCAGGCATCGAGATTTTTCCGGCGCTGCTCACGCGTGAAGCGCTCATCATCGGCAAGGTCGTCGGCCTGACGCATGAAGGCATAGATGGCGCAAATAGCATCGCGGCGCGGCTTGGGCAGCGCCACAAAGGCGTAGTAGAAGTTCTTGGCCTCGCGCCGCGCAATCTCGCGGCAGGCGGCGTAGGCCACATCCAATGGGCACAGGCCGAATTTTGTTTCGTCGCTCATGCCACCTTCTCCGATGTTCCCAGGCGCAGGAACGGCAACAGTTTACTGCTAACTGCGCGCAAGGCCAAGCCCAACTTGGTTCGTTTGGAGATGGCCGGCCGCGCGCTGAGCACATCGTAATTGCGCCGCGCAATGGCGTCGAGAATGGCAAGCCCGCCGCGACTGAACAGATCGAGATCGAGCGCCAAACTGTGACGCACCGTGCCGATCAGCGGCAACCCTTCGGCAAAGAGCTTGCGGGCATAATCAACCTCGTATTCCAGCAGAGCGCGAAACTCGTCGGTGGCGCGGCCGGTGGCGATCATCTCCTCGGTCACGCCAAAGCTGCGCATGTCATCCTGCGGCAGATAGATGCGGCCCTTGGCGTAGTCGACGCGCACATCCTGCCAAAAGTTTGCCAGTTGCAAGGCCGAGCAGGTGGCGTCGGAGAGGTGGAATTTTTCTTCGCGCGTGGCTTCGTCAACCTCATCACAGGCATAGAGCACAAGCCGGCCAACGGGATTGGCCGAGTAGCGGCAGTAGCCGAGAAGATCGTCCATCGAGCCGTGGCGCGTCACCGTCTGATCCCTACGGAAGGCCACAAGCAGATCGGCGAAGGGTTCTTTTGGAATGCCACAAATTTTAATGGTCTCACTGAGAGCCACGAAAACCGGGTGGCGCGCCGTGCCCGCATAGCAGGCATCGAGTTCCCTACCCCACAGGTCGAGCAGGGCCAGCGAGGCCTCGGTCGAGCCAACCTCATCGCCAAAGTCATCCGAGATGCGGCAGTAGGCGTAGATCGAGTGGAAGTGCGACCGCAACGACTTCGGCAAAAACCACGAGGCAACTTGGAAGTTTTCGTAGTGCGACTCGGCCAGACGGCGGCAGTAGGCGCGCGCCTCCTCCAGCGAAGGTGCAACCTCGGGAATGCGGTAGCTGGCCGGCAGCGCGGCCCAGCCTTTGGCCAATAACTCCGCGGTGCGATTTGTCTCCGGCTGCGTGTTTGCTGCGGTCATGGTTTCCTTACGGCACGATGGCCGTTTTAATCTCGGCATTGCGGTTCATCAACTTTGCGAAAACGCGGGTCAGCTCGTAGAGATGCGCGTGGCCAGTGATGAAGGCGCTGGCCTGAAAGCGTCCGCTCGAGATCAGCTCAAGCGCCTTGCGGCAGATGGCTGGCGTGTGATGGAAGGTGGCCCGCAGCGTGATGTCGTTGTAGTGAATGCGATTGGTGTCGAGCGAAACGTGCGTGTTGGCCGCACAGCCGCCAAAGAAATTGACGGTGCCACCCTTGCGCACCAGTTCGACCGCCTCTTGCCAGGAGTCGGGAACGCCGACAGCCTCGATAGCGATGTCAACGCCGCGTCCGCCCGTCAACGCGCGGGTTTGTTCGATGGCCTGCGGGATGTCGCCGGTCTGCACAATGTGCGCCGCGCCAAGACGCTTGGCGGCCTTGGCCTGCCCGTCGTGCTTGACGAGAGCGATGACCTCATAACCGGCGAGCGCGGCCACGTGCAGAATCATCAGCCCCAGCGGACCACCGCCGATGACGGCAACACTGTCGCCCGAATGTGGCTGCGAATCAGTAAAGCCGTGCACGGCGCAGGCCAGAGGCTCAGTCAGCGCGGCATATTCAAAGGGCACCTGCTCAGGCAGATGCAGCGTGTTTTTAGCCACAATGCGCGCCGGAATGCGGATGAACTCGGCATAAGCGCCGTTGTTGAAGAGCAGATCGTCGCAGAGGTTTTCCTGTCCGCGCTGGCAGTAGTAGCACTGGCCGCAGGGCGCGGAGTTGAGCGCCACCACGCGGTCGCCCTCATGAAAGGCATCGACGCCCTCACCCATCTCAACGACAGTGCCGGCCAGTTCGTGACCGAACAGCGCCGGCGGACGGATCATCTTGGCGTGATAGCCACGCCGGAAGACCTTGAGGTCGGTGCCACAGGTCAGCGCCGCGCCGACGCGAACGATCAACTCGCCCGGCCTGGCCTCGGGCACCGGAACCTCCTCGATGCGCACATCCTCGCGTCCATGGAGAACCGCGGCTTGCATTGTCGTCGCCATAAGTATCTCCTAGAGCGCGCCCGCGCCCAGTTCTGGCTCGATCATGATTTTCATCGAGCTGGCCTGGGGATGGGAAGCAATTTCAATGGCCTCGACCGCCTTTTCCAGCGAGAAGCGGTGAGAGATCAGCGGAGTCAGATCGAGGCCCTTGCGCTTGCCGCCGAGCACCAGATCGATCACCTCGTCGAGAATCGTGAAGCTCGACGAATAGGAGCCGATCAGCGCCTTCTCGTCGACGCAAACCGCGCCTGGATCGATGGTGGCTTCGCCGTGTTGGGTCTGCGCAAAGAGCATGACCTTGCCGCCGGGCCGGGCCGCATCCATCGCGGTGCGGATCAGCGCATTGCCGCCGACAGCGAGAATCACGGCATCGGCGCCACGGCCCTCGGTTGCGGCCTTCAGCCGCGCAACCACGTCTTCCTTGCCCGCGTCAATCGGGTGATGCAAGCCGAACTTCGCCGCGATGGCGTGACGCTCGGCAAACAGATCCGAGGTGAAGACGCGTGCTCCGGTCTTCTGCGCCAGCGCCGCGTGCATCAGGCCGATGGGGCCTTGACCGATGACCAGCACCGTCTCGTCAGCGGAGAGATTCAGGCGCTTCACGCCATTGAGCACCGTATTGAACGGCTCCATGAAAGCGGCCTGCTCGAAGGACACATCGTGGGGAATGTGCACCACGCCGCGGTTGGCAACAATCCAGTCCATCACGCGGATGTACTCGGAAAAGCCCCCGCCGGAGGGTTCCATGCCCGCCGTCGCGCCGGTGCGCTTGTAGACTTCGCACTGCGCCGGAACGTTTTTGCGGCAGTAGTAGCAGTGGCCGCAGGGCACGTGATGGAAGACCACCACGCGGTCACCAAGCTTGAAGTTCGTGGCGCCCGCGCCCACGCGCACAACTGTTCCGGCCATCTCGTGGCCGAAGATACGCGGGGCCGAGTGCGACCCCTTATGAATTTTTTTCAGGTCCGTTCCGCAGATTCCGCAGGTGGCGATCTTGACTAGAAGCTCGCCGGAGCCAATTGCGGGCACCGGCACGGTCTCCAGCCGCACGTCGTTGATGCCGCGATAAACGGCCGCGCGCATCGTAGAAGGAATCTTGGGTTCGATCAGGCTAGTTGCATGTTCTATTTCGATTGCCATTCCGCTTCCTAAAGAAAGACCTCAGGCACACAGGAGATTTTGCAAAAGCTCGGCCATGCGCAACGAGGCACATTTACTATTCTCGCCCATCCGGATCAACGCAGGCCAGAGCCAAGGCCGCGGAAGGACAAAAAGAATCAGACGTCCAGTGTGAAAGACGCCATTGGGGGAAATAAATCTGTTGAAATCGGGCAGCGTATCGTTCACACCGTCGCTGACGCCCTTCACGGCATGGAACGGAATGCCGCGCATCAGCGCCAGCCGCGCCACCGCCGCCGCTTCCATATCGACCAGACCCGCTCCGTAGCTGGCCGCCAGCCGCTGCTTCTCGGCCGCATCCGCCACAGTGGAACTGGTGACTAACCATGGATTTTCTGCGCGCGCATTGCTCGCGGCAGACGAAAACCGCTCGCCAGTCTGCGCGTCGATCACGCCGGCCACTTCATAGGCTGCACCAGGTGCGTACTTTGCATCGAGCGCGCCTACCCATCCCATCGAAAACGCTGCGTGCAGCGGACCAATTTGCTCCAGTGCGGCAACGGCGCGCGTCGCCGCCTTCTGCCCTGCTCCAGCGCAAGCCGCCAACCATTCATTGTCACCAGAAACATGCCGCCAGATTGCAACGCCCGCACGGCGTTCCTGTCGCCAGCCGCGCACCAGTGGATGCAACTCGCCGGGCATGGCCGCGATGATCGCGACTCGCCTCATGCGCCTGCCTTCGGCGCATAGCCATTGGCCTGGAACCATTCGATGGACGCACGCATGGCCGGATAGACGGGCAAAATGCGGAAGCCCAGCTCCTGCTCGGCGCGAGCGCTGGAGGCGTACATTTTCTTGCGCCCCATGCGCACCTCTTCGAGCGTGGCGCGTGGCTCTTTGCCGCAAATCTTTCCTGTGATCAGCTCCTCGAAGAAGGCGTAGACCATCGCCACCGCGAGGGGAATCCTGGTCTTCGGCGAAGGCAGGCCGGTGATGGCCGCCATCTTGTCGAGGATCTGCTTGAGCGTCAGGTTTTCGCCGCCCAGAATGTAGCGGCGGCCAGCCGCGCCCCGGGTCAGCGCCAGCACATGCGCGCGCGCCACTTCGCTCACGTCCACCAGGTTCAGACCCGTATCGACATAGGCCGGAAAACGCCCGTTGAGAAAGTCGACGAAGATGCGGCCAGTCGGCGTCGGTTTCGTGTCCCGCGGACCAATCGGCGTGGTTGGGTTGAGGATGACGACCTGCTGGCCGTCTTCGGCGGTGGCAATGGCCTCGCGCTCGGCCATGAACTTTGAACGCTTGTAGTGGCCAACCATATCGTCGAGCGTGGCCGGCACGTCTTCATTGGTCACAATGCCGTCGGTGCGGAAGTGCATGGTAGCCACGCTTGAGGTGTAGACAACACGCCGCACCTTGGCCTCGCGCGCCAGCCGTAGCAACTCCCGCGTGCCTTCGACGTTGGCCTTATACATGGCCTCGGGCTTGGGTATCCAGAGCCGGTAATCGGCCGCGACATGCATCACCGCATCGCAGCCCTGAAGCGCCGAAGCGTAGGAAGCGGGATCGGCCAAGTCGCCGACCTCAGTCTCGCCCGCGATGCCTTCGAGATGAGAAAGATTGCTGGTTTTGCGCACCAGCATGCGCAGTTGGGCACCATCTGCGGCTAGCGCCCGCGCCACATGGTTGCCGACAAATCCTGTTGCACCTGTAAGAAATATCTTCATCTTTTCTTTCGATCTTCTTTTCTGTAGCAGCAGGCGGATTCAATCGCCCACCAGAATACAGCGCCGGAGTGCGCTTTGCACTCCGGCACCGATTTGAAGCAAAACAGCAGGAAATCCAAGGCCGCCAAACCGCGCAGGCCACACACCCAGCGCTACGTTAGTCGAGAGCCTCAGGGGCCAGGCCAATGTTCTTTTCGCCGGCCGCCTTGCGTTCGTTATAGGACTTGAGCCAGTCCTCCCAGTGTTTGCCCGCCGCGCGATCCTTGCCGGTAAACTCGATCCGCGCAATCTGATCGTAGCCAGCCTTCTGCTTGCCTTCGACGCCGGGGGCGAAGTACTGCACCCAGGATTCGGCCAGCGTCGCACCGGTGCGACGATTGAAGACGTAAGCCTCCACGCGCTCGCCCGACTTCAGCGTCAGCGTCACGTCGCCGCGATAATCGAAGGCCTGCTCCAGCGCGTCACGCAGAGCCTCTTCGTTCACCAGCTCCGGCACCCAGCCTTCCAGATTTTCATGCTCGAAGCCAGGAGCCACTTCGAGCGCCTCTACCTGCTCACGCGTATACTTCACGGTTTCTGCGCTCATGCGTGGGTCTCCTCCAACTTCTTCTCGGATTTTTTCGCTTCATCGATCTGCACCAGAGGTTCCGCCGTCTCTAGCTTGAACTCGTTGAGCAGCTTCAGCGCGTGATCGTCCTTGTAGAGATTGAAGGTTCCCTTCACCATGCCCCAGAAACCCTTCAGCGTGCCGAAGCCGTCCACAACCGCCGGCGTCTCATAGCCGCAACTGACCATGCAGTTGGCGCAATGCGGATTGCCGCTGGCCACGCCGTAGTTATCCCAATCCGTCGTTTCGAGCAGTTCCTTGTAGCTCTCCGTGTAGCCGTCCTGCAGCAGGTAGCAGGGCTTCTGCCAGCCGAAGATGCTGTAGGCGGGCATGCCCCAGGGAATGCACTCATAATCGCGATCGCCCATTAGAAATTCGAGGAACAAGGGCGACATGTTGAACTTCCACTCGGGCTTGCGGTTCGACAGAATGGCGCGGAAAAGCTTGCGCACCTTGGCGCGACCGAGGAAGCGGTTCTGGTCGGGAGCCTTGTCGTAGCTGTAGCCAGGCGAAAGCACCATGCCCTCGACGCCGATGCGCATCATCTCGTCGAAGTGCGCGCGCACGCTGTTCGGATCGACGCCATCGAAGAAGGTCGAGTTGGGCGTCACGCGGAAGCCGCGCTTGACCGCCTCCTTGATGCCCTCCACTGCCAGATCATAGGTGCCCTCGCGGCAAACGGCGAAGTCGTGATGCTCGCGCTGGCCGTCGAGATGCACCGAGAAGGTCAGGTACTTCGACGGCGTGAACTCATGCAGCCGACGCTTCAACTCAATCGCGTTGGTGCACATGTACACATACTTCTTGCGCGCCACCAGACCATTGACGATCTCGACGATCTGCGGATGCAAGAGCGGCTCGCCGCCCGGAATCGAGACCATCGGCACGCCGCACTCTTCCACGGCGGCAAAGCACTCCTCGGGCGTCAGCATGCGCTTCAATACGTGCGGCGGATACTGCACCTTGCCGCAGCCGGCGCAGGCCAGATTGCAACGAAACAACGGCTCCAGCATCAGCACCAGGGGGAAGCGCTTGACGCCCTTGATCCGCTGCTTGATGACGTAGCTGGAGACCGTCCACATCTGAGAAATCGGAATTGCCATCTTTGGATTAACCTCCCGCGCCAGCATCGGCGGCGCGATCCATCGTTCGCTTGTAGGTCGTCAGGGCCATCAGCGGAAAATACTGGCGGTAGAGCGTGTAGGCCAGATAAAAGACCTTGGGGAAGCCAGTACCGGTGATGATCGATTGACGCGTTGCACCCTCGCCCATCGCTTCGTCCCAACTGCCGTCGGGCAACTGCCGGGAAAGCAACCAGCGCGCGCCCTTGGCCACCGAATCGGAGCGGTCGTCGCCGGCAGCCAGCAGCGCCATCAACGCCCAGGCCGTCTGCGAAGGCGTACTCACACCCTCGCCGCGCGTGTCCGGATCGTCGTAGCTGGCGCAGCTTTCGCCCCAGCCGCCATCGGCGTTCTGCACCATGCGAATCCACTCAGCCGCCTGCAACACCTGCGGCTCGTTGTGATCGAAACCGATCGCGTCAAGTCCGCGCAGCACCAAGAAGGTGCCGTAGATGTAGTTGACGCCCCAGCGGCCGAACCAGCTTCCGTCCGGCTCCTGCTCTTTCAGGATAAATTCAATGGCCCGCTGCACGCGCTTGTCGTCGAGCGAGTAGCCGTAGGCGGCCAGCATTTCCAGCATCCGCCCGGTAATGTCTACCGTCGGCGGGTCGAGCATGGCGTTGTGGTCGGCGAACGGGATGTACTGGAAGATCATCTTCGTGTTGTCTTTGTCGAAGCTGCCCCATCCGCCGTTTTTGCACTGCATGGCAAACTCCCAGGCAATGGCCCGTTCGGCCGCATCGTGCTGCACGCGCTCGCGCGGATTTTCAACCTTGCTCAAGGCCAAAAGCACCTGCGCCGTGTCGTCCGTATCAGGATAAAACTCATTGTTGAACTCGAAGGACCAGCCGCCCGGTTCGGTGTTTTTCACCTTCATCGCCCAGTCGCCCTTGTGACGAACCTCTCTGGCCAGCATCCAGTCGACGGCCTTGAGTATGCGCGGATCGTCGCTGGGAAGGCCAGCATCACCGAGCGCCGTGATCGCCTGCGCCGTATCCCAAACAGGCGAAACGCACGGGGCCATGCGGAAGGTCGGCTCGGGCATCACATCATTGGCCGGCTCCTCGACGCCCAGCTTTTCAAACTCGTCGCGGGCGCGAATCACCTGCGGATCGTCTTCAGAGTAACCAAGGCAGCGCAGAGCGATAATCGCGTTGAGCATGGCCGGATAGATGGCGTGCAAGCCATCGGTCATCTCAAAACGTTCCAACATCCACTGCTCGGCCTTCTTCAACGCCAGCTTGCGCAGCGGGCGAATGTGCACGGCCTCGGCCCAGTGCGCCAGCCGGTCGGTGGCAATGAAAAAATTGCGCCAGGAAAACCACTTCTTGCGGTCAAAGCGCAACCGCAGAGTGGCATTCTCGCGCCCACCGACAAACAACTCGTCAATGCCCCGCTCAGGCGGCAACTTCTTGAACGGCTTCTTCGCATAGAGAATCGCGAGCGGCACCAGAATGCCACGCGACCAGCTCGAAATCTCGTAGAGGTTGAAGTAAAACCACTTGGGAAAGAGAATAATCTCGGGCGGCACGGCCGGCACGGCGTCGTAGTCGTACTGCCCCACCGAGCAGAGATACATCTTGGTAAAGGTATTGCAGGCCACCGCGCCACCGTGGGCCAGAATCCACTCGCGAGCCTTGGCCAGACGCGGATCTTCAGCCCCGGTCCCCATCATCTTCGCCGCCGAGTAGCACTTGACGGTCAGCGAGATATTGCCCGGGCCACCCGGATAAATGCTCCAACTGCCATCGTCCGGATTCTGGTAGCGCATCATCTCCGTGAAGGCGCGCTTCAGCCGTCCGGGATCGCCACTCTCAAGCACCGTATGCAGATAGATGTAGTCGGCCTCAAGCATCGAGTCGGCTTCGAGCTCGCCGCACCAGTAGCCATCCGGGTACTGGCGCGAGAGCAGATATTCGCTCGATTGCCCAATCGCCGCGTCCACCTCGGCCATCGACGCATCAATACGGCCGAATCGCGGAGTCGGGGCTGGTGTTTTCAATTGCTCAAAACTCATGCGGTTTGAAGAACTTCTTTCTTCTCCGGAAGTCCAAATCGGACTGCGCCCGGAAACCGCGCAGCCCGGCTTTTCTCATCCACGCGAGAGGCTTCAACGCACAGGATTCGACGATGAGCCGTTCGCTCCGCCGATGGCCTGCACAATCTCCGGCGGCAACCCGAAACGAACATTTTCCGGCATCACTTCTACTTCTTCGACGCTGGCAAAGCCGTTCTGCCGCAAATAATTGACCACATCCTCGACCAGCACCTCGGGAGCCGAAGCACCCGCCGTCACCGCCACGGTCGATACATCTTTGAACCAGGCCGGATCAATGGATTTCGAATTGTCAATAAGATAGCCGATTGTGCCCAGGTTCCGCGAGACTTCGACCAGACGATTCGAATTGGAGCTGTTGGTCGAGCCGACCACCAGCACCAGGTCGGCATTGTGCGCCACATTGCGCACGGCCACCTGGCGATTTTCGGTCGCATAGCAGATGTCCTGCGAGTGCGGCCCGGCAATCTTCGGATACTTGGCCTTCAGCGCTTGAATAATATCGTGCGCCTCCGACAGGCTCAGCGTGGTCTGGGTCAAGTAAGCCACCCGCTCCGGATCGGAAACGGTGAGCGCTTCGACATCCGCCACATTCGAAACCACCTGCGTAGCCTCCGGCGCCTCGCCCAGCGTACCCTCGATCTCGTCGTGGTCCCGGTGGCCAATCAGCACCAGCGAATAGCCCTGCTTGGCGAATTTAACGGCCTCCAAGTGGACCTTGGTGACCAGCGGGCAAGTGGCGTCGATCACCTTCAGGCCACGCTGCTTGCTGATTTCGCGCACGGCAGGGGAAACCCCGTGCGCCGAATAGATGACGCGCTGGCCGTTCGGCACATCGTCGATCTCGTGAACAAAGATCGCGCCTTTTTCAGCCAACTCATTGACAACATATCGGTTGTGGACAATCTCACGGCGCACGTATATCGGCGCGCCGAAGGTATCGAGTGCGATCTTCACAATATCGATCGCGCGTACCACGCCGGCGCAAAAGCCGCGCGGCTTGAGCAGCAAAACCCTCTTCTGGTTGGGGGAAGACCCGGCGAGGATGCCATTGGAAGTGGACTCAGAAGTCGTCGTTGTCACATCTGTCAGTATACCAACGGGGTGGCTGAAAAGCAGCAAAAGAAGCAGGAAGAGGTAAAACGCAAAAAGTCATCGGCCTCATTCCCATGGAACGGACGCTTTCCGCAAACATGGACTCTTCTGCACGAAAACCACCTGGGGACGGGCATTTTTCTTCGTCATACAGTGCTTACGGGCTTGAAGCGGAAGGAGATCGTTGACCTCAAGAGCCGCCCCGGCAAGAGCGAAACCGGGCTATCGAACAAAAACAGCGACGACGCAATTCACTCCAGAAGAACTATCCGAGATCGAATCTGCCGCCGAAAATGCCGGGCAGGCCCTCTCGCAATGGCCGCGCGAAACAGCTCTGCGCGCGGCGCGGCAACGGCCCGCCGATCCGACCGAACTGGTTCTTGCTAAGCTGTGAGCAGTGCGCTACACGCTGCTGAGCCTCTTTCATACAGGCTCGTTGGCAACGGCTGAAGACAAGGCACTGCTGCCCGATTCCATCCCTAAAATCCGCGATCAGGCCGAAGACGAATATTTGCGCCACGGAATCGCTCGGCATGGACGCCGGATACGTTGGTTATGATGCGATGGTCACGACGCGCAACCATGGATATCAACAGAATCTGAAATCCCGCAAACAGGAAACGGAAGAGAAGACGCGTACGCCAGACATAAAGCACTACGGTGGGTTGCCGAAAGAACACACTCATGGTTCAACCGATTCCGTAAACTGCTGGTCAGCTTCGAAAAAACAGAGGAGAGCTTGATCGCCCTCCTCTCACTGGCCGCCGCCATCCTCTGCTGGAGACAAACAATATCTATTCACGGATAAATTCTAAGTGGTCTTTCCCCTGGACTTCGTCTTGCCTACCTGTTTTGCTTTACCCACCTTCTTTGCGACCTTGACAGTTTTCTTACCGGAAGTTTTTTTGTTTGCTCCGGTCGGTGCCAACAACGAAATCAGTTTTTCGGCAATTGGCGATCCCAATCCTGTGCAAGCATCCCAACCGGTTCCGGCTGAGAAAGTTCCATTGTTACCCTGTGTGATGTCGTTGAACGCAGCTTCGGCCTTAGCCGCATAGATCGTTGGCTGAATGAACCCCACCGGCGCACCCAGTTGTTCGTTGGCCACAGCAATCAGGCCCGCCCACAGTGGGGCAACCGCGCTAGTGCCGCCAATGACCGTTGTCTCTCCATCCACCCTGATTGTGTAGCCTGTCGTCGGGTCGGCATCACCCGCCACGTCAGGAACTCCGCGGCCACCGGTGCTTGTGCTGGCCGCCGGCACCTTTGCATGCGCCTGCCAGCTTGGCAAAGGAAACACACTGCTGACTCCGCCACCGGTTGCGCCCTCATTGTTGGCCTGTTCGTTCCAAACCACCTCGGAAGAGATTACTGCACCATCGGCTAACAGTTTTGTTCCGCCGCAGGCCAACACGTGCGGACTGGAGGCCGGAAAGTCCACGTTGTTTCCTGTTCCTCCGTCTGTCGCCCCATTGTCACCCGCAGCGGCCGTAATCGTGATTCCGAGCGCTGCCGCGGACTGGCACGCTGCATCCAGTGCCGCCATCGACTGCGCCGTCCAACTCGACTCTGGTCCACCCCAACTGATCGAGATCACACTCGGCTTGTTGGTAGTGTCGTGCACCGCCGTGGTAATGGCGTCGATGAAACCCTGATCCGTGTTCGACGCAAAGTAGACAACGACCTTTGCTCCTGGCGCAACGGCCGCTGCAACCTCAACATCCAACATGACCTCTCCATCGGCACCCGTGGCTGTCGACGGAGCGTTCTTCCCGTTGTCCACACTTACAGCGGTAATGGAGGGAGCCGGAACTCCCAACGTCTTGAAATAGGTGGTCAGGTCTTTCTGTCTGTAGCCACCCCCAAGCTCGATAATGCCGATTGTTTCGCCTGCTCCACTGGAGTTTGCAGGAAACTGATAGGCTGCGGCCACCTGTACGGGGGTATAGCTGACGGACGCGGCAGCATTTTTTTTCTGTGGTCGATGGACCCGAAAGTGCGGCTTGGCCTGTGGCCTGTTGTCCAACCCCAGCACCGCCACCACCGTGCCTGTAAGCGCCTTGGGAAGGTAGATGCCACCCTCGCGCACACGATGCTCAATCCCGTCGATCGTCTTCTGCGTCAGCGCCACACCAAATGCCTTTTGGATGTCGGACGTAGTGCCCGTAAGCTGCACTGTGCGCCGCACTGACGATGCCGGATCGTGCTCAACCTTCAAGTGAAATTCGCGCGCAAAAGCCTTTACCAGTCTTAACGAATCGGAATCGGCGGCGTAGCGCCGTTTGAATTCGGTACGCGTCACGCGAACCGGGCCATTTGCTCGTCCACTGCGCCGGTTAATCTTCAGCGGTTCCTTCCGCTTCAAGATGACAGAGACCGTCACCTTCGACTTTGCAGATGTGGACTTCACATGGACTGCACCTGCCACTGCGATTTTTTCGCTGCCAGGCAGCACCGTACGCTCTTGCTCCTCTAGGCGCAGTGCCTTGCCACGCACAGTTGATTTACTGGGGGATTTTGCCATATCTCGCCTCATTTCGCGTCTTGGTTTAGAAATCTTCACGATTCATCGAAAATATGCCTGATAGGTCTGGATCATAGTGCAAAGCCCCAGGATTGCAAGCAGAAACACATGAAGAGCCGAGACCTTCACCTGATCATCAGAGCAAATGTTTTGACATTGCCCTAGAGCGAATCCAGAGTTACTGTGTTCTGTTGGGCTTTGTGCTTTCGGAATGCATCGACTCTGGTTTCGCTATACGCTGGTTGGGTTGAGAGGCACGAAAATGTAGAGGAATAAACAATGAGGCGATGGCTAAACCGCCGTCCTTGTCTGTTCTGCCGCAGACCAAAATTCACATATTTTCTTTGCGCCATGCGGTAGCAGTGCGGCTATAATCGCCACGATCTTGACGAACGCAGTCAATAGAATCAGCCCATTTTCTTCTTGAGAGGTGGACCATGAAACGCGAAGCGATTCAACTGTCAGCACCCGTGTCCGACACTGCGGCTTACACGCTCGTGATCGAACCGGATCAGGGACTGACCGCAATCTATAACTTGCTTTCGTCGGCCAAGAAATCCATTGATATAACCATGTATGAACTCTCAGACACCACCGTTACCTCGCTGCTCTCTTCCGCCGCGGCAAACGATATAACCATACGAGTCATCCTCGACCAGAACAATGAAAAGGCCAACAATGCCACAGCCTTCAACTACCTTCAGGCGCACGGCGTCTCTGTTCACTGGGCCAACCACGCCTATGCTTGTACGCATCAGAAGACCATCACCGTCGATCAGGCGGTTTCCGCTATCATGACCCTGAACCTCACCCCGCAGGACTACGCCACCACCCGCGACTTCGCCGTGATTACCAACAACGCCGCCAACATTGCAGCCGTGAAGGCCACCTTCAACGCAGATTTCACCGACGCCACCATCACCCCTCCCGCTGGCGACAATCTCGTCTGGAGTCCCACCAATTCACGCGCTGCCATCACCACCCTCATCAACGGGGCCACAAAGTCACTGCTGATCTCACAAGAGGAATTTTCCGACACCGGCATCCAAACTGCGGTTGAAGCGGCCCTTCAGCGTGGCGTCGCAGTCACTCTCGTTCAGGAAAATCTTGGAGGCAAGTACTCTTCAGTCCTCAACGCCCTCAAGAGTACCGGCGCGCAAATAGCCATCTTCAGCTCTAAAACCGGCTATTACATCCACGCCAAAACCGTACTCGCCGACTACGGCACTGCGCAGGCACGGCT
>Ga0255352_1000156_pt1 | contig 37827 bp, 24 predicted proteins | sample HBST0metaG_FD_189939 | JGI IMG/M metagenome (GOLD analysis project Ga0255352, IMG submission 189939) | Peat soil microbial communities from Stordalen Mire, Sweden - H.B.S.T0 | ecosystem: Environmental > Terrestrial > Soil > Wetlands > Peat | place: Sweden: Norrbotten County, Stordalen Mire...
GCCCTGACGCTGGAGAACGATTTTTTAGAAGGGGCGCTCACCAAGGCGGGACTGCTGAGCGTAAAGCGATGATCGACCCCGAGCATGATCTTCCCATCAAGCAACAAGCCGTGGCCTTGGGCATCAGCCGCAGCAGCATCTATTACCAACCGCGTCCGGTCTCAGTCGAAGATCTCTGGTTGATGCGGCGCATCGACGAGTTGCATCTGAACTACCCTTTTGCAGGCAGCAGGATGCTTCGCGACTTGCTCAGGCAACAAGGCCTGGAGGTTGGTCGCCGCCACATAGCAACTCTGATGAGGCGCATGTTTATCGAGGCCATCTACCGCAGGCCCAATACCTCCAAACCCGCGCCAGAACAAAGGATTTATCCGTATCTGTTGCGCGGACTCGCTGTCACCAAGCCTAACCAGGTCTGGGCCATGGACATAACGTACATCCCCATGGCGCGTGGCTTTGTCTATCTGGCCGCAGTGGTGGATTGGTTCAGACGCCGTGTTCTGGCCTGGAAGCTATCGATCACGATGGATGTTTCCTCCTGCATCGAGGCGCTCGAAGAAGCCATTTCCAAGAATGAAAAACCGGAGATATTCAACACCGATCAAGGCAGCCAGTTCACCAGCGACGCCTTCACCGGGCGGCTAAAGGAAAATGGAATAGCCATCAGCATGGACGGCAAGAGACGCTGGCGCGACAACGTCTTCGTCGAGCGTATCTGGAAATCGATCAAGTATGAAGAGGTGTATCTGCATGCCTACGACTCGGTCCACGAGGCCAGAGAATCCATCGCTCGCTACCTCGAGTTTTACAATTCCATCCGACCCCACTCCAACTTGAAAGCGCTAACGCCCAATCAGGTATACTTCAACCGCCTGCCAGAACCAATGGCAGCCTAAAAGCAAAACAAGAACATCCACTAAGGAAAAGGCAAAAACTGTCCGAACAACCGGGGTCACCTCTGTCCGCGTCTACGTAATAGGGCAGTTTTCAATCGAGTGCACGCACCGCTAAGTCAGCGGCCGTGCGCGTGGATCCGGGCTCCGATCCAATGATAGAATGTTCACGGTTCGACTTGTTCCATACCGGAATGATCTCAACGCCGTGCTCGATAGCGGCAACACAAGCCTGCAGTTGCGCCTTCGCTTGGTGCGGAAAATCTGTCCCTGGTTCCAATAGAGTATTTTCCCAGTTTTGCATCTTCCTTCATCATTAATCTTCTCCTTATCTGAGCCGGCTTTGGTGCGCCCATAGGCCCAATCCCGGATTCTCAACAAAAAATATATTCTCATTGGCCACCTTGTTATGCCCGTGGTGTAGCTTGCTGGGATCGTAGCGTTCTTGCATCTCGCGCAAATCCCCAAATTCGAATCCGACACCTTCCACTTCTTCTCGAGTAAGGTGACCAGGGCACCAGATAATTCGAAATCGGCCTTCGGATGAACCGTGAATCAGGTGGGCTGCGGCGCTCAAATCATTAGCTAATTCTGGATCAGACGCTACGGCTTGGAGCGTTGCAGGCGTACCCCGATATCCATACTTGCGAATCAGTCGGTCAATCGTTTTGTCTTCGCCGAACTCCTTTACACCTGGGGCAAGAACGATGAGTTCTGCATCATCAGCCAGCGCCATACGGGTGCGATATACAGCCTTGTTCCCAAGCCATGTGCTGTGAAATTCTTCCGGATCTAGATACACCACAGCCTTCCGAATTGGTTCGGTAACCATCTCGAAATTTACTTTGAGGCTAAGATCGGCAGCTTTGTAGAAGCATTCAGCATCATCTCCAATGAACAGCCCTCGCACGGTCAGTGTCCCAGTCGCGTTGCGGCCAACAACTGTCAGCACGTACACGATCGGCAGATGTTGGAGGAAGTGTTCAGAAGCGTAATTGAGAACATTGCGTACGGGGTTGACGGCGCGTCCGAGGATACGTTCCATTCCATAAACTGCGCCCAGGTAGTGGCTGCGGTTGATTCCTTCCCGGCCGCCCGTACCAACAAGAATGTTCTTGTTGTAATTGGCCATGCCGATCACTTCGTGTGGCACTACTTGACCGATTGAGAGAATGAGATCGAAGTTGCCTTGCGAGACCAGACGATTCACCTGAGCGGGCCATGCGTAGTTAAGCCTGCCCTCGGATTGTTCGTTGATAAACTCCGCCGGAACTTCCCCAAGAGTGTCGATATCTGTGCGCCAATTGTGAATGCGAAAGAGTTCCAAAGGCATATCGCCGTACATATGCTCGATCTGTTTCTGGTTCATGGCGGCATGGGTCCCAAGCGCCGGAAGCACCGCTTTCAGCTTGTCTTTGTAAAAGCCCCAGGCATAGCGCGTTAGTTCACCAGCGCGTGAATGTGCACGGGTCTGGTCTGGCGGTACGGCGAGCACACGCTTGCGCGGACCGAGTTTCGTCAGCGTTTCTGTGAGGAGACCCTCAAGGGTGATCGGGCTGAGATCAGTCTCCGGGCTTCCGATAGCACAATAAAGACTCATATGGAAAGATCCGCCTTCTTTAGTCCAGGTGCGAGCAGTTGCAGAATCGCAAGAGCCACGAGGTAAGCGCTTCCGGCGATCAAGAAGAGGCTAGCGTAGCTGTGCGTAAGCTGCAAGATATGTCCTGCATAGGTAGCGATAAAAGCTCCACCCGCCGAGCCCGCCATGCCTCCTATGCCGGTCATAGAGCCGACAGCGGTGTGTGGAAACATGTCAGAAGTCGTCGTGAACAGATTGGCTGACCAACCCTGGTGGCCGGCAGCCGCCAAGCTCAACACACCCGCTGACATCCATACGGACTGCGGGTGGATCAGTGTGAATATGGGCAACACCATGCATGCGCACAAAAACATCGCGCCCAGGCGTGCATACGACTGAGAATCTCCGAACCTGCGAAAGGCTTCCGGAAGCCAACCGCAGCGGATACTGCCCACCGCTGAGGCGTTATACACCACAATAAGCGGCAGACCAAAATGCGAAAGATCGAGGTGAAACTTGGCACTGAAGAACGATGGGAGCCAGAACAGATAGAACCACCAGATGGGATCTGTCAGGAACTTCGCCATCGCGAAGGCCCAAATCTGACGGTAAAGCAGCAGGCGCGACCATGAGACCGATGGTCCCATCTGCGCGGCAGCCTCCTGATAGATGAATCGCAGTTCGGCGCCGGTAAGTGTGGGGTGATCAGCAGGCTTGCGATAATTCCGATACCACCAAAAGATCCAAAGAGCGCTGAAGCAACCCGTAACGAGAAATGCCGAGTGCCAGCCATAATGGATCGTTATCCAGGGCACAATGAGTGGCGCCAGAATCGCACCAAGGTTTGCAGCGGAATTAAAGATGCCCGTCGCCAGCGCTCTCTCTCTCTGGGGGAACCACTCGGCTACCGTTTTGATAGCGGCCGGAAAATTGCCCGACTCCCCCAAGCCAAGCGAGAACCGAGCAATACCAAATTCCATGGCAGTGCTCGCCAGCGCATGGCCCATCGCAGAGAGGCTCCAAATCGCCATGATTACCATATAGCCGATGCGCGTGCCGATTTTATCCACAAAACGACCGGCAGCCAGTAAACCTAATGCGTAAGCTACCTGGAAGGCATCAACTATGAATCCATAACCCACCTCGGTCAGGCCGATACTGTGGTCAAGCGTGGGCTTGAGAATAGAAATCACCTGCCGATCTATGTAGTTGACAGAAGTTGCGGCAAACAACATTGCGCAAATGGTCCAGCGCACCCGCCCTATACGTGCACCAGGCGCCAGTGGTTCTTCAACGGCGAGGTCCCGCGCTGTTTCCATCGCTTCGCTTTCACGCAGGCGATGGTCGGCCACAAGCTTCGCCAAGAACGAGCAGTCGATTCGGCGTGCGACGTCGTGGCGCGCCGGAATGGAGAGGGACGCGTGCGTATCGTCGTTGAAGCCGAGAGTATTGTAGAACCCTGCCGTCTCGGTCGCCTGTTCGCGGAAGCGCATCATTCCTTCAGGGCTGTCGTTAAACCACCACGGCGGTCCCAACCTCAGACAGGGATAATGCCCGGCGAGCGGCGCCAGTTCGCGACTGTACGTGGACTCATCTAATGTAAAGAGGATGATTGTAAGGCCCTTTTCGTTTCCGAACCGATTCAGCAATGGACGCAGCGCATCCACGTAATTCGTGTCGCGCGGTATGTCTGCACCCTTATCGCGCCCATATCGCTCGTATACCACTCGATTGTGATTGCGGGTGGTGACCGGATGGATTTGCATCACTAGGCCATCTTCTACGCTCATCTGTGCCATCTCGGTCAACATTTGAGCACGAAAAAGTTCTTCTTCTGTCGCAATTGCTTTTCCGCTCCTCACCTTGGCAAACAAGGTTTTCGGCTTCGGAAAACGAGAGATCGGCGGTCTGCGCCGTAAGATGACCATGATCGGTCGAAGTGCAGCCGAGCGCCTTAAAGCGCGCGCGACTTTCGCGAAGCGCAGCAAGATATCCGGACCAGGTTGATGGTTGGTGGCAACCCACAGGGTACGCGCGAGGGCCTCGCGGTCGTCGACCAAGGGCAGTTGCAGGCTGTTCGGACATTTCCTCGCTCAGCGGGACATTAAGCCCGAACAACTCCTCGAAGGCGAAGTCAAGCCACATGCGCGTCGGGGTGGCGCGAAATAACCAGTAGTGGCTGGCGAAGATGCGCCACACCTTGCGTGGGTTTTCGATCTCAGGTTTGCCAATTTCCAGATCTTCCAGCGAAATTCCCTGGCTGTACAACATCCGATAGACATAGTGATCGGGTTGCACAAGGAGCGTAGCTAGATCGGCAAATGGCCCATTTGTCGCCAACCATTGCGCCATTGTGTGTCTGTGCGGACTAATGAGGGGCAGTTTTTAGACTTCGCTGTAGCGCGATCGGGCAATCGCCCGCGTATAGGGGTCGGATGGAAAGAGACGATCTGGATGCAGCAATATGGCGAACGCTTCCTCTGAGTAGAATGGCTTACCCGTAGAGGTCAGACCACAGTATACATCGGTTCCGGAGTGGGCCGTTCGAGCGCTAGAATATTGCGCATCGCAGAAAGTATGAAGGTGGTAATCTCGTAATGGCCAAGAACATTGGCAAAAGTGATCTCAAAATGCCGCGATCCAAGCAGGGGAACTCCGAGTCACACCGGATGATGCAAGTGGTCAACCACGTTCAATTGCTCATCGAAAATGGCACATTGAAGCTCGGCGATCAGATTCCTCCTGAGCGCGATTTCGCGAGATCGCTGAAGATCAGCAGAGCGAGTCTCCGCGCCGGCATTGGCTATCTTGCAGCGATAGGCGTGTTAAAGATCAAGCACGGCGTTGGCACCTTCGTAGCCGATGGTCCTCCGGAATTCGGCCAAGCCTCGTTGAGTATTATGGGCGCTCTGCATGGTTTCCAGTCATGGCAGATTTTTGAAGCGCGACTTATGCTTGAAAGTGAGCTCGCGGGGTTGGCCGCCGAGCGGGGCAAGGAGCAGCATCACACCGCGCTTGCGGAAGAGGTTGCCGAGATGTTTTCCACGGTCGACCGGCCAAGTGAATATCTTATCCACGACGTCTTTTTCCATCGCATTCTCGCGCAAGCCTCGGGGAATCCCATTCTTGCAGCCATCATGGAGACCGTTACATCTTCTATTTATGACAAGCGCAGGAAAACGGTGGAGCGCGCCATTGACCTGCACGAATCCGCAGATATGCATCTCCAGATTTACCGCGCAGTTCGCGCCCGCAACTCGGTTGAAGCGCGCAAACTAATGGCGCATCACCTGCAAATGGCGCAGGCCGCCCAGGGAATAGAGCGGCCTGTCAGCAAACGATCCGGAGTTACCACAGAGCCTGTTTCAACGTCCTCCGCGAGACTGGCGAAAGCTTAAACCACAGCCGGCGAAGTACGCGGAAATGAGTTAATGCCGGCGTCGTCCATTCAAGAAAATACCCTTAGAATTGCCATACAAATCTACGTAATTGTTAGGCGCCAGCGCGAGTCTAAGCACACGATTTCTGCTTCCCCCCAGCCTATTTGTGCCGGAACGCAATATAGAAAGGCCATGTTTGTCGGGAGGGAGACGAAACGCTCATGGATCGGCTGCTCGCAGGTTGTTTTTCTTAAGTTCAACCCCTGGCGATGTGGTTAGCTGCACGCCGATCGGTTCTTTGTTGCGAGCTGGGGTTGCGGGTGGGGTTGAATCCTTACGCGGCCCAGCATTCTTCGGCCAACGAGGTCTGATCAGTAGCGACGAGGCGTTTTATGCGCTGCGCCATATCGTTCATTCTGAATGCCTTGTTACCACAATAATGCCTCATGAAATTTCCCGCTTGACAGTTCTTTGGTGCGCGCAGGAAACTACTTGCGCTTGGATATGGTCTGACCACTAGCAGCTGATCAAGGGCGCAGGACTGGCGAGCAGACTTTGAAAACGCAACGAAACAATTCTTTGGAGGCTTAAATGAAAGGCTCAAATAGTGAAAGGCAGCCAGTGCGGATTCGTGTAATCCTGCATCGATTTACCGGCTGCCGCCAGATGGAGGCAGAGATGCTTCGGCTAAATGCCCGCGCCTGCATCCGCAAAGTGGTTGTGAGCTTGTTCCCTCTGTTGGTGTCGGGTGCGCTTTTGCACCCCGGAGCCCTTGCGTAGGAATTTCGGGGAACCATCAGCGGCACCTTTACCGACCCGAACGGTGCTGTTGTTCCGGGAACGAGCGTAACGGTGTTGGAAACTCAGACCGGAACGGGAGATGAACTTCCTATTTATCGCGATATCACTCTTGAAAATGTTCCCGTCCTCACGCCAGGTAATTACACGTCCCTCGGACTGGACGGTCAGCACAAACTTGGGGTGAATCTCGATAATATTTTTCCTGCGACCAGCAGCACTCCACGATGCTTGGCAAGGATGTCGACATAACCATACGGCGCAGGCGCGGCAATTTGGAACCGTTCGCCGAAAATGTCACAGTACGACAAACACCTGGTTCGGTAATCGGCGAACCGTTAGCGTGTGAGTCACGCTTTGTGCCATTTCCGTCGCTTGAGACGGCTCCGGAAATGGCGGGAACAGTTCCGCCTGAGGACACAACCTTGTATGTGGCGGCCGATGGCACCGGCGAATTCGGCTCGATCCAGCAGGCTGGCGCGAATGGCATCCAGGAGAAACACAATCTCTTGAAACCGCATTCTATGCCGAATACAATTCCACCGGTCAAGGCGCGAGGCATGATCAGCGCGATCCACATGCGCATTTTCTAAGTTGGGAACAATCCCGGCAGTATGAGCCTTCGATTTTTCTGCGGGGTAGCGACAATTGGGATCCAACAAAAGCCGTCAAGCATTGATGGAGTAACATCCTTCAGAAATTCGAATCAGCATTAATGTCAAAGAGCTTTGATGCCCCATCTGGCACTCTTCAATTTGGCGCGCCTCTCCATGATATCGGTAACTCGATCTGCAGGCATGAATTGGTGAAACCCGGTAAGGAGCACGATAAGCGCGGGGTTTAAACTGCTGCGGGGTTATGGGCTGGCCTTTGCTCCATCCGATGCTGGGTGAAGAACCGTTCCAACAAGTGGACGAACCTGGCCGTAGTGATTTTCAGAACTGGTTTTCCAAACAGATGCTAGATGAGATAAAGATGTTGACTTTCAATAGTGGAACTGTACCAAATGGTCTTGAGAGGTAATCCACGTGCGCATTGATTTTCATCGACAGATTGCAGCCTTTTGCGCCATGTCCTTGCTGTCGCTAATGGCGACGGCCGCAAAATCGGAGAAGCTTTCGCTCGGCATCTTCGATGGCCACGGGGATGTCGGAACCATCCTCCATCCAGGATCTGCGGAATACAATCCCACCGACAAGAGCTACACCGTCAGCGGCAGCGGCGACAACATGTGGTTTGGCGAAGACGACTTCCACTTTGCCTGGACTAAGGCGTCGGGAGATTTTGCCCTCACCGCTGATATAGAGTTCATCGGCTCTGCGGGTAATAATCACCGCAAGGCAGTGCTGATGGTCCGCCAGAGTCTGGACGGAAACTCGAAGGCGGTGGACGTTGCCCAGCATGGTGACGGCCTCACCTCTTTGCAATTCCGCGGTAGCGCCGGTGACAACACCCACGAGGTCGAGTCCAACATTTCTGCGCCGCACACAGTACGAATCGAGAAACGCGGCGACTCTTTCTACGCCTTTGTATCAGGAAAGGACGGAAGACTGGAGCCCGCAGGAGCTTCTACCAAACTGATTCTGACCACGCCGTTTTATGTCGGTATTGGTGTCTCCGCGCACGACAAGAACGTCATCGAAAAAGCCGTCTTCACGAACGTTAAGCTGGAGAAACTGCCAGCAACGATCGGGAAGACTACGCTCTATAGCACGCTTGAGACGGTCACTGTCGCATCAACCGACCGCCGAGTGGCCTACGTTGCGCCCGCCCATTTCGAAGCGCCAAATTGGTCTAGAGACGGTTCCTTCTTTCTCTTTAACCAGGATGGCAGAATCTATCGCTTGGCCGTGAATGGCGATGAGCCTTCGGCGATCCCGACCGACGCGCAAAACCGCTGCAACAACGACCACGGGATCTCCCCAGACGGCCAAACGATCGCCATCAGTGACTCGTCAGGAATCACGCAGAAGTCCTCTGTTTATATCGTCCCAATCACCGGCGGAATGCCGCGGCAGATCACCCAGGAATCCCCTTCTTATTGGCACGGGTGGTCGCCGGACGGAAAGACGCTCGCCTTTACTGGCCAGCGCAACGGTGAATTCGATATCTATACCATTCCAGCGGCCGGCGGCCAAGAAACGCGGCTAACTACCGCGAAGGGCCTTGATGATGGTCCCGACTATTCACCTGACGGCGAGTATATCTACTTCAATTCCGAGCGCACCGGCCAAATGCAAATCTGGCGCATGAAGTCCGACGGAAGCGCGCAAGAACAGGTATTGTCCGATGCAACCAACGACTGGTTCCCGCATATATCGCCTGATGGAAAATGGATGGTTTTTCTTTCCTACGACAAGGCCGTGACCGGCCATCCAGCGGGACAGGATGTCGTGCTCAATCTGATGTCGATGGAAGACAAGAAAGTGCACGTGCTGGCCAAGCTCTTCGGTGGCCAGGGAACGATCAACGTTCCGTCTTGGTCTCCCGACAGTTTGAGGCTGGCGTTTGTCAGCTATGAGCTCTTGCCGCAAGATAGCGCAGGGGCGAAGTAGCGCTTCGTCAATCCGTCCTCAGTGAGCTTTCATTTGCTGGGCCAGTTGTAAGTCGATAGTAATTTGCCATCCGTCCCGATAAGTAAAAGGGCGGCGCGTCCGCTCTCCAGAGTCGCGGAGAAGGTGTGTTGGCTGCGGACATCTTCGAAGGAGACTTGATGCTGATTTGACTCCGACGTGATGACATATAGAGTGGCGCGGGGATAGACGGTAGGAGCGATCACAATGCCCGGGTCGTTAAGAGTGGTCGAATAAACGGGGGACACGCCGGCAGCCTTCAGCGCATATAGATAAACATCGCCTAGCGCCTCGAGATTGTCGTTTAACTCCAGAGGTAGCGCAGAAAAAAGTATCTTACCCTTCCCAAGCTGCTTTTCGATCCAATCTTCGCCTCCGGGTAGAACCGCACGATCGAGCACCGTCGTTTTATTTCCAGAGAACCTGACGAATTCATTGCCGAAAGGGAAACCGATTGCGTGATCGCGAATCGTGAGCGGTTCAGTTTGGTATGAGAGGCCGATCTCATTCTGTCTTCCTGTTGCGTGGAGATGGGCATCGCCGTCAAAGGGTCCGGTTACGAGGAGGGTTGCGCCGGATCTTACCTTATCTTCGATGGCCTGCCATGCGGTTTCGGTAAGCCCGAAAGGCGATGGAAGAATAATGAGCTTCGGGGAACCAAGAAGCTGAATCTGATATTCGCCCACGGCGTAGGCCTGGCTGCGTGCGTATCCATAGAGCGCGCGAATCGCATTCTGCTGGGCTTCGAGGCCGAGCGCTTTGTATACGGACAGATGAAAAGACTGCGGCAGAACGATTGCGACTTCGGGCAGTGTCAAAGCAGTCGCGGATGGCGCAGCTTTGCGCGCAAAGTCGCCCAGGTCGCGCATCCTGTTTTCCCAAACTTTGGCTGAGCCGTCGCTGCGCTGCATTCCGAAGTCAACCTCGCGAGCCCAGTCCCATTGCATCGCTCCGCTGGAGCCGGCTGCAAAACCCAGCGCCCACTTGCGCTCAGTGAGGCCAAGCCCGGTGAACTCGTCATAGCGCCATGTTCCATCGGGAGCCCACACGGGCTGATAACCGGTTTCGCCGGTGATGTTGGGCACCCCCGGACGCTTCGCAGCGACAGAGTCCCATAGGAGCGCATCATCCTGCCAGTACGTGTGATTGGTGGTGAACGATACTCCTGCGCCTGCGTAGAATTGATTGAGAACGCGATCGGTAACTCCGCCTTCGTCCTGTCCAACGTCGATAAGTTGCTTGCTGCCGGTGGCGCGAATCAGTGACACCATGGAGCGCACCCAATCGCCGAACATATCTTGCGCGAACAGGTTATAGTCCAGGGCGCGAACCTCGCGCGGGTTCCCATAGCGGTCATAGGTAAGATCGGTGATCGTGGGAAGCGGCACAGAGTCGAAACTGCCGAGTTGTTCAGGAGGAACTGACCATCCGTCTGCGAGCGCTGTAAGGTTGCCATTGTACTTTTGACTAAGCCACTTATGCCACGCTTGAATTTCGGTTAGATCGTTATTGGGATAATTGCCCTTGAAGATGACGCGGGGGTTTGAAAAGCTTGGCTCATTGATTAAGTCCCATGAAAGCCAGGGCACGTTCTTAAATCGCTCAAGCACGGAACGGATGTAGGCTTGCTGTGCTCGTACCGAGACTGGATCGGTGTATGGATTGGCAGGAATGGCGGCAGTATCCTCGCGGCTAGGGGTACCGGAGCGAGGCGAGAATGCGAAGAAAGTAAAGTTCACCGCAATGTTATGACGCTGAGCGCAGAGCAAAAACGCTTCGAGATTACGAAGAAAGCGTTCGTTCACACCGCCGGTGTTCGCCTCGATGAAACGCGCGTTGGGCATCCACACGCCGGTGCGCACGAAACTAACGCCGTGGTGAGACATTTCATCAAAGTCCTTCTCCCACACCCAGGCGTTGCGCGGACCCGAGAAATCCCATCCGTTCTCTTCAGTGGTGAAGTAATTTGTGCCCACGGGAAAGAACGGTTCACCGTCACGGGTGAGAAAGTCTCCACGGACGGAGAGCGTTGGGCCGGAAGCTAGGGCCTGAGTCTCTCCAACCCAGAAGCCATTTTGATAGAACTCACGAAGATTGCCGCCCTCGCTGTAGACAGCAGCGACCTTGTAGAAACCGGGCGGCAGCGACTTGCGGAACGGAGTGACGATGGTGGTGAAGCCGGTCTGTGTGATGGGGAGCGTCGTTGAATCGATGTCTCCCTTTTCTGAACTTAGTGTCAATTTCAATTCACCGGCAACGGGAGAACCGAGTTGCTCTTGCCGTAAAGAATGTAGATGGATTGTGATGAGCGGAAGCTCGCCGGGGCGAATTGCGGAGAACAGCGTTTCCACCGAGAGATCCGTAGCGCCGTGGCTAGCATAGACGGCCGATTCATGGATGAGGGAAATGCCATCTTGGCTTTCCCAGAATCCTGGTTCAGGGTCAAAATCAAGCGCAACAACTCGACTGCCGCGCAAAGGACCGGTGATATGGTTGGCAACAATGACGGGGGCTGCGACCAGCAGGCCGGTATTGTCTACCATGTAGCCGAGGCCGTCTAGACGACCCTCGACTGCAAAGAATGTGCGAGCGCGAATGTGGGGAGTTTGCGGAAACGTGTATCCAGCCTTCCATGCGAATTGGCTATCGGCGGGGACCGGGACTTCGTAAGTGTGACGAAAGTCCAGTTCGTGCGCGTAGCTGTCTTGTGCGCGGCTCTCGACAAACTTGCCATCAACCTCGGCAACGGGCACGCGAAGTGGCTGGCCACCTATGACGAGCAGGTTGCCACCCGCTTTGAGGTACTCTTCCATAGACTTCCAAGCTTTGGAAGGAAGGGCCGATCCGTATGGGAGAACGAGAAGATCGGCATTCAATAATGTGGACGGATCCTCGAGGTTCTTGAGATCGACGAATTGCGTATCAGTTTCGCCCAGCGCCTCCGTGAGAGCCGAGCGTTCTATGGGTTGACTCGCCACTGTCGGAAATCCTGGCTGCCAGAAGACGGCCGTCTTTGCGAACGAGCGCAGTGGCATAAAGATGATGGCAAGAACGATGAGAATGAACGTCCCGTAGTGTTTCTGCGCGAATTTTGTGTGATGAATTGTCTTCATTGCGAATAACTCCCGGCCTTTCTCGCCGATGGGAACGATATCACGATCCGGTTAGCTTGATTCGGCCGGCGCCGTCTCCCTGGACCGGCCGATGAACTGAACACTACTTGACTTCGATTGTTCCTGCATCCAGGTTCCATCCGCGCAGACCGATTGCGGGTTTGACCGAACCTGCGGAAAAATCAACAGTGATCGTACGGCTCTCACCAGACAGAAGCGACGCGTAGTTCTCGCTATAGTAGGCGGGAAGGATGCGCTCACCGGTCGCGGCGTCTTTGAGTGTGAGTTTGATCATCAGGGCCGGAGTATTGCTGGAGTTTTTGATCAGTACTGTGGCTCTGCGTTCGTTGCCATGACTGTCCATGGTTACCGATGATGTCAATCTGGCGGGTAGCAGACCATTCAACTCGCGGAGGCTCGACTCGTCCTTTGCCCACCAATAAATGTTGTCGCTCACCTGCGCACCGGTCGCGTCGCTCACTTTCAATTCGACGAGAATGGTGTGTGCGCCGGCGAATTTTGCCAGGTCAGGTTTAGCCACAGCGGTGCGCGCGTTGGCCGTGGCCTCGACCTTCGTGGTCTGGTCATCGAGAACTTTTCCATCCAGGTCTACTATGCGAACAGCAACGGAGAATGTGCGAGCGTCTCCGAGGTTAATCAAGTCGACGGCGCTGTTTGTCAGATCGAGCTGCGCGTGTACTGGCTCGCAGGCTTTTTGTGTTCCATAGAAGCTGGATTGGGTATCGTAGTCCGAGCCGAGGAAGTTCCATTCCATGCTAGGCCATGCGGGCTGCGTCATCCATATCATGCGGCCCGAGTTGGGCTGCCAGAGGTGTGCAGCGAATCCTTCAAAGATAGCGCGATGGCCGGCGTAGTCGAGCATTTGCGCCTTGCGTTCGAAATCGTCAAGGCTTGTGGGGGAGCCGAATTCGGTTTCCATATGTTCCATGAAAGGAGCAACCGCCCCGTTTCCGCTCTGGTGCCAATCGTGATAGGCCCAGGTGTCGCTCATCGGCCAACGGTCTGCTTCTGGAATGAATGCCTTGATGCCTTCGAGCGTTGGCACGCTTGGGATGCCTAGTTCAACGCTAAAGCCACGGTTGATACGGTAATACGTCTCAATTGGCTGAAACTGGTAGGGACCGGAGTTGCGCAGATTCACTTGGTTGGAACTACCGGTGTAGTAGCGGGTGTGATCCAAAGTGCGCACAAGGTCGGCCAGGCCCTTATTGATGATTGGCTGTGGAACGCCTTCGTTGCGCCCGCACCAGACGACGATGGACGGATGATGGCGAAAATGCAGAATACTATCACGCGCATTCTTGAGAAACAGCGCCGGATCCTCCGCTTCAAGGTTATAGCCTTGCGTGGATTCCCAGAAATCGTTCCAGACCATCAGACCGTACTTATCAGCCAACGCGTAAAAGTTCTCCTCCGTGTCCTGTCCCATCCAGTCTCGAATCATGTTTACGTGGGCATCGCGATGCAGGCGGAAATAGGGCTCGAGATGCTCGATGCTGACTCTTTTGCGGCTATCGTCCATGCCCCAGTTTCCGCCGCGCGCGGCGATGCGAACCCCATTGACTTTGATTACCAGATCAGTGCCCAGCCAGCCGCCGTCTACGGGCTTGATGGACGCCGAACCTTCGGCCGCAGGCTCCAGCGAATGCACCCATGTATAGCGAAAATAATCGCGAAACTCCGCGGGAATTTGGTCCATATTCGGAAGCTGGGAAGGAGTTTTGTCGAGGATTCGACGTATTCCTTCATGAGATTCGTTCATCAGTGGAAGCGATTGGTCGTGTGTGCGGCTGGGGAGGACTTCCACGCGACGCAAGTGGCCGGTCGCGTCGAACAGAGAGGTCTCATAGCTCAGTTCTCGCATGCCGAAGTCGATCTGGCGCTGGGCGCCTGATTTGCCGGCTACGGCAAAGCTCACCGTGAGAGTATGTAGCGCAGGTTCGCCGTATCCATTGGGCCACCAGAGCCTGGGATGTTGTACTTTGAGCGGGGCAAACTCTTCAGGTTTGAGCCGCACCACGGTTTCGCCGGTGCCGAGCTTCAAATGCTTCGTCACCTTTACGTCATCGAAGGATGCGGTCAAGTCACCCTCGACGATTTCATTGGATGTGTTATCGAGCGGCGCTTCGATTTCGATATCTGCTTCGCTCCGGTCAGCCTTCGGCAGAGTTGTGACGACCTGCAGATCTCCGATTTCGACAACACCCCTCGCGGTCAGCGTCACATCTTGCCAAATGCCGGTGTTTCGGTCGCGAATTCCCGGAATCCAATCCCATCCTTCCGTGGCAGCGAAGGTAGGGCCGTCCAACACTTGGATGCCACCGTTTTCGCCAGGACCGCCCTTGATGGATTGCTCATGCGCTATCCCAGGGTGCGGCGGAGGACTTACGCGCACCGCGAGAGCATTGGGTTGAGAGGCTTCCAGCAGGCCCGAGACATCAAATTTTCCGCGCAAGAAGGCGCCTGCGAAAGCGCCCAACTTCTTGCCATTGAGCCATACTTCGGCCGCGTAGTTCACGCCCTCAAAGGTAAGAACAAGCCGTTGCCCGTTTGATTGCGCGGGCGTTTTGAATTCCACACGATACCAATAATCCTGATGAGCCAGGCTCTCGGGAATGGCAAGGTTGTTCAGGCCGTAGTCAGGATCAGGATAGATTCCGCGATCGATCATCGTGGTTAGAACAGTTCCTGGGACTGTTGCAACAAGCCAATCTTTGGCGCCGAATCCGGCCTTGGAAATGTCGTCGCCCTTTGCCTTGACGGCTGGCGCAGCAGCCAGCTTCCATCCACCACTGATTTTCCAAGGATTGTTACCTAACAACTCTGTGCGCAGGTCAGCGGCGCGTAGTGGCTTGGCAACCGGCTTCTGAATTGAAGTTTTGCTGCGCGGAAGTGTGGAGGGATCTTGTGGTTCGATTTGGCCAGCCATGCCTCGAGTCTGCACCGCCCAATGTTTCGTTGCTTCCTCATAAGTGGGAACCTTGAAATCCGGCGGATCCGAGTAGATGGTAGAGACTTCATCAGATGTCAATGCGACGCGGTAAATCCTGAGGCTCGCAATTTTCCCGCCGAAGTGTTGATTCCCGATCGCCTCAGAATTTGGCGCCATCTCGATTCGAGACGCTACCTTACCCTGCGTAAGCGGAGCGGACAGTACGTCTTTTCCGTCGGCATAAAGGTCAACTTTTTCACCGTTGCTTACGGCTACGGCGAGATGCCATTCGGCATCACTGAGCGGAGTTTGGGCCGCAACGAGGTGAGTCGCACGTTGCGCATGCCCTAGCCACAGTCCCAGACAGTGATTCTCAATGCCGATGTACCGCGCATCCTCGGCTTCCGGATCCCCAATACCGGCGAGAAGTAACGTGCCGTCCAACGGGTCTGAAGAGCGGAACCAGAAAAGAAGGGTCCACGGGGAGCGGCCATCAACCAGCGGATCGCTAAGCTCCGATTGCCTGCTTAAGCCCAGCCGGTCCAAGGCTGCGGTGGTGCGGCTATCGAGTGGAGAGGGCGGAGCGAGGGTCTTGGTAAGTCCCGAACCATCAGGAAGGAAGATTGCATTATATGGGCCGTACGCTTCGGTCGAGGACGTTTGCGCATTAATAGATGCGGGTAACAAAGCCAGGATCGCGATACAGGCAGAGAGCGCCCAAAGATACTTCGATTGGCAGGTACAAGAGCGAAGTCCGCGTTTGAAATTCTCATCTTTCAGAAATTGCATCGTATTCCTATTCAGGTTGCTATCCGTGCTCGTTATCACTACGCCTGATTACAGCAACAAAAGAATGGGTTGAAGGGGTTCTTATGCCCTTCAACCCGAGTCGGAGACCACTTAAATGTGAAGTCGAGGTGCCACATCCATCAGCCCCTCAACACCTAAAAGACGAACTTCGCTGCGACCTGGATCAGGCGTTGGGTGTTGCTATAGCCCGTAATCTGTCCGAATTGGCCAGAGGTGATACTCGTATTCGGCCCCGAGAGAACGGGGTGGTTAAGCGCGTTGAACAGTTCCAGCCGAATTTGCGCGTTATAGCGCTCCTTGAATCTCGTGTTCTTTTCGAGCGCGGCATCCAGGTCCTCGTAGCTCGGGTTGTTTACCGTGCCTAGCGTGCGGGGTGCATTGCCGATCACAAAGCTCGCCGGCTTGGCAAAGGCAATGGGATTGAACCACTGACGATAGGACTGGTCGGCGATCTTCGTTTTTTGTCCAGGTACCAACTCGGGACGCTGAGAAAAAGGTGCATTGTTCGCCCAGAGTGATTCGGCAGTGGTGCCGTTGTCAAACGAACTGGGCACGATGGGTGTCCCGGTGTTCCAGCGGTTCTCGGCGACGATCTGCCATCCGTTGACGAAGACGTTTTCTGCGCTGCCACCACTATTCAGGAACATTTTTCCGCGACCGAAGGGCAGTTCGTAGCGGGCGGTTGCGGCAATGTCGTAGGAGATGTTCTGCGCGCCAATGCCCCACTCGGCCCCTGGATTGTACTGGTCGGCATAGGTTTGGCTGGCAGCACCGAGGTAATTCACCGACGAGGCTCCATTGTTGTAGTCCCTGCCGTCGGTAAATGAAAACGTGAAGGCCAGTCCGTGGCTAAACTGCTTGTCTGCACGGAGGGTGAAAGCGTTGTATATGGAGCGCGCTCCTGGCTTGCGAAAACTGGAGACATTGGTGTACTGAGGCCAGTGCTTGAGCAATTGCCCCTGGGGAACAGTGGCACTGCTGCCGAGAGATGTTCCGGTTAACGTGTAGGGGAATGTGCCGATGATCCCATAGAACGGGTTCGCCACCTGAGTCAACAATCCGCATGCACTGGATGCGGCGCCCGGGATGCAGCCGTATTGCGAAAGCAGTGAGGGAGAAAGCTGATCATACGGCTGACCAGGATCGCCATTGATGAGGAACAGACCGCGCTGACCCAGGTAGCCAAGTTCGAATTTAATGTCGCCTGGCAGTGAATACTGGACATTCGCGTTCCACTCAATCTCGTAGGGTGTGCGATAGGAGTCGAAGTACGACTGTTGCAGTTGGTTGCCAATGTCGATGCCCTGAATGCAAGCTGCTGACGCCAGGCAGGTAGAACTCTTGGCTTGTGGCGAGTTGAAACCATTTGGGAAAGGATTGCCCAAGTCGGCGATCGGCGGATTATCCTGATTCGTGAACGATGGGCTGAAGTTGGTTTGGGTCGAAAAGCCTTCGATGCCGGGCGCGCCGCTGGTTCCGGCGGCCTGCATGGCCGAGCCTTGATAGACAAGTCCACCACCCGCACGCACGACGATCCTGGGCGTAGGATTGTAGGCCATGCCCAACCTTGGTCCAAAGTCGTTCTTTTGAACAGGACCTTGACGCCGGCCATACTGCGCGCCCTTCATGCCCACAATACTCATCGTGCCAAGCAGGTTGCCGCAAGCCGGGCAAGTAACCCCGGAAGCGGTCACGTTTGACGCCACGCTGCTGCTCTGGAGTGGTGACGGAGCAAACGGATTCCAGAACGTCATCTGGTTGTTTTGTTCTTCACGAGGAATATCGGTATCCCAACGGAGGCCGAAGTTAAGTGTCAGTTTGGGAGAGACCTTCCAATCGTCTTGTGCGTAGAGTGCCACGTATTGACTGGTCGAAATCACCTTGGGATCGTTGGAGAGATCGCCACCCGAAGGCAGTCCAAGCAGCAGAGAAGCGACTGAGAAGCCTGTGCTGTCCTGGGTTTGAGGATATTGGCGAGTCCAGCTATCGTCCGCGGTAAATGTGCCGGACGGGTAGGTGTACTGGTAGAAGTTGAGGCGCAGCTCGCGGAATTCGCCGCCCACCTTGATACTGTGACCGCCAATGATCTTCACGATGCTGGCGTTAAGGTCGGCCGCCAGCGGATCTTCCTGCAAAGGCTCGTAGCCCAGAGGGCCGAGGTCAGAGAATCCTCCGTTACCGCTGAAGCCGAAATGGGGAAAGATCTGTCCGTCCAAAGCAGCCTCGGCCGCGTAAGACGAAGAGAATCCGAGTTGGGTCGGATTGAAGTTTCCACCGATGGGAACGCGGTTCGAATTAGACTTCGAGAACCCCAGTCGAAACTCACCCAGCAGTTTGTCGCTGAATGTTACGGTGTTATTGAACGATACGCTCAGTTCGTTGTAATTAGTTGCGCCGCCGTAGTTGCCCGGCGATGCAGCGTTGCCGTAGTCGTTCAGAACTGAACTGTCGCCGTACCACTGAGAGAAGCGTAAGAACGAGTGCCATTTCTTGGTCACGTCCTGATCAATCTTCGCGTCATAGTGCCAATAGTCGTTCGGAACGCTGCCGGTCTGCTGAAAATTGTTGTAGAGGTTGTTAGTGCCGGAACCGGACCGATTGGGGGACGGAAAATATTTCAATGCAGCCTGGGCAATCTGCGATCCGGAGCTAGCGAGATATCTCGCAGGAATCTTGTTGTACGAGCCATCGTCGCCGACCAAAGGTGCGCGCACGTAATTTCCGTTTGCATCTTGGGTTGGCTGTTGGTAGGGATCGAAGAGAGAAGGCGTGGTTGCGCCGTAGATGCCGGTAAAGTCGCCGCTGAGCCAGTTCGGATTGGGGACCGAGTAGTTGCTGGTCGATCCCTGGGCCTGGTGCTGATTCTCATAGTCGAAGAAGAAGAAGCTTTTGTTGTGTCCGTTGTAGCCAGGAAGGACGATTGGTCCGCCGATGGTGCCGCCCGTCTGATACTGGTGCTGGTCCGGCTTCTTGTTCGTATTGACTACGCCAGGCGAGCCATAGGGAACCGCATCCATAGCGCCATTCTGGATGAATTCAAAGAAACTTCCGTGAAGTTGGTTTGTGCCGCTCTTGGTGATCAAGCTGATCGTGCCGCCAGAATAACGACCATATTCAGCCGACAGACTGCTGGTCTGTACGTTTATTTCCTGGACGGAATCCATGATCGGTTGATAGGCGGTCGAGTTGTTGCCGACGTTGTTTTCCGGAAGGATATTGGTCATTCCATCGATCTGCTGCTCATTGTTGCCGTTGCGGCTGCCACCGATATGAGGCGTCGAAGCGCCGCCGGTCGTGTTGACGCCTGGAACCAACGCGGCAAAGTCAAATGGATTGCGCCCGTTGTCGGGCAGATCAAGGAGGGTATCGCTTTGAATGGTTTCTCCGAGGGTCGAGGTATCTACGTCGAGGGATTCGGCGGTTGCGTTGACCTGGACGGTTTCAGCTACGGATCCGACGGTGAGCTTGAAGTTGACCGCGCGCGTTTCTGTTACCTGGACGACAACCTCGTCCTGTTTTGCAGATCGAAAGCCTTTGGCTTCGACACCGACGGTGTATGTGCCCGGCTCGACAAACGGAATGACGAACCGTCCGCTTGCATCTGTGAGGGTAGTTCGAGTACCGTTCGTTGCAGTCTGAACGATCGTAATCGATGCTCCCTGAATCGCCGCGCCTGTGTTATCTGTTACCGCACCTTCTATGGTGCCGGTAGGTGTCTGTGCCGAAGCGAAGACAGCCATCAGGGCGAGAACGATCAGGCAATGAATCCAGCGAAATATTCGCATATTGCCTCCTGAAATGCCGATGGGTGCACATGGATCTGAAGCCGAATGGCTGTGGGCAAGGAAGGGCCGCACAACCCGAGCTTTCGCGTCCGAAATGGTAGCGATATCATCGGCCACAAACAAATACGACTTCTGAAACGCCTTTGTCAAGTGGTTTCTTGAGTAAAATGGATAAGAAATGGCATAGCTGTTCGGCCATGACGAATCGAAATCATGGTATCGCTACCTTATGTTTGCAACCGATTAGCAAAATCACGGATTCGTCCTATATTTTGTTCCTAATTCGCAGGAAGGGATTAGATATCTTGGCTTTAGCTTGGTAACATCAACCTTGCTCGATCGAGCTCCTTTGGCAGTCGCGACTGCGTTTTGGCGCGATGGTAAAGTAAACGTCATGCAAAAGGTTCTGTATCAGAGCGAGAATGGTTCACTCGCTGATGCTTTGTAGAATCTCCTTCGCCGCGCTTGGTCTGGCTGCGTTCATGCAGACGGGATTCGCCGTGCCTGTCGATTGTCACCCTCCGCCCGCACTCGAACACGAGGTACATTCGCATCCGACGGTCCGTAGCTGGGCTGCCTTGGGTGGTTGGTATGGTGAGAAGCAGCAGTTTGGCTGCGCCATTCCTGCGTTTCAAGCCGCGATTCGCTTGGACCCTGACTCGGCTCGCATGCATTATTTCCTGGGATTGACGCTAAGTTCTGCCGGCAAACAGGATGCGGCGGCTGAGGAGCTTGAAAAATCAATTTCACTAGATTCAAAAGAAATCAGACCACGCCTCGCGCTCGGTGTGGCGCTCAATCAGTTGAATCGCGAGGCCGAGGCCGAGGCCGCCTGGGAATCAGTCCTCAATATCGATCCGAACTCGGTGGCGGCGATTGACTGGCTGGCGAAAGGGCGCATCTCTAGAGGAGAGTTTGCTTCTGCGATTGACCTGCTGCACGGAGTTCCACGAGATGAAAACCTCACGCTCGACCTGTCCGTCGCATACGCGCGAGCCGGTTTGTTTGACGACGCATCGGAAACTCTGAAGGCGGCTTTCGCACGATCTCCGGGATCTGTTCGCCTGGCATCGGCGCTGGCCTCGGTGTATGTGCAGTCGCATCGAAACCAGGAAGCTGAGTCAGTTTTACGCGAGTTCCTCAATAAACATCCTAGCGATACTTTGACTCAGATTCTCTATTTGCGACTATTGGTGCTTCAAGGGAATTCCTCGACCGCGCGGCCGCTGGCGAAGCGACTGCTGGCGGAAGAGCCCGGGAATTTTGACGCACTTTATCTTTCGGGGATTATCGAGAGGGAAGCGCAAGAGTATCCCGCCGCGATCGCGGATTTGAAGGCAGCGGCTGCTCTCGATCCCAACCATTATGACGTGCGTTACCACCTCGGCATCGCATTGTTCCGAAGCCAACAGACTGAGGCCGCACGAGAACAACTGGAGAAGGCTGTGCAGCTCGATCCGAGTGAAGCCGAGGCCCACTTTCAGTTAGCTCAGGTATTGCGCGCGCTCGGACAGACGGACGAGGCACAAATTCAGTTGAAGGTTTACCAGCAGCGTATGCAGGAGTTGACGAAGCGAACGCTGGCGATTTCAAAAGCCGGCCAGGCCGCCCAGTCGATGAAAGCCGGCGATGCGGATGCGGCCGCCGCTCTCTACCGCGAAGCTATTGAAGCTCAGCCTGACGACGCCATCCTGCAATATAACCTGGGCCTGGCGCTGGAACGAACAGGCGACGCAGCGGCAGAGCGCACGGCGCTCGAAGCAGCGGTGCGGCTCAAGCCTGGATTTGCAGAAGCTGAGAATCAACTGGGCTACGTTTCAGCGCGAGCCGGAGACTTGTCCGCGGCGGAGACGCATTTCAGAAATGCGCTGGTTGCCGCACCAAGCTATGCCGAAGCGGCCAACAATCTGGGCACGATGCTCTCGCAGCACGGCCGCGAAAACGAGGGCGAAGTGTATCTCCGTTCCGCTGTTACCGCCAATCCCAGGTATGTGCCGGCTTGGGTTAACCTGGCTGCGACGCTGGCGAGTGAATCGCGTTTTGAGGAGGCGCGGACTGCGGTGGCAAATGCTCTTAGAATCGATGCACGTGATTCTGACGCGTTGCGCCTACGCCAGATGCTGTCCACGGTTCCGGGCGCTGACGGCTCGGCGTCAGGACTCGGGCGAGGACCAATAACCGCGCCAAGCCAACCGAACGCTCCCATGCCTCACTGACAGGAAAAATGCCCAATCAAGCTGATTCCGTCTGGTCGCGTCGCCGATTACTCAAGACGGCATCGCTTGCTGTAGCGCCGACTCTGGCGCCGCACCTGATGCTTGCCGCGAACGCGCCAATCGCATTGCAGGCACCATTTTCCAAATTTACGGATGTCTCTGCCCAGGCTGGGCTAGCGCAACCCATCGTTTACGGAACGCAAGGCCAAGTCACTTACATACTTGAGTCAATGGGTGGCGGCTGTGCCTTCTTTGATTATGACAATGACGGCTGGATGGATATCTTCATCCTCGGCGGCCGCACGCTGGATGGCACGCCGCCCGGATCAGGGAATCGGCTCTATCACAACAACCGCGACGGCAGCTTCTCTGACGTAACTGCGAAGGCCGGCCTTGCCGACCCTGGCTGGGCCAACGGCGTTTGTGTGGGCGACTATAACAACGACGGCTTTGAAGATCTTTTCCTCACCTACTACGGGCAAAACCGCCTTTATAAAAACAACGGTGATGGAACATTTTCCGACGTAACCGCGAAGGCCGGCTTGAATCATAGTGGCAATCTATTTGGAACAGGATGCACTTTTCTCGACTACAACCGCGACGGCCATTTGGATTTGTTCGTGGCAAACTATGTTGAATTCGATTTAGCCCGTGCCCCAAAGCCCAACGTGCAGAGTGCGTCGTGTTCTTACGAGGGAGTAGCTGTCTATTGCGGGCCGCGCGGATTGCCCTTGCCCACTCATTTGCTCTATCGGAATAACGGCGACGGGACCTTCACGGATGTTTCACAAACATCTGGCATCAATGCAGTGGCTACCTCATACGGATTGACCGCGATCGCTGTCGATGTCGACGAAGACGGCTGGCCCGACATTTACGTTGCGTGTGACTCTACTCCCAGTCTCCTCTTCATGAACAATCACGATGGAACATTTCGCGAGGAAGCGCTAGTGCGGGGACTTGCCGTGAGCGGCGAGGGGCAGGAGATGGCAGGCATGGGAATTGCGCCAGGCGACTACGATCTCGATGGACATCTTGACATTTTGAAGACGCATTACCAAATGCAACCGAGCGGCCTCTATCACGCCATTGGCAAAGGTGAGTTCGAAGATGTTTCCGTTGCCTCCGGAATTGCTCAGGAACGCCGGTTCGTCAGTTGGGGAGCGGGAATCGTGGATCTCGATAATGACGGCTGGCCTGATATTTTCTATGTCTCCGGCAATGTCTATCCTGAACTTGAACGTACATTTCCCAACCTACCCGCACGAAGCCCTGCGATTTTGTTTCGCAATCTCGGGAACGGAAAATTTGTTCAGTTGGGAGCAAGCGAGGCCGGCCCGGCCATGACTGCGCGCCACGTGAGTCGTGGTTGCGCGTTCGGCGATTTCGACAACGATGGGGACATTGACATCCTGGTGATGAACCAGAACGAACATCCTTCGCTGTTGCGCAATGACGCACCTTCCGGCAATCACTGGCTCAAAATTCTGCTTGAAGGAACCAAGAGCAATCGCAGCGCGATCGGGGCTCGCGTGCTCGTGCGATACGGGGACAAAGTCCAGGTTCAAGGAAGGTTCAGCCAGAGCAGCTATCTCTCCTGCAACGATCCGCGCTTACACTTTGGACTAGGTCAGGCGGCGATAGCAAGCATTGAAGTGCACTGGCCTTCTGGCGCGGTAGAACAGTATAAGGCGATTGGAGCCGACCAACTTGTTACTCTGCGCGAAGGCACTGGTGTTGTGAAGAGCCGGCCGTTCTCAGGGCGGCGCTCATAGCTGGGATCCGAATGGTTCGAAATGGCGCAAGACACTGGCAACGAGAGTCAGAATCGGTAGATCGCAATTCGCAGGACAGTACGGCGACGAGGTTGATGAGATCTTTTGGAATGGCGGGGTTGCTTTGGATTGCATTACGGAAGAGCCGTTCCGGTTCAACGGCACCGAACGCCAGCATCATCCTCGTTGCCGTTCTTCCTGCTGAACATCGTACAACCCTCACCGCATTACAACTGCATGCAGAAATAGATTCGGTATGCTTAGTGGCGGACCGGCTTGTAGATGGCGAGGCTACCTCCCGAAATCTGCTATACTTCACGCCTGTATCCGAGCAACATTTTCAGAAGCCCAAGATCCATGCCGCGTTTATCGACGACGCCGGAACGTACAAGCCTCGCCTGTATTCGAGTGTCTTGGCTCGGGGAGTAATCTCATCAGTGGATGCGCTTGCAATACCTTCGCATTCCGTAGCTGCAATTCAATCCTCTCGCTATTAAGTGGACGGGGCAGATGTTCATTGTTCTTTCAGGAAACCTAAATGGGCCTCAGCAAAAGTCGAGCAAAGAGCGTTACGATCGCGGATGTCGCACGGGAAGCTGGCGTGGCGCCGATGACAGTTTCCCGAGCGATTAATGGGCACCCGCATATCAAACCTGAGACGCTGATCAAGGTTCAGAGAGCAATTGCCGGGCTATCTTATTCACCCAATCAGGCCGCGCGCATGTTAACGGGCCAACGGTCTAACTCGATTGCGTTGGTGCTCCCTGAATTGAGAAATCCATTCTTCGCGGTGGTGGCCGACGGAGTGCAGACAGCCGCGCAGAGCCGCGGGTCTTTAGTCTGGATGGTTACATCAAACAACGATGTACGGATTGAAAGGCGCGAAATCGAGAAACTGCTGAGTTATCACGTGGACGGAATCCTGTTGATTCCTTCAGATCCGAAGCATCGCTATTTAAAGGATCTTCTAAAAAATGATGTGCCCGTAGTTGCAATCGATTTACCCATAGAAAGCGGACCCGCGGACTCCGTGGTCATCGAGAATCGGCAGAGTTCGCAGCAGGCTGTCGAGCATCTTATCGGACATGGATACAAGCGTATTCTATGTGTGGGAGGATGGCCCGACCTCTTCACCATCCGAGAGCGAATCGCCGGCTATGAATCTGCTATGCGAAAAGCAGGGTTACAATCCTTGGTTTTGACCAATCCTTATGATGCTGCCGCAACAAGGCTAGCGATTAAACAGATATTGCGGGGAAAGAATCCGCGAGCGGCGATTTTCAGCTTGAACCAACTCACTACGGAAATTGTTTTAACATTTCTTGAAGAAATGCGAGTCTCGATTCCAGAACAGGTTGGGATTATCGGATTCGATGATTTTTCATTTGCCTCGCTATTCAAGCCAAGATTGACAGTGGTGCGTCAGCCAAGTGGAGAACTTGGCGCCTGCGCCGCACGCATTCTGTTCGAGAGGCTCCAGTCAAAGGAAATGATTCCCAAGAGGAGGACCGTGTTGCCCACAGAACTGGTTCTTCGAGAATCTTGTGGTTGCAAAAGGACAACCTCTTCCGACTTGGAAGCCGAAATGCCATTGCGATAGTGCTCGTGAATACGCGAGTGCCAGAGTCAAACTGTCCAAACCTGAATGGCGGTGCCTCCGATGAACAGGCTTGTGACGGAATACCGGGTCTTCGCATCGCATTCCCGTGAGATGCGGGCTTTGTTGATTGCAAACGCGATTTATGCTCTGGTTCTTCCCGTTATCGAAATATTTGTGGCCGCGTATGTTCTGCGTAACTCGCATCAGGCGAGCAAAGTGGTCCTCTATCAACTGTTTGTTTACGCCGCAACCCCGTTGGCATTTCTTATCAACGGATATTTGTTGAGATTAATCGCGGTGAACCGGTTGTATGCAGCCGGGATGCTTTTAAGTGGCAGTTCATTGGTCGTCTTGTTGGTCACCGATATCAGCACGATTTCCGGCATCGTTCTTTCCGGGGGATTGATGGGGCTGGCGACCGGTATTTTTTGGGCTAATCGGGGATTTCTTGCCCTTTCTACGACAAGCGATTCGAACCGAAACTACTACTATGGGGTGGAAACCGGTGTCATGACGGTCACCTCGGTAATCGTTCCGCTTGCTATTGGATTTCTCATCGAAAAGACTCTAAGATCCTTTCCTATCGGTGAGGGGGCGAATCTTGCCTACAAGGGAATCGCAGCGACGGCACTTTTGCTAACTATTGCATCCTCCGCCATGATTCTGGTTGGAAAATATAACAATCCGCCAATAGGGAAATTAGTATTCTTCCGGTTTCATCCGTTGTGGTATCGGATGCTTGTGCTGGCGGCGCTCAAAGGACTAGGACAAGGCTACATTGTCACTGCTCCGGCTTTGCTCATCTTGAAATTTGTCGGGCGGGAGGGTGCATTAGGAAGCGTGGAATCGATAGGCAGTTGCATGGCAGCGGTCTGCCTATATGCGATCGGTCGGATGAGCGGGCCCGGACAGCGCATCCACGTGTTAGCTGCTGGGCTGCTCTTCTTTCTTGTGGGATCGGCCATCAACGCCGCGCTGTTCGATGCTGTCGGGGTCCTAATCTTTATGGGTTTCCTGCTGTTGGCTAAGCCGCTAATCGACCTGGCGTATTATCCGATTCAGCTTTGCGCAATCGATGTGGTTTCGCGCCTGGAAGGAAGGAGCCAATACGCCTACATTCTCAATCACGAGTTCGGGCTGCTTGCCGGCAGATTTGTAGGGTGCACCTTATTCATAGCCATTTCCGTCTTCGTCTCTGATGTGGGTGCATTGAAGTATGCGCTCCTCATCGTTGCTGTTCTGCAACTTCCTGCAATCTTCGTTGCCCGTGGGTTGTCGGTCTAGTCCTGTTGAGCATGCTGGGAGGGTCCTCCACATCGGCGGCGAGCCCCAACGGACAACCACACGGGAACATTCCAAGTTTGTGGAACTACCGAATCGGTACCGTAGACCAGAGAGCGCAGCGCACCGGCTGTTGGCACTGCTTGCCCGCCGCGTAAGGCAGACGTGTCTTTACATGAAGATCGGTCTTCTGTTTTTTTGGCCATTGGGCACCTTTCCCGAATTCAGTTTTGCCATGACGGAAGGCGTGTGTCGCCCCATCCAACAGCATCTACGTTCTCGGCCTGAGGCAATCGAAGGAGGACCGCTGTAGACTTAGATTACCCATGGAAGCAAGCGAATCCAGAACCATTGCGATCCTTGCCGAAAAGCCCTCAGTGGCGCAAGACATTGCTCGTGTACTCGGAGCCAACACTCGGGGCAAAGGCTATCTCCAGGGTAACGGCTATGTTGTCACCTGGGCAATTGGACATCTGGTTTCACTCCCTCAACCTCATGAGATCAACCCAGCGTGGCGCCAGTGGCGCTTCGATCAACTGCCCATCCTGCCTGGGCAATGGCCGCTGGTTGTCTACGAGAAGACCAAAGATCAGTTTGAAGTTGTGCGAAGAATTCTAACATCTGGACGCGTGTCGCGAATCGTCTGCGCGACAGACGCCGGGCGAGAGGGCGAACTGATCTTCCGCTACATCTACGAGGCGGCAGGGTGCAAGAAACCCTTCAGCCGACTTTGGATTTCCTCGTTGACTCCAGATGCCATCCGTGCCGGGTTTAACAAACTTCGTCCAGGCAGCGATTATGATCGGCTGGCTGACGCTGCCAGTGGCCGCAGTAGAGCTGACTGGCTGGTCGGCATGAATCTGTCGCGTGCCTATTCGATTTTCTACAATGAAGAGCTTTCCGTCGGGCGAGTGCAGACGCCAACGTTGGCGATCATTGTCGATCGGGAGTTGACCCTCCGTAGCTTCGTTCCTGAAGACTACATCGAGGTCATTGCCACATTTAGAAGACAGGAAGATCCAGACAAGGAAACCTATCAAGGAACCTGGTTCCGTTCCCAGGCGAAGCTGGGCGACGACAAAGAATCCGTGGCAAAGGTATCTCGATTGTCCGCCGATGGAGAGGAAGCCGGCGCCATCGTGCTGCGAGGTCGAACAGGGAAAGCCGTCATCGAGTCGCTCTCTTCCGAGACGAAGCGGATGCAGCCACCTCTGCTCTACGACCTTACGGAACTTCAGCGTCATGCCAATCGCCTGTTCGGATTTAGCGCCCAACAGACTCTTGACCTCGCCCAGGCTCTCTATGAGCGATACAAACTCATCAGCTATCCAAGGACCGATAGCCGTCACCTCTCCGCCGATGTTGCCGCTACCGTTGCAGCGATTCTGGCTGCAGTGTCGTCGAGCTATAAGCAGCAACTAGCTCTCGGCACAGGAGAGCGGCCTTTGAGCAAGAGATACGTGGACGACAGCAAGGTGAGCGACCACCACGCCATCATCCCAACAGCGGTCTCTGCCGAGAAAGCTAACCTTGCGGAAAACGAACGCAAGATTTACGGCTTGATCTGTCGGCGCTTCCTCATGATGTGGCATGACGATTACATCCAGGCAGTGACGACCGTGATCACAACGATCACGGATGGAAAGATTGTGGACCGCTATCGAACCACGGGGACCATCGTGCAACAGATGGGCTGGAAGGTCCTCGATATCGGAGCGGAAGGGGGACGGCGAGGCGCGAGAAGTGGAAGTGAGGAGGATACTTCAGAGCAGGTCCTTCCCGTAAAGCTTGCGAAGGGGCAGCCCCAGGATGTTGCAGACATTGAGGCCAAGAAGAAAAAGACTCGGCCTCCGAAACGATTCACTGAGGGCACACTGCTGACTGCTATGCAGACGGCAGGTCAAAGCCTAGAAGAGAGAGAACTGTCCGAAGCAATGAAGGAGACCGGACTCGGTACGCCCGCAACACGTGCCGCTACGATCGAGGTCTTATTGAAGCGTGGATTCATCGTGCGCGACGGCAAGAACCTTGAGGCAACAGATAAGGGCATCCATCTCATTGACGTGGTCCATCCTGAAGTCAAGAGTCCCGCGATGACCGGACAATGGGAAGCGTTTCTCAAGAAAATTCAGAACGGCAAAGCCAGTCTTGAGCCATTTTTGGATGGCATCAGTCAGTATGTTCGCTCAGTGGTCAACAAGGTTGGCCAAACTACGCCGGTGCAACGAGCAGCGATCGCTGGTTCCGTCAAGACTTCTAGTTCTTCCGATCTTCCCGCGTTGAAGGACTTTTCTAACTTCACGACTCTCCCCGAACTGCTCAAGAGTGCTTTCGGCTTCCCTGCATTTCGGCCTAATCAGGAAGCCGTCTGCCAGGCGGTCACGGCGGGAAAAGATGCGCTGCTCGTCATGCCGACAGGGTCAGGCAAGTCTCTTTGCTACCAACTGCCAGGTCTGGCGCGTGGTGGGACGACTCTTGTCGTGAGTCCACTTATTGCATTGATGGACGATCAGGTTCATAAGCTCAAGGAGAGAGGTTTCGCAGTCGAATGTATCCATTCAGGTCGCGATCGCGAGACTTCGCGCCGTGTCTGTTCCGAATACTTGGCCGGAAAGCTACAGTTCCTTTTCATCGCGCCAGAACGTCTTCGGGTGACAGGCTTTCCTGAGATGTTAGCCAAGCATAAGCCATCGCTGATCGCGATCGACGAGGCCCACTGCATATCTCAATGGGGCCATGATTTCCGGCCCGACTATCGAATGCTTGGTCAGTACCTGCCAAGCCTGCGCCCCGCTCCGGTGGTGGCACTCACGGCCACTGCAACGCCTCTGGTCCAGAACGACATTGCAACCCAGCTCGGCTTGACTGAGCCAACGCACTTCATTCACGGGTTTCGGCGCGACAACATCGGGATCGAGATTGTGGAGGCCTTACCTTCGCAGCGACCATCGCTCGCTCGGGAGATATTAGTCGAAGCCAGGCATCGGCCAGCCATCGTGTATGCACCGACTCGCAAACAGGCAGACAGCCTGGCGAAGGAATGGGAAGGCGAGTTCAAGGTGGCGACCTACCATGCGGGACTTGATGCCGAGACGCGAAGCCGGGTCCAGAATGAGTTCATGGCAGGAAAGCTGGATGTCATGGTGGCGACCACGGCCTTCGGAATGGGCATCGATAAGGCGGATGTTCGAACCGTGATTCATACCGCGATGCCGGGCAGTCTCGAAGGCTATTACCAGGAGATCGGTCGCGCGGGACGCGATGGCAAACCGAGCCGCGCTATCCTGATGCATTCCTATGGCGACCGGCATACTCACGACTTCTTCTTCAACCGAGACTATCCGGATGTTTCGCTCCTCGATCGAGTGTTTGCGAGTCTTGGTGCAGAACCCCAAACTAAGGATGAGCTTAGAAAAGCATTGGACATCGAGGCGGAACTATTCGACAAGATCATCGAAAAGCTCTGGATTCACAAGGGTGCAACGCTGGACTTTATGGAGAATGCGAGCCGGGGCGAAGAGTTATGGCGAGACTCTTACAAGCAGCTAGGCGAACAAAAGCGGGCGCAGATCGATCAGATGATTCGCTTTGCCGAGAGCAATCAATGCCGCATGATGTCTCTGGTTCGTCACTTTGGCGATAAGTCTGACAGCGTTACCGCGTGTGGTACATGCGATTTCTGCTCTCCGACTAGTTGCGTCGCGCAGAGATTTCGAACCGCAACAGAATTGGAGCGTGCCGCCCTCGGTCGAGTACTGAGCGCAATGCAGTCTGTACGTACCAAATCGACAGGCAAACTGTACACAGACTTATATCCTGCGAAGGAAATGAGCAGGGACAATTTCGAGCAGGTATTAGGCGCCATGGCCCGCGCGGAACTTCTGTGCATTGCGGATGCCATTTTCGAAAAGGACGGCAAACAGATTCCCTATCGCACCGTCAGCCTTACTCCATCTGGACAAGCGACCAATCAGTCCACACCAGTGCTCCTTGTCATGAAGGATGCTGGACACCAGGTGTCCAAACGCAAGCCTTCTAAGAAGTCCGGTAAGCCTAAGGGCTCTCCCGTAGTCAAGGCTAAAACGCGATCAACGAAAAAGACAAAGACAGCGTCTGCGGCCGGGGCGGAGCAAACAACTCGTGTCGAACAAGCGTTGCGGACATGGCGTTTGAGTGAAGCGAAACGCAAAAAGGTTCCGGCATTCAGGATTTTTAGCGATCGAGCGCTGCAAAGTATCGCCGTTTCCGCCCCCAAGAATGAAACTGAATTACTGGCCGTGCCGGGTATCGGGGCCGGGATCGTCAAGAAATATGGAGCACATATCTTTCGCCTGATCGCGGCCTCTCGCTGACTTCTTCTTTATGTGGAGCCGTAGATGAACTTGCTCATCTACCTGCTTTCCGCTGGGCAACGCGCAGCGAGGAGATGCATTGCTTCCAACTGAGCGGATCCATCCTGAAAGAACTGATCGAGCAGGTAGCTATTGGCTCCGCGTATTTCTACATCGTAAAAAGCCGGCGTCTGCTCGCTTGCGTCAGCAGATGCTGGTTTGTTGAGAGCTTCCAGTCATTTAGTCTTCCTCGCTAGCGTTTATTCGCCACGGGCGCAGCCGAGTAACAGAGGCCAAATGTCTTCCTTGCCGGCAGAGGCGCAAGCATTCTCTGCCATTGCGATCACAGTCGGATGAAATTGACTCCCCACTAGAAACAAGGTGCCTTGAGGCCATCGAAGTCGCCAGCGATAATCGCGTATGGCGCAGGAAGAGCGCCATACGCGACCACGTAGCGACAAACGCCCCGCTAACCACTCGGACAGGGTTGTCCCAACCATCTGACTATCTCGGACGAGTGATATTAGCGCTTGCCGCCACCCGCATGACCGCGCCCATCGCGCACTTCGTTTCCTTTGAAATGGGCAACTTTATCGAGACGATTTGAAGGCGCTGCTTTCTCCCCGCGCTGCGGCTTTGGTCCGCTATAACCGTGTTCTGGATGAAAACGATTGTTGACGTGTCCCCGGAAGCTGTCGGGACCGTGAAACCATGGGCCAGCGCCGAGGAAGACGCCGCCTGTGAACCATTCCGGCCCGTAGTAGCCGTAGGGGGCACACTCATACGGAGCGGCGTCGTAGTAACCGTATGGACATTCGGGCGCGACGCCGATCTCAACAGAAACCTGGGCGGGCGCTTTGGGAACGGTTGCGATCATTGCGCATCCAACAAAAGCTGCCAGCGCGACAAACTTAAAACATTTCATATAGACCCCTCACGCATGGGGGCCTTTGTCGAGCGTCCCCAAGTCCTTCAGAGTAAGGATTTCGGTTGCTAGCGTCTGAGCAGAAACGACCACACACTGCATGTGCAATGACGAGTCATTTATGTGGTGTGAACCTCGTTTGCCCGATTGGTCTGATCCATCAATCATCAGGACCATTTGATCGTGTGAGCAATATTGACCGGTCGCACGCATGTGCGTATGCGATTCTGAAGTGATCGCCCTTGCAGTGTACTCAGGCACGAGTTCAGATGTTAAGTCTGAGCCAGTGGATATCGTGCCCGGCAAGGCTCCAATAACCGTCAATGAATCCTGTTTTGGTTTGCGGCACGACATCACAAGCTCTGACTGGCGCGATTGTTCGTCCTGCCGTTTCTTGCGGCAGTCCAATATTTTGGGAGAAAGTTATTCATGCATGAACTTGAAGAGACCGCATTCGATGCAGAGGCCTTCCTGGCCAGTGCCGGGCTCGGCCGCACTATCGTTAAACTAGATGAGAAGCAGGCTTTCTTTTCGCAGGGTGAGATTGCTGACTGCGTATTCTATCTTCAGACCGGGCGAGCCAAGCTTACCGTGGTCTCGGCAAACGGTAAGGAAGCCACGATCACTCTTCTCTCTGCCGGTGACTTTGTTGGCGAGGAGTCGCTTGCCAGCGTAGGGTCTGTTCATCTGGCGACGGCCACTGCCGTCTCCGCTTGCACGGCACTCAGGATAGAGCGAGCGGAGATGATCCGCGCCATGCATGAAGAGCCTCCCCTCTCTGAAATCTTCATCAGATATCTCCTTGGCCGCGGAATGCAGACTGAGTCCGATCTCATCGACCAGCTATTCAACTCGACCGAAAAACGCCTGGCGAGGTTATTGCTGTTAATGGCGGAGTTTGGCGAGCCAGGGGAATCGGAACGGTTGATTCCCAAGATCACAGAGGAAGGCTTGGCGGACATCGTCGGCGCCACTCCGGAAAGTATAGCGTTCTTTATGAATCGCTTCCGCGGACTTGGCCTTATCGACTACAACGGCCGCATCCGCGTACATCGAGCTCTTCTCAATGTGATTCTTCATGATCGATTTCCCGATGACAATGCCTCAAAACCGCCAATCACCGATTTTCCGCGAACATGACGAAAGCCGTCCAAACACGCCTTGGCCGGTAGCCACCAATTCTCTAAGCGGAATGCCCCGGTAGACCGCGTTAGAACTGTTCTGACGGCAAACAGCGTGGACAGTCCGATTCTTTCTTTGGAAATGAGTGGGTTAGTTACGATGGAATACTCGAAGTTCAAGTCGTTGCTTCGTCGAATGGTAATAGTACCGATAGTGGCTACGGCGGCTCTTGGAGGATTGCTCCTATGGGAGACCTTCGACTTGAATCAATCGCTGCAATCGGTTGATTTCACCGATCGGGTTATCGACGGGTCCGGGCATCTGCTGAAGGACCTGGTCGATATGGAATCCGGTACGCGTGGCTACATAGTCACCGGCGACGAAGCCTTTCTTCACCCCTTTTTGGTGGGCCAGATGAGCTTCGATTCCGAATACCGGGCTCTATATGCCCAATTGACCAACAACCCATCCCAGCAGCGCCGATTGAAGAACTTTGCCATTGCCTTTGGAGATTGGGAGGGAGATGCTACGCGCATTATCACTCTTCGTCGCGCGGGAAAAGCCGACCCTACCCTCTACGAAAATCAGCAAGACAAACAGAAGATGGATGCTCTACGCGAGCAGATCGCTGAATTTCAGAGTGTGGAACAAGGCCTGCGTATCGGATGCGTTCAGGCAGCGCACGTGCGATGGAACCTGATGGTGACGAGCTGTCTTGGTCTTGGTGTGGGATTCGGAGTCTTTCTCGCTTTCTTCACTCGATACAACGTCGAAAAACTAGGAACAAGGTTATTGCAGAGCGAGGAGCGATGGACGGCTACGCTAGGCAGCATTGGCGAGGCTGTTATAGCCACTAACAGCCAAGGTCGAATCACGTTCCTCAACCCGGTTGCCTCGGGCCTGACAGGGTGGCAATTGGAAGAGGCTCTCAACCAGCCGATCGGGAATGTACTCCGGCTCATCAACGAAAACTCGGGCATGACCGCGGACAATGAAGTCCTCCGAGTGCTCAAAGAGAAGCAAGTCTTGGCGGTCGCCAATCATGTGGACCTAGTCACGAGGGATGGCAGGGAGATCGCCGTAGAGCACAGTGCGGCGCCAATCCTCGCCGCCAAAGGAGAAGCCATAGGCGTCGTGCTGATCTTCCGCGACGTTGCCGAGAGGCGGCAGGAGCAGATCGCGACCGCGGAGCAGGCGGCGCTGCTCGAACTGACCCAGGATTCCGTATTCGTCATCGACATGGAGGGGACCGTCTTGTTTTGGAGTCGCGGGGCAGAGGCAATGTTGGGGTACTCCAAAGAGCAGGCCGCCGGTAAGATCGCGCACAACTTGGTGCGCACCGAGTTTCCTGAGTCCTTTGCCGAAATAAGAGCGGAACTGTTGCGCGTGGGACACTGGGAGGGAGATCTCGTCAATACCGCACAGGATGGCAGGCGCGTTGTAGTGGCGGGGCGCTGGGCATTGCAGTGGGGCAAACGCGACCAAGCGCCACGCGTACTGGTGATAAACAGCGACATCACGGACCGCAAGCGCGGAGAAGAGACACTGCTTTTGCAAAAGGAACAACTGCGCGCGCTGGCCGAGCGTCTACAATTGGTGCGCGAAGAGGATCGCAAGCTTGTCGCTCGCGAACTCCACGATCAGATTGGCCAAATCCTAACCGCGATCAAAATGGATTTGACCTGGGTGACTCGTCATTTACCAGAGTCGGAAATCAGCGTACTCGATCGGCTGAGAGAATCGATTCAATCGATAAACGATGGTGTCAAAGCGGTTCGTACCATTTGCAGCGGGCTGCGTCCAGGGGTATTGGACGACCTTGGACTGGCAGCAGCCATTGAGTGGCAGGCCAGTGAGTTTGCTTCTCGCAACGGTGTTCAATGCCAGGTGACTGTCCCGCCTGTTGATTTACATTTGGATGGAGACCGTGCCACTGCGACTTTTCGAATCTTCCAGGAGTGCCTCACCAACGTGATTCGACACGCGCAGGCAAAATTGGTTCGCATTACGCTGCGCCAGGAAGACGAAAATATCCTCCTCGATGTGGCGGACGACGGAATTGGTTTCTGCGAACCGGATTTATCAAATTCATTGGCATCTTTGGGGCTGCTGGGAATGAAAGAACGGGCGCAGTTTTGCGGAGGAGATGTGCAGATTTCCAGTTCCCCCGGCAATGGAACCACGGTCACAGTTCGCGTCCCCGTGGATATCCCGCGCAAGGAGAGGAGCGAATCGTGCACATCCTGATAGCAGACGATCATGCCGTCGTCCGACGTGGCCTGAAAGATATCCTGGCCGATGCGCTTCCGGGGATAGACTTCTCCGAAGTGGGCAATGGCGACGAAGTGCTGAACACACTAGCGAAAAGCACAATGGCATTGTTGGTTCTGGATATCAATATGCCCGGGCGCAATGGAATGGACGTGCTGAGGGATGTAAAGCGCACATACCCCCGGCTGCCGGTTATTATCCTCAGCATTCATCCTGAAGACCAGTATGCCGTGCGCTGTTTGCGCGCCGGCGCAGCCGCATACATCAATAAAGACAGCGCTCCCGAAGAGTTGGCGATCGCGACAAGGAAGATACTGAGTGGAGGACGCTACATCAGCGCCACTCTCGCTGAAAAGCTCATCGCCACTCTAGATGAGCCCACCGATAAGCCCTTGCACGAATTGCTCTCGGACCGGGAACACGAAGTGATGAGAATGATCGCCGCCGGGGTTTCGTTAACGGAGATCGGCGAAAGGCTTCATGTCAGCGTGAAAACAATCAGCAGCTATAGAACTCGCGTGATGGAAAAAATGCACATGAAGAGCAACTCCGAATTGACCCGCTATGCAATGACGCATGGCTTGATTGATTAGTCCGGCCCGCCGGTGTAGGAAAAACCCTGCAAGACAGATGTACAAACCTTACAAAAATCACGGAACACGCTGATATAAGTTCCCCTATCGCTCCGGTATCGTAGTTTCAGGTCGATTTTGTGACCTCGTAGCAGATATAACAATGAATATTCTGATTGCAGACGATCATGCGAATGTGCGACGCGGCCTGAGAGAAATCGTGATCGATGCATTTTCTGGCGCACGATTTTCCGAAGCATCCAACGGAGCCGAGGTGCTCACGCGCTTGGTCGCGTCTCAGCATGACGTGCTGCTTCTCGATATCAATATGCCCGGACGCAGCGGGTTGGATGTGCTGAGGGACGTAGTACACCTTTACCCACTGCTCCCAGTTATCATGGTGAGCGTCCAACCTGAAAGCCAATATGCGTCAAGCTGTTTGCAGGCTGGTGCAACGGCATATATTAACAAAGACAGTGCATCTGAAGATCTGGCGCCCGCGATCAAGAAGATAATGGACATCGGCACAAAGTCTATACGTGACCCGAAAAACAACTAAGACCTGAATCATTCGTTCCTTGTGTCTCGGCACGACTTTCTCCGAGTCGAAGGGCGTGAATGTCATTGGTGTTTCACGCCTTGTGTTCGATCTTCGAGATTCACAAAAACAAATTCAAACCAAACCTGTAACCGCGATGGTGGGTAACATCTCACGCCTGCGTGATTTCATCTCGTAAGAAAAGACCTACAGGGTTTACGTCGCTAAGCCTACAGCAATAACATCCTTTGCCGATTTCTATTACCTTTCGATCCCCGTACCTTGTTTATAAGGACTTCCCAAAGGATGACGGCAATTCATACCTTTGCAGCGGTTCTGAAAGATTGAAAGGTAACGACTATGGCTACTTGTTTCGCAACTGTGACGGGCACCGCACCCAGGATCGGGTCAGGCCGCTCTTTCCCTTTGCCTCCGACCTCGGATCGCAAGCTAAAGCCGGTTCCGAGCCAGATGAGCGCTCCACCGATCAACGGAACCATGTTCGATCTTCAGATTCCTCTGAACAGGCTTGTGACCGGAAAATCGCGGTCCGAGTACCTCATCGGCGAATCGGTGTTTTCGCAAGGCGACCCTTCCAACGGGGTTTTCTACGTCCAGAGTGGCCAAGTCAAGCTCGTTGTCGTATCGATGAGCGGCAAGGAAGCTGTAATCGCCCATCTTCCCGCAGGAAGCTTTTTCGGTGAAGCCTCCCTGGCAGGCCAGGCGCAGCGTACTTCCTCCGCAAGTGCCCTTGAAGCCAGCACCATCATTCGCATTGAGAAGAAGAGTATGCAGGAACTGCTTCATCGAGAGTCGGAGTTCGCCGAGCAATTTCTCGCGCACTTGCTCTCTCGCAACATCCGTATGGAAGCCGACCTGGTCGACCACTTGTTCAATTCCAGTGAAAAGCGCCTCGCACGGCTGTTAATGCTGATGGCTAACTTCGGCCAGGAGTCAAAGCCCGTTCCTGTCATTGCGAAGATCAGCCAGGAGACGTTGGCGGAAATGATCGGTACCACCAGATCGCGCGTGAGCTTCTTCCTCAACCGGTTTCGCGAACTCGGCTACATTGACTATAACGGTGGTGGAATGCTCATCAATAGCTCCCTGGTTAATGTTGTTCTGCACGACTGAATGGAACTGCGCGCGTTGTCATGCCCCGGATTCAGACCGAATCACAAGTCCTAGGTGTATGTCGGGCAACGCGTTTTCGTCGAGGGCGATTCAGCGGTTTGCATGGCAGGGGTTCGAACTGGGGCTTGCACGCAGTAGTCCCGTTGGTGGTTTATAGCAAGCTACCTGTGCCGCTTTG
>Ga0255352_1000163_pt1 | contig 37067 bp, 27 predicted proteins | sample HBST0metaG_FD_189939 | JGI IMG/M metagenome (GOLD analysis project Ga0255352, IMG submission 189939) | Peat soil microbial communities from Stordalen Mire, Sweden - H.B.S.T0 | ecosystem: Environmental > Terrestrial > Soil > Wetlands > Peat | place: Sweden: Norrbotten County, Stordalen Mire...
CCCCCCTGCCCGCCGCCAAGCCCGCCCGTCAGGTCCTCGAAGGCTACGTGAAAGACGGTGTCGTCCATCTCCTCGGCGGCGAACTCCCCGACGGCATCTTCGTCAAAATCATCCGCGAATAGCCCTTGCTCATTCCCCCGGCCGCACCATCGCAATTGCTGTCATCACCGTCACACCCGCTGTCATCCTGACGCGCAGCGGAAGGATCTGCAGCTGCTTTTCAGGTGCCCATCCTATCCCGCGCTCGCGGGTAATCGGCAGCTTCGCCAGGTGGTCCCTGTGCCGGAAGCGAGCACGACCACCGAAGATGGATGCCCCAGGTGCCTCGCTGTTGGGCGCCTGGGAGACCACCCCCTTGCCCGTTCGGCTTTGGCGCGGCCACCCTTTCTCCGCCACTGAAATGGGTGCCCCATTCTTTCCGCAGTCCTATCGCGGAAAGAGTGGGAGACCACAGCCCCCCACCAGCCACCCCCGGATCTCCCAACCAAACCATTTCCGCGCCTTCTTTCTGGCGCGGACCGGCCGAAGGCAGTTGGCCGCACCGCAGGTGCTGGCCCCACCGCAGGTGGCTTGCAGATAATTAGCCCCCTCCCGCGCACAATCAAAAATAGCGGCGGAATTCCCGCCGCCGAGGGAGAAACCGTCATGACTGAAGATCTCCAGACTTCACCCGTCCTCGCCACGGCAGAGGCGTCCACCTCCACCAACCCCGCCGTCACCCATTGTTGCAATGCCTATGCGCGCGCGCACCAAGCCGCCCGGGCCCGCGGCAAAGGCCAGATCTTCGCCGCCCTCGCCGCCAACAAGGCCTTCCGCAACGCCATGCCGGTGCTCGTCGGCTATGAAAACATCCGCGATTTCATCGCCTGCACCGCCCACGGCATCCTCCTCGACGCCATCAATGGGGAGCAGGCCACCAAGCTTCTCAGCGCCGCGCGCGTTGCTCTCACCGGCGTCCGTTACCTGCCCACGCCCGAGAAATCTGCCCACTGAGAGCTCAAAAAAAAGGAGAACATTCGTATTTTGTTCGCTTTTTACTGAAACTCGTAAGCACATCTCCTTGTTTTTAATTGACTTGCGCGATTGTCGATCCGTCGTAATGCTCAGAAATGCACAGCTTTTCCACATTTGAAAGTCAATAGAATCAACGCGGCCAACGAGCCAATTACCGGTCGTTTCGCCTCATTTCGGGCCCCTTTTGCAGGAAAACCGGACGATTTCACCCATTTGCGGGGCCGCTCTTTCTCTGGGGAGTGAGGAAATCGCGAACCAGTGACTCTGGATTCGCGCTAGTTCACACTTTAGATACCCCCCGAACTCGTCCCGCCGTAATCTGATGCGTCCTGCCTGTCTTCCGATAATGCAGACATGCGAGTCGCGTAGCGCGTTCTCACGAGAGAACTTAGATCGCAAGCAGACTCGAGAACCGTTTCACATCGGAGTTGAGATGGCGCAAACAGAGTGCGAGATGGGTGGAATCGACCGGCAACAGGAGGATGCCCGCCTGGCTGCCCTCATTTCTACGGACATTCTCGATACCCCGCCCGAAGTTGGCTACGACGCCATTACCCGCCTGGCCGCCGAGTACTTCCAGGCCGACACCGCCTTGCTCGGCTTTGCCGACGAGAGCCGTATCTGGGTCAAATCGCACTGGGGCCAGGCCGTGCGCGAATTGCCGCGCAAAAACTCCATCTTCGAAATGGTCCTCGCTGAAGAAGGCCCGGTGGTCATTCCGGATGCCTCGGTCAATCCACAACTCAAAGGCAAGCTGCTCCTGCTCCGGCGCATGGGCGCCGTCTTCTTCGCCGGCGTCCCGGTCCGCTCCTTCGATGGAAAAATTCTCGGCGTCCTGACCATCTTCCGCAGCCAGTCCGAACCGGGCATGACGCCGGACGCTTTACATATGCTGGAGAGCCTCGCCGACATGGTCTCGAGCCAATTGGAACTGCGCAGATTGCGCAAGACCATCAGCGGAAATGGTGTGCGTCGCTTCCGCGCTGCCGCAGCCAGCAGCACAAGCTGGCCGCGCCGGCTCGATCTCCGCCACGCACTCGACGAGCGTCAATTTGTGCTGTATTACCAGCCCGAAGTCGACCTTTCCACGCGCCAGATTGTGGGCCTTGAGGCCCTTATCCGCTGGGAGCACCCCGATCGCGGCCTGATCCCCCCCATGGATTTCATTCCCCTGGCCGAAGAAACCGGCCTGATCCTGCCCATCGGCGACTGGGGCCTCGCTGAAGCCTGCAGCCAGATTCAGAAGTGGTGCCACCTGGACCCCCGCCATGAGTCCCTGCGCGTCTGCGTCAACCTCTCAGCGCGCCAGTTTTCACGTCAGGGCCTTGCCGACCACGTCGAAGCCCTCCTGCTCCAATCCGGCATCGCCAGCCATCAACTGGGCCTCGAAATGACGGAGTCCAGCCTCATCCCTAACGTCAGCACCGCCCTTGAGGTGCTCAGCGGACTACGCAAGCTCGGCGTCTCCCTCCTCATGGACGACTTCGGCACCGGCTATAGTTCCCTCAGCTACCTCCACTCCTTCCCCTTCGATGTGCTCAAAATCGACCGCTCCTTTGTCGGGCGCATGACCGAGGGAGAACAGCCTCGCCAGATCGTCCGCACCATCATCGAACTCGCCCGTGTGCTGGGCATGGATGTCGTAGCCGAAGGCATCGAGACCCGCGATCAATATCGTCTCCTGGGCCAAATGGGATGCCGCTTCGGCCAGGGTTTTCTCTTCGCTCGCCCCATGACCGCCGAGGCCGTCACCTGCCTTCTCCGCCTCCCCGGCCGCGTCCTTCCCGACCCCGAAACCTCCGAACTCTGCTGCGGCTGACGGCATCGCCCCTGAAAGGTGGTCGAGAAAACACGAAGAGTTCATTTTGGAATTGCTACGCGAACTTCCTCTTTTGGAATCCGCACCGCCGTCCACGTGGGAAATTCCTCATTCTCGCAGCGCTGCCTCACGCTATTCTCCAAGCCATGCAGCAACCTGCCGAAATCTCGCCCTCCCCCAACTTCGCGGGCCTGCTCGCCTCGCTTGCCGCACCTGCCCGGGAAACCTCGTCCGCCTGGTCCCCCGAGAGAGCCGAAGATGGCCTTGAGGATGACTTCGCCACCCTGAGCTACGAGCACGCCCTCCGCGCTCACGCCCGCTACCGCCCACCCAGCCTCACAGACCAGTCGCTCCCTCGCGCCGCCGGCCCTGAACCACTCTGTTTCTCAACCGATCTCGAGGAGGCAGCGCCGAAAAAGCCGCAGGCTGCGCCGATGCCTGCCCGGCCTGAATCCGCCTCACCGCCAGGCAGGCTCTCCGAGAACAATCTGAAATGCGCCAGCGTCACCATCCGCCTCAGTCAGGCCGAATGCGCACAGTTGCGCAAACGTGCTGCCGAAGCTGGCCTCACCGTTTCTGCGTATCTGCGTTCCTGCACCTTTGAAGCCGAGTCTCTGCGGGCGATGGTCAAGGACACGTTGGCCAAGTTGCGCTCTGGGGCATCTACGGAAGAGCCTGCCGGGTCCACACCTGCGCGCCGTTCCTGGTTCAACTGGCTGGCGCGCCTCCTGCCCGTGGGGCACGGGGGCCGGCGCGCTGCCAACGCCTGATGCTCGGCCTGTTTACTCGGCTTCCAGCACCAGGCACTTCAGGTATTCGGTTTCCGGAAGGTTTAGCACCACCGGGTGGTCCTGCGCGGCGCCCCGCCGTTCCTTGAGTCGCACGCGACGGCGAGCATCCACAGCGGCCGATGCCACACAGGCCTCCAGATCGCTCCAACTCACATGGTGCGAGCAGGAGAAGGTCACCAGCAGTCCCCCTGGGTTCAGCATCTTCAGCGCTCTCAGGTTCAGTTCCTTGTAGCCCCGCAACGCGCCCTCAACCGCTCTCTGGCTCTTGGCGAACGCCGGCGGATCCAGCACGATGGTGTCGAACCGCTCTCCAGTGTCCGACCAGTCGCGCAGGATCTTGAAGGCGTCAGCCTCCACCCAGTCAACCTCAGCGCCCAGCCGGCCGCGGTTCGCCTCAAGATTCCGTTCCGCCACCTCGAGCGAGGCACGCGAACTGTCCACCCCTGTCACCTGGCGGCAGTATTCGGCCAAATGCAGGGCAAACCCACCCTGGTAGCAGCAAACATCCAGCGCTCTCCCGGTGGCTCCGAGCCTTCGCGCCCACTCTGCCGTCGCGGCATAGTTGCTGCGCTGATCAAGGAACGCGCCCGTCTTCTGCCCGGAGTTGGCATCGTACTGAAAGAGCAAGCCATTCAGCCGGAATTGGGTTTTTGCCAAAGCGACCACATCCGCAGCGTCTGCCCCGTTGCCGACGCGAACATAAAGAGGCGCAGGATTCGGTGCTGACAGCCCCTCCAACTCGCGTACGCGCGGGTCAGGACGCTCGAGTATGGCCGCCGGCTCCAACTCTTCACGCAGCACTTGCACGCATCTCTCGCGCACCGCGGCCGAGTCCAGCCCCCTGGCCAAAAGTTGCAGAATCACCAGTTCGCCGTACTTGTCCACCACCAGGCCGGGGAGTTCGTCGGCTTCGCTGAAGCATAGCCGGCAGGCATCGGTCTGGTCGTCGAGTAGCGTTTTGCGCCGACGAATCGACGCGCGCAGCCTTGCGTCCAGCAACTCAATCCATCCCGCCTCGTCCAGCGTCTCGCGCGACAGCATCCGCAGCGCGATTTGGGAGGTGGGACTGTAAAGCGCCGTACCCATCAGGAGTCCGCGGTTGTCCGCCACCGGAAGCATCGCCGGAGGAGCATCTTTGCTGCCTCCAGCCAGTTCCACCGATTCAACATCCGAGGCATAAACCCATAGGGAGCCGGCCCGCAGCCGGTCAGAGGCTCGGCGAGTGATGCGCGCCCCAAGTGCGGAGTTGGACGATTCCGCGCTTTGGCCCCCAGGCGCCGCCTTCCTGATTTTAGGACTTGAGACTTTAGGGTTCGCTTTTACGCGGGACGGGCTGCTTTCCTGTCGTTTTGCGGCTGGACGGTTCGCGTGAGTTTGCTCAAAAGTCGCCACGGGCCTGGTGGCCTTGGGCGCCTTTTGGGGTGTCGCAGTTGGGGATGTGCGCGGCTTGGTCATACTCTCCTTAAGCCGGCGCACCAGTGGAAACAGAATCGATGGATCCCGAAAGCCGAGTCTCTAAGTGGCTTTTTCTTGAAGAAGAAGCCACTTAGAGGCTCGGCATAACGGCATGCTTACTCCGATTCCGATTTTATGGGGCTGCCGGCCCTTACTTTAGCTGAAGGGTCTCCAGGTAGCGGCTCAAATTACTGATTCTGAGCAGCACCTCCTGAGGATTGGTCTGGTTCATCTTACCAAGAATCGGGCCCCATACGGGCATTTCGCCCGCGCCGCTCGGTGCAACTGCCGAGCCGAACTGCAGAGCGGAATAGATATGCGTCTCCGGAAATCTCCCGCGATTGTTGCTGCTCAGCATCGACAAGTCGGCCGGCTGTCTTTTCAACATAGGAGCATACTGGCCGTGGCCCTTGCCATCCACGCCATGGCACGGCGTGCAATAGTTCGTGTACATCTGCTTGCCACTGGTGGGTGCGGTCTTATTCACCGGAATGGTTACCTTGGTCTTGGATTGATCTGCATAGCCAGTTCCGACCGCGAATACTGCGAGAATGGCCATAACTAAGAGGCGTTTCAACATAAGTTCCTCGGTTCTGGACCTCTAGTCCGAATGGGACTCTACTCCTCCCCTGATATCGATGTGCTGTGACGGCCAGCACACACACCAAGGCCTGCCGACACCGATGAGCCAATAAAGGAAGGGCTAGCATCCAAGGGCATAAACCCTACCTTTCCCCTCCTTTCCCTCGGTCAAAAGTCTCGTAAGCGAACCGAGATAAATTGATACCTGAAAGCTTTAGCCGACATTTGGCGAAGCGGTATCAGGTTATCTATCCTACTTACTTCCGTCTTGCAAGGATTGTGCTGACATACGAATCGGAATGTACCCGGAATGTACCCACTGAAACCCCTCAGAACTGTCATCCTGAGGGAAGCGCAGCGGAGTCGAAGGATCTGCAGTTATTTCTTATCTTTCTCCGTTACAAAACAACAGAGTCGGATCAATAATCGATCACCTCCGTGCGCGCCTTTGAAAGCCTCTTCCGCTTCAGAGTCAAGCGGCTGTCTTCTGCCTTCCGCAACGCTATCGACGGTGCGTGCGGCAGATTCGCCCTCCAAGCGCATGCATTCATCGACCCCAGTTTCATGCACAACAAACAGTCGCGGCCTATAATGAAGCATGGCGACGGTCCGGCAGACCACACCCGCAGAGGTTCCCAGCGTTCCCACGTCTGCTTCGGGGGAGCAAAAGTCTCAAGTGCGCGCTGTCGACCAGAGCGCCATCGACCAGCGTTTTGAGGCCCTCCTCCGCCAGGTCAAAGCAAACCGCCCCAGCGACGACATCGCCCTTATCCGCAAGGCCTGGGAATTCTGTGTCCAGCATCATCGCGGACAGATGCGCGCCTCCGGCGAGCCCTACATCACCCACCCCCTGGAAGTTGCCGAAGTCCTTGCCGAAATGAAGATGGACTCGACGGCCATCTCCGCCGGACTGCTGCACGACTCGGTGGAAGATACCCCCGCCACCAACGAGGAAATCGCCGCCATTTTCGGCGACCAGGTGGCCCATATCGTCGAGGGCGTCACCAAGATCGACAAGATCGAGTTTGCCAATCGCGAGGACCGCCAGGCCGAAAACGTGCGCAAGATGCTGCTGGCCATGGTTTCGGACGTGCGCGTGGTGCTCATCAAGCTGGCCGACCGCCTGCACAACATGCGTACCCTGGAACACCTCAAGCCGGATCGGCAAGAGGCCATCGCCCGTGAAACCCAAGACATCTACGCTCCCCTGGCTCATCGCCTGGGCATGGGCAAGGTGCGCGGCGAACTCGAAGATCTGGCCTTCCGCTACACCGATCCGGTCAGCTACGAAAAAGTCTCGGCGGCCGTCGAGGCGCGCCGCATTGAGGGCGAGCAGTTCCTGCGCGGCGTGGAAGAAACCCTGATTGAACAGCTGCGCGAAAACAACATCGAGGCCCGCGTCGAATGGCGCATCAAGCGCCTCTACTCCATCTTCCAGAAGATCGAGCGCTCCAAAGTCTCCTTCGACCAGGTGTATGACCTGCTCGCCATTCGCGTCATCACCGAGGACGTAGCCGCCTGCTATGCCGTCTTCGGCCTTATCCACACGCTCTGGCGCCCCGTGCCCGGCCGTATCAAGGACTTCATCGCCATTCCCCGCGCCAACCGGTATCAGTCGCTGCACACCACGGTCATCGGCGAGGGTGGCCACCAGTTCGAGGTCCAGATCCGCACCGAAGAGATGCACCGCATCGCCGAGGAAGGCATCGCCGCGCACTGGAAGTACAAGGCTGGCGACGGCGTGGTCAATTCCCGGGACGAGGAGCGCCTGAACTGGATTCGCCAGCTGGTCGAGTGGCAGAAGGAGATGACCGACCCCAACGAGTTCCTCTCCAGCCTGAAGATGGACCTCTATCCCGACGAGGTCTACACCTTCACGCCCAAGGGGAAAGTGGTGGTGGTCCCGGCCGACGGCACGCCGGTCGACTTTGCCTACACTGTGCACACCGAGGTCGGCCACACCTGCGTGGGCGCCAAGGTGAACGGCCGGATGGTGCCGCTCCGGACCAAGCTGCGCACTGGCGACATTGTTGAAATCGTCACGCAGAAGGACCACAAGCCCAGCCGCGACTGGCTCACCTTCGTCAAAAGCCCGCGCGCCCGCAACAAGATCAAGCACTGGCTCAACGAGGACCAGCGCCGCCGCGCCGTGGAGATCGGCCGCAAGCTCCTCGATCGCGAAGCGCGAAAGTTCAAGGTGCCCCTGAGCCAGATTGTGGACCAGGACCTGGGCCGCATCGCCAATGAATTCGGCATGGCCACCTCCGCCGATCTGCTGGCCAGCCTGGGTTCTGGAAAACATTCCGCACATCAAATTCTGAATAAGCTGGTTCCCGGCTACGCTACGCAGGGCGAGCCCGAGCCCACCGAGCCCAAGGCGCCCGCCACCGTCGAGTCGGCCATGTCCGATGCGGTGCGCAAGCTCCACCTGACCGGCTCCGACTCGCTCCAGGTGGAAGGACAGAACGATCTGCTGGTGTATCGGGCGCGATGTTGCAACCCGATCCGCGGCGAGGAGATCGTCGGTTACGTCACGCGCGGCAAAGGTGTCGCCGTACATGCGCGCAGTTGTCCCAACGTGCAGAACCTGCTCTACGAGAGCGACCGGCGCATCGGCGTCGAGTGGTCTCTTGTGGGCGACCAGTCTGCCGGACGGCCGCAACGCTACCCGGTCAAGATCACTGTCTTCTGTGACGACCGGACCGGCATGTTGAAGGAGTTGACCGCCGTCATCTCCGACGACAACACCAATATCCGCGGAGTGGATATTCGGCAGGACCCGAATGGTGAAGCTGTCATCGAGTTCGTGGTAGAAGCAGAGGATCTGCGCCACCTGAACCGCATGGTGCTCGGCCTGCGCCGCGTTGGCGGTGTTCGGACCGTGCAGCGGACGCAAAAGCTCTAGAGTTTTTTCAGTTCAGGTTTCGAGTTCACAGATGCGTGTAAGGTGGCTTTAGTTTCCGCCGCGCGGACCGAGAGCCATTGACGGGAGCTCCGACCAGGAGAAAGCCGCTTTGCTTCCCGGTTTGTAAAACGAAGCGAATTCAAAGCTTCGGCGGCAGGGACAGAATGGGCCTTTCGCCCCAAAACTACTCGTTTTGAGCCAAAAAGTGCCCATTTTACCCCGAAAAATGGGCAAAAACCCGGTTTTCGAGGGGTGCCGCGTTGATTCTATTGACTTTAAAATATGGAAAAGCTGTGGATTTCTGAAGATATCTTAAACCGTTATGGAAGTAAGCCTATTCATAACAACTAGTTGCGTTTATAGATTTCCACAAAAGCGAACAAAACGCGAAACCACCCCCCAGGGGGAGGGGGGAGGGTTTTCTGGCCAATTTTTGCGCCGGGAACCGGGGAGATTGCCGCTGATTTTTATTGTGCGCCGGATGGACCTAATGATCTGCAAAAGCGGTTTCTCGTCGGCGGCGTGGTGGGTCTGAGGTCCTTAGTTGTCCAATGCTCCGATACGGGGACACGCTGACACCGAAGACAAGGCTATGCCGGCACCCAGGTCCGCCCGGGCATGCTGCGACTGGTTCCAGGGGAACAAAAATGGTTCCAGTGGCCACGATGCTGTTTACCGATGCGTAATTTTCGAGGGACCGACTACCTGCCTGAAACTCAGAAAAACAGCGCATAAGGACATTTCAATCATTCTCCCCAGATGTGCGACTTAGGGGCTATTTATCGATTCGGCGCGGTGTTACTGTAGGTGACATCCTGGGTGGGTTGGGAGCCGATCGATGGAGAATCCACAAGCCTTCGCGGAACAAGTTTTCGGAGAGGCTCTCGATTTACCGCGGGAGGAGCGCGCCGCGTTCCTTGCCAAAGCGTGCCGGGATGCGCCTGCTGCACACCAGATGGTGCTGGCGCTGCTGGAAGAGAACGACCGGCTGAGCGGATATCTCTCCGGACCACCGTATCAAAGAGCAGGGACGGCGGAAGCAGGCCTGGCGCCCGGCACTCGGCTGGGGCGCTACACCATCGTGGATCAGGTCGGTTCGGGCGGAATGGGCGTTGTGTATCGCGCTCGCGACGAGAAGCTTGAGCGGATGGTTGCCATCAAGATGGTGTCAAAGGGTGTGCTGGCAACCGAAGAAACCCGTCGCCACTTCCGCCGAGAAGCGATGGCCCTCGCAAAACTGAACCATCCGCGGATTGCGTCGGTGTACGACGCAGGTGAGCAGGACGGCGCGGATTTTCTGGTGATGGAGTTGGTGCAAGGTGAGTCTCTGGCGGTGAAGCTCGGTGCGGGCGCGCTTCCGGTGAAGGACGCAGCGGCGATAGCGCGACAAATTGCAGAGGCACTTGGGGAAGCACACGAGCACGGGGTCATTCATCGCGATCTGAAGCCAGCGAATGTGATGATCACGCCGAAGAGCGACGCGAAGGTTTTGGACTTTGGCCTTGCAAAGCTGCTGGCGCCTGGCGGGGATGCCAACCTGTCTGTGGCGGAGACGAGAGGGCTCCTGGCACCCCGGCGTACATGTCGCCTGAGCAGGTGTTAGGCAAAAGCGTGGATGCGCGAACGGATCTATGGAGTCTTGGCGTGTTGTATTACGAGTTGCTGGCGGGGCAAAAGCCGTTTGTGCGTAACAACAGCCTCGATGTTCTGCGTGCCATCACGGCGGAGCCATTTCTTCCGATTCGCGCGATTCGACCGGAATTGTCGCGGCTGGCTGAGCACATTGTGAATAAGTCACTGGAAAAGGATTGCGATCTACGGTATCAACAGGCCGCAGAGATGGAAGCCGACCTGCAGCAGCTGATGCGGGACCTGGATGCGGAGCGCGCTCCCGCAAGTTCGGGTTCGACCGGATTGAATGAAAAGACCGCGGGTCCGCGACGAGGAAGGCGGTCTTTGGCGGTGGCCGCAGGTGTCGTGGGTTTAGTTCTCGTGCTTGCCTTTGCGTATGTTCTGCGACCGACAGCGCCTGCGCCGCACGTGACCGAAATCAAGCAGATTACGCATGATGGAAAACGCAAGATGTTTGCGGAAGGTTATCGAATTCAGAACACGATGATCACCGATGGGCTGCGGGTTTATTTCCAATCGCTGGATTCACACGGTCTGCTGCAGGTTTCGACCGCGGGGGGAGAATCCGCGCCATTGCCGGTTCCATTGGACCCAACCACACTTATCGGCCTTTCTCCAGCAAGGTCCGAGTTGCTGCTGGTGGGGCCGCCGGATAACTCAGGTGCAATTGAAGTGGGAGGGATCTGGACGATGCCCGTGCTGGGCGGGCAAGTGCAAAGAATCGGAGACATCATCGCCCTGGATGCAACGTGGTCGCCGGATGGATCTTCAATCTATTACACGACGGGGCCGGATATCTGGCTAGCGAGAAGCGATGGGACGCAGGCTCGGAAAATTCTTACCGCGAAGGGCGAACCCAACTGGATTCGATTTTCTCCCGATGGCAAGCTGTTCAGATTTGACGTGCTGGACCGGAAGCTGCATATCGACAGTATTTGGGAGGCGCGAGCCGATGGAAGCGGTTTGCGGCGATTGTTCAGCGGAGATACGTGGCCAAACGAGTGCTGCGGAGCGTGGACTCCGGATGGAAGATATTTCGTCTTTGCGTCAATGCGTGGGGGATCGTGGAATCTGTGGGCGATGCGGGAAAAGCGGGACTGGTGGCGAAAGACAAATGCAGAGCCGGTGCAACTGGCAAGCGGAGCCTCGAGCGCCCAAAGTCCGCTGCCGGGCATGAACGGACATAGCGTCTATTTTATTGGGATCACAAAGCGAGGCGAATTAGAGCGCTTCGACTTACAGAAGCGTTCATTTGTGATCTATCTACCCGGGATTTCAGCCGAAGGGTTGGCATTTACGAAAGACGGCTCGCGCATCGCCTACGTCAGCGTGCCCGAAGGGAATCTTTGGGTGTCAAAGTCTGACGGCAGCGACCGACGCCAGATGACTTTCGCTCCGATGAAGGTGGGAATGCCCAGGTGGTCACCGGATGGAAAACAGATCGCATTCACTGGGAGTAAGCCGGGCGGCGTGGACGAGATCTACACCATTCCTTCAGAAGGTGGAAATCCGCAGAAAGTTACAGACGGGGAGAAAGGACACGGTGACCCTTCATGGTCACCGAGCGGCGAAGCAATCGCATTCGGCGCCACGTATGGTACAGCGACTTCATCGAAGCAACAACCAATCCAAATTCTGAACCTGAAGAGCCACGAACTAGTTGCGCTTCCGGGTTCAGGTGGATACTTTTCGCCGCGCTGGTCTCCTGACGGACGCTGGATAGTTGCCATCGACGATCAATCCGGAGCGTTGGAGCTCTACGACTTCAGCAAGGAGAAATGGGAAGAACTGACGAAGCTGGGGAGCGCTTATCCGAATTGGTCACAGGATAGTCGATGCATTTATTTCAGCGGAGCCCCAACTTCGGAGATGCGATCGCCTGAGTACCGAGTTTGCCTCGCCGACCGCAAAGCAGAGGCTGTGGTGGACCTGGCGGAAGTGGGACCAACGACGGCGGATTTCGGAGGGTGGAGTGGTGTGGCCCCGGATGGCTCAATTCTGGCTGTGCGCGACACCAGCATAGAGGAGATTTATTCGCTCGAATTGGACCTGCCGTGAGGTCCTCTCAAAAAGCGGCGAGCAGGAGCGCTGGGAAGTAACTCCTGCTCGGCAATCAGATTTCAATGCGACTGCACTCCGGCATTAGAGCTGGTGGTGAGTGCCAACTCAACGCGGGTAGGTGTGAGGTGGTTGGCGGCGAAGTCGCGGGCGGCGCGCCGCTCGGCACCCGACTCGAAGACCGAGGCATGAATCCAACCGGTGGTAGGGGCGTATTCGGTGAGGAAGTAGCTTTCGCCGTATTTGCGGAAAACCACATACCCGGCTTTGTGCTGAGTGGGATCGTATCCCGTTTGAATCATCATCCATGCCGAATGGTTGCCGCTGCGCAGGCTGAGGATGTTCTGATTCTGCATGGAGAGGGTGTAGACACCGGCCGCGAAGTGTTGGTTTCCATAGTTGAAGGCGAACGGCACTTCGACCTTGGCGGAATGCTCGAGGGTTTGGGCGATCCCTGGTTGTGCTAGAGAGGCAATGGCGACGAGGGTGGCGAGAGCTATGGTGCGGATGGTCGTTTTCATGATGATCTCCTTGGGGAAGGGGCTCGATGACCGGCTTCACTAAGGAGTGCGCCCTGAGGAGAAAAAAGGGGCAACGTGCCGCGAGAATTATTTTGGGGACGTCGGCGGCATCCTAATAGGATTCGCCGTTGGGCAGGGGCGCGCCGGGTTGAGTTCGCGAAAGAGGAAGATGCGCGCGAGAGCCCAGTCGCGTTTTACGGAGCGCGGCGCAACGTTGAGGATTTGGGCAATCTCCTCCACGGAGAGGCCGCCAAAATACCGCAACTCAACCACGCGGGCCTGTCGGGGATTGTTCGCCTCCAACTTTGCCATGACCTCGTCGAGGGACAGGACTTCGTCGAGGCGCCCGGGCGAAATGGCGAGATGGTCTTCCATTTCGACGCGCTTCAGGCCGCCCGCGCGCCGCTCGGCGTTATGCTGGCGCGCATAGTCCACCAAGACCCTGCGCATCACGTGTGCCGACAAACCAATGAAATGGGCGCGATTCGACCATTCAATATCGTCGCCAACCATACGAAGATAAGCTTCGTTGATCAAAGCGGTGGGCTGCAAAGTGTGGCCGCTCCGCTCGCGACGCATAAAGGCGGTGGCAATGCGATGGAGTTCCGCATATACCAGCGGAAGAAGATCTTCCGCAGCGGCAGAATTGCCATCGTGCACGGCCTTAAGCAGCCGGGTAACTTCTCCGGGACTGGGATCCATCCCCTGTCTCCCGTGCTTGCATGGTACAGCGAATGTTCTCGTTGCGTAATTCCCATCGCAGAGAAAGGATCCAGGGATGGTCACTGAGTACATCGTCGCCAGCGCTCCCAGACTCTTTCGAGGATCGCAGGATCTGTGTAACTCCAAGTTCCGAGGGAATGACCACCAAGCCGGAAGTTACTGGCTGATCAAGATTTCAGCATGCCTTCGGCGCAGATGTGCTGCACCTTCCAGTGAACATCTATCAGGGCCTGAACAGGCTGAAGGCGCGCCGCTGCTGAGGGCAGGGTGTCGCGAAGGAGCGATTGGAGCAGCACATTTTACTTTCGGAAGATGCAACGATTCTGTTGACAGTTGAATCTTGGCGGTGCTAACTATACTGCGTTCCGCAATCGATTGTGCAAGGATGACCGTGCTGCGTACCGCAATCGATTGTGCAACCGATGAAACAGCGCTTCCCATAGAGCGAGGGATTCCCCAAAACTCCTCAACCAATCTCCGGGAGACCATTATGCAAGCTGTTGATTCAAAAAATCATCTGAGCCTGGGCCGGGAGGGTGCGAAGCTCCTTGCCCATCCAATTGCCTGGCCGATTACCTGGTTGATCGCAACATTATTGCTTCTGCTGTTGGCAGCTGCGCCCACACAAGCGCAATACCGGGCCAGCCTGCAGGGAACGGTGGTGGACTCCCTGGGGGCCATGCTCCCCGGCGCACAACTGTCCCTGACCGACAAGGAGACCAATCACAACCTGACCGCAACGAGCGACTCGGCCGGTAACTTCACGTTCAACGAACTCCCGCCCAGCCACTACATGCTGACCGTGACCCGGGATGGATTCAAGAAGAAGGTTCTGGATAACATCAGCATTCTGGCGGAGCAGGCGAATGCGCTGAATGTGGTGCTGGAAGTGGGCGGAACCGCGGAGACGGTAACGGTAAACGCGGCAGAAACTCCGCTGATTGACACGGAAACGGGCAGCGTGAGCGGCACCATCGACCAGAACGACATTGCCAAGATGCCCTCGTTTGGGCGCGATGTCTTTCAACTGGTGCAACTGGCTCCCGGCATGTTCGGGGATGGCTCGCAAGCTTCAGGCGGCGGCACCAATAACCTGCCCGGCAACCAGGGCGATGGCGGGTCCGGCAACACCGCCGGAGTCTTCCAGACGGAAAACAAGCCGCAGGTTTTTGGCAATGGCGGGCGCAACGACACCAACGGCATTTCACTGGATGGCGTGAGCATTACCAGCGTGACCTGGGGCTCGGCGGCCATTATCACGCCCAGCGAAGACTCCATCAAGGAAGTCAAGGTGGTGGCCAACAGCTATGACGCGGAGTATGGGCGCACCAGCGGGGCACAGATTCAGGTGATCTCGCAGAACGGCACCAACCAGTACCATGGCACGGGGTTTTTCAAGATAGATCGGCCCGGCCTGAACGCGAAGCAGCGCTGGGATCCGAACAACAACCCGCAGAAGGACACGCAGCGCTTCAACCAGTATGGCGGCACCGTGGGCGGTCCCATTCTGCACAACAAGCTGTTCGGATTCTTCAGCTATGAGACGATCCGGAACTTCTCCACTTCCACCGGCGGCGGCTGGTATGACACGGCCACGTACGATGGGGAATCCACTTCCGGCACCATCGCCTCGAAGTTCCTGACCCTCAAGGGCGCTGGAGTGGTGTACAGCAAGATTCTGGAGGGCGCCGGAGACCATCACAACTGCGTGGACGTGAACCTGGTGGAAGGCGTGACCTGTGTGACGATCCCGGGCGCCGGGCTGGACGTGGGCAGCCCACTGAAGGGCTTCCCGGTGGGCGCGCACGATCCCTCGTACCAAGGAAAGGATGCAAAGACAGGCGTTTACACACCCGGGTTGGGCGGCGACGGGACGGGAGGGGCGGAGAACTTTGACGGCAATGCCGACTTGTTCTATGTCGCAACCGTCAATCCTGTGCAGAACATTAACGTGCAGTACAACGGCCGCGTGGACTACCAGGTGACGAGCAAGGATCTGGTCGCCGCCAGCCTTTACTACGTACCTGTGAACAATTCCGACTACAACGGCGCAAACCGGGCGTCGAATTTCTTCCACCACAACGCGAAAAACTACTCGACCAGCGCGCTGTGGAACCACGTCTTTACCGGCACGCTGCTGAACGAGGCACGGGCGGATATGGCGGGGTGGAAGTGGAACGAGCAGAAGGACAATCCGCAGTCTCCGCTGGGGCTGCCGGACGCCGCCATCACCAGCTCGTATAACGGTCCTGGGGGCGGGTTCGGCTCCACGGAGGGAACCACCGGCACCGCGGGATTCGGGCCGAGCGTGGGCAGCATCTTTGACCAGTGGACGATGAACTACAAGGATGTGCTGACCAAGGTCAAGGCGAGCCATAACCTGAAGTTTGGCGGCCAGTTCACCAAGCTGGCGTATCTGGATGCGCCCACCTGGGACGCGGAGCCATCGTACAACTTCAACAACCTGTGGGACTTTCTGAACGACGGCCCGCAGCTGGAAAACATCACGGCCGACCCAAGAACCGGCATGCCGTCGGACTTCCGCAAGGACGACCGGCAGAACGTGATTGCCCTCTTTGCGCAGGACGACTGGAAGGTGCGGCCCAATTTGACCGTGAACCTGGGGCTGCGTTGGGAGTACTTTGGCGGGATGACCGAGAAGAAGGGCAACGAGCCTAACGTTCGGCTGGGCGTGGGCGCGAACACGTTGACTGGCCTGAAAATTGCGCTGGGAGGCAGCCAGGTGAACGCCCAAAAGGGCAATTTTGGACCGCAGATAGGGTTTGCCTGGAGCCCGGATCGCTACCATAACCGGCTGGTGCTGCGGGGTGGGTGGGGCCTGGGTTACAACGGCCTGGAGGAGGCCATCACCACCAATACGCGCAACAATCCACCCTTCCTGGCCAACGGGTCGAGCCTGGTTGGGTCGCAGATTCTGTATGGAACGGCAGGCGACGTGTACGCGGCCAATTCGTTTCCCGCCAATCCCAACATGATCACTTCATTCAACGCCGCGAATTTGCCGACCAACGGCATCCCGACGGGAGTGACCGGGCTGCCGGAGGATTTCCCGACGGCCTACGCTTTCCGCTATTCACTGGAGGCGCAATATGACCTGGGTCATCAGTGGGTGGCCACCGCCGGCTATCAGGGGAGCCTGGGAAGGCATCTTCCGTTGCAGGTGAACCTGAACAACGCGCTGGCGCCGCAGATTCTGGCCGGCCAGATTGCCTTCAACCCCATCGTCAATTCGATCGACTGGTACATGGACACGGGCAATTCGAGCTTCAATGCGCTGCTGCTGGAGGCACGTCACCAGTTTGCGCACACCTTTGAAGCCGATGTGCAATACCGCTGGGCGAAGTCTCTGGACAACGGGTCGGGGCCGTATGCCGAGGCCGACTATCAGTTCCTGCCGGGGTATAACTACGGGCCTTCCGACTTCGATTCGCGGCAAATGCTGAAAGTTTTCGGCATGTGGTCGCCGATTCTGTTCCACGGACAGCACAACTGGATGGAGAAGGCGGTGGGCGGCTGGAATGTGAGCGGCATTTACAACTTCCACTCCGGCTTCCCCTTCAATCCAACCTTTGGCGGCATCGGCTGCAATGCGTTCTACCAGAACAGCGGAGACTGCAACCTGCGCGCTGCCGCGTATAAAGGCGGAGCGACGAGGAGCCAGAGCACGGATACGTTCAAGACAGCCGCGGGCCACTTCCCCGGCGGCGGAACTGCGTTCTTCACGGCTCCGCAGGTGGTGAACGGGAATGCGTGGAGCACCAATGTGGCGCCGATCCCCGGACCGCTGCCGCAGACTCCGGGAATCGGGCGCAACGCCTTCGTGGGTCCGCGCTACTCGGATACGGACCTGGCCATGACCAAGGCCTTCGGTCTGCCCAGCATGAAGGTACTGGGGGAAAATGCGCGGCTGGAGCTGCGCGCCAACGCCTATAACCTTTTCAACAAACTGAACCTGACCAATATCGACACGGGGATTACGGATGCAACCTTCGGCAGAGCCAATGGTGTTCTGGGATCGCGAACCGTGGAGGTAGAGGCTCACTTCAAGTTTTAGAGGTGTCGCAGAACTTGAGTGTATTTCCCGGTTGGTTGATTTCAGGGCGGCCTTTTCTTAGGGGAAAGGCCGCCCTGCCATAAGCTTCCTGCGTCATGATCGCCGCCGTCTTGCGGCTGGATGCGGGACCGGCTCACCCGGCTATAGCCGTTCCAGAATAGCTGTAAGCCCCAAACCACCTCGGCTGAGCGGCTTTTCCCTTAGGAAATAGGCCCCCTTGAAGACCCTTTGCAAGGCTGCGCTTACCCTGGTTCCGCTCCGCAAAACAAACCCTTTATTGCGAGCAGCCTTTTTGCAGATCATTTCTCTCACTCCGCGCACAATCAAGATAAGCGGTTCAAGATGTCACGGATGGAACAAGTCTCGATCGGTCGAAGGGGGACTGCGGAGGGGAAAATTTTCGGGAGAAATTCACTTTTTCTTCGCTTTTTGTTTTGCATCATGCTCAAATACAACGACTTATTTAATATGGACTGAAAGATTTCCACAGCGAAAAGGCTCGAAAAGCACTTCTTTTGGTGCAAAATAAGGCAAAAAAACGAGGGAAAATGGCCCAAAGTCGAGTTTTTGACGCCTCTTGGCCCGCTCTTTAGCGGTACAGCAATCGTGGAACCGCTCTAAACGGCTCTCCCCGCGGCCACGCCGGAGGCCCAGGCCCACTGGAAGTTGAATCCGCCGAGCCACCCTGTCACGTCGACTACTTCCCCGATGAAATACAGCCCCGGCACTGTGCGCGCTTCCATGGTGCGAGCCTGCAGGCCATTTGTATCTACGCCGCCGGCCGTCACTTCGGCCTTGTCAAAGCCCTCGGTACCCACTGGGTGAAAAGGCCAGCGGCGCAGGTCCCGTTCGCAAGCTTCAAGGGCGGTGTTGGACCAGCCCTTCGGCGCGGCAACTTCGGCCAGATGGCTGGCCAGGCGCTGGGGAAGGACTGCACGCAGGGCCTGCTTGAGCGACGAGAGTTCCCGGCGGGCACGGGGATCGTGCAGAGCCTCCAGAAGCCCCGCTCCACGAGCCAGCTCTGGGGCGAAGTCCACGAGCAGAGGCTCGCCCGGCCGCCAATAGGACGAGGCCTGCAAGATGGCCGGCCCGCTGAGGCCGCGATGTGTGACCAGCATCTTCTCCCGGAACTTTGCCCGGCCGGCCGAGGCCTCGACGTCCGCAGCGACGCCGGTGAGAGCCGTCCAGGCCGCCTCATCGCCGCCGAGGACGAGAGGAACCAGAGCCGGGCGTGGCTCGACCATCTGCAAGCCGAATTGGCGGGCCAAGTCGTAGCCCAAACCGGTTGCACCCATCTTTGGGATTGAGAGGCCGCCGGTGGCGACTACCAGCGCAGAGGCTTGAAACTCGCCGCTGGAGGAGGAGACGGAGAAATCGCCGCCCGATTGGCGCTCAACCCGAATTTCATCCGCATTCAGTACAAGCTCGACACCGGCTGCTTCGCACTCGGCCAGCAGCATGTCAAGAATGGCGCGGGCGGAACCATCGCAGAAGAGCTGGCCGAGGGTCTTTTCGTGCCAGGCGATGCCGTAGCGCTCGACCAGTTCGAGGAAATGGCGCGGCTGGTAAAGAGCCAGAGCGGACTTGGCAAAATGAGGGTTTTCCGAAAGGAAATTGGCCGGGCCGCAATGGAGATTGGTGAAATTGCAGCGGCCGCCGCCGGAGATAAGGATCTTGCGTCCCGGCTGGCCGTTGTGTTCCATCAGAGCCACTCGCCGTCCGCGCCCGCCAGCCACCGCCGCACACATCAGCCCCGCCGCGCCCGCGCCCAGAACAATCACATCGAATTGGCGCGGCGCAGGGCTCATGGCTAAAACTCAGGATACAGGGCGGCGAAAAAGCAGAGCTGGCAGAGCCAGTGAGTCAACAAGTCGGCTGGTCGTATGAAAGGGTAGATCACATGGTTCGGGAGCGCGGTTTTCATCCCAGTGCTTCCCGGTCTCAAAAATCGAATCCTCACCCCAGCGACGAATTCCCGTCGCTGGGGTGAGGATTCGTTGCACCCAGCATGAATGCAGCTTTAAGCGGTCAGAAGCCAATAAGCCGGAAGTCCCGCCTATTCCCTACTCCCTATTCCCTTACATTCCCTCGTCGCGGAACATGGGATGGGGAATCAGCTTGCGATAGTCTTCCTGGTGCGCATTGTCGAGGCAGGCCTCGATAATCCTCTTGCCGAGCGGATCAAGGTCGGGGACGAGGAACTGCTTGAGTTCCTTGGCGAAGAACTCGCGCCACTGACGCGCGCCTTCCTGGTAGACTTCCATGCCGCCCTGCAACTGCTCTTCCACGTTGAGGAAGACCCGGGGAATCATCGAGCCCTCAATGCGCAGTTGGTTGGGAATGTAGCCGAGCAACGGGCAGATGGCCTCGCCCACCTGATCGCGGGCAAACTTGGCGCTGCCCCGGCGGGCCAGGTACTCGCGGGCAATCCACTCCGCCATGAAGCCGACCTTCCAGGCTCCGATGTGCTGGTTGGGAATGAGGACGTAGCGAGTGTCGGGCGTGTCCACGATCTGCTGCAGGAGCAGGTTGGCCTGATCGACGCGGCGGCCGGTGGCAAAGGCCCAATAGGAGCCCACGCCTTCCGACTGCATTTCCTTGCTCTTGGAGGCCTGAATGCTGGGGTTGGCGTGGCCGCGGGGGGCGACCAGCCGCCAGAGCCAGGCCAGGGCCGGGCTGAGCACGTGCATCATGGCCAGAATGCCGTAGAGCTGGCTGTCCTTGTGGGTGGGGGGACAGCGCACACCGAAACTGCGCACATCGATGCGCTGCGGGCCTTCGAGAATGTCTTCGATCATGCGCCGGGGCAGAATCACGCGCGGATTGGGACAGGGCTTGCCGGGCGCGTCCTCGACGTGTTCCCAGGTAAGGCAGGTACCGCCGGGAACGATGTAGTGGTTGAGGAAGACCAGGGGCTCGGGCGGATCGATACACAGCCGCTCCAAATTGGGCGCGGTGCCGTAGCTGTGGATGTGATCGACGCGCACAAACCAGCCATTTTCCGCGTCGGCGATGGTGAGGCGCTTGCTGTTGCCCTGAATCTTGGGATGGGCGCAGGCCATGTCGTCGGCAATCGGCCGCAGGTGGCAGGCTTCGGGCAAATTCAACGTGCGTTCTTCGCGAGTGACGACGTTGCGGCCCAGGAGCAGGCGCCCATCGTCCATGCGGTGAATGTGCTCTGTCATTTCGCTCTTGCCGCCGCCGGAAGCACCCTCGTGCATGAGGATCAACTGGTTTTCATAGGGCGTCATGACGGCCACGGCTGCGCAATGGTTGGTGGTCCAGCCCTCGTGCTCGCCCTTGTCGAGGAGCATGGAGTAGACGCCTTTTTTGGCGCTGGGGCCGGGATAGAGGTTGTACGCAAAGATTTCCTGGTGCGTGGTGTAGCGGTCGTGAACGACCACCTGCTTGCCTGCAAAGTGGGTGTGCCGGAAGGGAGGCGCGACGAAGAGCACGCCGCCCGAAATTCTGAAGTCCGCCGGAACCTGGCTGCGGGGGATCATTCCCTGCAAGTCGCCAAGGGCTGCCGCGAAGAAGGCCGCCTGGCGAGGCACGATCAGGAGCGCGCCATACTTGAGAGCGTCCGAGCCGGCGTAGAAGGGCATGACCACAAGCTCTTGCGTCTTGAGCCAGTCCAGGGTCTCCTGGCGCATCGCGTCGAAGGTCTGGCCAAAGCGCTGCTCATACGTGGGCTTGTCAGTGGGCAACTGGTCGCCGATGACCATGGCGTTGGGATCGCGGCGGCGCATGGCGGGGTCAGGGAAATTGATGGCCAGGCCGTTACGGGCCTTGGTGATGACGGCCTCCGTGATGCGGCCCACGCCGGGCACCTGAAAGACCGTTTCATAGACGCCGTGGTCATCACGATTGCCGAGAGTCCAGTCGGTCTCGCCCGAGGCGCGGCCCAGAGCCCAATCGAGCACCTGCTGGCGGGTCTCCGGGGTCTGCACCAAGGGAGCCGCGCCCAGTACCTCGCGGACGTGCGCGGGCAAATCCATCTCGGCCCAACTGGTCTGGAAGTCTACAAAGGATTCAGGAGCTGCGGCTGTACTCATGCTGTACTCGCTTTCCGGAGGAGATCGCGGTCTTTCGAATGGTTGTGTGGCGAAGACGCCGCCTCAAGTGGCTTTTTCTTCTGAGAAAAGGCCATCTTTCACGACGCTCAAGAAGCCATGCAAACTGGAAAGCCGCTGTGGGTCATGCGCTCAAACCCATTTTGAAGCCAAGAGGCTCGTACTCTTCTTATCTCATTGTCCATCACACTTGGCAGTGCGCCGTATCACATACTGGCGCTCGAACCCGCTGAGGCGTTCTCCGCGCCATCCGGGGCAGCTGGCAGTGTAGTGTCGTTGAGGGCAGATTCGCCTGCGCTGCAACCGGCGTAAGGACCTGACTTTGCAACATGGAACCGCCCGGCGAGCAGGAAAGCGATCTTCTGCGCGCAAATTCCGAAGGCCCAGCGTAACTTTTTCTCCACTTTGCGCGAACCAGCTCATGACCGCCCGATTCGCGCAGACGGGAGAGCCCAGCGCGCGAGGCCGCGGCGGCAATTCCCCAGAAAACGGAGTGTCGCATGAAAATCCTCAGCTATCTCAGCGCCCTGGCGCTGCTGTCCGGAACTGTTTTGACTGCCACGGCCGAGATCCGGGGCGGACAAACGCTCGTCGTAACCGCCTCCAACACCACAACCAACCGATTGCTGGCCTACGACACCAGCGGCCACCTGCTGCAAACCGTGGCCACTGGCGGCGAAGGCGGAGTGAGCGGCAACGCGGGCGGCATCGCCACGCGGGGCGACAGACTCGCGCTAGTCAACTTCGGCTCCAAATCAGTCTCGCTCTTTCGCCGCTACGAAGAGGGCTTCCGGCTTACCCAGGTCATCTCCACAGCCTCTGCGCCCGAGAGCGTGGCATTCGGCCATGGGCACCTCTACATTCTTGGAACCACAAAGGTCGAATCACACCGTGTTTTCGATTGGGGCGTGGATTCCGGTCCGGACGGCATCGTCCCGCTGGTGGTCGCGGATGGGTCCGCAGCACAGGTTGGCGTTCTGGAAACGCAGTTGATCATCACCGAAAAGAGCAACGCCATCGAGACCGTGCATCTGGATGAGGAGGGCGGGGTCGAAGGGACAGCCACGCTGGTGAAAGACATTCCGGCGAACGTGAACGCTCCCTTTGGCCTGGTCACGCGGGACAACGACGCATACGTCACCATTGCCCACGCCAATGAGATCAGCCTGGTGCGCAACGCCACGGTGGATACTGTGACGGGCTCCGGCACCCAGCACGCACCCTGCTGGGTAGCGCTGGACGGGCCGTTTCTCTTTTCTTCGAATTCTCCCAGTATGAGCATCTCGCGCTACCTGGTGTACGGGACCAAAATCATCCAACAGGTTGCTGTGGCCGCAACGCTCAACGGTGCCCCCACGGACATCGCCCACCGGGAAGGACTGGTTGCGGTCATCGACGGGGCCGGAACTGTCTCTCATCTCTCCGTCTTCAGCGTGGATGGCGATGGGATTCTCTCCCTGAACGGCGTGGCCACCATCCCCAGCGCAGCCAACGGTGTGGCTATCGTTCCAGGTGAATGAGCCGGAGGACTTTCATTCCATCGCGGCGTGGGCTTTTCCTGACGGAAAAGTTCACGCCGGCACTCCAGCCGACAGGGCATAATGGGTGCGGAAGATGAATCCGCATCATTGCGGGTAGAAGAGGATCCCATGATCCCCACTCCCTCGGCGCAGGATCCGGCGCCGTCGTTGGGTCTGGAGTTGTTGATGTCCGGCTACCAGCAGGCCGACGAGCAGGCGGCCTCGGCCCTGATCGACAGGGTAAGCCCCCTGCTGCTGCGCTATTTCTGGGTCCATGCCTTCCACCGTGGAGATGCCGAGGACCTTTTGCAGGACACCTGGATGCGGATCCACCGGGCGCGACACACCTATCGGAAGGGCTCTCCCGTGCTGCCCTGGATCTTCGCGATCGCCCGCCACACGGGCCTGGATCACTACCGCAAGGCGCGGCGCGTGGAAATCCGCGAAATGCAGGTGGATCCGCTGCCGGAAATTGCCCACCCTCCTTCGGATCTTCCCCCGGGCGGCTCGGACGGGAAGATTGCAGAACTGGACGCGATTCTCGCCCACTTGCCCGCCAGCCAACGGGAAGTCATTCTCATGCTCAAGGTCACCGGAATGACCGTGGAGGAGGTGGCGCGGGCCACCGCGTCGAGCGCGGGTTCAGTAAAACAGAAAGCGCATCGCGCGTACCAGAAGCTGCGCGTGGTTCTTGGCCGGGAAGCGAGGGACAAATGAGGAAAGACGAGATCGACAGGATCCTCGACCAGGCAGTGCGCGACCTTCCTTCGGGCGACGACCGCGCGGCGATTGGGCACGTTCAAAGAGCCATCCTCAAAGACCTGAAGCCAGCGCGGCCGCTGCCAGCGCTTTGGGTCTTCACGCTGGCCTTTGTTTCGCTTTTTGTCGCTTTTGCGGTGGCAAGCGCTTCGACGCTGGGACTGCACGGAATTCGCGTGCTCAGCATGGGGCAGCGCTGGTCGATCTTTTCTCTACTTTTGTTTACTGGCTGGCTGGCCGCGGTCTCCAGCGCCCGCGCCATGCGCCCTGCCAGCGGAATGCCGCTCGGCTGGCTTGCGCTTGTCTCCGCGGGCGGAGCCTTTCCGGTTCTCTTCGCCCTCGTTTTTCGCGGTTACGGCACGCTGAATTTCGTCCACGAAGGAGTTCCCTGCCTGGTAGCCGGGTTGTGCGTGGCGATTCCCACGGGTCTGGCGACTGTGTGGATTCTGCGCCGGGGCTTTGTGATGGACTGGAGCAGGTCCGGGCTAGGTGCAGGCGTGCTCGCCGGCCTCACCGGGCTCTTCATGCTGGAACTGCATTGCCCGAATCTGAAAGCAATTCACGTCATGGTGTGGCACGTGGCCGTGGTCGTCGTCAGCGGTATGGCCGGATTTGCAATCGGAATGATAGCCGATCATTTTCGCGGCCGCATACCGGAGCGAAGCACCCGACCTTGACCATGTTCCCTAGTCGCTGTGCGTGGCTTCTCCAAACCTCTCCCGCAGCAGATTCAGGGCGTCTTCCACTGTGTCCACGACGCCCTCCAGTTGCGCATCTTCGGCGGCATGGAGCATTTGTTTGAAGGCCGGACCGGGCAGGTAGCCGGCGGCAATCAGTTCGCGGCCGGTGATGAGAGGCGTGGGGCGGACAGCCTCTTCCGGCATGGAGCCATAGCGCTCGCGGACAAACTCCCAGTTGTCCAGGTAGCCGCTGCCGGCCATACAGTCCATGCGATGGAGCGCCAGGTGCTCTTCAAAGCACTCCAGACGGAAGAAGCGCTTCAGAGTGGAAGCCTTCATCCGCTTCGCATCCATGAACCGCATGTGGTTCTCGATCAGCGCCAGGATTTGCCGCGTTTCCTCGTTGGAGAAACGCAGGCGGCGGCAGATTTCCGCAGCGATGGCGACGCCGACCTCGACGTGGCCGTCGAAGCGAATCCGGTCCGGAGCGCGCTTGAAGGTAGCGGGCTTGCCAACATCGTGGAGGAGTGCGCCCCAGGCCAGGGTAAGCGGACAATCGGGCGGCAACTGCTCCAGAAGGCCAAGCGTGTGAATCCACACATCGCCCTCGGGATGGAACTGGGGCGGCTGCTCAACGCCCTTCATCTTCGCTACTTCAGGCAGTACTTCCTGGAGCAGAGCGGTCTGGTCGAGCAGTTCGAAGGCGCGGCGGGCATGGCCTTCGGTGAGCATCTTGGTCAGCTCGTCGCGGACGCGCTCGCGGCTGACGGCGGCGGTTCTGGCGGCCAGGGAGCGGATGGAGCGGAGGGTTTCCGGCTCCAGATCAAAGCCGAAACGAGCGGCAAACCGCACCCCGCGAAGCATGCGCAGGTGGTCCTCTTCAAAGCGCTGCTCCGGACGGCCGATGGCGCGGACCACGCCGGAGTCCAGGTCCGCCAGTCCGCCGACGTGGTCAATGACCGCGGCGCGCAGAGAATGGGGCGTGGCGAATTGGTCCGCTGCGAGCAAGGGATCGAGGAGAAGGCCGTTGATGGTGAAATCACGGCGGCGCACGTCCTCTTCCGCACTCAGCGTGTAGCGCACGCCGTCGGGATGGCGGCCATCGGAATAAACGCCATCGGAGCGGAAGGTCGCGACCTCCGTGAGTTGCGCAGTTCCCTCTTCGACGCTGGCCGCACCGCAGGTGCCTACGAGCACCACGCCAAAGTGCGCGCCGACCGCGAAGGTGCGCGGGAACATCTCCAGCACTATGTCGGGGGTGGCAGAGGTCGCCACGTCGTAGTCCTTGGGGACGCGGCCCAGGAGCAGGTCGCGGACGCAGCCGCCGGCGAAATAGGCTTCATGGCCGGAGGCGCGGAGTTTCTCCGCGATCTTGAGAGCTGCTTCGAATTGGGGCGTCGTGGGGAGCATCTCTTCCATTCTCTCTCCAGGCGGTCCAGACGGCTGCCCGATACTTGCGAGGTTTCTATCTTTGTCGCTGGGGAAACTGCGATCCCAACCCACCGCGTCCACGCTGACTTGGCTGACCTGCCGACTCGCTGACTCGCCGCACAGAAGCCGCTAAACTAAAAGGATGGGCAAACGCGGCCTCATTCTTGGCATTGAATCCTCCTGCGACGAAACGGCAGCTTCGGTGGTCGAGCGGGGCGCGCGCACGCTTTCGTCGGTTGTCGCTTCGCAGATTCCTACGCACGCACGGTATGGCGGCGTGGTGCCGGAGCTGGCCAGCCGCGAACATCTGCGCGCCGTGGTTCCCGTGGTCCGCGCCGCACTGGCCGAAGCCGGGATTACCTTCGCCGACCTGGACGCTATTGCCGTGACCTCCGGTCCGGGACTGGCAGGGGCATTATTAGTAGGAATCAGCTATGCCAAAGCGCTGGCCTTTGCCCAGGGGCTGCCGCTGATCGCCATTAACCATTTGGAAGGACACATCCACGCGGTACTCCTGCAGGAACATGAGGCGCTGGCTGGGTCCTCGCCGGAACCGTCGGCGAACGGGCAAGGGTCCCCGGATGCGGAGCCTGCGCTGGCGCTGGTTGTCTCCGGCGGGCACACACATCTGTTTTTGGCCCGGCCGGTGCGCGGGTCATGGCACTACTCGCTGATTGGGCGAACGGTGGACGACGCGGCGGGCGAGGCCTACGACAAAGTGGCCAAGCTGCTGGGGTTCGGCTACCCCGGCGGGCCGTGGATCGATGCGCTGGCGCGCTTCGGCAACCCGAAAGCTGTGCCGTTCGCCTTTTCGCAGATCAAGACCAAGCTTCACCTGGTGGGTAAGACTCCGCGGACCAAAGCGGCAACGACGGCTCCCATTGCCGCGCTCAACCCACATTTTCTGTTTTCTTTTTCCGGCATCAAGACGGCGGTTCTGCGCTATGTGGAGCTGAACAACCTGCGCGCGGAGGCAGAAGCCCGCGCGGCGCGCCTGTTTCCCCATCGTTTTGGGCATCCGGAGCCAGGCACCGCTGGACTGGATGGCGAGAGCCTGGATGCCGCGAAAACCAACCTTCCCAAGCCGCCAACGACGCGCGAAGAGGCACTGGCGCTCTGTCCGCAGCAGACGCTCGATCTGGTGGCGAGTTTCCAGCACGCGGTGGTCGGCGACCTGATGAAGAAGACCTTTGCCGCCGCCGAATCGCTGGGAGCGCGGCGCATTCTGGTTACCGGTGGGGTAGCCGCCAACCGCGAACTCCGGAGCCGCTTCACCGGAGAGGCGCAGCGGCGCGGAATTCGCGTGGCGTTTCCGACGCTGGCGCTCTCGACGGACAACGCCGCCATGATTGCGGCGGCCGCGTGGCCCAGGTTCGAGGCTGGAGAATTCGCCGGAAGCGAACTTTCGGCTGAGCCTTCGCTGCCGCTGGGAAGATGAATGACTCGGTCGCCGGAATCCCCCGCTGCTACAATCGAAAAGGCTGAAAAGCCGCCATTTCAACAGCTTTACTGAACAAGTATGAGCAAGAATTCCGACCGATGACTCTCCGCCTTTTCAATACCCTTTCGGGACAAATGGACGAGCTGGTCCCCTCCGACGGCAAAGAGCTGCGCATGTACGCCTGCGGCCCCACGGTCTACGACTACGGGCACATCGGCAACTTTCGCACCTTTCTGCAAGTGGACGTGCTGCGCCGCTTTCTGAAGTTGACCGGGGTTAAAGTGCGCCACGTCATGAACATCACGGACGTGGACGACAAGATCATCCGCAATGCGGCGGCCGCCGGCGTCTCCATTGGCGAGTACACGGCGCGCTTTGAGCAGGCGTTTTTCGAGGATCTGGAATCTCTGCGGATCGAGCGGCCGGAACAGATTGCGCGGGCCACGGAGCACATTGGACGCATGGTCGAGCTGGTGCAGAAACTGGCCGCGGCCGGCGCTGCCTACCAGACGGAAGACGGATCGTGGTACTTCCGGCTCAAGTCTTTCCCGGAGTACGGCAAGCTGAGCAAGAAAGACTTGAGCGGGATGGAAGACGGCGCGCGCGTGGATGTGGACGAGTACGAAAAGGACTCGGCCCGCGACTTTGCGCTATGGAAGGCCGCCAAGCCCGGCGAAACCTCGTGGGATACGGCCATTGGACGCGGGCGGCCGGGCTGGCACATCGAGTGCTCGGCGATGGCCATGGAATACCTGGGCGAGAGCTTTGATCTGCACGCGGGCGGCGAAGACCTGATGTTCCCGCACCACGAAAACGAGATTGCGCAGAGCGAGAGCGTGACCCACAAGACGTTTGCGCGCCACTGGATGCATGTGCGCTTTCTGCTGGTGGACGGACGCAAGATGTCGAAGAGCGAGGGGAATTTTTATACCCTGAGGGACCTGTTGCTGAAGGGCTACAAGGCCTCGGCGATCCGGCTGGCGCTGATTTCAGTTCCCTACCGGCATCAGCTCAACTTCACCTTCGACGGGCTGATTGAAGCCACGGCGGCCATTGAGCGGCTGAGGACCTTCCACCGGCGGCTCACCTCGGGGACCTACGCGGCCGGCGAGAATGCCGCGCTGCAGGCAGCGGCCAAAAAGGCGCAAGCCGACTATATGGCAGCGCTCTCGAACGACCTGAACACAGCCGAAGCTCGTGCGCCGATTTTCGATCTGATTCGCGCCGCCAACACGGCGATCGACCAGGGACAGCTCCTGGCCGGCGACCGGGATGCGATTCTGGCCGTGCTGGCCAGCTTCGATGCGGTTTTCAATGTGATTCAGGACCACGACGCCGAGCCCACGCGGCGGGCTCTGGAATACGCGCAGCAGGCTGGACGACAGGGCGATGTGGCTCCGGAGTTGCTGGCCCGGCAAGGACTGACCGACGAGGCGATTGATGCGCTGGTCGTCGAGCGCACCACGGCCAAGAAACAGCGCAACTTTGCCCGCGCCGACCAGATCCGCAACGAACTGGCGGAAAAGGGTGTGGTGCTGGAAGACTCGAAGGACGGCGTGCGCTGGAAGCGGAAGTAGCTTTCACTCATGTCCTGAGCCTGAAGTTCGTTGAAGAATCGGGCCGTGAAAATGCAGGTCCTTCGACTCCGTTTGCCGCAAAGAACGCGGCAAACTACGCTCAGGATGACAGCGTTTCTGTTAAACCAATGAATGACTCAGAACACTAGAATCCCCTGACGAGAGGTTCCCCATGGAAGCCAACGAAGCCCAGGAATTGCAGGAACACGCCGAACACGCAGAGCACGAGAAGACGCTTCGGCCTGTCGCTTTCACGATGAGCGTGCTGGCCGTGCTGGTGGCGGTGACCACCGTGCTGGGCCACCGCACCCACACGGAGGCCGTGCTGGACCAGAACCGGGCCACCGACCAATGGAACTACTACCAGGCCCACAAGATTCGCGCCAACGACACGGCCCTGGCCGCCGACATTCTCAGCGTGGTCACTATTGCGGACAAGGACGCCGCGAAGAAGATCGCCAAGGGCTATGCGGATCACCAGGAAAAGTGGACCGAAAACCTGAAGGAAGAGCAGGAAAAGGCCGAAGGTCTGGAAGGCAAAGTGGAGCAGGCCGAAGCGCGCGCCGTGCGGTTTGATCTGGCCGAGGCACTGCTGGAGATCGGCCTGGTGATCACGTCGGTGACGCTGCTCACGCGCAGCCGCGCCTACTGGTACATGGGAATCGTCTTTTCGGCCCTCGGCATCGCGTCGGCGATTTCGGTGCTGTTCCTGAAGTAAGCGAGCGCACCTTACTCCCCCGGCATCTCTTCCAGAGCTTCGAGGGTCTGCGGCCTGGGTTTGGCCTTGATCTGAGCCGTGGTCAGCAGGAAGACAGCCAGCAGAATCGCGGCCATGCCGGCAAACTCCGCAGGCTCGGGCCGCTCGTGGAGAAGGAAGATTCCCAGGAGCACGGCGACCACCGGGTTGACGTAGGCATAGGACGAGACCTTGGCCAGGGGCACATGCTCGATGAGGTACATGACGGACGTGTAGCCGAGAAGAGAGCCTCCGGTGATGAGGTAGGCGAGCGAGCCGACCGATGCGACGTTCACGTGGAACTGGGGCCACTGGCCGAGCGCCGTCCCCAGGAGAGTATTGAAAGCGCCCGCGGCCAGCATCTGCCAGGAAGCCGCGACAAAGCAGTTCACCGGCAGGCGGGAACGGCGAGAGACGAGGCTGCCGGCGGTCCAGAAGAGAGCCCCGACCAGGAGCACGCCCACAGCCACCAGGCGCGTGCTGTCGCCGGCCAGTCCGGAACGAAGAGAAGGCCAGACCAGCACGGCAAGGCCGGCAAAGCCCAGCAGCATCCCCAGCCACCCGCGCGCCGGTAGCGGCTCACCACCGGGTAGGATCATCTCCGCCAGAGCCACGCAGAGCGGCATGACGGCCAGCACCAGCGAGGCCAGTCCGCTGGAAACCGTCTTCTCCGCATAGACCAGAGCCACATTGTTGCCGCTCAGCAGCAACAGTCCAATCAGGGCCAATATGGCCATGGTTTTTCGCGGCCAGAACAGGCGCAGGCCGCGCCAGCGGCACCAGGCAAGGAGGATGGCGCCGGCGATGAGGAACCGCGTTCCCGCCAACAGGAGCGCGGGCATCTGGGTGACGCCGATGCGGATGGCCGTGTACGTGGAGCCCCAGAAAAAGTAGACGCTGGCAAAGGCCAGAGTGATGGACGCAGCTGATGCGTGCTTGCCGTGCGAGGGAGTGGTCTGGCTGGGCGAATTTGTCATTCCGATTGTTCTATCGTAAAGCGGGAGCCACTGGCCGCGTCTCGTTCCCGTCAGGTTCGGCGAACGAATCATGCAGCAGGCGGCAGAAACCACCATGGTCATGCACGGTCAGTGCGTGCTATGCTCTGGCCAACGTGCTTTCTATGCATATGCGCGCTACTCGAGGATTGCTGCCCATGCCGGCCACACGCCGCTGGTCGCGGTCGCGCGCGCGCATCATCTGCCCGCGACGCCACCTGCGAGTGCTGCCTATCCGCACGCGACCTAGTCTCTTCGGCGGCGATTAGTCCGGGTCCGCCGAAGATCCGCCCTGTTTCTCGCCTGGAAAGGCGAGCAGAACTGGATGATCCCACCCCCCGGGATCCGTCGCCGCCTTGCATCCGTTCCGCGATGCCGCAGGCGGCGCACAACCGCATCCGTCGAGGAGAAAGCAAATGACCAAGCAAGAAATGCACGCGCAATACGGACCGAAGCTGGTCTGTCCGCTGCCCGGACCCAAGGCTCAGGCCGCCGTTGCCGCCGACACCCGTCTGATCTCGCCCAGCTACACGCGGTCGTATCCGCTGGTGGCGAAACGCGGGCGCGGGATTCGCGTGGAGGACACAGACGGGAACGAGTTTCTCGACTTCGCGGCCGGCATTGCCGTGGTTTCCACGGGCCATTGCCACCCCGAGGTGGTCGCCGCGATCCAGAAACAGGCGGCCGAGTTGATCCACATCTCCAGCACCGATTTTTACGACGAACACATCACCGACCTGGGCGACCGGCTTTCCGCCGTGGCACCCATGCCCGGCCCGCACAAGTTTTTCTATGGCAACTCCGGCGCGGAAGCGATCGAGTGCGCGCTGAAGCTGGCGCGTTATCACACCGGACGCCAGCAGGTGATCTCGTTCCTGGGCGCATTCCACGGACGGACCATGGGCGCGCTCTCGCTGACCGGGTCCAAGCCGCAGCAGAAACGGCGCTTCTCGCCGCTGGTTCCGGGCGTGACGCATGTGCGCTACCCCTATGCCTACCGGGGCTGCACAGGTGGGCCGCAGGAAGAAGAAGCTTTCAGCCTGGGCTGCGCGCGCTACATCGAAGAGAAACTCTTCAAGACCATCCTGGCGCCCGAGGAAGTGGCGGCCATCTTCATTGAACCGATACAGGGCGAAGGCGGCTACGTGGTGGCGCCCGACAACTTCCTGCGCGAACTGCGCGCGCTCTGCGACCGGCATGGCATTTTGCTGGTGGTAGACGAGGTGCAGTGCGGAGCTGGGAGAACCGGCAAATGGTGGGCTATCGAACACTCCGGGGTTGAGCCGGATATGGTCTGCATTGCCAAGGGCATCGCCAGCGGGATGCCGCTGGGGATTTGCATGACGCGCGCCGAAATCATGGATTGGGTGCCTGGGTCGCACGCCTCTACCTTTGGTGGGAACCCAGTTTCCGTGGCCGCCGCGCTGGCCACCATGGACATTATCGAGCGGGAAGCCATGGCCAATGCAGAACGTGTGGGCGGGCTGATGAAGACACGGCTGGAAGGCTGGAAAGAGACGCACCCGATGGTGGGCGACGTGCGCGGACGCGGGCTGATGATCGGCGTGGAACTGGTGAAGGACAAAGCCACCCGAGAGCCCGCAACCGCCGTGCGCAACCGCATCGAGACACTGGCCTTCGAACGCGGGCTGATGGTGCTGGGATGCGGGGAGACCACACTGCGGCTTTGCCCTCCGCTCATCCTCAACGAGTACGAAGCTACGGTCGCTCTCGACATCCTGGAAGAGGCGCTGACGGTGGCGGAGAAGGAAGTCGCGCAGGGGTGAGGCGGGGCGGGGCTGGTGGGCCGGAAGTTCGACCCACTCACCAGCCCAGTTACGTTCAGAGACAAAGTACAGGAGCATGATCTCGAGCTGGAGCAATTCTCCTGTTGGTGAACGTGCAGCGTGGACCGGGAGGTCCACGCTACAGCCGACCAGGAGGTCGGCGTTACTGGTTCCTGCGGCGAGAGAATTTGCGCGTTCCGGGAATCCGGCGGAGAATGGTCTGCCATGGGATGGCTGGGACGAATGTGGTTGGGCCTGGAAGAGAGCGCGCTGAGCGGGTTGACGACAGTGGCGCGCCGACACGGCGGCGAGCGGGGACTGGCGGCGCATTTGGCCACCGGCATCGACGGCGAACGAGCGGCACTTTTCTACCTGCGGCGCAAAGGTTACTGCGTGGTGGCGCAACGGTGGTCGTCGAGCGAGTTGCCCGGCGACATCGACCTGATCGCCTGGCAGGGGCCGATGCTGTGCTTTGTGGAAGTGAAGACGCGTACCGCGCACGATCTCACATCCGCCGAGGTCGCGGTCGACGGGCACAAGCGGAAAACACTGCGGAAGCTGGCGCGGCGCTATGTGCGCCAACTGCCCCAGCCGGTCGGGCCTTCGGTGCGCTTCGATATTCTGAGCGTTTACCTGGTGCCGGGGGAAAAGAAGGAGTTTGTGCACTTTGAAGGCGCGTTCGGGTGGAGCGAGCGGCGGGAGGATGGATGGAGATGAAGCAAGAGGGCTGGCTAGCGAGTGCGCCCCTTTGAGAAACGCGTGGAGCGAAATATGACCAAGTTGGTCACGTCATGATAAGGTAGACACATGCGGACAGCAAAAATCAGCGAATTGAAGGCCAAACTCAGCGCCCATATCGAATTCGTCAAGAACGGCGAGGAGGTGCTGATTTTTGACCGGAATACGCCCGTTGCACGGCTGGTTTCCGTTGGGCCGGTCGAGGATGAAGATACCCAAATGCACCGTCTCATTGCCAAGGGTATCGTCAGCCCCCCGAAGATGCCGCGCCCGGAGAAATTCAAGTTGCCCGAACCTCCTGGCGTCCGATGCATTTCTCAGGAAGTGATGAATCAGGTTTGGCGTGAGGAGCGGGATTCCCGATGAGTCTGCCGCTTGCCTTTTGGGACTCAAGTGCACTGCTCCCACTTTGCGTAAAACAAACGCAGACGGCAAGGGCAAGGGCGCTTTTTGCAAAGCACGGGGTTGCGGTCTGGTGGTCCACTCCCGTTGAAATCATGAGTGGACTAACGCGTCTTGTGCGTATGCGCGAGATCGGCGACGAGGAGTTTCTCGCCGGAAAGCACCTGGCACAAATGATCGCCGCGAATTGGGTACCGGTCAGGCCCTCTGAAAATATCGCAGCCAAAGCATGTTCGTTGCTTGAACTTCATCCCCTGCGTGCAGCCGATGCCTTGCAACTTGCGGCGGCGCTGGCATGGTGCGAGGACAAACCCAAGGGTAAGATCTTCCTGACATTCGATCAGCGACTGCGTGAAGTGGCAGGGTTGGCTGGCTTCTCTCTTGAGTAAATCCGCTCTACTCTTGCGCGTCGATGAATTCTTCATGCCAGGCCATCTGGATCGCCTCAAGGCGCGGCTCGTTGGACTTGGCCGGATCGTCGGCGAAGCCTTCGAGTTCGATGACATAGCGATGCAGGTCAGTGAAGCGCAATTTAAACGGGTCCTGGCCGGGAAACTTCTCCGCCAACTGAATGCCGATTTCCTCGGCGTCTGTCCACAGAATCTCACGGGGCATCTTGGGGCTCCTTATTTTCCTTCGGCCATGGCCAGAGGCTTGCCTTCAGCGACGTAATTGCGATTCCACTTGGGGATCTCGACGACATAGTCGCCGGGGCGCGTGATGACGGCCTGGCAACCGAGGCGCGAGTTCAACTGCTGATCGGCGGCCATATCGAGGCGGTCCAGTTCGTCGTCATCGGCCGGAGTGAGGCCGTTCTCGCCCTCCTTGGTCCACACGTGACAGGTGGAGCAGGCGCAGACGCCTCCGCAGGCATGGTCCAGGAAAATATCGTTGTTCTCCGCCACATCGAGAAATGACATTGGCTTGCCATGGTGCTGATAAGGCAAGGTGCCAAACTCGAACTCCACTGTCCTGCCTTCGGGCATGAAAGTGACGCGCACGAGCTTTTCGGCGGGAATGTTCTTTTCGGTTGCTTCACTCATAAGCTCAGACTCCTCGCACCGACTTGCTGACTCGCATTACTTGAACTCCGCGGGCGCCATGGCATGGGGAGCGGTGACGGCCTCGCCCAGGTCCTCGCCGGCCGAGTTCATGGTCTTCCCGCGCAGAGCTGTTGAGACGGCGGCTTCCATCATCAGTTCCGCAAAGCGCCGTGTGGCCTGATCGAGCGCCAGAGTGGCCGCGCGAATCAATGCGGAATCCTCACCCAGTTTGACGGCGTTGAGATGGTCGCGCGCAGAGGCAACGGCCGCTTGCTCTTCGCCGGTCAACTGCGCCCATGCGGGGCTCAGCGGCGCACGTTCGACCGCAGTGAGAATGGTTTCAGCCTCGTTGCGCGCTTCGATCAGGAGGCGCTTGGCAAAGTCGTCCTCGGCGTGATCGAAGGAGTCGAGAATCATGCTCTCGACCTGTTCGTCGGTGAGGCCGTAGGTGGGCTTGACCTCAATCTGCGCGGCTTTTCCGCTGCGCTGCTCGAGGGCTGTGACGTGCAGGATGCCGTCGGCGTCGATGAGGAAGCGGACCTCGATGCGCGGCAAGCCCGCGGACATGGGAGGAATGCCTTTGAGGTCGAAGCGCGCCAGGGAGCGGCAGTCGGCAGCCAGTTCGCGCTCGCCCTGCACCACGTGAATGGCGACGTTGGCCTGGCCATCGACGCCGGTGGTGAAGAACTCGGTGGCCGAGGCGGGAATGGTGGAGTTGCGCTGAATGATGCGCGCCACCGTGCCTCCCAGTGCCTCAATGCCGAGCGAGAGCGGCGTCACGTCCAGGAGCAGAAGCTCTTCCGTGCTTTTGGACGCACCGGCCAGAATGTCGGCCTGGACCGCGGCGCCGAGCGCCACCACTTCGTCGGGATTCAACTCGATATGCGGCTTTTTGCCGCGCGCTGCAAGGTGAAAGAGATCGTCCACCAGCTGACGGACCGCGGGGATGCGTGTGGATCCGCCCACCATCACCACTTCGTCGATTTCTTCCGGCGTAATGCCGGCGTCGGCCATGGCCTGCTTGCAGGGGCCGGCGGTGCGCTCCAGCACTGGCTCGATCAACTGCTCGAAGACCTCGCGCGGAATCTCGCGCTGGTAGCGGTCGCCATTGGGCAGCTCGATATCGAAGTGCGCCATTGGCTCGGTGGAGAGCTTGATCTTGGCTTCAATGGCGGCCTTGCGCACGGCTTGCACGGCACTGGGATGGGCGCGCATATCGACACCATGCTCGGCGTGAATCTCGTCGAGAGCGATGGCCAACAGCAGGTTGTCGATGTCGTCGCCGCCCAAGTGCGTATCGCCGTTGGTGGACTGCACTTCGAAGATGCCGTCGCGCAACTTGAGAATGGAAATGTCGAAGGTGCCGCCGCCGAGGTCGTAGACGGCGATGGTTCCAACATTGGAGCGGTCGAGGCCATAGGCCAGCGCAGCCGCTGTGGGCTCATTGACGAGGCGCAGCACATCGAGCCCGGCCATGCGGCCTGCGTCCTTGGTGGCCTGGCGCTGCGCGTCGTTGAAGTAGGCGGGCACGGTAATGACTGCCTGCGTGACCGGAGCGCCAAAGAAGCGTTCGGCGTTGCGCTTGAGCTGACGCAGCACGTAGGCCGAAATCTCCGGCGGCGTGAAGCGGAGCTCGCCCAACTGAATGCGCGGAACTTCGCCGGCTTCCACGTCCCCGGCGAGGTGGAAAGGAAACAGCTTGAGCTCGGACTGAATCTCTTCAAGCCCGCGGCCCATCAGCCGCTTCACGGAATAAATGACACGCTCGGGCGTCTCGATGAGAGCCTTGCGCGCGCTGTTGCCAACGGTGACTGTGGGCCTGCCGCCGGTGGCTGGAATGGGATCCAGAGCCACTACCGAAGGCACAAGATTGGAGCCGTCCACGCCGGGAATGACCACCGGCGCGTCGCCCTCCATATAAGCCACCAGGGAATTCGTTGTTCCCAGGTCAATTCCTACTACGCGTCCATCCGCCATGTCGTTTGATCAAGCTCCAAGAATTTCGGTCACGTCGCGAACCAGATTGCTGAGGTAGCGGCGCCGGTCGATCATCGCCACCATTCTTTTTTCAGAGGCGCTGCGCGCGGCCTCGTCGCCCTCGTCCCACAGCTTCCACTCGATGCGCAGATCGCGGTCCACAGCCTCGACCAGGCCATCAAATTTCTTTTTGGCCTCGGAGAGGCTGGCTTCAAGCACGGGGTCCGACTCGCCCATGTTGCGGGCCATGCGCATCTCTTCAAGCTGCAGGTTCAGATCGAAGACCTCTTCCAGCAGGTCGGCGGGAACGCGGGAAGGATCCTTGCGGCCCTT
>Ga0255352_1000173_pt1 | contig 36037 bp, 29 predicted proteins | sample HBST0metaG_FD_189939 | JGI IMG/M metagenome (GOLD analysis project Ga0255352, IMG submission 189939) | Peat soil microbial communities from Stordalen Mire, Sweden - H.B.S.T0 | ecosystem: Environmental > Terrestrial > Soil > Wetlands > Peat | place: Sweden: Norrbotten County, Stordalen Mire...
CATGGCCAGGTTCACGGTCGACCGGTGCAGCGGCTTCCGTTGCTCGCTGAAATGGCCAACACCATCCTACTGAAGCCAGCACCGATCTGTGTGCGATCCAGACTTCCGGCCCCTTCCTTCGGCGTTTCCCGATACCTATCTCTGGGTTGATGCAGAAGTCAGGCCCATCTAGCACGCGGAGCCTTCGCAAGACGCCGGCCTTTTCAGGGCGTTAATAATTAGTGATTGCAACTACTTGCGCGCCGTAGTGGGCCGCTAGAATATGCCACAATACGCGCAAAAAGGGTGAATCGCGGGTGAATGAAAGCGGGTGGAGGATAACCGGGCGGCACATGTTTAACGGAACGAGATTGCGCACAGGATTCAATATTTGATATCTACTCCTGGCTGGACCACTGAGAATTAGGCGGGAATATCGATTTTTACGTTGATACTGAGAGTCGAGCCAACCCGACCGACTGCGATCTTCAAATCTTGCTGCTTAATTGCGTCAAGGGTCTCCCAAATGAGTGGCAACTGTTCCTGACCTGAAGCCTCCTCGATGAGTTTGGGGAACGAAGAACGGTTGAAAGTGACGTCGCCAATTCTGAGTTCGAAATCCCACAGGTCCATCGCCAAGCCTAGCGTCTTGTGGCGGGGCACTGATTTCCGGTTTAGATAGTTGTGAAATGCCTGTCGGCTCACACGAAGTTCGCGCGCTGCCGCGCTCACGCTCAATTTGCGATCCTTTAAAATTCGTTCGAATTCTACCGCTATGGCGTTGCTAAGGGTCGACATCGCGATTGTTTCCTGTTGCTTAGCAGATTTTGCGCTGTGAGCAGATGTAAAGTATTGCTTGACGTCATGCAATACTTTACACTATGATCTTGAATTATGGTAGAGGAAAGTGTATTCATCGAACGGAGGGGCGGGCAGATGCAAACTAGTTCGGAATATCTGACGTTGGCTCTCGATGTCCGCAATCTCACGGACTCGCTGGTCCGTCTTGTGGAGGAGGATGTAACACCGAGCGATGAATACGCAACTGCGTATTCCGTTGAAGTGGGCACCTGATACCGGTGATGTGGGCAGGCGTCGGAGCGAAGCGACGCTGGTTGAGTTTTACAGTATTCAGGCTGCCCACATGGAGTCAAGAAAAAGGTAAATAAATATCCAGTAGCATCATTTCGTTTCTTGCTTTTCCGTGGGGCGCTTTTGTGGATTCCGCCGCATGTGGGCAGGCATTCCGTTGATGTGGGCAGTTGGTCTTGTGAAGCGGGGCAGTCGGAGACTGCCCCACAGGTTGTGGTATCAGGGGCTGGTTGGATTCGCCTTCTGCCATTGTTGTTCCATCCGTGTTACCTTCGAGCGAAGCGGCTCCCAGTAGCTTTCCGGTATCCCTGGCTCACTCACTTCCCCGACGATGTCGGCGAAGTATTGCAGGCTGGTGATCGGCGTTCGGACCTTGGCGTTGAGCATGGATACATATTTTCGCGCGCATCCTAGCAGGATGGCCCGCGTGACCTGTTCCATGGAGACGCCTCGTCGATACAGGTCCATCGCCAGCTTTTCATCGGCGGCTGAGAAGCTGGCGTGAACGCACGCCGGGGCTAGGAACAGGACTCGCACTTTCTGGACGAACTCCTGCTCCGGTTCAGCTGTGCGGTCTTGGGGCTGTTGCTTCTGGTAGGGCCAGAAGCGGTCGCTGATTTCGATCACGAGTTGTGAGCCGCCATTCCTGACCACGCGGCAGACAGCAAGCGCCTCCAGTTCGTCCAGGTTCAGGGCGACCGCTGTTGGCGCCCTTGTCATCACCCGTGCCAACTCATCAACCGTTGCACTGAGGCGTCCAGTATGGCGATTGCCCATCAAGCAGGCATGGACGTAGAGCTTGAAGGCGCCGTCGGAGAGGATCGTAATGGCCTGCGTAAATTCCCGTCCGGCGGCGAACCAACCGGTGGGCTGTTTGAGGATCAACCGAGGGGCGCTCATGAGCGGCATCCGATCGACTCCGCCGCTGCTTCCTTTTTCTTCTTGCGTATCGACTCGCCATTCATCTCGATGCGGTAGGCGTTGTGAACCAGCCGGTCCAGGATGCTGTCGGCGATGGTTGGATCGCCGATCTGCACATGCCAGCTCTCGACAGGCAACTGACTTGTCAGCACCGTTGAACGCCGGCCATAGCGGTCATCACAGACCTCCAGGAAGCTGCGACGCTCCTCGTCGTTCGACGGAGCCATGGCGAAGTCATCGACCAACAGCACATCGGTGCGGGCGATGCTCTCCAGCAACCTGCCCAGACTGCCATCGGCCCGCGCCTGGGCCAGGTCGCGGAACAGCTTGGCCGCGGACCGGTACAACACGGTGTAACCATCGCGGCAGGCCTTCTGCGCCAGCGCTTGTGCCAACCACGTTTTGCCGATTCCGGTTGGTCCCGTAAACAGGACATTGAGGTGTTGGGTCACCCATTGCGAGTTGGTCAGCCCGCGCACCGTCGACGGATCCATCTGCCGGGGATAGCGGTAGTTGATGTCTTCCACACAAGGCTCAGCCGAGAGCTTCGACTTCTTCAGCCGCCGCGTCAGTGCCAGGTTCTCACGCCACGTCCAGTGACTGTCGACCAACATCCCGAAGCGATCTTCGAAGTTCAGGCCGCGAGCTTCGGGCTCTTCAAGTTGCTTTTGATACGCTTCCGCCATGCCCGTCAGGCGCAGCGCGTGGAGCTTGTCCAGAGTGGCTTGGTTCAGCATTGGCCTACCTCCCGACGAGTCTGCTGGGCGGCGTAATATCCGGGGCCGCGCAGGTTTTCATGGGTTACCGGAGAAGGCATCAACAGCAGCTCAGGCAACGGCTGACGGTCCAGCCCGCTTTGCAACATCGACTTCACACTTTGAAAACGGTATAGCTTCAGACGCACCGCCCGCGTGCAAGCTGCTTCCAACCGCTCAGCACCATACTTGCGCTCTAACCGGATCACTCCCAGAGCCGACCGATAGCCCATCTCCGGGTGCGGCTTGCTGGTCAGGATGCTCTCCACCAACCGCGCCGTGAAGGGACCAACCTTGCCCGCCCATGAGAGGATGCGCGTGGGCGTCCACTCCAGATATTCCTGATGCGATTTCGGCCGGTGTGCCGCATTCGTGCTGGCCACATGCGCCTTGCTGCTGCGCACATGGCTGGCTACGCGCTTGCCTTGATGGAAGATCTCCACCGTCCCTTGCGTGCTTCGCGCCTCGACCTCCTTGCCGACCAGTTGATACGGCGTGCTGTAGTAATGCCCGCCCAGTTCGATGTGATAATCCAGATTCACCCGCGCCTTCTTCCACTCCGCATACACGAACGGATCCAGCGGCAACGGCTGCAACGCCGGGCGATCGATGTTTCGATATAACTCGACACGCGAGCCAGCCAGCTTGCGAAACGGCCTCTCATTCAGCTTCTGAACCAACTCCAGGATCGCTTCGTTCAACTCCGCCAGACTGAAGAACTGGCGCTTGCGCAACGCCGCCAACACCCAGCGCTGAACGATCTGAACCCCAACCTCCGCCTTCGCTTTATCGCGTGGGCGATACGGCCGCGCAGGCAGGATGCCGACGCCATAATGAATCGCCAGATCGCCATACGTGCGATTCAGTTCGGGCTCGTAATAGCAGGGCTTCTTCACACCGGATTTCAAGTTGTCCGGGATCACAAGCTGGCTCGTTCCATCGAAGAATGCGAAGGCCCGCACATGCGACTGGATCCAGTCCCACAGGTTCTGCGTCCAACTGGCTTCGGCGTAGGTGTAGTTGCTGGCGCCCAGAACTGCCACGAACACCTGGGCCTGGCGAACTTCGCCGCTCTTCGGATCCGTCACCGGCACCGTCTGCCCAGCGTAATCCACGAACGTCTTTTCCCCGGCGCGATGTTCGTGCCGAAGCACCACGTCAAGGCGTCGCTGCCATGCGCGGTAAAGCTCGCAGTACCAGCTGTAGGCATAGCCCTGCGGATTGGCCTGCTTGTACTCTTCCCACAGAAGCTGAAGGGTGACATTCTTCCGGCTCTTCAGCTCCCGGTGAATCGCCCCACAGTCCGGCAGGCAACGTTCTTCCGGGGACGCCACGGGCGGCGGTGGATACAAGCGCCGCTCCAATTCCACATCCTCCAGATCGGTCGGCAAGGGCCAACTCAGCCCCGCTGCTTTTAGCCGTTTAAGACACCGCTGGACAGTGCTTCTACTTACCTTGCAGATCGAGGAGATCTGCCCTGGAACCAGCTGCGATTCAAAGTGGAGGCGCAGGATTTCACGTGCATTTCTCATTGGTAACCGACTTTCGGGCAACATGTTCTCCTTTGACTTCAGGAAAACACCTGCCTGGGATTACCAACGTCCCTTGCTCCGGCTCAACCCCACAGACACCGTTCCGTTTCATCTGGGCACGTGTTCCGTTCGATGTGGGCACTGATTACGCCATGTGGGCACCGATTACGGTAAATCGGAAAATGCTGCCCACATCACAACGGAATTGCTGCCCACATCAAACAGAAACTGGTGCCCACTTCGAATGGAATCAGGTGCCCACATCGACCGGAACCTCGGACATAAGGTCCTTGACCGCACCGGCAACATCCTCGATCGGGACATCTGGGTCAACGCGGTGCTGATATAAGAGATCGATTCTGTCGGTCCGAAGCCGCTTGAGCATCCCTTCCACAGCCTTCTTAATATGTTCAGGTTTGCTGTTGAGCCCCATTTGGAACCGGCCTGTCTCGGGGTCGATATTCCAGCCAAACTTCGATGTGATCACGACCTTGTTGCGGAATGGTGCGATGCTCTCACCGAGGATTCGTTCGCATTCGAGAGGCCCATAAGCCTCAGCCGTATCAAAAAACGTCACGCCATGGTCATAGGCTGCGCGGATGATGTTGGTCATCTCCGGGCGGTACGGCACTAGCGTTTCATAACTGCGGCTCATGTTCTGCACGCCTAACCCGACGCTTGAGACCTCGAGCGAACCGAGCTTGCGTCGTCCGCTTACGCGCAGTGGAGTGCTCGGCTCCGCGGCGGCCGGGCCTGGGAGGGTACCGGCGATGATTGCTGCTGCCGCCGCGCCGGTGACACCCAGGAAGGAGCGGCGGTCGAGACTGTGTTTCGTGCCGTTGTCTTCGAAGCTCTGCATATGGGTACCTTTCATCGATCACGAAGCGATTTCGGACAAACCCGTCGACTACGGCGGGTCCGGTATTTCCAACATTAGCCCTGATCCGAACCGCCCGCCCTGCCGGACACGACAATATGACTTCCAATCACGCCAATCTTGTTTGGCGTGCTTCGCTGGCATTCTGTCGTGTTTGGAATGGTAGAAGAGAAAGAATTCCGATACGCTTCTAGGTGGAGGCATAGCCATGCTAAAGCGTTTTAGAGTACCGGGCCGTTTGGCACTCAAGTTGAAGGAGCACGGTCTTTCGGTAGCCGCGGTGCTGCGCAGAGCGGGCCTTCCCGGGGATTTGTTTGATCAGGTGCGCGTTCTGGTCTCGACCGAAGAGCTCTTCGCACTTTGGCACTCTATCGAGGTTGTCTGTTCCGACCCCCTCATAGGTATCAAGCTGGGTGTCGAGACGAAGACTGAACGCTTTCATCCCATGGCCATCGCGGCGCTTTCGACCCAGAATCTTGTGACTGCCACCGAGCATTTAGCTCGCTACAAGAAGCTGACTGCGCCAGAAGAGATTCTCGCCAAGCTCGGCAAGCAAGAGTTCAGCGTCGCGTTTCGTTGGCTGCTCGCGGTCGAAGCCGAGCCGCGGGTTCTTACCGATTACTGCTTCTCCTGGATGATCTCTCTCGCTCGACACGGAACGGGGACGCAGCTCAATCCGCTTCGAGTGGAGTATGTTCAGCAACGGTCGAATCTGCGTGCCCTTGAGCGCAGCTTTGGCTGCAAGGTGGACAGCGGTGCCTCGCGCAACACGATCATCTTTCGCGCATCGGATGCAACCGCACCCTTTGTGACCTGTAATGTGGAACTGCTTGATTTGCTCGCTCCACAGTTCGAAGAGCAATTACGGGAGCACAAGGAAGAGGACAGTTTCGTAGCGCTGGTGCGCCGCGCCATTCAGGACCGACTGACCGGACAGCGCCCCTCAATGGATGTGATCTCCGAGGCGCTTCACATGAGCCCGCGCACCCTGCAACGTCGCTTGCAGGAATCAAGTTCCAGTTTTCAACGGGTTTTGGATGAAGCCCGGCACTCGATGGCGCGGTATTACCTCTCCAATTCCGTTCTTGAGCTGAATGAAGCCGCATACGTGCTTGGCTTCGAAGATCCGAACTCATTCGGTCGCGCCTTCCGCAATTGGGAGGGCATGCCGCCAAGCGATTGGCGTGAGTCTCACCGTAGTTCTGCCCCGAATTAGGATTTTGTGCGGTTCGAATATATGGTGGCCGTCATCGGCGAGTGCGAATCTGCTCATTGGGCCCGGATTTAACTGGATGGCAGGCTTTTTCGCATCGGTGGTCAGCGCGCTGGACGCGCTTCTTGGGCATTTCCGCAGGAAAGCGATAACCCGCGCTGTTTATGCCTGCCATGCGGCCGAAAATGCTCCTTCAGGACAGTCATGCATGAATTGACAGTCCGAGAGGAGAAAATCATGCAATTCGGAAGCTTGATAAGAAGAGCGCGTCGCAGTCAGTCCGAAGTTTGGGAGTTCAGATGGCGCGAGCCCGGACCAACCGGTACATGGCGCCACCGTCGAATCGTCGTTGGTCCAACAGACCAAATCGTAGATGAGTCCGCGGCTCGACGGGCTGTGGCTGCTCTCCAAATCGAAATCAACCCGAACGTGAAATCAACCCTGCCGGCAATTACGATCGGAGATCTCGTGCAGCATTTCCAGCAACGTGAGCTCAGAACTGGTTTCGCTTGGCGTACCTTCTCTACACGAAATAGCTATGAAGGCAACCTACGGAAATGGATCGTGCCGCGCTGGAGCCAACACCCGGCCGATACGCTTAAGGCCGGAGAGGTAGAGCTTTGGCTCCGATCCCTACCTCTTGCCAGGGCGAGCTGCGCCAAGATTCGAAATCTGATGAGCATGCTGTTCAATCATGGGGTTCGTCACGGAATCTGCGACAAGAATCCCATTCAACTCGTGCGGCAGGGCGCAAAACGTAAGAAGATTCCCATTGTTTTGACTTCCGATGAAGTACGACGGTTGATTGAGGCGCTGCCACTAAGAGAGAGAACGCTCGTGTTGATGGCTGCGGGCACCGGTCTGCGAATGAGCGAGCTCTTTGCACTCAAATGGGGTGACGTCCACTTCGATCGGCATGAGATCAGCGTGACCCGCTCAATCGTCTTTAAAGTCGTTGGTCCATGCAAAACGGAGGCTTCGCAGAAACCCATTCCGATGGACGACTGTCTCGCCGAGGCTCTAGAAGTATGGCGTGCCCAATCCCACTACCGCGCCGACGGCGATTGGGTTTTCGCCAGTGTGAAGTCGCGCGGCCGTTGGCCATATTGGGGACAGCCGATCATGCGAAAGATCATCCGCCCCGTCGCGATTAACCTCGGGATCAGTGGTCGATTAGGATGGCATACGTTCCGCCACACGTATTCGACCTTGCTGCGCGCCACGGGCGCTGATATCAAGGTGATGCAGGAACTGCTTCGCCATGCCTCCGCGAGGGTGACTCTGGACACGTACACTCAGGCGATTACCGGCAAGAAGCGAAGGGCTCAGACGAAGGTTGTGCGGCTCCTGGTCGGCAGGGAGGAACGAAAGAAATAGCCTTCGTCGGCCAAGGGTTTGTGCCCATTTGTGCCCACGAGATTCGCTCGAAAAGACGCATAAACACAGTGCTCAACTCGCTCCGCGGCGCAAGTTGCGGAGCATTTTTGTGCCCATCTGTGCCCACGCCAAATCAGAGCATTCTCTGTAAGATGCAGATTCGAATTGGCGTCCCCGACGGGATTTGAACCCGTGTTATCGCCGTGAAAGCGAACGCCTGGTAACTTATTGAAACTAGGTGGCATGGATAGCGCAGTAAGGCACTTTCAGGAACCGTCGGAGCCGCTTATCGGACGCCTATTGGAACAACGCAGTGAGGTGCTCTGGAGCCAATTCAATGGAACCAGAACTTCGGATAATTCTCGAATCTCTCCCTGAAAAACCATACCGCTCGAAACTTGAACCCCACCGCGAGCTGATCCGCGAGCTACGACGCAAGGGACAGACGTACCGCGAGGTTGCGCACCTCTTTGAGGAGCGCCTTGGCTTGTACGTTGCGCCGAGCACTCTGCATTCCTTTGTGAAGGTCCGCGCCAAGCACCGCAAGCGCACACAATTCGAACTGCCGCCAATCCAGCTTGCTACAGCAGAGTCGCCGGTGCTTGACCCCGTTAGCGCCTTCAAAGCAAAGCCTGTGGTGCGGACTGCGAAGCCTGCCCGCTTTGTTTTCCGTGAGAACGAACCTTTGACCTTGACAAGCAATGGGGGTGAGAAATGACGGCGTATTCAAAGCGTGTTGTCTTTACCATGGGCGGCAAAGGCGGTGTCGGCAAAACAGGTGTCATGGTTGCCCTGGCCGAGTGGTTCGCCACGAATGAAATTCCGGTCACCCTGCTCGATCTCGATACGGAGAATAAAGCGCGCGGCTCGTTGAAGCACTTTTTCAACGGAACGGTGACCAAGGTAAACATTCACACTCCGGCTGGTCTTGACGCCTTTGTCGATCACCTCGACAGCGGTACACCGATCATCCTCGCCGACATGGGGGCGGGTGCTGGGCAGGTTGCCGCCGATTGGTTCGAGTCGATGTACGAGGACGTAGCTGCGATGGGCGTCCGATTCACAGCGGTCGGTGTGGTCACACCGGACCCGGCCAGCGTCGAAAGCGTCCTGGCCTGGGCCAGCCGGTTACAGGATCGGGTCGAATACGTTGTCGTTGAAAACGCAACGAGCGCCCTCGCGGATTTCACATACTGGAGGTCAACCGAACAGGCGAGTCGTTTCCGCGATGCCTTTTCGCCGGAAATCTTGCAGATGGAATTCCGACTCGCTGAACTTGAAAATCCAGTCCGGCAACACGGAATACAACTGGGACAGGTAGCGGACCGCAAGGCCGATATTGACGAACTGAAACGGGCGTCGCTCGTTATGCGTGCGCAGAGTTACCGGCGGCGGCTCTTCTCTGAATTCGACCGTGCAAGGCAGGTGTTCTTGCCATGAGTACGGCTCCGGTCACTTCCCAACTCGCAGTTGTCACGGCGGGAGAGCCGACGCTCTTCGACTCTCTCGCCCGCCTGGTGCCGGAAGAGTTACAGGCCGCATACTATCGCGTTCTCGCACATACTCGGACGCTCAGCCCGGACGATGAAATGCTGCGCATCCTCGAAGCGATGGGCATTCTGGCCTTGCTTACCCGCCACACGCCAAAGGATATTGCCGATGAGCGCGAACGCTTTCAGGAAATGCTTGATCTGCATCGGCAGTTCTCGAATGAAGCGCAACAGAAAATGCTCGGCTATATTCACGAATTGGAGGCGCGTATTTCTGCTCTCCCCGGCAAAATTGAAACCGGTCTTGATCCGCAGCAAATTGCAAAGCTCTTGGGCGAGAGTCTGCGACAGCACTTTCTTCAATCGGGCATAACGGCCACGGTCAACGGTCTGCAAACAACCAATACCGCCCTGACGGCTGCTCAAAAGGAACTCTCCACTGCTTTGCGCAATTGGTCGGATACGCACGGCGGGGTCGTCGCTCAGGTTGAGTCTGCCAACAACCGATTGACCTATTCCCTCGAAAGCCGGGCCAAGACGATTGATGCTCTCCTGCACGAATTGAGAGGCGATTTACTGCGCATCTGGATTCCTCTTGCGTGCGGCGCAACCCTTCTTGTCGGTATGTTCTGCGGAATGGAGATTCAGGGTTGCCGGGATTCGCCTTCCGAGGCAGCCACAGCGCCGACGCCGGCCACGGTGCAACCTGCTCCAACGCTGCAACCGAACCAAAGCGGCAGTTCAGGCAGCAATTCACAGAAGCCGCATCATTTCCAGCCCGACGCTAAGCCCGACGCTGGGCAGGGGCGGTAGAATCGGGTAGTGGCGATGACGGGCGGCTATCTGGAAGGAAATGAATGGCTTTGCAGGCATTCAAACGCTTTCCGATCCGGCTGACCGCGAGGGCAAAACACTTGACAACCGGCGGGTATGCTCGTAGGGTGGTAGATGACATACCCGCCAAGCCTCTCCCTGGAAACAGGTGAAGCTCAAATCGGCGGGTTTTTCTTTTTCCTATGAAATACAGCAAGCCGCATCTTCCTTACGAAGATCAACTCAATTTATTGATCCGTCGCGGTCTCGCTTGCGCAGACAGGGCGGGTACGCTGTTTTGGTTGAAACGAATCGGCTATTACCGCCTGAGCGCGTACTTCATCCCCTTCAAAGACCCGGCCACGGGCAACTTTCGTCCGGGGACGACCTTTGAGCAAATCATGGATCTCTATCGATTCGATGCCGATCTACGGCGGCTTGTGCGCGAAGCCCTGGACAGGATTGAGATCAGCGTCCGCGCCGTCATTACCTACGAAGTAGGAAAAGACCTGGGTGTCTTCGGCTATGCAGACCGTGCCAATTTTGCGGCAGCATTCAATCATGCCGACTTCATGAGAATTCTCCGGCGCGAAGAGAGCAGATCGACCGAGGTCTTTATCGGCCACTACCGGACCAAATACAAGTCCGAAACGGACTTGCCGGTCTGGATGGCAACGGAACTGATAAGTTTCGGCGCGTTATCGAAGATGTATGAACACTTGAGGACCAGCCTCCGGAAGAAAATCGCCCGCGAATTCAACCAGCCGCAACCCGTCTTTGTAAGCTGGCTTCACTCCCTGACGGCTGTCCGCAATGTCTGTGCGCATCACAGCCGGTTGTGGAATCGAGAACTCGCCGTCAAGCCGGAATTGCCTGTGGCGTGGAAGGCAAGCGGCATCGGCAACGACCGCTTTTACGTGATTGCGCTGATCATCCAAACGCTGCTCGCCGATATTGCTCCTGATTCCCTGTGGGGAGAGCGGCTCAAGGCTCTTTTCAAAGTTCATCCAACAGTCAATCTTCGAGCAATGCAATTCCCGGCCAATTGGCAGAACCTTCCGCCCTGGAATTGACGGCCCTGCACGGTCACTTCTATCGTGCGTCAAACAACGCAGTCCCAATCGGAAGACCCATCTTTGCGGCGAGCCGCGCAACGTCAATGGTCTTATCTGGTATTGCAATCTCCTGTGTGGAGTTAGGTTCAACCGTTACTGGCTGCCCTTGCATCTGGAGTGCTTCCATCAATGCGCGTCCCTCGCTGGAAATGTCGTTAGGTCCTGAAAACGAAACCGAGAACAAGTGTTCCGCAGCAATTGCGCGATACTTGCCTGGCGGGACATTCCTGATCTGGAGCCACGTCCTATCACCGTCACTTACGCGAGTCGCCCGGAAAACATTTTTCTCAATCGACGATGCGGGATTCGAACCGTCGGTGAACAGTGGATCGGGCAGGAGAATGACCTCCATGCCTTCTAACGCCGAAAAAGATACGCTACGACACACTTCCGTTAGGTGTGGCTCTGGCGCGGGCAATGAGGCATCCGGAAGTACGGAGAAATTCAGCTGATTGCCCTTTCCGTTGATCTCTATCTCAAGGTGTGCAGGCTGATTCGGACGGAGCCGAATGTCACGACCTTCAACCGGTTGGCCATTTAGTCGAATAGAACGAATGTAAAGCTGCTGGTTAAAATCCCATTGAAGTCCAACCTCATATTCACCTGCGTCTACCGGGCCCACGCGAAATGATTCGTCGGAAGAAAGCTGGGCGGATGATGGCGGCTGATCGGTTTGCGGAACGAGCCTGATCCACACCGTCGTCTTATTGAAGGTCTTTTGCCACGATTCAGGGAGGTCCGTAAAATGTACCTGGCCTGTTACTGTGGGCAGTTCCATTGGTATGATCTTCACATCTGAGATGTCCGCGTCTTGCACCTCGATCTGTTGTCTGGCCAACAAATGGGTACGCGGCGGATATGGACCTGACCACGTCATCGGCTCTGGTCCATAGCCGCTATGCAATTCAAGGATATATTGCCCGGCCAGCACGTTTTCGATGTTGAAGTTATGTTCAGCATCAAGTTTTGAGCTTCCGATAAAAGCGTGCGCGCCGTTTTCGTTTTCACTCTCCAGAGAAATCCAGAATCTATCCCCTGATCCCGGCGTCAGACTTCCGGCTACCGTTCCCGAGATTTTGTGGAGGGGAAGCTTGACCAGAGGTATCTTCAATTCAATTGGGGAAGAAGGGGCACAGCCGACGTCATGGCCGGCGACGAGATGCAGCACCTTGGCGGCGTGCAGACTGCCGTCGCTCGAGAAGAACCCGAAGCCTCCTGAGGCACCGTTGTACATGTTTGACATGAAGTGGAGAAAATACTCTCCCGGTGTAAAGCCATCGGCGCGGAAGAAGCCGTTTTGATCGGTGATGTGCCGATCACTGATGTAGAGTGTTTCGTTTAGAAAGCCGTTTTGATACGGCTCGATCTGTACGTTCACCTCAGGCCGTGGTAACCCTTCCGCGTCCGTAACAAGCCCGCAGACTGAACTGAGCTTGAGTGGATTGAGGGTGAGGCCCTCGATGCGCGCGCCGCGATTCACCACAATCGGAGCTCCCTGCTGGCCTCCATCGAGCGCGCCGTATTCATTTCTGACGAAGTTCTTGCCTTCCGCGCTCAATGTGTAGACACCTGCGTCGACTTCATCGAAGTGAAAGGTTCCATCAGGCGCGGGGCTCGCCGAATATTCTTCGGAACCATCGGAGTTGTATCGCACGGAGTGGAGCTTGACCGTCAGGCCTTCTGTTTGTGTGCCAGTTATCTTGCCCGAGATGCTACCCCTCGGCCTTGAGGAAGCCACGTCCCATCGAGGCTCTCCGCGTATGTCGGGTGAGACATGACCTTCAGCTTGGGCGATGTCGCCGCTTAGGGTAATGTCCATCTTTACCGGCTTTCCCACCTTGAATGAAAAATGCTGGCCCCCACTTATGGCTATGTCCTTGGCATCTGATTGTGGTGCCGAGATCGAAAAGCGACGGTCCGGGTAGGCCTTGCCGTCAACCATGAGCGACTTCATGAAAACTGCTTCTCGCAGAATGGAGCCGATGTAAAGCTGATACTCGCCCGGCGCTACGTTTTGAAACGTGAAATGGTTATCGTCCCCAAGATTAGCATTCTGGAACTGAGCGTCCCCTTCGCGAAGAATTGCTACATACTGTCCGCCTCTTGCCGGGCAGATATCCCGCCTGGTGATGTTCTCGAAGTGAACTTCTCCCTGGATCGTAGCCATCGGATGAGGAGTCAACGCGATTTCTCTGGTCTCGCCTTCCCTGAGCGAAATCTCCTGCGTATCGAAAACGACTTTATGGCGGAGAATCTCGTTTTCCAAGGACATGCGCGTGTTGTCCGTCAGCACCACCTCATAATCACCAGGACAAAGCGACTCATCAAAACTGTCGCCCGCCTTGAATTGCTTTTCCATGTTTTGGTTAAATGCCCAAACGCTTCCGCCTGTCGGGTTGCGATGTCGAAAGCTCACCATGAACTGCTGTTGGTTATAGGTGCCTGCGTCCTGCGCAATGCTGATATGAAGTTTTGCCGGATGGCAGCTATGTAATTGATCAGGAGAAGTCGCGTACTGCATGGCGATGTCGAATTTGCATCCGGCCGCCCCATGTTGCACATCCGGTCCTACCACAATTGGCTTCGCATCTTGAAAATCGTTGAGTGTCGCGTGCGGGTACCATGCCGCGTTGGCTTCCACGAAATAGGTTCCAGGAGCAAGATCGCTGAACAGATATAAACCATCGTCCCCGGTAGACACGGTCTTGCTCTGCGAGAGTGTGCCAAATTCAGGGTCAAGCCGCCAGGCCTTGACGGTGCTTTTTTTAGGCGCTCCGTTATCCGTGATTCGGCCGCACACCGCGGTGACCGGCACCATTGAGATTCTCACACCCCCGCGCGTCTCGTTGGCACGCAGCGTGATCGTTATGGTGGTGTCGTTGCCAGTTTTGGCTTGCATGAACCCGCTTGCCTCGGCTCTGACCCGGTAGTTGCCTGGCTTGATCGCGGCAAAAACGAAGCGTCCGTCTTTCTCTGTCTTGACCTTGTAGCCGTCAAAATAGCGAGTCGGATTATCGTCAACGGGCTGCAAAAAGACATCGGCGGAGATATCTACACCGACTACTACGCCTGCAACCGTACTTGTTCCGCTAGTCTGCGCCCCTGCTAACGCAATCCCACTCAACAACAGACCTAGCACTAGCTTTCGGACAAGCCACTGACTCATCTCTCTCCCCAGTTCCGCCGCCGTAGAGTATTGTCTGGATGACACAGAGAATTCTAGCGCAGCGGGTCGAGATATTGTTTTCAACGTTCGATACGACTCCAAGATGTTCATGGGGCATGATTTGCGCCCCTCTAAGCTCGGTTCCAGCAGAATAGTTCTCAGGCAACCCAGGGATTAGCATTCCAAACAAGCGAAATTACCCCAATGTCACTCCTCGAACTGATGCCGAACACTCCTCGATCATTCTCTATCACCGTTCGAGGTTGTTTGAGTTCTGTTCGAAGCAGGTGGTCCGTGAAGGCACTCCTAAGCCGTCAGGCTTAGGGATGGTGTCTATTTCCAGAACGAGCGCAGCGAAAACGCTCTTGGCTGGACTCAGCCGGAATGACGCTTGCAGATTCAGGGCGCATGGATTGCAATACGGGCAGACCGGGTGCGGAACTGGCTCGTGTAGGCTTCTGCATGGACGCGGCAATCAGGACGGCAAGGACGCAAAAGCTGTTGCATTGCAAATTCGAACAGCGATAGCGTCGGGTCATGCTGACGATACGGGCCATGTCGGGCGGTGCTGGTTATGCTCAGAGGCATCTCGAACACAGCGACTACTACGATGAACACCGGCGTGTTCAAGGTGAGTGGCATGGCCGTGGCGCCGAGTTGCTGGGCATGGGCGGCAATGTGACGCCGGAGCAATTTGAAGCAATTCGGGAGGGGCTGAATCCTGAAACCGGCGAGTTCCTCCGCCCGCGGCACAGTGCGGACCGCGTGAAAGTTGACGGTAGCGAGCAGAGCAAGGGGCGGTCGCTGTACGATCTGACCTTTTCCGCGCCAAAGTCGATTTCCATTCAGGCGCTCGTCGGCGGGGATGATCGGCTGATTGCAGCTCACGACAAGGCCGTCCGCGAAGCCCTCTCAGAGGCCGAGAGTCACGCTGGTGCTCGGGTTCGGTTGAGCGGTGCAAATGAGGATCGCACTACCGCCAACTGGGTTGTTGCTGCTTATCGTCACGACACAAGCCGGGAGCTTGACCCTCAGTTGCACACCCACGCGGTTGCGGCCAACCTGACCTATGACGGAGTGGAAGGGCGCTGGAAGGCATTGCAGGCGTCGGGACTGTACGAGCGCCGCGCATATCTGACGGAAGTTTACCGGAACGCGCTGGCGCGTGAAGTGCGCGGGCTGGGATATGAGATCGAGCCGCGCCGCGATTCCAAGGGCAGAGATCATGGATTCGAGATTCGCGGCGTATCGAATGAATTACTCGAAAGGTATAGCGTGCGAAGCGCGCAGCGCGATGCCGCGATCACGCAATTCACTGCGGAGCATGGCCGCAAGCCAACCAATAATGAAGTCGCCGTGCTGGTCCGCGAAACCCGCGCGGACAAGCTGGCGGAAATCTCCACGGAACGGGTGAGAGAACAGCAGCAATCCCGCCTTGCGCCAGAGGAAAGACAAACGCTGCAAAGCATCCGCGCCAAGTCCATCGAACGCCATCCGCGTATTTCTCAGGAATTCTCTCAGGCATCGGAATCGCTTCAATATGCCAAGGCGCACCTTTTTGAACGTAACTCTGTCGTGCGCGATTTCGACCTGATGACCGAAGCCCTGCGCCACGGGCGCGGACAGATTGACCCTGGCCAGTTGCGCGGCGCTCTGGAAGTGGAGCAGTCAGAGGGTTCTCTCATCCGGGCTGGAAACCAACTGGTTACACGCGAGAGTCTTGAGCGCGAACAAAGGATGATTGCGGCTGTGGATCGCGGCACTGGATGCTTTGAACGGTTGGGTGGGGAACGTGAATTCCATCCTTCCGAGCGTCTGCGAGATGAACAGCGGCGGGCAGTCAATGAGGTTTTGGCTTCCCGCGATCTTGCCATCAATCTGTGCGGAGCAGCCGGAACAGGAAAGACGGCCACGCTTCAAGAGATTGAGCGTGGTTTACGCGAGGCCGGGCACAAAGTGACGGCGGTTGCGCCGACACGCAGCGCGGTCGAGGAGTTGCACAAGGTTGGTATTCGAGATGCAATGACGGTTTCCCGATTGCTGGAGGATGAAACTCAGCGGGGTGCGCTGCGTGGCAAAGTTCTGATCGTCGATGAGGCGGGCATGATCTCTGGCCGCCAAATGGATGAGTTGCTCAAGCTGGCGGAGCACGGAAACGTGCGGCTTCTTTTCTCAGGGGACACGCGGCAGATTCAAAGTGTGGAAGCGTCGGACGCCTTGCGCATCCTCGAACGGGAATCGCAGATGAAAAGCGTCTCGCTGACCGGCGTGCAACGGCAGACACGGGCAGAGTACCGGGACGCGATTCAAACGCTACGCGATTCGCCAGAGCAGGGTTTTGAAAAGTTGGAAAAGCTCGGGGCCGTTCGTGAGGTTCCTTACCTGGATACCGCGCACACCGTGGCTGCTGCTTACCAGGAGCTTGCGGCTGATTCCAGTCGCAAAGTGCTCGTCGTTGCTGGCACTCATGAAGAGATTGGCAGGATTACCCATGCCATCCGCGAAGATATGAAGCATCACGGAGGACTCAATCACGGGCTGGTCTTGGAACGCCATGCGCCTTTGCAATGGACTGAAGCGCAAAAGAAGGACTTGTCAAATTATCAGGAAGGCCAGATATTGCAGTTCCATCGTTCTTCGCATGGGATCGGCAAGAATGAATCGCTCGTCGTCGAAAGTGCAAGCGTGTCGCACATCGTTACCAGAGACCGGCACGGCGTAGAGCACATGGTGAGTCCTACACAGGCGCGTTCTTTCTCCGTGCATGAACGCCATCAAATCGAAGTCGCTCCTGGAGACCGACTCCTGTTGATGGGAAATCGTCGGGAAGCGGGGTTCCGCGCCACAAACGGCGAGCTGGCAAAAGTGAGCAGTGTCGATGGGGGAAGTATCCAACTTGAGGATGGCCGCACCCTTCCTGCAAACTACCATGAGTTCGACCACGGCTACGCGATCACCGCTCATCGCAGCCAGGGCAAGACTGTGGACGCTGTGGTTCTCTCCGGCGACGGAATGAAGCAGGAACAGTTCTACGTCGCCGCCTCACGTGGCCGCGAAGGAATTACGGTTATCACTTCCGATGTTGACCGGCTGCGCGAATCGCTCGGCATTTCTTCGGCGCGCCCATCGGCAACTGAATTGACCCGCGAACAGACGAGACAGAGTGAATTGGCGCACGGCGTTGCTTTGGTGCCTGAGCCGCAAATTGACCTGCTGAAAATTGGGCATGAAATCGGCTATGGGCACGATCTTGGGATTGGCTTCTAAAACTGACATTCCCCGGATATTTGGATTGTTTGCCGAGGCGGAGAGGGCGGTGTCAAGGGTCTTGACCGCGAAGCGGCGGCGCAGCCGCCCTTGACACCGCCCGCGCCTCGGCTATGCTCCGTCTATCTGGGGAATGTCGGTTCTTTTTACCGAAACGCATAATTCTCTTTTCATAAAATCAAAAAAACGGCTATTCCCATGAATGCCTAAAAATACCTTCCAATACGCTCTATTTCTCTATACGTCGCTGCATTTCCCTCACTCCAAATGCAAACTTTGATGAGGCCGAAGTGTCTCAATTTACAGGGGCTAGACAAGAAACAGAATTCGTCGCATCTTGAGTTCAAGGAGCGTGCGAACTATGTTCGATTCCCCCTATTCATTCGAACCTTTATTGAACAGCGAGCAGGCTGCGGCCCTCGTGAAGGTCCATCCCAAAACCCTTCAGCGGTACGCCCGCAACGGCCTTGTCGCTGGTCTACGGCTGGGCAAGTTGTGGCGTTTTCGCGCTTCCGATCTCGACCGCTGCTTGCCGGAAAATGTAAGCTCAGAGCAGCTATCCGTGCCGCCTCACCGCTCTTGAAAAGGAGAAAAATGAGACGGACACGCTATCAACAAGGCAACCTCCAGCTTGCTGAGCGCAAGCGCGGCCCAAACGCCTGGGAGTACCGCTGGTACGAACCCCAAGCCGATGGGACTCGTAAGCGACGCAGTCTTGTGGTCGGAAGCCTGGAGCAGTATCCGAACGAGGCATCGGCAAAACGGGCCGTTGCGTCGCTTTTGGTCAACATCAACGCTGAAAGTCCGCGCTTTAGCCTCGAAACGGTCAGTGTCCAAACGCTCGTCGAACACTACCGAGAAAAGGAATTGGGCAAGGACTCGAACAAAACCTTCGCAACGTGCGAAACGTACCAAGGCTACTTCAGAAAGTGGATTCTGCCCCGCTGGGGAAACTACCGGCTGAAGGATGTAAAAGCGGTTGCCGTGGAGGAGTGGCTGCATTCGCTCAATCTTGCCAACGGCAGCAAGGCAAAAATTCGGAACATCATGCACGCTGTCTTCAATCACGCGGTTCGCTGGGAATGGCACGACCGGAATCCCATTACGCATGTGCGCCAGAGCGCCAAGCGCAAGAGTATTCCGACAGTGTTGACGCTTCCCCAGGTGGAGGAATTGCTTCTCTACCTCGAAGAGCCAACGCATACCGCAGTGCTTGTGGACGTGATGACCGGATTGAGGGTTGGAGAACTGCTTGCGCTGAAGTGGCAGGACATCGATTTCGAGAAGTTTGAAATCAGTGTCACGCGGTCGATCTCGCTTCAACACGTTGGCGAATGCAAAACGGAAGCGTCACGCAAACCCGTGCCGCTGGATTCACGGCTTGCAGAAGCGTTGTGGCGCTGGCGGAACCTTTGCGCGTATCCGCGCCCCGAGGACTGGGTCTTTGCCAGCCCTCATGCAAACGGAGTGCAACCGTACTGGCCGGGAACACTCAACCGCTGGCATCTGCAACCGGCAGTCAAAGCAGCCGGAATTCAGGGCCGGATCGGCTGGCACACTTTCCGGCGCACGTATGCCACCCTTCTCAAGGCCAATGGGGAGGATGTGAAGACGGTTCAGGAACTATTGCGGCATGCAAACAGTCTGGTGACGATGAATCTTTACGCGCAGGCAATCACGGAAGTGAAGCGCAATGCACAGAGTCGCCTCGTGAGCATGTTGCTCAACGAAACCCCTCAAAACGAGAGCCCCACTGCTATTGGAACAAAACGGACGTACGAGAAAATTATTGAAGCGCGTAAGTTGCTGAAATAATTGGCGTCCCCGACGGGATTTGAACCCGTGTTATCGCCGTGAAAGGGCGGTGTCCTAGGCCGGGCTAGACGACGGGGACGCGGAATAGGCAATAAACTACCGCAGACTGCGGTGCGCCTTAATGAAGCGTACCAAGTCAGGGACATCGTGTCAAAAGTAGGTGAACTCCACCAGCCACGATGAGTGGTTCATGGCGTTCTGGGTTACAGCTGTATGAAATGAGGAAAGCCGACGTCGGCCCTCCCGGGAGAGCGATCTGAGCAGCTCCTTGTCGACCCGCAGCATATCATTGGGGTGTCCGGACCGAAGACCGGTGCGAACGATCGCTATGGAATCGGGGATCTGCTGCAGCACGGATTTCTCGAAGGAAGTTTCGTGTGCCCCGCCCCCTATACGGGGTCAGCTCAACCTGACCCGAAAACGGATGGCCAACCGCATCCGGAGACTTCTGCAACACACCGACTCAAGCTTGGCTCGAAAGCCGCAAATAGGTTGGGCGTATACCGAGCATCGACGAGGCGTCCCGAGGGCAAGGGGAAACTGTGCAGTATCGATTGCGTCTCGCAGAATAAGTGCGGGGCTCCGTCTTAAGGAGCCCCGCTTCGGAATCACATCGGCACATTTACCAAACCCGGCAAGGCTTGGGATTCACCATGGCGGCCGTCTTCTTGCAGCTGAAGCTCTTGGCGAACTCCGGCAGATCCTGGAGCACGGTGTTCGTGCGGTACTCGTCGGGCGCGTGCGGATCACCTTCAGCCTGAGTCCGCAACTGCTCGGGCCGCGTCTGCGTACACCACTGTTGCGCGTAGGCAATCCAGAAGCGCTGGTCGGGCGTGTAGCCGTCGGTGGCTGCCATCATGTCCAGGTGCGCGGCATCAGCCTTGTCGAGCCACGCCAGCCACGCCAGCCAAAGCCCGCCTAGGTCGGCCAGGTTTTCGCCCAGCGTGAGCTTGCCGTTCAGGTGAACCCCCGGAACCGCTTCGATGGCGTCGTACTGCTTGACCATGCAGTCGGCGCGATCTCCAAATTTCTGCTCGTCGTCCTTGGTCCACCAGTCCTTGAGGTTGCCGTCCTTGTCGAACTGCCGTCCCTCGTCGTCGAAGCCGTGCGTCAGTTCGTGCCCGATGGTCGAACCCATGTCGCCGTAGTTGGCCGCATCGTCCTCTTTGCCACTGAAGAACGGCGGCTGCAGGTAGCCGGCCGGGAAATTCACATTGTTCATCTGCGGATCGTAATAGGCGTTCACTGTGGGCGGCGTCATCTGCCACTCGCCCTTGTCGACTGGTTTGCCGATCTTGGCCAGGTCGCGGGCCATTTCAAATTCGTGCGCGCGCTCCTGGTTGCCTAGCGCATCGCCGCGCACAATTTCAAGCGTCGAGTAGTCGCGCCACTTCTCCGGGTAGCCGACCTTATTCATCACGGTGTGCAGCTTTTCCTTGGCCTTGATCTTCGTAGCCGCGCTCATCCAGTCCAGCGCGTCAATATCCTTGTCCATGGCCTGTTCGATGGCCAGCGTCATTTCCAGCGTGCGCTGCTTCTCGGCAGGCGGAAAGTAACGCGCCACATACACCTGGCCCAGCGCCTCGCCCAACTCATGATCCACGCGGCTTGTGCAGCGCTTCCACCGCTCCTGCTGCTTCTCCGCGCCGTTCAGCGTGTGCGAATAGAAGTTCCAGTTCTCCTGGTCGAAGCTCTCCGGCAAACTTGTTCCCGCATAGGCGTGTAGCAGATGCCAGCGCAGATAGGTCCTGATCTGCTCGATCGGCGTGTCAGCCACCAGCGCATTGAACTCGGCGAAGAACTTCGGTTCCATGTCATTGGCCTTGCCGGCGGCCGGCGCGTGCGCCGTGGCGACATAATCGGCCAGCGAAAAGTGCGTCATTACCTTTTCAAAAGCGACCACGTCGGTGGGATGATTCAGGTTCTGCGGATCACGCTGCTCGGTGATGGTCAGCGAGGCCTTGGCCAGACGAGTTTCAATCGCCAACACAGCCTCGGCGTCTTTCGCGGCCTGCGCGTCCGGTTCGCCCGCCAGAACGAAGATCTTGTGCACATGAGCCACGTACTGTTGACGCTGCTCGACCGACTTGGCGTCGGTGCGGGTGTAGTAGTCGCGCTCCGGCAAGCCCAGGCCGCCGGCGCCATAGAAGCTGATCATGGAGCTCGAGTCGGCATAGTCCTGGTTCGATCCCATGCCAAAGAAGGCTCCCACGCCGATGGCATGAAGATGTGCAAGCAGTGCGGGCAGTTCTGCAGACGTTTTGAGCGCGGCGATGCGGTCCAACTCCGGCTTCAGAGGCGCAATCCCCAGCTTGTTCACGGTCGCCGTGTCCATGCAACTGGCGTACTCGTCGCCGATCTTCTGCTCGTTGGCGCTGCGGGGATTCTGGTTCGCGCTGCGGGCTGTCGCAGGCGCGGCCGTCTCTTCGAGAATCTGTCTCAAGTGCAGCCGGTTCAGTTCGAAAAGCTCCGTAAAGCGCCCGTACGACGCCTGGTCGGCAGGCAGCGGATTGCGCTTGAACCAGCCGTTGCAACTGAAGCGGTAAAAGTTCTCGCAGGGGTCCACGGTCTTGTCGATGATTGAGGGATCAAAGACGCGCAAGGCGGGCTCCGTGGAGGGCGCTGCCGGAGGCGCGACAGCGGGTGCAACGGTCTGGCAAAATGCCGGACCGGAGGCCAGAACGAAAGCCAGCGAGATTACGCAGCGATAAGGTGCGGCGGGCAAGCGGAACATTCCGAAACTTTAGCAGATTTCCGCCCCGCGGGCAGCACCGCATTGGCCGCAATTACAATAGGAAGGCAAACCTAGATCCTTCAAGGAGCAATCCAAGTGGCGCAACTCACTTTCAGCATTGTCAAGCCGGACGCGGTCCGCAAGGGTTTTACCGGAGCCATTCTGGCCGAGATCGAAAAGGCTGGCTTTCAGATTGTAGCCATCAAGAAGCTGGCCATCTCAAAGGAGCAGGCAAACGGTTTCTATGCCGTCCACCGCGACCGCCCGTTCTTTGACGCGCTGACGACCTTCATGTCTTCTGGGCCGCTGATTTTGATGGTCCTGGAGAAAGATAACGCCATCCTCGACCTGCGCAAGCTGATGGGCGCCACCAACCCGGCCAACGCCGAAGAGGGAACCATCCGCAAGAAGTTCGCCGGCTCCATCCAGGAGAATGCCATCCACGGCTCCGACGCCGAAGACACCGCAGCGTTTGAAATCGGCTACTGGTTCGCCGGTTACGAGTTGGTCCAAGGAACCTCTGAAGGAGTCTGATCTTCACAGCGATCTTGCTCTCTACTCCGTGTGGCGCACTGATATAAAAACTTGACGCTAAATTGTCTCTTTGTTCGAGGAGTCAATGAGCGCATCAAAGCGAGCCGCGTGACAGCTTCGCATGGAAGCCAGGCAGGTTATTTGCGCCTGAATCGAAACTCTGTCCCGATCGCCGCGATAGCACCTCTGTTCGGCACCTCCGATGCACGCGCAAAAGCGATCGTCTCTTCAACGTGTATATGGTCAGAGTAAAGTTGCTTGAGCCGCTCGGTCTTGGCCAGCAATTGAAGCGCATCTGTCGGTGTTAGTTCGCCAGCGGCAATCCAAGTCGAGTACAACAGCTCAACCGATCCGTGCAGGTCGTTTGCCTCGCGATGATCGCTCTCTAGTCTGTCTATCTCCGCGAGGGCGCCAGCGGCCGATTCACGCAGCCGCGGGAAAAGCGATTCCTCTTCATCCGCCGTGTGGCGTTCACCGCCCGTACGGAAGTATTTCAACGCAGCTTTCACTGCATTGCGCTCTTCACTGGTGAGGCCTCGACCCTGAGCACGACCAGCCACCACGCAGAGAATGCCAAAAAAGCTCTCGATCCTCCTGTGGCAGTCCTTGAGCAAATGCAGTGACTTAAGTCGCGCTGCCAAAGTTCCTGAGCGAACGGGAGCAAGTACCCGCCTTTAACACGCCGGGAGAATCGGTGGCAGAAGTGCCGGTCTTTGATGGAGGGCCATTCCCGGCTTCGGCAGCGGCGATTGAAGACGCTGAGATTGCATACATTTCACGACGCGATTGTCAGGCTTACTACATGGAACATCTCGAGGTGCTCCAGGTCGAGGGCGCCCGGCTGCGATGGCTGGTGGAGATCATCGAGGAGTTGTCCTTCTCCAAGATCAGGCAACGGCCGATTACCGCGTTAGTGAAACTTGCGCAGAACGAAGGTACGAAGACCGCACGAGGTATTGAATTCCAGCTCCCCGCGACCCACCAGGAACTGGCCAACCAACTTGGCATCGTTCGGGAGTTGACCTCCAGAAGCCTGATGCGACTGCAAGTTGAAGGGCTGTTGGATGTGGATGCGCGGCAAATCGTGGACAAGGATGACGGGCGACAATTAGAAATCCCGGTCGCGACGGTGGTCTTTGAGTTCCTGTTCACGCGGCTCAAGCTGATCGAGATCCGCACCGCAACCAAGGCGGCACGGTTCTCGACGACGATCTTTCTCTCCGGAGGAATCATCGGCACGTTTCATCATCTCTACTTCGCCGGCACGACTCCTGCGGTCATCGGCCTGGGAGCGATCTTTAGCGCCTTCGAGGTGGTGCCGCTCTCGTTGATGGTCATCCTCAGCATGTTGCCGGTGGGACTTCTACAATCATGGGCGTCGGTCGAACATGGCACATGGTATGCGCGATCCGCTGAGTTCATGCAGTCCGGCACCATGCAGACGCTGCGCTGGATGCGCGTTCCGGGAGATATCCTGTTTTCAATCGGAGCGGCTCTGTTTGCATGGTTCGTCCTCGGGTTGTTGACCGGCCACTCCTACAGCAAGTCGCTGTCAGCAGACCAGAGCGCTCCAGCCTCTGATGACGTGGATCACCGCAACATCGAACTGGCCGGACGTTGATTGACCGGCGATACATCCAGCGGCATTTCTGCGCAGCAATGTCAGTGAATTGCCGCCCGGACCGCCTGTGATTTAAACGCTCGTCGCGGAAATCTATGGCTCGATTTTGCCGGCCAATTGGACGTAGCCATACAAGTAAGCAGATCTCCGCACAGACTTCCAGCGTCGTCGACGTCGCTTGGTATCTCGAAGACCCCAAACCTAAATGGACTCTAACGGTCGATCAAGAAAATGCCGCGCTTCATGGAATCACGAGCGAGCAGGCCGCGCGCGCCCCCCCACATTGCCAAGTCCGGCTCATCTGCGCGCCTGCTAGACGATCCGCAAGCGCGAGAGTCGATTCCGGTGGTTGTCCGCAAGGACCCGCGCCGATGAGACTTGAGGACATTCCCCTCACAGCGGGCGACGGTGTTCTCGTTTCGTTGCAAGGACTCGCGCACGTAACGCAATCGACTCTTGAGCCAAGCATCTATCGCAAGGGCATGCGCCGCGTCGTCCATGTCACAAGCGAGGTCTCGGAAGCAGAAGAGAATCCGAAATACGCGATCTTCCGCATGAATGAAGCTCACGATCACTTGCGCCTTCCGGCAGGTTGAACGCTGGCCCGCTACAACGCAGCGCAGCCGGAATCCACCCATCACTGTTCGATGAAGTGGGATAGTGAGTAGCACATTACGCTCGAGGTCTTTCGCGACCTTGGCTTGGCGTTTGCAGCCGTGCTCGTCCTGATTTACGTCGTGATGGTCGGATGGTTCCGCTCTTATATCGTGCCACCGGTCGTCATGGTTCCCATTCCGCTGCGCTCGTCGGCATTTTGCCTGCCCATGCTATGCTCGGAGCTTCCTTTCTGCTACTTCGATGATCGGCTTTATTGCCAGCACGGGTACGCAAGGTGACTCCGCTATGTCTCGGCTTACTCGCCGACTACGCCGAACTTCGAAACTTTCCAAGTCCTATACAGCAATTCCGGGCCGACGACGCAATCTACTTGGCCAGAAAGGGAAGTTCATGCAAGTACAACTCAGACAAATCGAAGGCGTGCGCTTTGCGATCGAATCTCGAACTCATACGGTGATTTGCGATCAACCGGTGGAGAATGGAGGCGCAGATTCCGGAATGACTCCGCCCATCTAGCAGCCGATGCAGTTTGCTTCTTCTGATCTCTTCATCGCGGATTAGGCTCGGAAAGCAGGGACTTAAGCCTGTTTTCCATTAGCCCCAGATTTGCTTCACCTTCTGTGTGAAAACGGATCTTGCCGGTGCGGTCAATCAAAAACGTAACTGGAAGGCCAAATATGCCGCCATACTGTTTTCCCAATTCCGCGTCGCCTAGCACGACTGGGAAATTCAGCCGACTCTTTCGTGCCAGGGCTTTTGCCGGTCTTTCGCTATCATCCATGGAAATCGCCAAGACCTGAAAGCCCTGTGCGCCATACCGTGCTTGCCACTCCTTAAATCGAGGCAGTTCCATCTGGCAGGGAGCACACCACGTCGCCCAGAAGTTCAGAAGCACTACCCGGCCTTTGAGTGCCGCAAGATCTACCTTGCGTTGATTGAAGTCGACGCGTGAGAATTCCGGGGCCTGCTGGTTTAGCAGAGAATCGGCAGCAGGCAATTTCGCAAACGACTCTGTTCCGCAGAGCGCCACCAAGAACAGAACCAACACAATTCTGATTCGAATTCCTCGCTGTACCCCGGAAATCGACATCGCGATGCCTCTCGTATCACTTTTCGACCTGATATCCCTTCGCAATCCAATCCGCTCCGAAATTGCTCGCCATGTAGAGAGCCTTTACATTTGTGAATCCGATCTCATGCAGGAACCGGTAGGCGGTCCCCATATTAGGGCACCGGGTCCATGGACAGCAGCCGCAATAGATGACAATCGACCTGTTCCGCGGAAGGGATTCGACTCGCCTCCTGAGCAACTCGAGTCCTTCAGGCTGAACAGCAGGACCTGCATATTCGGATCCGGGGATATGCCCTTGTACATACATGACATGTGAACCAACCTGAAGGATAAGCGGCCCTCCGCGAGTTCCCTTCGCAATGATCGATTGCAATTCTTGCGGCTGGATCAGAGCACTCTGTGGGATATCGACGGCGCTCATCACCGCGACGGGCGAGAACTGTAGAGCGTGGACCGAGACTCCAGCCAAATGCAAAACAAAGGCTAGAACCGCCATTTTTCCGGAATTGACCGACCCAAACCGCACCTTGACTCCCTCCATTACGCTGACTCCCGTTTCGTATTTGCCAGTTTCCGGCCAGATCCCCGGGCCGAGCGCACAAACCGGTTCATGGACTTCGAAAGGTGTTCGAGAACCGCTGCCCATTCTTCCAGGTGATGGGTCCCTTCAGAAGTCAGCTTGTAGACCCGACGGGCGGGACCAGTCTTCTCCGTCTCCCACTCCGATCTAACATACCCATTCAGCTCTAACTGTCGAAGGGTACGGTAGAGTGCGCCCTTTTCAATTGCAGCATCCGTCAGAGCATGCTTGTGCAGGTTTTCCAGCAAGTCGTAGCCGTAGGACTCTCCCTTCTCCTTCAGTAGCAGCAGTACGACCGGCTCCACGAAGCGATAGAGATTTCCCATTCCGCACGAACACGGATAGTCCTTTTCATGACGCGCACATATTCTTCGCTGCAATTCGGTCCTTCCCATACAGGGCTGACATTTGATCAACGAGTTCACCCTATCACATTCGCATCTAGATGTGAATTACACCGCATTTTACAGAAAATCAGCCATTATTTTTCCCAACAGTGCTAATATCGCCTAGGTGTAATTAACACCCTTTGGAGCGAGCCATGCGCATTGCAATTCCAGTAACAGATGGTCATCTCTGCCGGCATTTTGGGCACTGCGAGATATTCGCGTTTTTCGATGTCGACTCAAAGTCAAAGCAGATTCTCAAATCCGAAGAGATTACCGCACCCGCGCATCAGCCGGGATTGCTGCCGCCGTGGCTGAAACAACATGGAGTTACGCACGTGATTGCGGGAGGGCTCGGCTCTCGGGCACGCGATCTTTTGAATCAGGTCTTCATAGAGATTGTCGGCGGTGCCCCCTCTGACAGCCCAGAGGATCTGGTTCGCCACTACCTGGGCGGAACTTTACTCGCGAGCGAACGCGCTTGTGATCACAGTTGTGACAACTAGCCCTCTGCCCGGTTGCACATACTTTCAGAACAATTTGTCCATATGCGATAGAAATGGAGCCGTTGTGGAGACTGGAATCAACGATGCGCATGGCGATTATTGTGGCTGCCCGCCGCCAACTCCAAGGTCCCCGGCGACGGGTCTTTGTCGCTGGGATCGAAGCGCTGCTACCTGGAGTTCGTGTCTGCCATCGAAGACCCGCACAACGGGCGCAAGAAGCTCAACAAGTTGTCGCAGCAACTGCACCATGAGGTCCGCTCATACCCCGGTTTCAACTTCTTCGATACCGCCGACAAGACTCCCTGTTCGCCATCGCCGGCAGAGAATTCAACATCGCCGGAGGGAGCCTGGGACTTCATCCCCAGGAAAAAGGAGCGGGTTTCGCGGGGCCTTCAGGCCCGGGCCTCTGCCATTCCTCTATTGCTGGAAACAAGCACGACTGTAGGGTCATAGCAAAATCAGAGTTGATGTACCCGAAGCCAATGCCGCTGAGTCGACGCGACCAACAGGGAGCAGCGACCTCGCACAATCTCACCTGGGCACAGTTGCTCTGATTTTGCTCTGAATCTTCGTCCTCGGAAATGCGGTGATGCGCAACTTTGCGGCCGCATATGGGATGAGCATAATTGTCTCCTCCGGCTGATCGCTGGCCACCGGGCTTTGCGGCAAAGGGTTAGCCACGCCATCTTCCGCGCGCCACTCGTTCACCTTGCGCGCTTTCACGCTGAGGCGAACTGGGGCGTGTCGACTGGTGAACGGACCTTCGCCCACTTCCGTCTCTGTAACCGCGATGCTCTGGGCCGGAGAAGCCGGATCGACGCTCAGCGCGTAATTCCACGCGGTGGCGGGAAAGACCTGCCAGTCCGCGGTCATGCCACGATCACGCAGCTTTACCCAGCTTTCGCCGATGCCGTAGGAGAACAGCAGCGGCCCGCGCTCAACGGCAATTGAATCGTGAAACCAATTGGAAATCCTGGGCGCCATCGGGAATTTGATTTCCACGCGGTCGCCCGCTTTCCAGGTGCGTTCGATACGCGCAAAGGATGCCGGCGCGGGCGCGGGCGCGGGCTGGCCGTTGACGGTGATGGTTGTACCCGCGGCCCAGGCGGGAATGCGTAGCTGCAGCGGAAAGCTGAGCGGCGAGGCGGGATTCACGGTGATCCGAATGTTGCCGTGAAACGGGTAGCCTGTCTCTTCGACCAAATGGACCGCCGTGCCGCCGAGAACAGTCTGCACTTCGCACGGAGCATAGACAGCCGCGACGAGGCCATCGTGCCCAGTGTTGTCCTGCGCACCGGTGAACATAAACAAGCTGGCGGCGAACTTGGGCCATCCCTGGTGAAAATTGGCGGTGCAGCAACCGAAGTTGGGCTCCAGGCCATAGAGATTCGACTCCGGCCCGTCGGTCGTCCACGGCTTGCGATGCAGGCTGCACTCCACCTGATTCGGCTCCTGGTTATACTGGTGCGCCCACATGTCGTCGGTCAGCGTTCCGGGCAGCGCGTTGAATGCGAGCTGCTCAAGCCGGTCGCCGAGAGATGCATCGCCCACGATGGCCAGCGACTGCTCCAGAGAAAACATGTATTCGACCACCGTGCATAGCTCCGAACCTTGCGATGGGTCCAGCCCTGCCAGATGTTCGTCGCAGGAAAACATGCCGTTGGGCAAGCCGTGATATTTGTTCAGTTCGGAGATCATCCGCAGCACTGCGGAGCGGTCGGCATCCGATCCGGAAACAAGCGACCACACGGGGCCGGCTTTCACAGCCTGTCCGTTGTTCACGCCGTGTGTGGCCAGCGCCAGGTCCTTGAGCCCTTCGCCTTTTTCAAGCCGTATGTACTCCGCGGTAATGCGCTCGGTGTACTTGAAGTCGGCATACTGCGCCTGCCAGTCGTATCCCTGCTTCTTGAGCAGGTGCGCCAGATCGAGAAGGTAGGCGGAACCAGTGCGATTGTAGAGCCAGATTACGCTAAGCAACTCGTCCTGCCAGCGGAACTTTGCCCAGTCGCGCAGCGGACGCGTTGGCAGTTCGCCTAACTGGTAGCGAAAGTATTTGTCCATCACCGGAACGACGCGGCCGTCGCCGGTGAACTCCTGATATTGCGTGAGAGCCTTCAGCATCACGATGCGCGGCCACCAGTCGTCGTTGGACGAGGGGCCAATCATTCCATTCGGGGCCTGGTGGTTGAGTGTCCAGTCGATGTATTTCTGTGCCTTGGCCTTCAGGCGCGCATCGTCGAGGAGCCAGGCAAGCGGAACCAGTCCATCCAGAAAATAAGGGCCGCGCTCCCATGACTCGCCCGCGCCGCCAAGCCACCCGCTGTTGGGGCCGACGTCATCCCAGGTTTCGTCCAGGTGTCCACTCAGCCCGTTGGCCTGCGTGCGCAGTTGTTCCTTCAGCCATCCCGCGGGGCGAATGGAGCCCAGGGGCAAAAAGTTGAATGCGCTCGCGGCAAGCGGCGCGCGACTCCGCACGACGGGCGCTGCGTCGTGCGCGGACTGCGAGGCAGCAAACACAGACGTGCCCATGGAAGGAAAAAGGCGGCTGGCGGGAAGAGAGGATGCCAGACCGAAAAGACCGAGCCCGCCGAGAAAATGACGGCGGGAGGAAGAGAGCTTCAATGAAGGCGGCACATGGGACTCCTGATAAAGGCTTGCCCAATGGTACAGAGCCAGCGCTCCCCGCGCATGGTCCAGATGTTCTACTTTGGAGGCAATTCGGAAAGAATATATCCCGAGTTGCCGGCTAGCCGGGACAGAAATCTCCATTCAGCTCAATTGCTCAATTCGATCAGGCCCCTGTGTATCGCGGTGGTGGCGGCCTCTGTGCGATCGGACACTTCCAGCTTCTCCATGATGCTGTTCACATGGTTGCGCACCGTGTTGCCGCTGATGGCAAGGGCGCTGCCAATCTCCTTGTTGGTGAGTCCGCGGGCGAGCATGTGCAGGACTTCGAGTTCGCGCGATGTGAGGTCCGTACGCATCATGCGTTCGGCCAGGCGCGCGGCAATGTGGCGGGGAAAGTAGCGTTTGCCGCTGTGCACGGCACGAATGGCCTCGATCATGTCCGACTGCGGAGCGTCTTTGAGAAGATACCCTTGTGCGCCAGCCTGCACCGCGCGATAGATGTCCTCATCCGTCTCGAAGCTGGTGAGAATGATCGCGCGGGCATTGATTTTGGCGCGCTTCAGAGCGTGCAGGGTGTCGATTCCGCTCATGCCCGGCATGCGCAGATCAAGCAGCACCACGTCCGCGGCGTTGGTTCGCAGCATCTCCAGCGCCTCTTCGCCGCCGGAAGCGGAGCCCACAACTTCCATGCCGGCCTGTGTGCCCAGCATGCTGGTGAGTCCGGCAAGAACCACCGGATGGTCATCCACGATAAGAATGCGAATGGACGTGTCGCGCCGATCGGCCATCGATCCAATGCTCCTTTCCATATTTCCATAGAAGTTTTGGCCAGGAGGCGAGGGTCAAGCGCGGCGGCAAGGTCGCTTCAACCCGAATGCGCGTGCCCCCTCCCGGCTTGCTTTGCAGTTGAAAAGCAGCAGAGATGCTCTGCGCCCGCCGGCGCATGCCGCGGATTCCGAAGCCAGACAGGCCACTGCCCTGCACAAAGCCGTCGCCGTCGTCTTCGATCAACAGGCAGACCGAATCTCCACGATACGCGAGCCGAATGGTCAGCAGAGATGGATGCGCATGACGGACCGCATTGGCGACGGCCTCCTGGCCGATACGATAGAGGGTGTCGGCAATGCGCAGCGGGATGGTCCTCTGGTCGCCTTCCCGTTGCGCGACAACTTCGACCGTTCCGCCTTCCACCATGCGGCGGGCACAGCGGTCCAGCGCGGCAAGTATGTCTTCCGACTCCATGTCTTCGGTTCGCAAGGTGGCGATGCTGCGCCGCGCCTCCTCGTGGCTGTGGCGAACAAGATTGCTGGCCAACTCAAGCTGTTGATTGAGCGGCGACGCCTGATCGGGCAGTCCGTTGCGAATGGCCTGCAACTGAAATCCAATTCCGGCAAAACTCTGCGCCAGCGTGTCGTGCATTTCGTGCGCCAGGCGTTCGCGTTCTTCAAGGATCGCGCGCAGCCGCCAATGCTCCACACGGTGATAAAGAAACACGCCGATCAGCGCCAGCAGAAGAGAAGCGACAATCAGGACGATGACGTGGCCCGTGCTCCACCAGGGCGGTCCTGCCAGCACTTCCAGGTCCTCATTGGAACGCAGCAAAAGGACGAAAGGAGTGAGGTTCTTGGTGAACGCCGAATCGACGACGCAGATGCCGCGCAGGCGGAGACTGCTGTCCGGCTTGAGCTTGCTGAAAAGATAATCGCCGCGCCCAGGATTCATGATGGCGCGGAACGATTGCGGTCCTTCATCCAGATCGAGAATCAGCGTATTGCCGGGCCCGCGCTCCTTGCCGGCCAGACGCCCTTGCACCTCGACGAAGGTGGCGGCGTATCTGCCTGTGGACGCCTGCGACGCCGTCACCGAAACCGGCGGCACCGGCGTGCGCGCCCAGAGCATCTGGACCGTAGCGTGCTCCATGGTGGAACTGAAGTCGCCGGGATGCACTTCGCCGGTGACTTCAACTTCGTCTCCGACCTTGAGCGGAGGCGCCGTGGGCTGCGGAATGGAAACGCCGCCGGTAGAATCCTGGACGAAGAGCACGGGCGTCGTCAGCACCACCACGCCCCGGACGGTGACCACCGCCGGCGTGGCAAAGGAACTCAACAGCAGATTTTCGATGTTCTGCGTGTTGGCGTTGGAGCGGGGGATCGCCTTTCGCTGTTCTGCGGAAGGCAGCTCGCTCGGGCCTTGAGGGCCCTCGGCGACGGGACTCTTCGGCTCAGGGTTTCCCTCCGGTCCCGCACCTCGAAGCATCTCGGTCAAGTCCTGACGGGTCGCGGAACGGACGACGACATTGCGCCAGATGCCACCCGAAGAGTAAGAGCGAAGCCCGATCCGGCCGGACTGGACACAAACCTGGTCATTGATGGCGATCGACGTCGAAGCCGCCTGCGATGGCGCGGTGACAACCGCGACAATTTGGCAATCGTAGGCCAGCAGCTTCAGGTGATACCACTGGAACGGGCGAATCCCGCCCGGCGTCGGGTTCGCCTTGGTGACCTCCATCCAGCCATGCTCGGCGCGCCCCAGCACCAGCGAATTATCCCTGGTGCGTAACCCGGCGTAATAGCCGCTGTAGGAGTTGACGCCCTCTTCTTCATTGCGGGAGCGAATCGCCAACCCCGCGTCTCCGCTGGCGCCCAGCAAATTGATGTCGGCTTCAATGGAGTAGTTATGCCAATAGGGCGACCCCGACAGCAGTTTCGCTCCGCGCTCATCCGAGTCGTTGCGCATCATCCCATTGGCCAGTTCCCATGTGCCGCCCAATGCCTTCCACTCTTCAGCCGTGCCTTTTGCGAAGGAATCACGGTAAGGCAAACCGCGGCTCGGACTGTGCAAATAGGCGAGCAGTCCAGCGAAACCCAGGGCAAGAAGAAGGCAGAGAAGCAATGCGACAACTGCCCGGCGGCGCAGCAAAGAGGGGAATTTCATCGCGCTGAACTCCATCGCCACTGCCCCAGTTTGAAGTCCATCGAAAGCATCCGTCGAACCTCCGGCGTATTGATGTTGTCGCGTGAGATGAGCGTCGGACGCAGATGCACCGTTGCGGGAACGGATTGCCCCAGTGCCCTTGCATGGATCAGTTCGATCGCCTGCCGGCCCATGCTGCGCGTATCTTGCTGAATCACGCAATCGAGACTCACCGTCCGATCGAATGCCTGCGGACTCGCAGTATCCGCGGCGTCGAAGCCGACAACTTTGACCAAACTTCTCTGTCGCCTGCTTTCCAGAGCAGACAGCGATCCATCCACCGTGGTGGCCATCAGGGCGACAATCGCATTCAAGTCTGGATTTGCCCGGAGCGTGTCTTCCGCCGCCTGCTGCTCGTGGGGAAAGCTGAACGACCCCATTCGCTTGTCGACAATGCGAATGCCGGGATACCTGCGAGCGAGACATTCTTCAAAGGAGCGGGCGCGAATCATGATCCCCGTGACATCGGGATTGATGCCCAGCAGCGCAACGGTTCCATGGCCTTCAAGCAATACAGCCACTCGCTCGGCGGCAAGCCGCCCGCCCTCCTCATCGTCGTTCAGTATGTATGAGAGATTCCCTCCAGCAGGGATCGGAAGCGGCGACCCGATGATGACCGTGGGAATGCCATGCGCCAGCGCGCGACGAACCGGCGTGATGAGAGAGAGCGCCTGGTCCGGAGCCAGCACCAGTCCCTGATAATTCCCTTTCGCCACACGGTCGACCAGAGCGATTTGCGCTTCCACGTCGTCCTCGCGCGAGGGTGCATTCCAATAGATTGAAACTCCACTCCGGCCCGCTGCTTCCTCTGCCCCGGTATGAGCGGCTTCCCAAAGCGCGATGCCTTCGGTCTGCGGAATCACTGCGATCTTCGCCAGCCTGTGAGAGCCGCAGCCAGCGGCCCAAACCGTAAGTGCGCAGACTGCGGCGGCCAGTCCCACCCAGCGGCGGATTGGCATTTGAATGAGCCGGTATTGCATGACTTGATTCATCGCGGGGCAGGTTGGAGTCTACGCCGCAAGCCATAGCGACAGCAAGGCGATGAGAGCATCTGGTCCATATGTACTATCTCCGCGTGGTCTCACTAGCTCATGCGCATCTCCTCCTTGATGAGTACCCTCGCTGTGATCTTGAGGACGCAGGAAACAGCCCATCGAATCTCTAAACGTTTTCAGCGAACGAACAGAAATCAAAATCGTTCCAGCCGGCTTGCCCGCGCCCGCACGTGAAAGCAGGCGGCGGGCGTCTCCTCGCATCCCCACAACTGTTCTTGAGAGGCCACAATGAAGGAAACCACGCGAAGATTCTTCTGCCTTCTAACGCTGGGGTTGCTCATCTCGACGGCCAGCAGTTACGCGCAGTTCAATGGCAACGTGCAAGGAACCGTGCAGGATCCAAAGGGCGCCGTGATTCCCAAAGCAACAGTAACCCTGATGAACGTCGACACCGGCGTGACGCAAACGGCGGTCAGCAATGTCAGTGGCGTGTATCGCTTCGACAGTTTGGCGCCCGGCAACTACACCGTTTCGGCCGCCGCGCAAGGATTCTCGTCGGCGTCGGTATCGTTCAACCTGGCCACCAATCAAACGCGCGATGTTGAGCTGGCTCTGACCGTTGCCCAGGTTTCGTCAACGGTCACCGTCACCACCGAAGCGCCGCTGATTGACACCTCCGACAGTCGCTTTGAGCAGACTTTGGACAGCACGGCCCTCGCGGATCTGCCTCTGCAGGGCCGCAATCCAACCAACGTGATTACCATGGCTCCCGGCGTCACCGGCCTGGGCGGGCAAAATTCACCCGGGTCGAGCACATCCACCAACTTCGCGCCTGAAAACTGGATCAATGCCAGCGCCAACGGTCAAGGCGCAACCGGCAATCAATACATTGTGGATGGAATGGATGTGACCAGCACCATTCGCCCCGGAGTTTTGAACCTGACGCCAAATGCGGATGTTACCCAGGAAGTGAGCGTCCAGACCAACACATACAACGTCGACTATGGCCGTGCCGCTTCGATTCAGACGGTGATGACCACGAAATCCGGAACCAACCAATTCCACGGCCTGGCCAGCGAGTATTACCAATACCAAGGCCTTCAGGCGCGTGGCGAATTCGGTGTGCCGCAACCTACGCCGCTGAATCCTTACCACATCAATAACATGTCGTTCGCCATCGGCGGCCCAGTGATTCCGCACAAGGAGTTCTTCTTTTTCGTCGGCTATGAGCCTTACCTTTCGCTGGCTTCCAACGGCTCCGGGTTAATCGGATTTGAAGACCCGGCGTTCCTCGCCTTCGCGCAGTCGGTCGCGCCCGACAGCCCCGAAGTGGCGTTGATGGCCAAGTATCCCATAGCGGGCGTCGTCAACACCAAGATTGCTTCGACCGCCGGCTCGCTGTGGAACAATACGCTGCCAACCGAGGCGGACCAGAAGGCGTGCGCCAGCGGTATTGGCAATGTTACGGCCTACGACAATATCTCCATTCCCTGCTCCACCCCGGTTTTCGACTCCGGCAACTTCAACAGTTCCAGTTATTACAACGCGGAGCAATACAACATTCGCATAGACAAGTACTTCAAAAAAGACCGCGCCTACGGCCAGTTTTTCCGGGATAGCATTAGCAACGGTGGACCTGCTGCTCGTCCGGCGTTTGCCACCACCAGCAAATACTTCACCTTCTCTCTGCAGGGCAATGAGACGCATACATTCTCCTCGAACACTTTGAATGAGGCGGCTTTCGGCTACAACCGGATTGAGGGTTTCTCCCCTGCTACTGGACTTTTCACCGTGCCCATCGTCAATGTCACCGGCTTGGGGCAGAATTGGGGAGATGGCTTTGCCAATGGGGATTACATTCAGCACAGTTATCACTGGCGCGACGTGCTCACGCGCATTGTCGGTTCGCATAGCCTCAAGGCGGGCTTTGAGGCGTGGCGCAGCAATGACATTGCGATGTTTGCCGCTGCCTATGATC
>Ga0255352_1000176_pt1 | contig 35645 bp, 32 predicted proteins | sample HBST0metaG_FD_189939 | JGI IMG/M metagenome (GOLD analysis project Ga0255352, IMG submission 189939) | Peat soil microbial communities from Stordalen Mire, Sweden - H.B.S.T0 | ecosystem: Environmental > Terrestrial > Soil > Wetlands > Peat | place: Sweden: Norrbotten County, Stordalen Mire...
TGTCGTTAATTCATTTTAATTAAGCGTGGAATTTCATTCACCTAATCTCAGGCGATGGAAAAAAAGCCGGTTAACGCGGCCTTTTAAAAAAACGTCGATATCATGTTTACGAGGTCGAAATTTAGGTTCATACTTCGCGTCGGTTTCATGTAGCAATGAGCTAGACTTTACGCCTCGGACTTCGGTTCGGGGCATCCTCTCTCCCCCTGCGGTTTATCAGTTGTTTGTCTATCCGCCTCGCATCCCCTTACTCTGTTACATCGGTACGCCAGCGATGACGCGCGTCATTTCTATTGTCACATTCTGTTGTCACGATTACGCCAATACCGGGACATCCCCCCTTTTTCCACAGTTATGCTCTGCCGGCAAACGTCGCCCAAACGGCGCTGTCGCCAATGCATCGCTAAACCCGGAGCAAGATCTGCCGATAACACAGACGAGACCATAAGTGGGTTCCGGGCTGATTCATAGGCGGCATGCGATATCGTTAGGGGATGATTATGTCTAATCAAGATTGCTTGCAACTATTGTGCAATGAAACGCCGGAATTCTCCCTTTACTTTCAAGAATTTCAGCAAATCTATTCTCGTCCCGCCGCGGAATACCGCATCGCGGTATGCGGTAGCCCTACAGTGCATACCAGCGCAGTGATCGATGGATTGATAAAGATAGGCCGGGGTTCTTTCACCCAGGTACTGACGGGATCAACCGTCGTCTCGCCGGTTTATCTCGCCATCCCGCTTACTGACGAAAGTTTCCTGCAAGATATCGGCATTCAACAAACGCTGATTAGCGTCGATGCCATCATAGTGATCCATGATTTGCCAGCCACCGAGCTTAACGACGCCGAGAGGTGTTTGTTGCACTCGCTGAGAGGCCGCTTTCCCGACCTTCATCAACGATTGATTGTTTTGCTTGATCATGCGGACGACATTGCGGATCAGCCGTTGGATCAGTTGAGCGCGGCCATCCGCCGCAATTTGGCGACACAACTGACCTCGCCGCCCGCCATGCTTGCCATGAAGTACTGTCTGACGTCGGCTGAAGGCGATGAGCGAGTGGTAGCGCCGGCCATCGCGCCTCTCCAGGCATTGCATCAAGCGATTTATCAATTGATCGATAATTATAAGGGAGGACTGCCTGATATGCGCGCAGCCAGTATAAGAGCGCTCATGGATTCACTGGATTTTTTTGTCGCCAAGGCGATCAAACGCCGTAAAAAGCAATTAGCAGCAGGAGAAAACGAACTTAATCAATGTTTTACTCTGTGGCAACGCGATTTGCAGCGTTTAGGGGAATCATTGCGCACACGCATTGCTGACTATAGACAACGCTAACTATGTTTGGATTAAGTTTTCTCATGTGGTGGTTGAAGTTGCCGATTCGGGACTGGGCTTTGGCCATCCTGGCGCCATTTAAACAAGGACGGACTCTTCGACGGGACATGACCGCCCCGCTGGCATCCGATGAACACGGTCATCTCCCGGAAAAGGCGCAGCCCTCGCCCAAGGAATTATTCATTTGGGAAAATGAAATCGTCGCCGACGCCAAGACGGCACTGCTCAAATTGTATCAGCGGCACCCGCTGGTGGTGGTGCGTGATGAATCGGCGCACATTGTTCTGACATTTACCGCGTTATGTCAGTTTGCCGAGCAGCGGCAAACCAAAAAATTACCGGCATTGCTTAAAGATCTGGATGAATTGATACCTGGTACGGATATCAGTCCGATCCGGCGAAATCAAAAAGCCCAGCTAGCAAAACTCAAATCGGAGATAGCCGCGCTAATGCAGTTACAAAACGCATTGACGGAGCTTGCCGTCGACCCGGATGAAAACGGCCAGAATGAATAATTGCGCTGGTCCCGCACCCTGACTAACGGCGCTCTGTCGCTATTTCTCAACGTCTTGACTGACCGCTTTAATCTAAAGGGACCCGGCCTGGGTCGCCGCGCATCGCCCGCGCGTAAAATACGCGCTGCCATGGTCTATCAATGAACAATGGCCTATGCTATCACTCTGGTAATACAAGATATTGGTAGCGGAGCGATAGCTTCACCTTCTAAGGAAATTCAAACACTCCCATCGCCCGCGGCCCTTTTTCCAACAACGCTGGAGATCATTATGCATATCGATTTGTCGGGTAAAACCGCCCTGGTGACTGCCTCCACCGGCGGCATCGGTCTCGCCATCGCCATCGGTCTGGCACGCGCCGGCGCCGCGGTGATCATAAACGGCCGCAGCCAATCAACAGTGGATAAAGCCCTGGCGGCTATCGGCGCCGAAGTCCCAGGCGCCAGTCTGCAAGGGATCGCTGCCGATTTATCCGATGCCGCGGGCGCAAAGCGCATCCAGGCGAAAGTGCCGGAGGTGGATATTCTGGTGAACAATGCCGGAATTTATGGTCCGAAACCCTTTTTTGACATCGATGACGAGGAATGGGAACGATACTTCCAAACCAATGTGATGTCAGGCATCCGCCTGTCGCGTTTTTACCTGCGTGGAATGCTGGATCGCGATTGGGGCCGGATTGTATTTATTTCATCTGAATCCGCACTGAATATCCCGGTTGAGATGATCCATTACGGCGTTTCCAAAACAGCGCAATTGGCGGTGGCGGGCGGACTCGCCAAACTCGCCGCCGGCAGCGGCGTGACGGTGAATTCCGTATTGCCGGGTCCGACCCTGTCCGACGGCGTGAGAGAAATGCTGAAAGACAGCGCTGAGTCAGCGGGCATCAGCATCGAACAAGCCGGCGAGAATTTTGTGCGAACCCAGCGCGCCACATCAATCCTGCAACGCCTGGCGACGCCGGAAGAAGTGGCCAATCTGGTGATTTATACCTGTTCTCCGCAAGCTTCGGCCACCACAGGCGCCGCATTACGCGTCGATGGCGGCGTAGTGAACAGTATTATCTGACCCGATATCCATGCTTTTGCAGGCCATACGATAACCGGCATGCCGGAAAACCATGCCGGTTATTGACGGCCGATGCAATGCTCCTCGCCCGCATCATATGTCGGGCGCCGGTTTCTCTGGATGGTCTTGCTGGTGTCCCGCCGACGGTGTGAGGCCAACCGCGAAAGGAAAAATCAGTGATGGTATTCACCAATATTGATATTGCATGGCGGTACTGATATGCCGATTGACGACATAGGTGGGAAAGATTTCCGTTTCATGGCTATAACTCAATAAACAATTGCCGACATCGTCAAATCGTTGACAGGTTTCAACTTTGGTCACCTGACCCACCGAGGTGGTGGAAACCGTGCTCGAATTTATTTCCCGGTCCTTCGCGTCATAATGGTAAGTCGTTGCGCCCCTTGACGACGCCGTGGTGTGCAACCGACCCTTAGCGTCGTAATGATAGACAACCTGGTCATTGGTCAACGCGTCCGACCCCCGAGCGATGCTCTTAATCAGCCGATGCCGTTTATCATAGGAGTAAACAGTCGTGGTGAAACCCTTCTGGTCATTCAAGGTGAAAGCATCGCTGGAGGAGGTAATCATGCCGTTTTTATCGGTAATGAAACTGATTTTGCCCAGTTTATGGTTCATCACTGTCTGAACGCCGTCTTTATCGCCGACCACAATGATTTCATAGTCCGAGTCCCAACCGCCCGCGACCTTGGCGGTATGATTGATCATTTTGAGCGTGACGTGATTTTCGGATTTATGGTAGTCGAATAACGCATCGGTCATGACGCCGCAGCGATCGAAATGGACATTGCCGCTGGCCTGTTCGTCCACATCTTTACCCACCATACCGGAAACCATCAGCTTGATATTTCCCCGGCCGGTGCCATCCAGCATGATCAATGTATTATTGTCATTGATGATTTGCTGCCTGGGGGCGCAATTTTCAGCTGCGGTTGCAGCGGTGACCATCAGCCAACCGAAGAACAATACCGCGACCCATTTCTGCAATAGTGTCATCATGGTGTTTTGCAGCATATCCATTTGCGGACAAGTCATCATATTCTATATCAAATGTTCATTTCCATCCATGACCCGCCATTGTGTTATCTTAGCCGCCGGAATGACTTGTTAGAGAATCGCTATCATGGAAAAAAAGAAAAACGTATCCCAGCAAAAAGAAACATTGCACCCGCGCAACCGTCATCGCTCGCGTTATGATTTTGCGGCGCTTACCGCAAAATGTCCGGCGCTGGCGCCTTTTGTCAAACCTAATGCCTGGGGTGATATTTCGGTTGATTTTGCCGACCCCGCCGCGGTCAAAATGCTTAATCGCGCATTACTGATGCTTGATTACGGCATCGAGCATTGGGATATTCCCGCCGACTATCTTTGCCCGCCCATTCCCGGCCGCGCCGATTATGTGCATTATCTTGCCGACGTGTTGGCCGAGACCAATTCGGGCGTCATTCCCCGAGGAAAACATATTGCCATTCTGGATGTGGGCGTGGGCGCCAATTGTATCTATCCCATCATCGGCCAGCATGAGTATGGGTGGCGGTTTACCGGTTCGGAAACCGATAAGGTTGCGCTGAATTCGGCAAAAATGATTGTGGAAATGAATCCGACCTTGCGTAATAGCGTGCGACTACGTTTGCAAAAACAGAATGATGCCATTTTTGACAATATCATCGGTATCGCCGAACGTTACGACGCCACTTTATGCAATCCGCCGTTTCATGCATCGCCCGAGGAAGCCATTGCCAGCACCAGATTGAAGCTGCAAAAACTGGGCAAGGGCGGAGACGACGCTAAAATACCGCGCCGCAACTTTGGCGGTAAAAGCCAGGAATTGTACTGTGAAGGCGGCGAATTGGCCTTCGTGGGCAAAATGATTGAACAAAGCGTCGCCAAGGCGAATAACTGTTTGTGGTTCACCTCCCTGATTTCCAAAAGCGCCATCCTGCCGCCGCTCTACAAGGCTTTGGAAGTGGCGGATGCCTATGACGTGCGCACTATCGACATGTCGCAGGGGCAGAAAAGCAGCCGCTTGATCGCCTGGACATTTCAAGATGCCGCAAAGCAGGCGTATTGGGCGAAAGAACATTGGCAAACCCAGACCGAATCATAACACCCGCCAGGCAGCGTCATGGCAATGAACAGATATACTGAATCATTCGAGTTGCAGGAAGGCGGCGACGCAGCGACACAGCTGTCAACGTGAAGCATAACGGGTATAAACCCGCAATAACCGGCGGGGATGGTAATATTGAGATCTCCCCGCCAAGGTCGGCAGCAACGCGTCGGCGCCAGGCCGCCACGAGCAAGCTTATTTGGTATCCATGGCCGCATTGAGCAGCTCTTTGGCCTGGCCGATAGTCAAAGGCAACGCGTTTTTATCGATTTTGCCATCTCGCATCAACAGTTCGGCCAGATGCGCGACACGCGGCAACCGCAGATCAAAACGCCGCAAAATGTCCTTTTGATTAAAAAATTCGGCCAAGTCGCCGCCCATTACTATTTCGCCTTTATTCATCAAATAGACTTTATCGGACAATAGCGGCACGATATCCATATCATGCAACGTGAACACCAACGTAATCCCCAGTTTTTTATTAATATCATTCAACATTTCCACCAAATGACTGGCTGCTTTAGGATCAAGCGCGTTAAACGGCTCATCCAGCACCAGAATTTTAGGTTTCATAGCAATGACGCTTGCCAGCGCGATGCGTTTTTTCTCACCGCCGCTTAAGTTGAATGGATTACGATCGATGTATGAATCCATGCCCACGATATTCAATGCCCACTTAATGGTGCTATCCAATTCCTCGCCGGAAATCTTCATATTCACCAAACCATAAGCGATTTCACGGTATACGGTGGCATTGAACAGTTGATCATCGGAATCCTGGAAAACCATTCCCACCCGGCGCCGCAATTCGATGAAATTTTCCCTGACCACCGGTAGGTTATCAACCACAACCCGGCCCGCATGGGGTAATAACAGCCCATTGAGCAATTGAAACAACGTTGACTTGCCCGCCCCATTGGGCCCCAGAATGGCAACACGCTCACCCGGTGCGATGGACAGATTCACATGGCTAAGGGCATCATGCGCGCCATCATAAGAATAACTCACGTCGGACAGTTCAATGATTGACATAATGATCCCTTTTACCGGCATAACAGATTTACTACCACGATCACAGCCAGCATTGCGCCTGTGACAATGCCAATAACCTTATCTCTCGCCGGAATGGCGGAAGTGAAAAACAGCAGGTCGTTGTTATCTTCGTTGTAACCGCGGGAAAGCATGGCCTGGTAAATCCGGGTGCTTTTATCCAATGACTTGATCAAAATGCTGCCCGCAACCTTGCCGACATCCCTGACCCGATGCAGCCACGACGCATTTTCGCTCAATCGGCTGATTTGCGCTTGCCGTAGGGTATGCGCGGTATCCTGGATAATAAATACGTAGCGGTACATCATGTCCGCAATATCAATAATGATTGGCGGCACTTTGCAAAGACGCAGTGTTTCCAGAATATCGATCATCGGCGTACTGAACGACAGCGCGGCAACCAGGGTTACCGCCGCCATAATACGAAGAAACAGCAATAGGCCGAACAGCAGTCCTTCCTGATAAGCGGTAAGGGAAAAATAATGCAACGAAACCACGAATAAGGAATGGCCGCCATGGGTGAACAAGACCGAAATAAACACCAGCCAGGCAATGCCAAATGGCATCACCAATCGTTTCAGCAACGCCTTACGATCAACAGGCATCCAACAAAACAGGCTTAAGGCGACTAGCCACAAGCCCAAGGCCAAATACCATTGGGTAAGCATCGACGCCACCACGACAGCCAATAACAATGTGACGGTTTTTACCCGGCTATCCAGCCGGAATAGCAGACAGTCGGACTCCGTTGTGAAACGCGCCAAATTCATCGCTATTCTTCTTTTTTATCTTTAACGGCGGGATCTTTTGGCGTAGCGCCCGGTTTAGTGCCAAAAATCTTCAGCCAATGATACCCCACGATAATACCGGCAAAAAAATTGGCGATGGAAAACGCGCCCACTTCCGCATCGCCCGGTAATTCGACAAACGGATGGTGCTGCTTATGAACCACGCTGGTAGCCAGATCATTAACATGGTCGTCCGTGCCTAAGCCAGACATACTATGCTGGCTCATATAATTGCCTGAAATAAAGATAAAAAACAAAATGACGCACATCACCGTCAACATGGTTTTGGTGAAACCATCAAGAAATTTGGGGCTGTTAACCTCATGATTAGCCGCATTTATCTCTGACATATCACGCTCCCTCTTTGGCTAAGATACCGGGCAACAAGTCAGGACGCCGATTCACCATGGCTTGCAGCACCGCCGCCGTAAATACCGCTTCAGCGATGGCCAGTGGGAATTGCGTCGGGCCGTAGCCCATGAAAAAAATCAGCCATTGTTTAAATAGCGGGACATTGCCGTGCAAGCTCAACGCGAGTTCAAATGCGCTGACCATATAGGTCACCAAATCGCCAACCAGTCCCGCCATGCCCGCAGCCAGCCATAACGGCGCTTTGCCTGCCCGCAATCCCTTCCATACCGCATAGCCTAATAGGCCCCCGGCAATCCCCATGGAAAGGGTATTGGCGCCAATGGTGGTGATGCCGCCATGCCCGAGGAATACAGCTTGAAAAAACAGAACAATAACCGAAATAACCACCGTGGCGAAGGGCCCGATAATTATCGCCGCCAATGGCGTGCCGCAAGGATGGGAACTGGAACCGGTCACCGGCACGGGCAAATGCATCGCCGAAATAACAAAAACGGCCACCCCCACCATGGCGAGAAAAGGTTTGTAGGAGAGATTGGTTTTGACTTTTCTTTTTATCTCATAGATGCCGGGTATGACAAAAGCGGCCGTAACAACGAAATAGGCGGCGCATGCCGCCAGCGGTAGAATTCCATCTTCAATATGCATGTTTTGACCTCGTGAATCCCAAATACTCCATGTTGGAAACACACCAGGCGATAGTGAAGGAAGGGAGATAAGTTCAGAGGCAATATAATGATAACCAATAGCATTGCCTGGACATCACTGAACCATTCCCATCACCCCGGGGATTGGTGCTTCCAGTAAGCAATGGGCCGGTCTCCTGGCTTGCCGTCATTCTTGTTTACCGCCTTCCCATGTTATAAAACACAGTGGCTGAAGGTAAATTCGTCAGGCTTACAGTAGCGGGGGCTGCGCCGGAATAATAGATATCAATGGAGATATCCGCACCGGCTTTCCGTTTCACCCGTTTCGCGATTGCGAAACTAGGCACCCAAAACTTAGGCTTTTATCCTGATTATTTTTTTAATTAACGTCAAGGTATAAATACGGCATATGCGATCAGTCTTTGCTATTAATTTGACATGAAATTGCGAGGCGATTTGTAATCATAAATAACGCCGTAAATTGATTTACATCAAGTATGGTCAGAACAAAGAATAAGTACTATTTATACTCCTGAACAAATTAAGTCGGGGGAGAACAAACTCCCCCATTTGTTTATTTTGCAATTAAATGGTCGGCCGACTGATCAGGCTGCAACACTTTTTCCGCGCGTCGAAATGCACAGGCGCGCCGCCAGGTGAGATAAACCGCCACCACGTAAAAGATACCGATGCCAACAAAACCGGCAACATTTTTCCAGGTCAGCAACTGTATTAACAGATAAGTAATGGGGGAACCGCCCTGGTCCAACGAAGCCACCATGCTTCCGGCATTTTTCAACGCGCCGGCATTCGCAGCCAGTTGGGTGTGCAGGCCGATGGTCTGTGTGGCGATCCACAGCGTTACGCCCATGATAATGACGCCGGAGATCAGCGTACGAAACAGATTGCCATGATGCACCGCCACGGCGATAGCGACGAAAAAGCCGATAGTCGCCAGATCGCCGAAAGGCAGCACCTGATTGCCGGGCACCAGGACCGCAATCAGGATAGTCAATGGAATAAAGATCAGGCTGGCGGAAACCACCGAGGTATGTCCGAGCAACAATGCCGGGTCAAGACCGATAAGGAATTCCTGGCCGCCGAATTTGGCTTGCAAACGTTTGCGGGCATGCCGTGCTATGGGGGTTAAGCCATCCATGATCGGCTTGATCACGCGGGGCATCAGTAACATGACGGCCGCGGTTTTCACCGCCAGTTGCAAAATGCTCTTGATGTCATAACCCGCCAGTGCGCCGATGATCAACCCCATGACAAAACCCACGGTCACCGGTTCGCCGAACGGACCAAACCTTTTTTGTACGTCGTCAGCGCTGAAGCTGATATTTCTCAGACCGGGTATTTTATCAATAATCATATCCACCAGTACGGCAACCGGCCCAAACGTCGCCGACGTGCCATGCGGAATGGCAATACCTTCCAAACCGAAATAATCCCGGGTATCGGTGGCAAACCAATCCCCCAGTTTGTAGGCAAACGCCGCATGGACCACCACGCCCATAATGCCCAGCCAGTACGATCCGGTGGCAATGTGAATCATGGCGCCGGTAAAGGTCATGTGCCAAATGTTCCAGATATCCACATTGACCACCCGGGTCATACGGGTCACCAGCATGAAAATATTAACGGCGATGGCGACCGGAATAGCGACCAAGGCAATTTGCGACGCCCAGGTCATGGGCGATGAACCCGGCCAACCGATATCGATAACTTGCAATCCTATTTTGAAATGTTCAGCCATGGCCTTCGCCGCCGGCCCGATGGATTCCATCATTAAACCAATGACCAGGCCGATGCCGACGAACCCTATACCGATATGGAGACCGGATTTAAGCGAATCGCCCGGTTTCATACCCAAGATGGTCGAGAAAATGATGATGACCACCGGCAACATAACCGTTGGCCCAAGATCGAGAACGTAACGCATGAATTCAGTAAACATGAGCTTACCTCTGCAATAGGGCTAAAATTTTCTGCCGGAGTTCTTCTATACCCACGCCAGAGACAAAAGGCATGCCATGGACCAAAGGTATATCGCCAAATGTTCGATCAACCCGCGCCGTGGTGCAGATCAGGTCCGCGCCATCCATATAGGTTTCGATTTCCGTCACGCGGCATTGGACCAGCTCAAGCGGTATCTGGTTTTCTTCGCAAAGTTCGGTGATTTCCGCAGCCGCCAGCGTGGAGGTGGCAACCGCTCCGCCGCAAGCGACGATTATTTTCTTCTTCATTGTGGGGCTCCGAGATGTTCTCTCTTTCGTTAAGCGTTAGCTCTGATAAGGGCAGACGGCGATAAAATCTGGCGATTGAAAATTTCACCGAGTTCCTGGTTTGGGGCGTTCAACAGTTGTTCGATGAACTCTGGATGTTGCAGCGCCCCGAACAACGTACGTAAAAACACCAACTGCTGTTGAGGCTGGGTGACAATCAACGCAATGATTAACGTCGCCGGCACCTCGCCGTCGCCATCGGCTTCGGCAAACGGCACGGGGCTGTCAGGCCGGATCAGATACATCGACGGTTGCAAGGCGTGGCAAGCCTCGCAATGCGGAATCGCCACCGCATGATGTTCAAGGGTGATACCGGTGGGAAAGGCCTGTTCACGCAACAGCAATGCCGCCGGATAGGTTTCTTTCACCACGCCTTCCGCCAGCATTCGCCGGCCTATATGTTCCAGTGCCTGCCGGGCATCATCAAAATGAATATCGGTATTCACAAACAAACGATAATCAGGCATGTCCGGCTCCCGTTTTTGGGTTCGGGACGCGGTCATAACAGGCCGCCCGCTGGAAACCTTTGTCGGTGCCATAATGCTTTCTTTTAACTAATTCTTTCATATACCCCTCCGTTTACTTCTTTATTATGATCATTATTTTTCGTTTGATGAGCAAATCCTTTCTTTTTGATATGTGATCTTTATCATAATGCGTCTGGATTTAATTATTCATGGCTAGGGATTAACACGAGGTGCCTCGTTGATAATAGCCGTATTTATCATTGATTTTATTATTAATTTTAACCATTACTCATGCTACAGCCATACTGGCAGCCTTTAAAATCACCGTTGACGGCATAAGTAACTTTGCTTTTGCAGAGCTTCTTGCGCGTTATCAGTTGCTGTCAAACTTACGATTAACGGATTAATGCTGCTTTTTCAGTTAAATCTGGCTGTTAGAAAAGAAAAAAAGGGGTTTTATGTAAAATTTGTTGAAATTACAGATTTTTATTGCGTACAATTTGTGACGACTATTCCAGGCGACCATGATGTAATCTTTCGATTATCTCCGATTGATTATGATTCATTGAATTAGGGTTATCAAATTGGCCGGCAACATTGCGACGGCCTGAGACATCTCAAGCGACCGAGCGGCTGGTTGACGAGGATAAAACGCCTAAAGGCGAGCTCGGAAAGGTATGACGGGTATAAACGTGGTTTTTTCGTCGAATACGACTGCTTAATTAAAAAAATAATTTGAAGCGGGCCGGTTTGATATTGTTATTTTATTGAGTAGGGAACTGAAATAAGCCTCACGTCACATTTACGGTAATAAGCAAAAAAAGCTAAAGATGCCGCCCATCACAGTTGTTGGAAAAAATAAAAAAACGTAATTTTATAATTAAAAACCTCAATTGTTTCGTTCAACTTTGGCTCCTTATACTCCCTCGATGCGGTAAATGTGAACGGATCACAATTATTGCCCGCTATCTCTTGTTAATTGATAGCGAAGGAAAGAAGTTATCAAACTAAAATAATGCAATGGCCAACCGGCCATTCGCTTCCTGAAACTCAAAATGGAAGTCGATAATGAATAATTTTCCTGTACTCACAATAAAAGACAAAATAGGTTACGGGCTGGGGGATATGGCCAGCGCGCTGGTCTGGCAAACCGCCACGTTGTTTCTGGCCTATTTCTATACCGATGTGTTTGGTTTGCCCGCCGTGGTGATGGGCACATTATTTCTGGCGGTCCGCGTGATAGATGCATTTGTCGATCCCTGTATTGGAGCCGTGGTTGATCGGACGGAAACCCGCCATGGCAAATTTCGTCCCTGGCTGCTGTGGTTTGCCGTCCCCTTCGGCATTACCTGCTTATTGACATTTTATGTTCCCAATTTGCCGCTGGGCGGAAAAATCGTTTACGCCAGCATAACTTACAGCTTACTGTGTATTGTCTATTCCGCCATTAACGTGCCTTACTGCGCCATGCCGGGGGCCTTATCCCAAGACCCGCGCGAACGTCATTCCATTCAATCCTGGCGGTTCGCCCTCTCTTTTATTGGCGGTCTGGTGGTGACGGTCATCGCCTTGCCCTTGGTGGACTGGCTTGGACATGGCAACGCCCAGCACGGTTATTTCTACGCCATGAGCCTGATGGGATTATTGGGCATCATTCTCTTTTTCTGTTGTTTCGCCATGACCAAAGAACGCTATAAACCCAAACGGGAAAGCTCCGGTTCGATACTTAGCGATCTGAAATCCCTGTGGCACAATTCCCAATGGCGTATCGTTTTTATTTTTAATATTTTGTTATTAGTCGCGGTAGTCACCCGTGGCTCAGCGACTATCTATTATGTGAAATATGTCTTACTCCAACCTAAATTGATATTCCCTTTTATTGTCAGCGGTATGATTGCCGCATTGTTTGGCGCTCTACTCTCTGAAACTTTATTGGGGAAATTCGACCGGGTAAAATCTTATCAATGGATGATCCTCAGCTTTGTTATTTGTGGTTCAGTTATCTTTTTTATTCCGCCGCGGGCAGTATGGCTGATATTTGCACTCAATATTGTTTTTGGTTTCATACAAAACCTCACCACTCCGCTGCAATGGACCATGTTTTCCGATGTGGTGGATTATGAAGAGCACCGCAGCGGGCGCCGTCTCGACGGACTGGTATTTTCCACCGCATTATTCGCCATCAAATTCGGTCTGGCGCTGGGCGGCGCGGTAGTCGGCTGGATATTGGGCTTCGTCAATTACCTGCCCAACCAGTCCGGACAATCAGCGTCGGTCATCACGACCATTACGGCGCTCTTCACCTTGATCCCTTCTTTACTATTTGTATTGATGGGTCTTCTGCTGTTTATCTACAAGCTTAATAGCCGTTATGCAGGTGAGATAGCGGGTAAATTGGTGGCAAAACATGAGCAAACCTCATCGCAGGAAGAACCGGCGGGCGACATCGCCCACGTCTGAAATGGAGAATGTTATGACTGACCTGTATCAAGACGCCTCGCAATCGGCAAACACCCGTGCGGCGGATCTCTTGGCGCGAATGACTAACGAAGAAAAATTCGCGCAAATGCACGCCTTATGGTTACTGCTCGCCAGCGACGGCAACCATCGGGAACGTACCGATATGAGCGATGATTTCAGCGGCGCCACGGCATCACAGGCACTGGCGGCGCATATCAAGTTGGGAATCGGGCAAATTACCCGTCCACTGGGCTCGCATGCGGTGGCGCCATTGGAAGGGGTACGTGCCTTGAATCGTTTGCAGAAAACCCTGGTGGAAGAGACCCGGCTCGGTATCCCCGCCATGTTTCATGAGGAATGCCTGGTCGGCTTGCTCTGTCAGGACGCCACCCTGTTTCCTTCCGCGCTCAATTACGGTTCAACCTGGGATCCGGCCTTGATCGAACAGGTCGCCGCGGCCATCAGAGTGGAAGCCAAAAGTATCGGCTGCCAGCAGGGTCTGGCGCCGGTGTTGGACGTCTCGCGCGATGTGCGCTGGGGCCGAACCGAGGAAACCTTTGGCGAGGACCCCTATCTGGTCGGTCTGATGGCGTGCGCCTATGTGCGTGGGTTGCAAGGCCCCAATCGGGATTTGCTGGCGACGCTGAAACACTTCGCCGGGCATTCCTTTAGCGAAGGCGGCCGTAATCACGCACCGGTCCATCTTGGTTTTCATGAACTGAATGATACCTTCCTACTGCCGTTCGAAATGGCGGTCAAGCTGGCGCATGCCGGTTCGGTCATGCCGGCTTACCATGATATCGATAATCAACCCTGTCATAGCGATGACTTTCTGATCACGGAAGTGTTGCGCCGTCAGTGGGGCTTTGACGGTCTGGTGGTGGCGGACTATGGCGGCGTCAGTTTGTTGCACCAGCATCATGGCGTCAGCGCCGACGCCGCCGAATCCGCCGCGTTGGCGTTCAATGCCGGGCTGGATATCGAATTGCCCAAGGGCGACTGCGCTCAACACCTGGCGGAGGCCGTCGATCGCGGTTTGATTGGCATGGAGACCATTGATGCCATTGTGGGGCGTATCCTGCGTGAAAAATTCCGCCTGGGATTATTTGAACATCCCTATGCCAACGAAGAAGGCATCGCATTGCAACAAGAACAGGCGCGCCGATTGGCGCATCAGGTCGCAGTGCAGTCCATTACGGTCCTGGAGAATAACGGCCTGCTGCCCTTATCGCCGGCCGCCCAACAAAAACTGGCGGTCATCGGCCCGACCGCCAATGATCCACTGGCATTATTGAGCGGCTATAGTTTTCCGGTACATCTGATAATCAGCGATATCAATGCTCAAGCCAATCAGGTCATCACTCCGCTACAGGGGTTGCGCGCCGCCTTCGGCGCGGAAAATGTCGGGTATGCCAAAGGCTGTCATATTCTGGAGAAACGCCAGTCGGGAGCGCCGGTGTTCCCCGGCGACAGCGGTAAAACCTTGCAGGATTCGCCCGTATCGCAGGATGTCAGCCTGATCCCCGCCGCAGTGGCGCTGGCGCGAAAAAGCGATGTGGCGCTGGTCTTTGTCGGCGATCTGGCCGGACTGTTCCAAAGCGGCACGGTGGGCGAAGGTTCTGATACCGACAGCCTGCAACTTCCCGGCGTGCAACAACAATTGCTGGAACGCGTGCTGGCAACCGGTACGCCCACCGTGGTTATCATGACGGGCGGGCGGCCTTACTGCCTGAACGGGCTGGAAGATCAGTTGGCCGGATTTCTGATGGCCTTTGCGCCGGGTCAGGAAGGAGGACGCGCCATTGCCGATATTCTTGGCGGTCGCCAGGATCCCTCGGGCCGTTTAGTGATATCGGCGCCAAAAAGCGCCGGGGCCGCGCCCATCTATTACAACCATAAGCTGAAAAGCGGCGGCACGCCCATTGCTTTCTCCTTCGGCGCGCGCTATCCGTTCGGTTATGGCCAAAGTTGGACCCGGTTTACCTATAAGCGTTTTCACATCGTCGACGCGCCGGTCGCGGTGGAAAATGGCGAAGTCGTAGCGCAAATCGACGTGACCAACAGCGGCTCGATGCCGGGTTATGAAGTGGTGCAAGTCTATATACGCGATATAGTGGCTTCATTGGTGCGGCCGGTACACGAACTGAAAGCGTTCCAGCGCCTTCATTTAGAGCCGGGAGAAACCGCCACGCTGACCTTCCATATCCCTACCGATATGCTCAATTTCACTGATCGCCATAATCAGCGGGTAGTGGAACCGGGAGAATTCGAGGTGCAAATCGGCGCGTCCAGCGAAGATATACGCGCACGGGGACGGATTATGGCCGTCGGTGAACGTTATGTATTGCCCCGGTTGTGGCGGATGGAAAGCCATTGCCTGGTGAAACGGCATTAACCGCCTGCATTTTGGGTGACAATACTCGCCGTGGCGAAAATGTCACGGCGCTTTAAAGAACAAAAAACCCATGCGTCCCGTCTCGATCCAGTTGCGCCACCAATCCGAATTCCCAGTCCAGGTAGGCCTGCATGGCTTGCACTGAATTATCCACCCCCTCGTAAGGCCGACGGTAGCGATCGATTCGCGGTGAAAGCAGTCGCGTTTCGCCCGTTTCAAGCGCCAGTTCCGCCGATTGCCAGGCCGGAGTCCCGCCACTCAAGACAAAAACCGGTCGAGTCAGCAACCCGGCCAGTTCGCCGGCGGCAAACTTGGCTAGTGGATCGCCGTCGCCGGTCACCACATAACGTTCGGCAAGCGGTAATTTCCCCTGCCGGATGACGGCCGGGATATCGGATCGCAACAACCAGCAGGCCGAAGGAATATGGCCGCCGATATAAGCGGCGCTGCCGGACACATCCAGCACCTGGGCGTCGCCTTGCCGCAACCACTCCGACAATGTCGGGGCATCGACTGCCGGCGGTGGATTCAGCGGAGGCTGCTCGGGATACCAGGGCCCCGCATCGGTATAAACCGTATCGGGCGCGCCATCCAGCACCCAGACACGCCACCCCATTTGCGCCAGCCACGACCCGGTCATATTGGCCCGCACGTGATCCTGTTCATCCGCCAACACGATACGCGCCCCGCGCACGGCGGCGTAATGATCAGTCTCCTGCACCAATTGACCGCCGGGAACCGAACGGACCGCCGGGAAATGCCCCGCCATGTATTCTTCCGCCGACCTGACATCAAACACGTAGGTCGTGTGTTCATCCCGGGCAAGCCACTGCCGCAATTCATCGACGGAAACAAGGCGTACGCCAGCCCGTTCGGCCACCCGGCGCGCGTCGTCGCGGGCGACATAACGGGCAAAGTCGCTTACCGGTCCATAGCTGCGCGTTTGTTGATGTTGCAGCGATTGTCCAGCCAGGGTCCAACCGATAGTTCCGTTGCGCAGTGCGGCGACCGGATTGGCGATACCGGCATTGATTAACGACTGGGCGCCGATAATACCGCGGGTGCGACCGGCGCAGTTGACAATGACCCGGGTGGTCGGCGAAGGCGCCAGATCACGCGCCCGCAATACCAGTTCCGCGCCCGGGACACTGATGCTGCCGGGAATGTTCATGGTGTGATATTCATCGAACCGCCGCACATCCAATACCACCATATCCGCCTGTTCAGCCAGCAGGCGTTGCACTTCCGGCGCCGCCAGCGACGGCGTATGCCGCAGATGATCCACCAGTTCGCCAAAAGCTTTGCTGGGTGAATTGACGTCCCTGAATAACTCGCCGCCCGCCGCAATCCAACCCTCCAGGCCGCCGGCCAATAACGCCACATCACGATAGCCCAACGCATGTAGCCGGCACGCAGCGATATGCGCCAGTTCGCCGCCATGATCATACAGGGTGACCGGAACGCCAAGACGCGGGATCCGCGCCAGAACCTCGATTTCCAGCCTGGACAGGGGAATATTGACCGCAAACAGCGGATGACCCTCGGCGAACAGCGCTTCTTCGCGCACATCCACCAACGCTGTTTCCCGCCGGTCCAGCAATGCCTGGCGGATACTATGATAATCCCGGTAGGGGAAGTGCAACGAATCAGTCATCTTCAACTAAGTCCAATGGGTAATGACGGTTACAACGGGTCAAAAACGCGAATCACCGGCCGAACTGTGCGCACAGCGCCAAACGCTGGACTTTGCCCGAGCCGCCGCGAGGCAGCGCTTCGACGACGATAAAACGCACCGGTACTTTATAAGTGCCCAGCCGTTGCCGACACCAGACCCGCAGGCCTGCCTCATCCAACAAATCGCCGTTATTCAGTACCAACGCCGCGGCAATATTCTGGCCATAATCCGCATCGGGTATGGCAAACGCCGCGGCTTCCCGGATGGCGGGATACTCGGCCAGCGCTTCGTCGATCTCTTTCGGCGCGATATTCTCTCCGCCCTTGATGATGATTTCCTTCATCCGGCCGGTGATAAAATAAAAACCCCGCGCGTCGCGATGGCCGCGATCGCCGGAATGCAGCCATCCCTGCCCGTCTATCACCGCCGCGGTCTGGTCCTGGTTACGGTAATAGCCCGACATGATGTTCGGACCGCGCAAAATGATTTCGCCGTCCTGGTCATCCGCCAACTGTCGTCCGTCGGCATCAATCACCGCCGCTTCCACGCCGCACGGCAAACCGATGCTGCCATGCACCTGGTTGTCATGCGGATTACAAAAAGCGAGCGAGCCAGATTCCGTCATGCCCATGCCCTCAATAACCGGTATGCCGAATTGTTGTTCGAATTGCCGGTGCTGCGCCACCGACAGCGGCGCTGAGGCCGAACGGGCGAACTTGACCCCTGGGCAACGAATCGGGGCGGCGCCGTTAAGTAGAAAAGCGATCATGGTGGGCACCAGATTAAGCCAGGTGCACCGGTAACGCGCCACCGTGCTCCACCACTCGGATACGGAAAAACGTGGCGGCGCGACCAGACTGCCGCCGGCGATAAAAGACGCCAGTGTGCCGATCACCTGGCCATTAATATGATAAAGCGGTAATGCGCATAACAAGCGATCTTGCGGGGTAAGGCGATGCCAACGAATAATTTCGCCCGCCGCCGCCAGCAGATTGCCGTGAGTTAATAACACGCCTTTTGGTTTACCGGTCGTGCCGGAGGTATAGATAAGCAATGCCGGCGTCTCGGACGTCAATCGCGGGGACCCGCCGGGCAGCGCTACTCCCGCCTCGGGCTGCCAGGCCGGAGACCCGGCGGCGGACACGGTTGCATTATCGGCTACCGGCGTCATTTCCGCGCCGCCCACCGGAGGCAAGTCGGTTTCACGGACCAGAATAACCGGCCGTTTCGCCACTGGCATGACCGACAGTACCCGTTGCAATCGTTCACTGTAATCGGCGCAAGTGATAATTTTACCGACCCCGCTGTGCGCGATAATCCAGCCCAGCGCCTCGTCGGCGGCCAGCAGGTTGAGCGGCACCGGGACATATCCGGTCAGCATCAGCGACAGGCTGAGCGTTACAGTATCGAACCCGCCCGGCAGCAGCAGCGCTATTTTGTCGCCCGGCCGGTTATCCGCCATGCGCGGCGCGACGATTATCCGCCGGGCGGCCAGCGCCAATTGGTGAAAAGTGAGGGTTCGGTCCGTCTGCGGACACAGCAAAAAAACCGCATCAGGGCGCTCCCGCACGTGGCGGCTCAACACGCCGTCCAGCGCAACCGCCGGTGACAATGTCATACGCGCCTCCGACGAAAATCATCGTCAAACCGGCATCCCGATACGGCGACGCTTAAGTGAGTCATGCGTTCCTCCGGCGCAGGTATTCGCCGAACAGGCTATCCAGCGAGGGGATGTTTTCGGTTATCGGCCGGGAAATCCGCACTTTATTGAAGAAATAGCGATAATCGAGGTTATCGGAAAAATGATTTTTGCCCCAGGTGCCGCACCCCAGCGTCAGGGTAAACGGCAATCCGTTATCAAAATTGCCGCCGGCGGCGAAACAATGGGCTTGATTGACGATCACGCGGCTGACCGGTAATGTCAGCCCGGCTTGCAACGCTTCGCCGGCATCAGTACTGTGCAGCCCGACCGAATGGCCAGCGCCTTGCCAGCCGTACAACTCGCTGACCCGATCGCACGCCGCCTGGAAATTTCCCGCCCGGTATAACGTCAATACCGGCGCAAGCTTTTCGCCGGAAAAGGGGAATTGTTCCCCGACCCCCTGCTCTTCCACCAGGAAAAAACGGGCAGTTCGGCACGCTGGCCGATCCAGGCCAGCCGCGGCGGCGATATGCCCGGCGGAACGCGCCACCAAATTACGCGACAGCTTATCGCCGTCCGGCCAGAGCGCCTGTTGCAACCGGGATTTTTCCTGCACGGTCAACACGACCCCGCCCTGGCCGGCTAATGCCGCCAGCATAGACTGATAACGGCTATCCAGGATAATCAGGCTGTTTTCGGAGGAACAACTGGTGGCATTGTCGAAGGTTTTTGAATGGGCTATTTTTTGCGCCGCCAGTTCCACATCGGCCGACTCACTGATAATCGATGCGACATTGCCGACGCCGACGCCGAATGTCGGCGTACCGCTTTGCGCCGCGGCTCGCACATTGGCCTGCGAGCCGGTGACGATCACCAGATCCGCCATATGCATCAGCAAGGCCGTTTGCGCGCGATCGACCGGAGCGGGCAACATCTGCACCAAATCGTGGGATACATGCAAGACATCCAGTTCGCGATAAATGTAGTCCAGCAAACGGGCGCAGCTGCCGGCGCCTTTGGGCGACGGCGCCACGATAACCGCATTGCGGCATTTTACCGCATTGATGATGTTATTGATGACGGTGGCTACCGGGTTAGTGGAGGGAGTGATAGCGGCCACCACCCCCACCGGGCGCGCAATCTCGATAATGCCGCGATCGGGAAACTCATCGATCACGCCGACGGTCTTTTTCCCCTGGAGATCCCGCAGCAATCCCAATGTTTTGCGGTGATTTTTGATAACCTTATCTTCCGCGTTGCCCAGACCGGTGTCCCGTATCGCCAGTTCCGCCAGCGCGCGGTTATTGTCCGGATTGATCACCGCCCACCCCAGGGCGCTGACCAGTAAATCGATTTGCTGTTGGCTGTAGTTGTCGATCTGGCGCTGCGCGATCCGCGCCCGCGCCAATAGCGCCGGAACCAATCCAGTTGCATTCGGTTCGCTAAAAGAAGTTTCAGCGTTTGATAAGGTTAATCCGGCGCTCATTTGCTGGCCGCCGGCTGCCAAACCGCCACCGCGCGGGCATCGATTGCCTTGGGCAACAACCCGGCGGCAAAGAAGGCATCGGCGATACGCTGTTGCTCGCCGAGGCTGTCACGGGTCACCGGCTTAACCGCATAGGTGCGATGTCCGTTGGCCTGTTCTACGGTGGCGACATCCATATTGCCCCATAACGGCCCCAACAATTTCGCCGCCTCGGCGGGATGAGCCTTGATCCAGACACCGGTCTGCTCCAGTTGCCGGTAGATCAAATTAAGGATTTCCGGGTGTTGTTTGGTATAGGCGCTCGACGCGAGGTAATAGCGTTGATAATTGGCCAACCCTTGTCCTTCAACCAGTACGCGGGCATGTTGTTGGCGTTGCGCGCTGGCGACAAAGGGTTCCCAGGTCACCCAGGCATCCACCTGCCCGGTTTCGAACGCCGCCAAGCCGTCCGCCGGCGTCAGATAAGCCGGCGTGATGTCTTTAAAAGTCAGATGGGCTTTCGCCAACGCCACAATCAGCAAATAATGACTGCCCGCCGCCTTGGTCACCGCAATACGTTTGCCCTTCAAATCGCTGAGGGTTTTTAACGGTGAATTTTGCGGCACCAGGATCGCCTGGGCATTCGGCGAGGGCTCTTCCCGGGCAAAATAGGTCAGATCCGCGCCAGCGGCCTGGGCGAACACCGGCACGGTGTCAGCCACGTCCGCGGAGATATCGACATTGCCGGTATTCAACGCTTCCAATAATGGCAATCCGCTGGAGAATTCATACCAGCTGATTTTTATTCCTTGCGGAGCAAGGTTTTTCTCCAATATTCCCTGTAATTTTAACAAAGTGAATAAAGTAGAAGATTTCTGATAGCCGATCCGCAGCTCTGTTTCAGCCCGAACGCTTATTTGGCATAACAAAACAAATAACGTGACGACGGTTAAAACAAGACGGCGGGCATTAAAATTCAAGCGAAACATAACATCATCCGATCATGAGAGATGTTAATAAGCTCCAAGACTTGACCTACTCTGTCAAAGTACAAAATTCGCTATAGATAGTCATTTTTTAGCAAACAAAAAAAACACACTTCTATTTAAACCACTTTAAAGACCACGATTAACATTTATGATAAATACGCTCTCCGCATTTTCATAAATCCAATAATCATCTATCTAAAGTTAAAAATAACATTTATTGAACAAATTGGATGGCTGTTAGGATTTATTCCTTAGCTTCAGTCAGGGAATTCACGGGATAAATAATGACTCATCGCGGTGGTGTTGCCTTAATGCTCTCTATGGCGTTTTCGCTGGCTATTTCGGTTGGCGCTTACGGTGCCGATACGCTGCGTATCGGTTATCAGAAATCCGCTACCACGCTGGTTTTACTTAAAGGCGAAGGATCACTGGAAAAAAGTCTGGCTGCACAAGGGGTCAACGTAAAATGGACCGAATTTCCCGGCGGGCCGCAATTGCTGGAAGGCTTAAATGTCGGCGCAATCGATTTCGGCTACACCGGCGAAACACCGCCGGTATTCGCCCAGGCCGCAGGCGCCAAGCTGGTGTATGTAGCCAATGAGCCGGCCTCGCCGACCGCCGAAGCCATATTGGTGCCGAAAGATTCGCCCTTGCGGACGGTGGCGGCTTTAAAAGGCAAAAAGGTTGCGCTAAATAAAGGTTCAAATGTGCATTATTTATTGGTGCAGGCCTTACAGGAAGCGGGCCTTGCCTATAGCGACATTATCCCGGTTTATCTTTCGCCGGCCGACGCGCGGGCGGCTTTCGTCAGCGGCAATGTAGACGCCTGGGTGATTTGGGACCCCTTCGACGCCGCCGCCCAACAACAGTTACAGGCACGCACATTGCGCGACGGCAAGGGTATTGTCGCCAACTACGAGTTCTACCTGGCCACCAGCGATTTCGCCAAGCGTCATCCGCAGGTGATCACGACGCTTATCGGCCAGATACGTCTGGTGGATAAAAAAGCCACCGACGACCCTCAAGCGGTAACCCAACTGGTCGCCCCGTTGCTCGGCCTGCCGGAGGATATCACGCGTATCGCGGTGGAACGGCAAAATTATCAAGCGGCGTTTATTGCGCCTGAGGTTATCGCCAACCAGCAACAGATTGCCGATACCTTTGCGTCGCTGAAATTGATACCGCAACGCTTGAATGTCAAACAAGCCGTCTGGACGCCGCCCGCATTATAGCGGCTAACAGCGCGGCCGAGGGGGAGTATGGGATGAAACACATCACTGCAGGGTTGGCCGAACGTTTGGCGCCCTGGTTATTACCGGTGTTATTGATGGCGTCCTGGCAGTTGGCGGTCAGCGTCGGTTGGCTTTCAAGCCGGATATTGCCGGCGCCAAGCGCTGTTCTGATCGCGTTCTGGCGCTTGGCCTACAGCGGCGAATTATGGCAGCACCTGGCGATCAGCAGTTGGCGCGCCGCGGTGGGGTTCGCCATCGGCGGTTCGATCGGTTTGTTGCTGGGCTTTATCACCGGCCTGTCGCGCTGGGGCGCGTTATTGCTGGACAGCACCGTGCAAATGATCCGCAACATTCCTCATCTGGCGCTGATTCCGCTGGTGATCTTGTGGTTCGGCATCGATGAATCGGCCAAGATTTTTCTGGTGGCGCTCGGCACCTTATTTCCTATCTATCTTAATACCTACCATGGCGTGCGCAATGTCGACGATGGTCTGGTGGAAATGGCGCGCAACTACGGCTTGTCGGGATTTTCGCTGTTCTATCAGGTGATTCTGCCCGGCGCGCTGCCGTCAATCCTGGTGGGCGTGCGCTTTGCCCTGGGTTTTATGTGGCTGACGCTGATCGTGGCGGAAACCATTTCCGCCAATTCCGGTATCGGTTATCTGGCGATGAACGCCCGTGAATTTTTGCAAACCGATGTGGTGGTGGTGGCGATTATTTTATACGCCATCCTCGGCAAAGTGGCGGATACCGCCGCCAGAACCCTGGAACGCGTCTGGCTACGCTGGCATCCGGCCTACCAGAAAACAGGAGTACGCGCATGAGCGTCAATGTTTACCCGGTGAATCGCGGCATTGCCCTGACGGTGCGTCAGCTTGATAAGGCGTTTCATGGCCGTCAGGTGCTCCATAACATCGACCTGAACATCCCCGCAGGCCAGTGCGTGGCCATCGTCGGGCGCAGCGGGTGCGGCAAAAGCACGCTGCTGCGTTTGCTGGCCGGTCTGGAACGCGCCGATAGCGGCGAATTGAACGCCGGCAACAGTCCGTTGACTACCCGGCAGAGCGAGATGCGCCTGATGTTTCAGGACGCCAGGTTATTGCCCTGGAAAAAAGTGCTGAACAATGTCGGTCTCGGGTTGGGCAAAGGTTGGCGCGAGCGGGCGCTGGCGGCGCTGGAAACAGTAGGACTGGCCGGGCGGGCAGATGAATGGCCGGCGGCGTTGTCCGGCGGCCAGAAGCAACGGGTCGCGCTGGCCAGAGCCTTAATCCATCGTCCGCGGCTGCTATTGCTGGATGAACCGCTCGGCGCGCTGGATGCGCTCACCCGCATCGAAATGCAGCGGTTGATCGAAACCCTCTGGCAAGAACAGGGTTTTACCCTATTGCTGGTGACCCATGATGTGCATGAAGCGGTCACCCTGGCCGACCGGGTCATCTTGCTGGAACAGGGACACATCGGCCTGGATATCGCCATTGACTTGCCACGGCCGCGTCAGCAGGGCCAGGCGCGGCTGGCGTCGCTGGAAAGCCAGATATTGGAACGCATTTTTTCCAGTGAAACTCAAGGGACGCAGTCTGACGACGCGCGGCGTTCCGGCGTTAACTGAACTCTTTAAGGCAGGCAATAACGTGAATCAGGAAGCACTGGTGCTCTCGCCGCAAGAAGCGCGGCTGTTTCATCCCCAGGCACACGCCGCTCAACCGGCGGATCGCACCCATCGTATTCTGGCCGGCATCCAGCGGCAAAAACCGGGCATTGATGTTGAACGCGCCCGCTATTTCACCGAATCCATGCGCGAAACGGAAGGAGAACTGCTGATCCTGCGCTGGGCCAAGGCCATGTACCATATCGCGCAACACATTACGGTGTATATCGACGCCGATCAGCTGCTGGTCGGCCGCGCCGGCAAACCCGGCCGCTACGGTATCCTTTATCCTGAACTGGACGGCGACTTTCTAGAACAGGCCCTGCGCCAGTTGCCGGAACGGATGGAATCGCCGTTTACCGTCGAGGCGGACGACATCGCCGTGATTAAACAGGTGATTTCTCCCTACTGGCAAGGCAAAACCTACCATGAGGATTTTGCCCGCGCCCTGCCCGAGGAAACCCTGCGCCTGACTTATGATCCCGCCGATGCCATGACCTCGCGCTTTATCGTTAATGAAACCTCATCGTTTCGTTCGTCGATTCAGTGGGTGCATGATTATGACAAGGTCCTGCGGCTGGGTTTCAAAGGCATCAAGGAAGACGCCCAACGCAGATTGGCGGCGCTGGACCCGTTCAATCCGGTGGACAATGTGGAAAAAGCGCCATTTCTTGAGGCGATAATTCTCACTGCGGATGCGGTAATACTCTGGGCCCGACGTCACGCCGATCTGGCGCGAGTTCTGGCGGCAAGGGAACACGATCCGACCCGGCGCGCCGAACTGCTGGCCATCGCCGAGCGCTGCGCCTGGGTGCCCGAGCACCCGGCCCGCGACTTTCGCGATGCGCTGCAGGCGCAGTGGTTTACCCAGCTGTTTTCCCGTATGGAGCAGAAAACCGGCACTATTATTTCCAATGGCCGCATGGACCAATACTTGTTTCCCTATTACCAGCGGGATCTGGAAAGCGGCGTGTTGACCGAAGAGCAGGCGCTGGAGTGGCTGGCCTGTATGTGGGTATCGATGGCGCAATTTATCGATCTGTATATCTCACCCACCGGCGGCGCGTTCAATGAAGGTTACGCCCACTGGGAAGCGGTTACCATCGGCGGCCAAACGCCGGAGGGCCTGGACGCCACCAATGCCTTGTCGTATTTGTTCCTGCGTTCAAAGCGCGAATTTCCGTTGCACTATCCTGATCTGGCGGCTCGGATTCATAGCCGGACGCCGGCGCGATTTCTCTTTGACATAGCGGAAACCATCAAAGACGGCACCGGTTTTCCCAAACTTATCAACGACGAAGAAGTGGTGCCGCTGCTGTTGGCGAAAGGCGCCGGGTTCAACGAAGCTTATGATTACGCGGTCTCCGGCTGTGCCGAATGCCGTATGCCCAATCGAGACACTTACACCAGCCCGTGCGCCTATATCAATTTTGCCGCGGCGGTGGAAATGACGTTGTATAACGGCAGAATGAAGCGTTACGGCGATGAGCTGATCGGCCTGGCCACCGGCGATGCAAATACCTTCGCCGATTGGGACAGCTTTTGGCAAGCTTATGTCAAACAGCATCTCAACTTCCTGAAACATGCTTTTATTCAGCAAAAAATCATTATCGATGCGCGCGCCCGGCATTTTGCCTGGCCACTAGGATCGGCCTTGCACGATCTGGCCATGAACGCCTGCAAGGATATCCATCAGCCGGTGATCGAAGGCGGCATTGATCTTGGCTATTTCGAATTCATGGGTTACGGCACGGTAATCGATTCGCTGGCGGCGATAAAAAAATGGGTTTATGAAGAAAAACGGATTTCCATGGGGCAGTTGCTGGAAGCGTTAGCCACCGATTTTGACCATCACCCCGCCATCCGCGCCTTGTTGCTCGATGCGCCGAAGTACGGCAATAACGATCCCTACGCCGATGATATCGGTAAAACGCTGGATAAAATCTGCCTGGAATTCACCCGGCAATATTCTCGCGACCTGGGGGTCCATATGGATCTGCGTCTGGTGCCTTTCACGTCCCACGTGCCATTTGGCAAAGTCGTGCATGCCACCCCCAATGGCCGTAAAGCCTACACGCCGTTATCGGACGGATCTTCCGCATCCCAGGGTTGCGATACCCAGGGACCCACCGCCGTACTGATGTCGAATTACCAAACCAAGAACTATCAGTTCCGAGAACGCGCCGCCCGACTGCTCAATGTCAAATTCACTCCATCGGTGCTGGCTGGCGAATCCGGCACCCGCAAGCTGTGCGATTTAATCAAAGTATGGTGCGATCTGAAATTGTGGCATATCCAGTTTAATGTGATCAATCGGGAAACATTACTGGCAGCCAAGGCCGATCCTGAACGTTTTCGCGGATTAATCGTCAGAATTGCCGGTTATAGCGCTTATTTCACTGATCTTTCACCGGACCTGCAGGATGATTTAATCGCCAGAACCGAACACAGCCGATTATGAACGGCGATTCGCTGCCAAGGGTGACCGGCGACATACCTTCGAGGGTAACGGGCGATTCGCTGCCGGCCATCGGGCCGCCGCCTGGCCCGCATATCCCGACCATTAGTCTGGACCGTACATCGTCCTGGCCGATAAACGAGGAGAACGCCGGCTGGGTCTTCAACATTCAACGTTACTCGCTGCATGACGGCGCGGGTATCCGTACGCTGGTATTTCTGAAAGGCTGCCCGTTACGCTGCGATTGGTGCAGCAATCCTGAATCGCAAAGATTAACGCCTGACATCGCCTTTGACGGTAAAAAATGCCTCGGCCGGGCGGCTTGTGGTTTTTGCAGCGATTCATGTCCAGACCACAGTCTGGATTTCGGCCCCGATGGCCGCGTACAACTGGCGGACAAAGGGTGCCCGGCCTATGGCGGCGGCAATCATCCGCCGCGGGTCAACGAACCATGCCAACGGTGCGCGGCCGCTTGTCCTACCCATGCCCTGCACGCTTTCGGCAACCGAATGACCACTGATCAGGTTATGGATATTGTCGAGTCGGATAGCCTGTTTTATGCGCGTTCGCAAGGGGGCGTGACGCTCAGCGGCGGCGAACCGCTGATGCAGGGGAGGTTCGCGTTGTCGCTGCTGAAAGAAGCTAAAAAACGGCATATCAATACCCTGGTGGAAACCTGCGGCCACGGCGCATGGCCGGTATTGGCGGCGCTGGCCGGTTATTGCGACGGACTCTACTTCGATGTCAAAAGCCTGGACGATGTCAAACACCGTCAGTTTACCCGCCGTTCCAATCGCAGGATTCTGGACAATCTGCGCCGTTTACGCCAGGCATTCCCCCGCTTGCCCATTCATGTTCGCACCCCCTTGATTCCCGGTTTTAACCATAACCAAAGCGAAATCGATTCGATTCTCGATTTCATCCTGCCGCTGGACGTCACGTATGAAATTCTGCCTTATCACCGGCTAGGCAGCGACAAATACCGGCTGTTGGGACGGGATTATCCCCTTGGCGAAGCCCGTCTGACGGCAGAGGACATCGACCGGGCAACGTCATTGGCCCGCCGACGCTGCGGGCCACGCTACGGCCCGCCGGCTTAAGATGAAACGACGGCCAACGCTGTTGCGCCGCTCAAGATTCATTACCCCGTCGCGGGCGACAAGATAAACTCTCTTTTGGATAACGAAAAGTATGACAACGCCTCAGCAAGAGATGATCAACGATAACTTCTGGATCCCCTTTACACCTAATCGGGATTTCCGCCAGGAGCCGAAACTCTTTGTTCGCGCCGCCGGCGAATATTATTACGATGCCGCCGACCGACCGGTACTTGACGGCGTTTCGGGTTTATTCGCCTCGGCTTTGGGTCATGGCCGTCAAGAGATTGCCGATGCGGTTCACCGACAAATGTTGACGCTGGATTTCACCGCCAGTTTCTATCGCAGCCACCCCCTGGCGTTCACCCTGGCCAAAAAAGTGTCGGACCTGTTGCCGCCCGGCCTGGATCGGATCTTTTTCGTCAGTTCCGGTTCTGAAGCGGTGGATACCGCGCTGAAAATCGCCCTGGCGTATCACCGGGCGCGCGGCCAGGGTAGCCGCCGTATTTTTGTTTCGCGGGAACGCGCTTATCATGGCGTCAATTTCGGCGGCGTCGCCCTCTCCGGCTTGACCAATAATCGCCGCGACTTTGCCGGCGGCGGACCTCAGGTAGTGCATATGCGCCATACCTGGCTGGAAGAGAACCGTTACAGCCGCGGGCAACCCAAATATGGCGCGTTCCTGGCCGATGATTTGTTGCGGCTGATTTCCCTGCACGGCGCGGAAAATATCGCCGCTTGCGTGGTGGAACCCATTGCCGGGTCCACCGGCGTGCTGGCGCCGCCGGTAGGCTATCTGCAACGGTTGCGACAGATTTGCGACCAGCACGATATCCTGCTGATTCTGGACGAGGTGATCTGCGGCTTCGGCCGCACCGGCAAAGCCTTCGCCAGCCAAACTTTCCAGGTTCGGGCGGATATCGTCACCCTGGCCAAGGCATTGACCAACGGTACGCAACCGATGGGCGCCGTGGCGGTAGACCGCCCTATTTATGATACGATCATCAATGCCGCCGGCGAGCAAGACATCGAATTTTTTCACGGCTATACCTGGAGCGCGCATCCGGTGGCTTGCGCCGCCGCCCTGGAGACGTTGGCCATTTATCGGCGCGAACGGGTTTTTGAAGCCGGCGAAACACTGAGTGAATCTTTTCTCCAGCGGTTATTCGCCCTGCAAGGGTTGCCGGTGGTGACGGATATCCGTGGTTTTGGATTGCTGGGCGGTATCGAGCTGGCGCCGGGGTCCAAACCGGGGCAACGGGGCTACGAAGTGCAAAAGCGCTTATTCGATGCCGGTTTGCATCTAAAATCCACCGGCGATGTAGTGATCGTCGCGCCGATCCTGGTGGGTACGCCGGAATATATCGACCGGCTATTCGACATTCTCACGCGGGTGCTGTCGACTATCCCGCTTTGACGCTGAGTGGCAATGGCCTTACCAAGGCGCCAGCTTGCCGGGCGTCTTGCGAATATAGCGCACTAAGGCCTAATGGTATTGCCCATATTGCATATAGCACACCAATGCCTAATGGTATCGCCCCTATCAAAGTACCCTCTTACGAGGGGCGTCGAATATGGCGCACTGACGCCTAATTGTATCGCCCATGCCAGGGCACCCATTTGCGCTGGATATACCGCAAGCCCATTTCCATAATACAGGCCACAATGGCAATCACCAAAATACCCATAATGACCACATCAGTGACCAGGAATTGCGCCGCCGATTGCACCATAAAGCCCAATCCGCGCGTGGCGGCAATCAGCTCCGCCGCCACCAGGGTAGACCAGCCGACGCCCAGGCCGATGCGGATACCGGTAAGGATATCAGGCAATGCGGCGGGAATAATGACATAGCGGGTAAGCTGATGGGTGGTCGCGCCCAGCGATTGCGCCGCGCGGATCTTGGCCGGGTCGACGCTGCGCACGCCATTGGCGGTGGCGATAACTATCGGCGCGAAAATCGCCAGATAAATCAGGAGAATTTTCGACAACTCGCCGATGCCGCACCAGATGACGATCAACGGCAGGTAGGCCAGCGGCGGGATCGGCCGGTAAAATTCGATCAAGGGATCGAACAATCCTTGCACCACCCGGTAGCGGCCGATAGCAATACCCAGGGGAATGGCGGTTAACAGCGCCGCAATCAGACCAATGCCGATGCGCTGCAAGCTGGCCCACAGGTGTTGCCACAACGTGGCATCCAGATAGCCGCTCACCGCAACCTGGCCGAATTTCTTTAAAACCGCCCACGGTGAAGGCAAAAACAGCGGATCGATAAAACCCAGATAGGTCACCCCCCACCAAAGCAGCAGCAACGTGCCGATACTGATAAATCCCCAGACGCTTAGGGGTAATGGCTTTTTCACCTTGATTACCGATACCGGGACAACCGGTTCAGACGAATCAATATGGAGGTTATTTTCACTGCGGATATGACGGGTATCGGTCATGACTTAAGGCCTGTTCAACTTTTTTCATCACGGTGAGAAGGGCTAGCGCCCGCGGCTCAATCATGTCATTGCCGCGTTAACCGATCACTCGATGCGCCATTGCCGCGACGCTCGGCATCGCGGGCGGCGAAAATCCGCGCCAGAATATGTTCGCGGGTTTCAATAAACCGACGATCGGATTTCAATGCCCTGGCGCTTTCGCCGGCGGCGTACCGACGGCTGAAATCCAGCGTTAGCCGTTCGATAATCCGTCCCGGATTGGGGGAAAGCAGCACCAATTCGGTGGCGAGGAAAATCGCCTCTTCGATATCATGCGTAATCAAAAAGACCGGCGTATCCGTTTGCCGCCAGACCTGCAACAACAGTTCCTGCATCTGTTCGCGGGTAAAGGCATCCAACGCGCCGAAGGGCTCGTCCAGCAACAACACGCGCGGCTTGGCGGCCAGGGCGCGGGCAATGCCGACCCGCTGTTTTTGACCACCCGACAACTGCCAGACATGGCGATGCTCAAAGCCCGCCAGATCCACCAGGGACAACAATTCTTGCGCCCGCGCGTCCCGCTGCCGACGCGGAACGCCGGCCAGCTTCAACCCGAAGGCGACGTTTTCCAATACATTTTGCCAGGGCAATAAAACATCATCCTGAAACACCACGCCACGTTCCGCGCTCGGGCCCGTCACCGGCTTGTCGTCCAGGTGGATCGTCCCGCCGCTCGGCATGGTAAAACCCGCAATCAGATTGAGCAACGTGGTCTTGCCGCTGCCGGAAGGACCCACAGCCACACAGAACTCGCCCGAACCCAGATTGAAAGAAATATCCTGCAAGACCGGCTGCGGCGATTCGGGATAACGGGCGGCGACATGTTCAAGTATCAATTGCGTCATAACCATCCTGTCCAACAACGGCAAATACGCCCAGAACCGCATGACATGCTATAAAACAACAGTCGGCGATCCGGACGTATCATCGTTTATCAATAATAAAATCCATTTATTGCGGAAGGAATCTTGCCGTGACGAACGGAGAATAATCCGGCAGCACCGCATCGATACGTCCCTGTTCTTTCAGGAACCGGGCAGTATCGGCAATTCCCTTGGTAATGGGTCCCTTGAGAATAGTCCGCTGTTCCGCTACCGACGGAAAGGAATTACCCTCCAGCAGACCCGGAATATCTTCCGGTTTGGCGCCGGTCACTTTAGCCAGCGTATCGATATGTTGCTGATCGGCCAGCCAGCCCTTGGGATCCTGGTTAAACGCCTGGTAATCATCCAGCGTCACCTTGGCGAAAGCTTTGACGATATCGGGATGCTTTTTGGCGAAATCTTTTCTCACCAGCCAGACATCAAAGGTCGGCGCGCCCAGTTTGGCTAAATCGCCGGAAGTAATCAATACCTTGCCGGTGGCTTTGGCGACGCCGAGCGCCGGGTCCCAGGTATAAGCGGCGTCAATGTCGCCACGCTGCCAGGCGGCGCTAATGGCCGGCGGGTTGAGATTGACGATAGTGACCTGATGCGGGTCGATGTGCCAATGCTTTAACGCGGCCAGTAAACTGTAATGACTGGTGGAAGAGAACGGCGTCGCGATTTTTTTGCCGATCAAATCCTTCGGAGAAGTGATACCCGTGCCGTTACGCACCACCAGCGCCTCGCTGCTCCTCAAATTGGAAGCCACCAGAATCGTTTCGATGGGCACGTTACGGCTGGCCGCGACCGTGAATGGACTGGATCCAAGATACGCGATCTGCACATCGCCGGAAGCCACCGCGGTAATCACTTCAGCGCCGGCATCAAATTTGCGCCAGTCGAGTTTGGCATGGGTCGCCTTGTCGTAATCGCCATTGACCTGGGAGATCTCGGCGGGATTAGCCCCGGTCTGATAACCGATGGTCACATCGGCCGCATGGGCTGCGCCAGCCACAACACTCAACATCGCCAGCGCGAATACGCTACGGGGGAATCGCTTCACGTTCATAAAAACCCTTTTATAATTTATCGGCCTTATCGGCGCATTTAATAAACCGGCAAACCGCTCAGCAAATGAAAGTTCTGCCTGTCATCGTTATTTCAGCGTTGTTTTTTTTGAAATAATCAACTATTACAGAGAGTTAATTCCGACATCGTTTTAGTGAATTATTTTTCAGCCAATGTTCTATTTTAACAATTTTATTCATTATTAAACGCCTCGGCATTTTCAATCGGCCAATAAACCGCTATTTCTTATAAAATCAGCGTCCGATTAATTTATAGAGCGATAGCGATCCGGCGCAACGACTTTTTTACGCTATGCTTTGCCGAAAAATATCTTAAACCGCAGCTCAAATCTCGTTAATTTCCGGCGCATTTTCGTCGGTAAAAAATTCACGGTAAATATTCTTGCGCAGATCCGCAAGCTGGGACCCGGTGCGGTCTCTGGGCCGCGGCAGATCCACGGCGATAATGCGTTTGATGGTGCCCGGCCGCGGCGACATGATGACAATACGGTCGGCCAGAAAAATGGCTTCATCGATATCGTGCGTCACCAGGATCATGGTCGTCCGCTGGGTCTGCCAGATGCGCAATAGCTCTTGTTGCATGCGTATCTTGGTCAGCGCGTCCAGCGCGCCGAAAGGCTCGTCCAGCAACAGCAGTTGCGGACGGCTGACCAGCGCGCGGGCGATGGCCACCCGCTGCGCCATGCCGCCCGAGAGTTGATGCGGATAGCTGTGCTCAAAACCAGGCAGTCCCACCAGGCCGATATAGCGCGCAACGCGTGCGCTGCGTTCAATCGACGGCAGATGGCGAATGCCGAACGCGACATTTTCCGCCACCGTCAGCCAGGGCAACAACCGATGCTCCTGGAAAACCAGACCGCGATCCAGCCCCGGGCCAACGATACGATGCTGGCCCAACATCACATCGCCACTGTATCCACACTCGAGTCCGGCAATAATCCGCAGCAACGTGGTTTTGCCGCAACCGCTGCCGCCCACCACGCAGGTGAACTCACCCGGCGTAATATGCAGGTTAATGTCTTGCAATGCCTGCAATCCGCCGTCGCGCGAACCAAACGCGCCGAATGCCTTGCTCACGCCCTGAATATCCAGGGGCAGGCTTTGGACATCGAACGAGCTATTGCCTACGCTGCCCACACTGTTCTCCTTACGGACAAGCATTACCGAGACGTCGCGGGATTACCGGGTCTTGTAACGCAGCAACCTGCGCCCAGCCAACTCCAGCAGGAAATCCGTTAACTTTCCCAAAATGGCAAAGAGGATGACGCTTGCCAGGATCACCGCCGCGCGTCCCGTCATCTGCCCGTCGATCATCAGGAAGCCGAGCCCACGGCTGGCGCCCATCATCTCGGCCGCCACCACAAACATCCAGGCCAACCCCAAACCACTGCGCAGCCCCACGAAATATTCGGGCAGCACAGCCGGCAAAATCACTCGCCGAATCATCTGCAACCCGCTCAGCCGGTAAACCCGGCCAACCTCAACCAGCTTCGGATCCACATGGCTCATGGCGCTCGACAAGTTCAGATACACTGGAAAAAAGGCGCCCAGCGAAATCAGTCCGATCTTGGATGATTCCTGTATGCCGAGCCAAAGCAGAAACAACGGTACCCACGCCATGGAAGGTATATTGCGCAACGATTGCAGTAAGGGATCAAGCAACCGGCGGGCCAGCGCAATGTAGCCGGTCAGGCCGCCCAATAACGTGCCGGCCGCCGCTCCCAGCAAAAAACCGATGACAATGCGCCACAGCGTAATCGCCGTGTGTTGCCATAATTCGCCGCTGCGTCCCAAATCCACTATCGTTTGCCCAATGACCGTGGGCGCCGGCAGCATATTGGCCGGCAACACGCCCGTGCGCGCCAGCGCCTCCCACAGCGCCAGTCCCGCCGCGGGAACAATCAGGCCAATAAACCGATGGCGACGCGGTTGTTGATAACGGCGCGTCGGTTCAATTATCTGCTCGCGCACCGCCGCAAGACGTGTTACAGGAGTATTCTGCTCTAATGAACTCATCTCGTTCGCCTATTTGGCCGCGACGACTTGATGGATATACTGCGGATCAATCAGATCGTTGACCGTGGCATTCACATCCGTCGTGCTACTGATGACACCACTCTTCTTCAGTACATCGCCGCTGGCGGCAATGACTTTCTTTTGTTCGTCGCCCAGCACCAGATTGCTTAGGTCCGTCCGATCCAGCACCTTGCCGGCAATGGCGTCATTGATCTTCGCATCCCGTACGAACAGCGCACGGAACTCCGCCGGATGCGCAATAGCCCACAGGCGCGCCTTTTCATACGCCGCCAGCACCCGTACCACATATGCCGGATACTGTTTGGCAAACGCCTCGCGCACATTCAGCACCCCATAACTGTTCAACGCCACATCACGATGAAACAACTTCGCGCCATCCTCGACTTCCGCCTGCGCCATCAGCGGGTCGAGTCCCGCCCACGCATCCACATCGCCGCGTTCCAATGCGTTCTTGCCATCGGCGTGCTGTAACGGCACCAGCACGATATCCTTTTCCGTCAAACCCGCCTGATCAAGGGAACGAAGCAAAAACACGTAAGGATCGGTACCTCGGGTGACGGCGACTTTTTTGCCCTTCAAGTCAGCGACCTGGGTAATCGGGCTGTTCTTGCCCACGACCAGCGCGGTCCACTCCGGACGCGAATAGACATAAACGGTCTTAATCGGGTTACCATTCGATTTGCCGATAAATGCCGCCACGCCGGCGGTCGAACCGAAATCGACGCTCTTGCTGTTGAGTAACTCCAAACTCTTGTTGCTGCCCTGACTGAGTGTCCATTCGACCGTCACCCCCTCCTTGGCTAAATCGTCTTCCAGGAAATGCCGCTCTTTCAGTACTAGGCTCAGCGGGTTGTAATAGGCGTAATCCAACTTGATAACCGGCGGCTTGGTTGCCTCCGTCTTCTTGCACGCACTTAGCGATAGCACACTGGCGGCCAAAAAAAATCCCGCCAGAACGGCTCGTGATCGTAACCTCACTGTCTTCTCCCTTTGATCAGCCAACCCGCTGACGGATAAGTATTTAGAATTTGAGTTTATTGGCTATTCGTGGTTTCATCCGAATTCAACTATCTGAAATAACTAGTATTTCCTGTCGCCGCCCGACCCGTGTTCGCGCAGGTGAACCAGATGCTTGTAGTCCGGATGCGAGGGATCTTTTTCAATCGCCGCGCGTTCCTTTTGATAAAGACGAATGCTTAAGCTGCCGTAAAGCTTGCGGTCTTCTCCCACCGGACAAACTTTGGCGCATACGCCGCAAGGCCAGCGATTCTCCGACTGTAAGACCTGGTGGAACTGCGTACATTTAATCGCATCCAGTTCACAAATCCGTGAACCCGGCCGTTCGCTCATAGCCTGCGCCGGGCAGAGCTGGGAGCAGACAGTGCAGCCTTTTTTACACAGATTGTCTTCGATCAACGGATCGCCAGTCACTTCCACCGACGTCAGCACC
>Ga0255352_1000181_pt1 | contig 34995 bp, 28 predicted proteins | sample HBST0metaG_FD_189939 | JGI IMG/M metagenome (GOLD analysis project Ga0255352, IMG submission 189939) | Peat soil microbial communities from Stordalen Mire, Sweden - H.B.S.T0 | ecosystem: Environmental > Terrestrial > Soil > Wetlands > Peat | place: Sweden: Norrbotten County, Stordalen Mire...
CTTATATTACTGAAAATAATAATCTTAAAAGATGGATGCGGCGCAGACTGCCAGTTGTGCGAGCACCAGCCCAGCGCCGACGGCCAGGGCCAGCCGGGGTCGCGCGCTTTCGTAGGCGTCGGCAAACACTCCGGCCAGGAAGGTCAGCAGAAAGGGAACGGCCCAGAGCCAGGGGGCCCCTGCCGCGCCGTTGATCCAGAGCGTGAGCACAAGGCAAATCAGGGCGCAGAGCAACGGCGTGGTGTTGCCGAAGTAGCGCGACCGGCGGAATCGGGCATAGAGCGCCAGCGCCACGACCATAGCCAGCGACAAACCCAACATTGAGCGAAGGAAGAAAAACTGCTGGAAGGGTTCGCGGGAGATGGTGAAAGAAAACGGGGAAGGCCGGAAGCATTCCCATGAAAATCCAGCCGCTACCCAGCGCAGAACCAGCGCGCCGCAGGTGGCTGCCGCGAGTACCGGTGCCACTGGTTTGCGACGGCCCTCGGCGACCCAGAGCATGAAGCCGAGAGCCAGCAGCAGGGTCAGCGCCAGCGCGACAAGGTGCGCCGAGGCGGCTATGGCAAACGAGAGGGTCAGCAGCACGATGCGCGGCCGCCACTTGCGGCGCGGTCCCTGCATGGCGTGGGCCACGCCGATGGCCGTATACACGCCGCCATAGAGGCCGAGCGCGGAGAGAATCTCCGGGTTGGGCATGGTCGATGCGGTGAGAATTGCCGGCGAAAAGCAGTAAAGCGCCAGCGCCGTATAGCCGCCCAGGTCGCCAAAAAGTCGACGCGTGACCCACCAGAGTCCGCCGCCCAGCAGGCAACCCGCGGCCAGAAAGGGAAGCCGCAGCAGCAGTTGCGCCAGCGTGGCGTTGTTCGTGAAGGAGAATCCGGCCAGAAGTTTGTCGAGTCGGCCGTCGCCGAGCACGTTGCAGACCTGGTCGGCTGTGGCGCCTGTCCAACTAACGCGGCCGCAGTGAATGTACTGCTGCTCATGTGCGGAGAGCGGCTGCCGCAGAATGAGCCAGAGTCCCTGCGCGAGGAACAGCGCCAGGAACGCGGCGGCGATGCGCTGGGGAAAGTTGAAGCGAAAGCGGCGGAAATCTCCGAAACAATGGGCCATTGCAGTCGAGTGAACCATCTTAGTGTAAATGCTGGTGAACCTTGCGCTTGATTGCGCGAAGAGAGAAATTGCGGCGGGGTTCCGGAATTGCGCCACAGCGTTGTCCCGCGCGGTTGAAAATGGGCGGTGCGCGGTTTGCTCCACGCGCCCCGAGCCGCTACACTTCTCGTCAGAGTGGCCATCAAGGACAATTCGCCGGAACGGCTCGTCAGCTCTGCGCGTGCCGACGAGGAACAGAACTTCGAACTCAAGCTGCGCCCGCGCTGGCTGGGCGAGTTTATTGGCCAGTCGAAGGCCAAGGAGCAGCTCGCCATCGCGCTTGAGGCGGCCAAGTCGCGCGGCGAGGCGCTCGATCACGTGTTGCTGTTCGGGCCTCCCGGGCTGGGAAAGACGACGCTGGCGACGATCATTGCCAATGAACTGGATGTCGGTTTTCAGCAAACCTCGGGACCGGCCCTGCAGATTCAGGGCGATCTGACGGCGATCCTGACCAATCTGCATGACCGGCAGGTGCTCTTCCTCGACGAGATTCACCGGATGCAGCCGGTGCTCGAAGAGAAGCTCTACACGGCGCTCGAGGATTATCAGCTCGACATTATCATCGGCCAGGGACCGGCGGCGCGTACGCACGTGATGGAGATCAAGCCCTTCACGTTTATCGGCGCGACGACGCGTCCCGGCCTGCTCAGCTCGCCCTTGCGCGCGCGCTTTGGCATCCTGCTGCGGCTGGAGTTCTATACCGAAGAGGAATTGCAGATTATTGTTGCGCGCTCGGCCGAGGTGCTCGATGTGCCCATCGATCATGAGGGCGCGGCCGAGATTGCGCGGCGTTCGCGCGGCACACCGCGTATCGCCAACCGCCTGCTGCGCCGCGTGCGCGATTATGCGCAGGTACGCGGCAATGGCTCCATCGACCAGCCGACGGCCAATGCCGCCTTGACCATGCTTGAGGTCGATGCCCACGGCTTCGACGAAATCGACCGCAAGTTGATGCGGATCATCATCGAAAAGTACGACGGCGGCCCGGTCGGCCTGAGCACGCTGGCGGCAACCCTTGCAGAAGAAGAAGATGCGCTGGAAGAGGTCTACGAGCCGTTTCTGATTCAGATCGGCTTTCTCGATCGCACGCCGCGCGGTCGCGTGGCCACCCGGCTCGCCTACGAGCACTTTGGTTTTCCCATGCCCGGACACCAGACGCAATTATTTTAGTCGCGCCGTGCCGCGCCCTCCTCGGTTCCGGGGTATTATTCATCTGCGAGTTCCTGTGCGGAGACATTTCCGAGGAGGCTGTTTCAATGGCGTTGACGGAATCAACGATGTTGGAGTTGGGTACACCGGCTCCGGACTTTTCTTTACTCGATGTCGTAAGCGGCAAGGTTGTGCACCGCGACAATTTTCGCGAAAAAAAAGGACTTTTGGTTCTTTTCATCAGTGCGCATTGCCCGTATGTGAAGCACATTGAACACAGCCTAGGCGAGTTGGGGCGCGAGTACGAGGAAGAGTCTCTGGGCATCGTGGCCATCTGTTCGAATGACGTGGCCTCTTTCCCCGATGACGACCCCGAGGAACTGAAAAAACAGGCCGAGGCGAACGGCTTTCATTTCCCCTATCTTTTTGACGAAAGACAAACAGTGGCCAGGGCATATAAGGCGGCCTGCACGCCGGATATTTATCTCTTCGATGGCGACTTCGAGCTGGTCTATCGCGGCCAGTACGATTCCAGCCGTCCCGGCAACAAGATTCCCGTCACGGGCGAAGACCTGCGCATGGCGATCAACATGCTGCTTGCCGGTCAGCAGATTCCCACCGAACAGTTCCCGTCGATTGGCTGCAATATCAAGTGGAAGAAATAAAACAAGGCTGCGGCGCATCTGCTCCGCAGCCTTGTCTTTCGCAGTCTTGCTTCTAAAGCATTTTTCCAATTGGTGTAGAGCGAAAGCAGGATGCCAAGTGGCTTTTTCCTCAAGAAAAAGCCACCTTGCACGCCACTCAACACTGCACGCGTATTGGAAAAATGCTCTAGAGGCTTAAACCCTTCAGATATTCGCGAAACTTGGCACCGAACTCCGGCCGCTTCAGGGCAAACTCGACGGTGGCCTGCAACATGCCGAACTTGTCGCCGGCGTCGAAGCGCTTGCCTTCGAAGTTATACCCAAAGATTTTTTCCTCTTTGAGCAGGGCAAGAATTCCATCGGTTAATTGAATCTCGCCGCCTGCTCCTGGAGTGGTTTGCTCAAGCAGCGCGAAGATGCGCGGCGTGAGCACGTAGCGGCCGATGATGGCCTGCTTCGAGGGAGCCTCCTCGAACTTTGGCTTTTCCACCATTCCCGTGCAGTTGTAGAGGCGCGGATTGGCCGCGTCGGCCGAGCCGGCCAGCACGCCGTAGGCGCTGATTGCGGGGCCCTCGATGGTCATTGTCGCCAGCACCGACCCGTGTTTTTCTTCATAGACGTCGATCATCTGCTTCAAGCACGGGGTCTGTGCGTCGATCACGTCGTCGGGCAGAATCACGGCGAAGGGTTCGTCGCCAACTAACTCCTTGGCGCAGAGAACCGCATGGCCCAGGCCCTTCGGTTCCTTCTGACGCACGTAGCTGATGTGCGCCATTGAAGAGATGTCGCGCGAGATGCCAAGCAACTCCGTCTTGCCCTTGCGCTCGAGTGTCGCGTTGAGTTCATAGCTGATGTCGAAGTGATCTTCCATCGCGCCCTTGCCGCGGCCGGTTACGATGATGATGTGTTCGATGCCGCTGGCGATGGCCTCCTCGACGCCGTACTGAAGAATAGGCTTGTCGACGAGGGCAAGCATCTCTTTGGGAATCACTTTGGTCGCGGGAAGAAACCGGGTGCCGAGGCCTCCGGCGGGGAAGACTGCCTTGCGAACGCGTTGACTCATTCAGGCTCCTTAAGCGGGATAAGTGGGGATGGAGTGGATGTTAATCACAAAGATAACTACCTATGGCTAGAGCATAGCGCGTGGAGTCATAAAAAGCATCCGGGCGTTATGCGCCGCGGATGCTTTTTTATGGAATTGCAATTGTTTGTGCCGGGATGTGCCGATGGGTGAAATGGAATTGGTTTAAAGCGCCGGCGAGTTGTTGCCGAGCATGGCCTCGCGCACGATCTTGATCGGCGGAAATCCCTGCTGCAAGAACTCGTCGTGGAATTTTTGCAGGTTGAAGCTTTTTCCTTCCTTCTTTTCGAGATCAGCGCGCAGCTTGAGGATTTCCAGCTTGCCGAGCGTGTAGTAAAGATAGGTTGGATCGCCCGCGCCGCGCTTGGTCTCGACAATCGCCGACTGCTTCGACTGGTAACCTTCCTTCTGGAAGAACTCCTCGGCCTGCTCTAAGCTCATCGAGCCGGTGTGCATCTTGATGCCTATGATGAAGCGCGCGTTGCGCAGCAGCGCATCCTGCAGTTGGCCTAGGCGGATCAGCTTGGCTTCGCGCGCGTCCTTTGCGCCCAGTCCCGGTTGGCCGTAGCCTTCATCGAGCATCATCTGCTCACAGTAGTGCGCCCATCCCTCGGCGTTGCTATTGGCTCCGAGAATCTTGCGGATGCGGCTCGGCGCGCGTGGCACCCACAGAAACTGGATGTAGTGGCCGGGGTAGGTTTCATGCACCGCTGTCGAGATGATCGTGCCTACGTTGAAGCCGTGCATGTAGCCCTCGACCTCGTCCGGCGTCATCTTCGGGTCGGGCAGCGTCACGTTGAAGTAGGCCTCAGTGGCCTTGGTCTCGAAGGCTCCCGGTGTATCCATGCTGGCCGTGGTGGTGGCGCGCATGAACGGCGGCGTCTCTTCAAGCATCGGCCGCACGTCACTGGGAATCGTGACGATGTGATGCGACTGAATGAAGTCGATGATCGAGTCGAAGGTGGCGCGGAAGGTCGAGAGCAACTGATCGGGCGCGGGATGAATCGCACCTAACTCTTCGACGACCGCGCGTGGATCTTTGCCCGGCTCAACTTCGGCGGCAATCCTGTTGAAGTGCTGCTGATTTTTGCGCAGGTCCGCCCATCCGATTTCGAGCAGTTTGTCGAGCGGCAGATCGACCATCTCGTCGTAGACAAGCTTCTTGTGGAAGGTGTCTGCTCCGATGCGGAAGTCGCCCTTCGAGCGCGGAAGCAGATCGCTCTTGAGCCAAGCCGCATAGTCCTTGAGCGCTGCGACGACGGAGGCATTCGACTGCGCGAACTCGGCCTTGAGCTTTTCATCCTTTGCTTCGGTGAAGGCGAGAGGCACATCGTGTTCGAAGAAACTCTCGATGTCGGGCAACTGCTCGATGGCGATCTCGGTGAAGATGTGCGGCGGATTTTTAAGATTTTTCTTGGCGCCGGCGAAGAGCGCGGGCATCTGCTTTTCGCGCTCAATGAGCGAACGCAGCCGGTCGTCGGGCGAGGCAAATTTGCGCTCCATCAGCACGAAGGCCGCGTTGGCGCAGGTCGACGAATAGTTGTCGGCGTTTTTCTCCCACGGGCGAATCACTTCGAGGGTGAGCAACTGCGAACGGATGGTCCCGAGCACCAGTTCGCGGTCGCCGCGCGTTGTTTGATCGAGCGCCGAGGCGGGCACGGCCTCGATCTTTTTCTCGGCCTCGTGCAGCGCGGCGCGCTCAGCGTCAATGCTCTTCTGCGAATAGTCTTCAAGCTGGCCGTCGCGGTTGTGCAGGCCGGTCTGCGTGGCCGCGCTTGGCTGATAGCGAAAGTACACGTCGTTGAGATATTGGTTCGAAAGCTGCTCGAAATTTTGCTGCCAGCGACTGTCGGCAGCCTGCGCGGAAACGGTCATGGCGGCTCCTAAAATTGTCGTGGAAATTGCTGCGGAGAAGATTCTTTTCATCAGGGGTATCCTCTATTTTTTAGCGGGTTGTTCGGCCTCGGGCGCGAGCTGTTCAAGCAGCGCGCGAATCTCCAGCAGGGTCTCGTCAGGTCGCGTGGCGGTGAGCGGGAATTTGAGCACGCCCTGCGGCGTGAACTGCGCGCCCTGTTTGGCGTGGCGCGCCACCAGCTTCATCAGATGCTGCGGATCGACGTGCGCTTCTTCCATGAAGCGGATCTGCAGCACGCCGCGCTTGCGGTCGATCTGCGCAATGCCGAGCCGCTCGCTTTCGAGACGCAATTGCGCGGCTTCAAGCAGGTAGACGGTGGCGTCGGGTAGTTTGCCGTAGCGGTCTTCCATCTCGGCGCGAATCTCGTCGACGGCTTCGGTGCTTTCGGCTCCGGCAATCTTTTTGTAGAGTCGCAGCCGCTGGTTTTCTTCGGGAACAAAGCTCTCGTCGATGCGCAGCGCGATGCCCAGGTTGAGTTGCGTGGTGACGTGCTCTTCAATCTGTTCGCCCTTGAAGACTTTGACCGCTTCTTCGAGCATCGAGGTATAAAGTTCAAAGCCGACGGCCTCAATGTGCCCGCTCTGTTCGCCGCCGAGCATGTTGCCCGCGCCGCGCAATTCCAGATCGAGCGCAGCGATCTTGAAGCCCGCGCCGAGATCGGAAAATTCCTTGAGCGCCGCCAACCGGCGCCGTGCAATGTCGGTCAATTGCTTGTCCGGCGGGATCAGCAGATAGGAGTAGGCGCGGCGATTCGAGCGGCCCACGCGGCCGCGCAACTGATACAGCTCGCTCAATCCGTGCCGGTCGGCGTTGTTGATGAGGATGGTGTTCGCCAGCGGAATGTCGAGGCCGTTCTCGATGATCGTTGTTGCCACCAACACGTCGTATTCGTGATGCATGAAGGCCAGCATCACGCGCTCCAGTTCGGCCTCGCCCATCTGGCCGTGGCCGACGATCACGCGTGCGCCCGGCACCAGTTCCTGAATGCGCGCAGCATGTTCGTAGATGGATTCGACGCGATTGTGTACGAAGTAGGCCTGGCCGCCGCGTTCCATCTCCAACTCAATGGCCGAGCGGACGATCTTCTCGTCGAACTTGGCGACGACGGTTTGAATCGCCATGCGATCCTTCGGCGGCGTCTCGATCACGCTCATGTCGCGCAGGCCGACCAGCGACATGTGCAGTGTGCGCGGAATTGGCGTGGCGCTCATCGAGAGCACGTCGATCTGGCTGCGCATTTGCTTGAGTCGTTCCTTGTGGCGTACGCCGAAGCGCTGTTCCTCGTCGATGATCAGCAGACCGAGATCCTGAAACTGGATGTCCTTCGAGAGCAGGCGGTGCGTGCCGATCAGAATATCGATCTTGCCGGTCTCAACGCGCGCCAGAATCTCCTTCTGCTCTTTCGGCGTGCGGAAGCGCGAGATCATCTCGATGGTGATCGGAAATTGCGAGAAGCGTTTCTTGAAGGTCTCGAAGTGCTGAAAGCTGAGTACCGTGGTTGGCGTCAGCACGGCCACCTGCTTGCCGTCCTGGACGGCCTTGAAGGCGGCGCGCATGGCCACTTCCGTTTTGCCGTAACCGACGTCGCCGCACAGCAGTCTATCCATCGGCCGCGTCGATTCCATGTCGTACTTGATGGCGCGAATGGCCGAGAGCTGGTCGTCGGTCTCGTTGTAGTCGAACGAGTCCTCGAAGGCTTGTTGAAACTCGTTGTCCTTCGTGAAGGAGTAGCCTTCGGCTGCCTCGCGCGCGGCGTAGAGCTTGATCAACTCGCCGGCCATGTCCTGCATGGCTTTGCGTACGCGCGCCTTGGTTTTGGTCCACTGTTGCGTGCCGAGTTTGTTCAGCACTGGCGCCGGCCCGGTGTCGGTCGAGCGATATTTTTGGATCAGGTCAAGGCGCGTGAGAGGAACGTAGAGCTTTGCCTGTTCGGCAAACTCCAGAATCATGAACTCGACGGTGAGCCCGTCCTGCTCGATCTCCTTGAGTCCCTGATATTGCGCGATGCCGTGCTCGACGTGCACGACGTAATCGCCGATGGTCAGGTCGCGGAAGTCGGAGACGAAGGCCGCGGTCTTCGAGCGCTTGGGCACGGGCCGCGCGGTGACGTCGGCCTCGTCGGAAAGATCGTTGGCGCCGAAGATGATCAGGTTGGCGTCGGCAAAGCTGACGCCGGCGGCCAGCGGCGTGCGCACAATCGTCGGCACGTGCGCGTCGACGGTCGCGGAGTCAGCCTCCTCGGCGATGGTTTCGCCGGGCCGCGCGTTGCGGCTGCCGAGCCGGTAGGGAATCTGATAGTCGTGCAGCGTGGTGGCCAGCCGTTCCGCATCGCCCTGATTGGGCGCGGCCAGCACGATGCGTATCTCGGTGGCCATCAGTTTTTGTATCTGCTCGGCCAGCGCCGCTATCGAACCGTGAAAACGCAGCGTGGGCCGCGTGGCAATCTCGATCTCGCCCAGCGTCAGATCCTCTTCGAGCACGTCGACCGAACCAAGTTGATCGAGGTCGAGTCCCGTCTGCGCGTCGAGCAGCGTCTGCAGTTGATCGGGGGGAAGGTAGATGTCCTCGGGCGTAATGAGCGATCCCATGCCGGAGCGGTCGTGCCGCTGCTGCACCTTGTTCCACCAGCGGTCAATCTGGTTGCGCACCATGGCCGGTTCGTCGATGAACAGCGTGGTGCGCGGGGCGAGCCGGAGCAGCGAGCTTTCGGCTCCGGCCACCGGCGCGAAGAACTCCCAGCCAGGAAAGACACTGACGCCGCCCGCTGCCGCGGCTTCGATGGCCATCGAGCGCGCCGTGTCATCCTCGTTGTCGCCGGAGGCCTCGACCCGATCCTTGCTGAGCCGCGCGTTGACGCCGGCCAGCAGAGATTCGGCGATCGGCGTTTCGGTCAGCGGCATCAACAGTGCTTCGTCGAGCGTGGCCAGCGAGCGCTGCGTCTCTGGATCGAAGGTGCGGATGGTCTCGATTTCGTAGCCGAAAAACTCGATGCGCACGGGCCGGTCGGCATCCGGGGAATAGATGTCGAGAATGCCGCCGCGACGGGTGAACTGCCCCGGCATCTCCACCAGATCTACGTGCGTGTAGCCGACGCTGGCGAGGTGCGTGGTGAGCGTTTCCGCGTCGACCTCTTCGCCGCAGTGCAGCGTGACGGCGAGGCCCGCATAAAAGTCGCGCGGGAACAGCCGCATGGCCGCCGATTCCACGGGGGCGATCAGCAGATCGACCGCGCCGGTGGCCAGCTTCCAGAGCGCGGCGGCGCGCTGCTCCTGCACGTCGGGGTGCGGAGAGAGGTTTTCAAAGGGAAGAACATCGTGCGCGGGCAGGCGAACGATGCGGGCCGGGTCAAGCGCTCCGGTCAGCTCGCAACTGGCGCGGACCATGGCTTCGAGCGTTTCGGCGGCCTTGTTGTCGGCCACCAGCAGCAATACCGGCTTGCGTGCGGCGCGAGCGAAGAGAGGAATATAGAAGGCGCGAGCTGTTTGCGTCAGTCCAGAGACACGACGCCGCCCCGTAGCAAGGCTCAGATGCCTGCGTACGCGTTCAAAGCCCGAGGCGTGCTCCAGCTCCGCAAAAAGTTTACGGACAAACGGGAAAATCATAAAAACTCAGTGTAGCAGCGTCGGGTGGCTCGTGTCTGAGTGCAACTTCTCCAACCCGGCGTCCATCCGCTCCAGAGTCCGGTCCACCAACACGCGAATCCGCCGCGCCAGATGGTCGACTGGAATCCTTTCTTGTCGCACAAAATCTTCTTGAAAAAACAGTCTCGCCTGCAACAGACCGCTTGGTATCGGAACAGAATACTGTTTCCATGCGTTTCTGCTCTTGCGGAAAATTGTTAAAAATTTCTATTCGTTTTCTAGGCAGAGTGGGAATGGGTCCGCCGCAGACACGAATTCAAAGCAAAACCATCCTGTATTCAGATACAATATGTTTTTGAAGACAGTTTCAGACGGTGCCCTTTTCGCCCCGTCGTTCGCCAGAGAAAGAGTATGACCGACTGATGCCGCGTATCGCCGCACCTCCGTGCCCGTCCAAACGCATGACCCGCGAGCAGAGTCAGGCGCAAACCCGCGCCCGCCTGCTTGTGGTCGCGCGCAAGCATTTTCTGTGCCACGGACTGGGGGGTGCGGTGGCAGAAAAGATCGCAGCCGAGGCCGGTTATTCCCGTGGTGCGCTGTATGCGAACTTCGAGGGCAAGGAAGGGCTTTTCAGGGCCATTATTCTGGAGCAGAAACAGCATCACTTCGCGGTCTTTCGCTCGATCCTCGACGAGAAGCATCTGCCGGCCGTTGCGCGGCTACAGAAATTTCGCAAGGCCTACGTCGACATTCTCACCGATCGCGACTGGATCGTTCTTTATACGGAATTCGAAGCCGAGGCATTGCGCAATGAGAGGGTGCGCCACTGCATTCTCGAATTGCACCGCAAGGCTCTCAGGGACGGAATTGAATTGGTTGAGGAACTCACCGCCTCCGCAGAGATCACGCTCAAGATGACGCCTAAAGAATTTCTGATCGCCATGCACAACTTTTCGACCGGCATGGCCATCAACCAGAAGCTCATGGGCGCAACGCTACCCAAGAAATGCGCGCGCCAGTTGATTCTGTCCCTTTTTGACAGTCTGATCTCGTTGGCCCAGTAGACCGCGCCCTGCGCAGTTCGCCCGCCGGTCATCTCACGGGAAGGAAGGCATGAAGAGTTTGAGCGATCTTGAGTTACTGGAAAGCAACCGCTACAGAACGCTTGTCGATGTTTCCTCGGCACTGGCCACGCAGCCCGACGTCCATGCTGTCTTGCACAGCATTGCCGCTCTGCTCTCGAAGACCGTCTCCTTCGATGCGATGATTCTGTTGCTGCGCAATCCGGACAATGACACCGTGCAGGTCTATGCGCTGGAATCAGGACATCTGCAGCCGCTTCTTCCCATCGGCGCGGCGGTTCCGTTCAAGGGCACGGCGATTGCCACGGTTTTCGAGACCCAGCAGCCGATCTTTCTGCCCGACGCCCGCGCGGAGATGCTCAAGATTCCAGAATTCGCCGAGCGCATTCAGAACGCCCGCGTGCGCAGTTCGTATATTTTTCCCGTCTCAAGTCCCAGAGCCAAGATGGGCGTGCTCATCTTCGGCTCGCTCGGTCGGCCGGAATATAGCCCGGAAGATCTTGAGTTAGTGGGGCTGGTGGCCTCGCATCTGTCGATCGCGCTCGAAAATGCGTTTGCTCTTGAGTCCGCCGAGGCTTTCCGGAACGAGCTTGAACGCGAACGCGACCGTCTGCGGCTGTTGCTGGAGATCAACAATCACACGGTCACCAAGCTGGAAGTCAATGAACTGTTTCGCGCCGCCTCCGGCTCGCTGCGCGAGTTCTTTCATAATGCCTACACCGGCTTCTGGCTCTACGACGACACGGTCAGCCAGTTGCAGTGCATCCTGCTCGATTTTCCTGAGAGTCAGGGCTGCATTGAAGATATGCCCTTGCCCAAGCTGACGCCGGAAGACTTCAAAAAATTCCGGAAGCGAGGACCGCATTTCCACAATCTCGATGACTTCGATGACATGCCTGGGGTCATCGAGCAGGCCTTGCGCGCTGAATCGATCGTTTGCGTCGCCAGCGTGCCACTGATGGGCACCACGCATCCGCTCGGCATCATCTCGCTCGGCAGCCATGAAAAGGACGCCTTCACCGCTCCTGACATGGATATTCTGGGGCAGGTCGCCAACCAGATCGCGCTGGCGCTTGAAAACGCGCTGGCCTACGGGCGGTTGTGTGTTTCGCGCGAACGCCTTGAGGACGAACGCCAGTATCTGGTCTCCGAGATTCAGGCGCAGGACAACTTCGAAGACATCGTCGGCAAGAGCGAAGCGCTTAAGAAGGTTCTCGAACAGGTGGCCATTGTGGCACCCACCGATTCGACGGTGCTGCTGATTGGCGAAACCGGCACGGGCAAGGAACTGATCGCGCGCGCCATTCATAACCTGAGCACGCGCAACAAGCGCACCTTCGTTCGGCTGAACTGCGCGGCCATTCCGCAGGGCTTGATGGAGAGCGAACTCTTCGGCCACGAGAAGGGTGCCTTCACCGGAGCGCTCACGCAAAAGCGCGGCCGCGTGGAACTTGCGCATGAGGGATCGCTGTTTCTCGACGAGATTGGTGACCTCGATGGCGAGTTGCAGCCCAAAGTGCTGCGCGTGCTGCAGGAGCGGGAGTTCGAGCGGCTGGGCAGTAATCAGACCGTCAAGGTGGATCTGCGACTGATCGCGGCAAGCCATCGCGATCTGCCTGCCATGGTGCGCGAAGGAAAATTCCGCGAAGATCTTTTCTATCGCCTCAATGTCTTTCCCATCTGCATCCCCCCTCTGCGCGAACGCAAGGAGGATATTCCGCTGCTGGTGCATTATTTTGTCGCGCAAAACGCGCAGCGTATGCACAAAACCATCCGCGTGATTCCCTCCGCCATTCTCGAGGCCATGATGCGCTGGCCCTGGCCGGGCAATGTACGCGAGTTGCAGAACTTCGTCGAGCGCTCGGTGATTCTTTCTCCCGGCGAAACGCTGCGCGCACCGATCTCGGAACTGCGCGACCGCACGCCGAACGCCAGCGCGACGACGCTGCACGACGTTGAACGTGAGGCCATTCTCAACGCTCTGCGCACTGCGCATGGAAAGATCTCCGGGCCAGGTGGCGGAGCCGAACAGCTCGGATTGAAGCGCACCACGCTGCAACGCAAGATGGAGCGTCTCGGCATCTCCAAGTCGGAATACGCCTAGTGCACGGGTCCGCCGCAATGGTGGCACTTTGCCGCCATTGCGGCGGGCAATCCATATGCGTCGCAACGGGACAATAGACATATCTGATTGAAATAGAATTGCTTATTTGTGACGCAACGAATGGCGTGACACGTGCTATGTATAGGGCATGTTGCGCATTACCCAGCCAACAGATCGCGGCGATTCACGGCTTTTCGTCCTTGAAGGAAAGCTCGCCGGCGAGTGGGTCAACGAACTGATTCGCGTGATGCGCGGTCTCGAACCCGACGCGCCATGCACGATTGATCTCGAAGAGGTTTGTTATGTGGACGCTTCCGGCGAGGAGGCTCTGCGTACGCTGAAAAACGCTACGTATATCGCCGAAAATGCTTACGGAAAAGATCTCTGCAAGCGTCTGCACCTGCACCGGAGGCCAACGAAGTGCTGCGGCAAATCGTGCGCTGCGGCACTTCGCCGGCTTACCGAGGCAGCGAAACAAATCAAGAACGGTTGAGAACACGGAGGTTCTGCGATGAGAACAACGCTGCACGTACTTTCTGTCGGATCGTCACTGGAAAGTGATCGCGTGCGCGACGCCTTGTTGGAGAGACAAAAGTGTCATCTGATTGCCGCTACTGGCACATTAGAGTTGAATGCCGTCTCTGCCGATGAACAAATTGATGTCGCACTTCTTCATGCCTCTGGTGAGAAAAGCATATTGCGCCATTGTGCTGGCATGATTCGGCGTCAGTGGCCGTATGCCCGAATTCTTCTGCTCAGCACAAAGCCGGAGGCTCTCGACGATCAGTTGTACGAAGAATGTGTTTCCCCGCATTCTTCTTCGGAGGAGTTGCTTGCCGCCATCGAAATGCTGGCTGCCGTCAGCCGAAGAGCCCGACAACTTTCACCCGCATGGATCGAGACAAAACTTATTCACACCAAAAATCGACTCAGCACTTTGCGTGCTGACGTCAAGGAGGTCAGAACACAATCATGAACTCAAGGACCGCACAAAACGACTCTGTCGCTTCTCTTTCTGCGACGACGCTGTTGGTTCAGAAGGCGGCTTCTCCCCCTTCGCCGTTGCGCGCCGAGGATTGCTCCGACGACGAACTGGTTGCTGCCGCGCAGGCAGGAAACTCCTGCGCCATGGAAGAATTGCTGCGACGCCATCGGCCCATTGTCTATCGCTCTGTGCGCCGCTTCGCCGACACCCCGGAAGAGGCCGACGACCTGGCGCAGGAAACCATGATGCGCGCCTTTTTGAACATCAGTCGCTTCCGCCGCGAAGCTCGTTTTTCTTCCTGGCTGGTGGCCATTGCCATCAATGCCGGACTCTCGCTCAAGCGAAAGACAGGATCGACTCGCTGGTTCTATCTCGACGAATCGCGGGACACCGAAGAGGGAGAGATGAACTTCGTTCTTCCCGATCATCGTCCCAATCCGGAGCAGGTGTATATGCGCCGCGAATTGCGCACGCTTCTGCGCCGCGAGGTTTCCAAACAACACCCGAAATATCGTTCGATTTTGCGTGCCTGCGACCTGAACGACCGGCCGATCGACGAGGCTGCGCAGGAGTTGGGCATCTCGCGCACTGCGGCTAAGTCGCGCCTGCATCGTGCGCGCCACATGCTGGCCGAAACCTTCCAAAAGCATGTTCACCCGCACTTTTCAGAAAGTGCGCTGACGCTCTCGCCCGCGATTGAATAGCGCGTTTTCTCGGCTCGGAGGCGCTTGCCGCGCGATCAGGCGCTTCCGCAAAGTCCGTGATTCTTCCGATAGAACTGCTCTAGAGCATTTTCGATTCTGTTCTTTACAGAAAGCACACAGCCAAGTGGCTTTTTCCTTAAGAAAAAACCACCTTTGATGCTCTTCCGATGTCAACAGGTGAATCGAAAATGCTTTAATGCACGCTGTCCGCGCGCGCCACGCTGAACTGTGCGCCGGCGAAGAGAATCAGTCCCGAAACATAGGACCAGAACAATAGACCCACCGAGACATAAAACGGACCGTAGAGCGCCTTCAGATCCATGTGCGGCAGCACCAGTTCGAAGATGTACTTCGACAGAATCCAGAGAATGCCGGTGACGACGGCCGAGCGGAAGACCGGACCGGGCGCAATCGTTCGGTTGGGCAGCAGCCAGTAGATCGAAAAGAAAAATAGAATGGATGCGACGACCGTGGTGACGACCAGAAGAGAGAAACTGTACGTCGTGTAGGAGAGGCCGAACTGCCGCCTGACCCAGATGTAAAACAGAGGCTGACGGCAGAGCAGATTGACCCCGATGATCGTCATGCCCAGCACCAGCACCCAGGCGGCCAGCCCCAGCGAGACGATCTGATTCATGATGTAGTTGCGGCTCTTGCTGATGCCCCAGGCCTGATTGAGCGCCACCTCAAGGGGCAGAAAGATTCCCGTGCAGGAGATCAGAATCATCACCATCGAAATGAACTGAATGCCGCGCCGGGACGACAGCGCCGCGACATTCTCGATGCTGTTGGCGATCCACTTCGGATCCTGGGTGAGCGCAGGCAGCAGGAAGTTCACCATGTCGGTGACAATGCCGACCATGGCGCGCGAGTGAAAGACGCCGAGCGAAAACGTATAAAGCAGCACGGCAAAGGGGATGAAGGAAAGAATGGCGTTGGCCGCGACGCTGAAGGCGAAGGTGTGCACTTCGCTGGCCAGCATGTAGTTGACCAGCGCCTTGATTCTAAGACGCCGGGGAGCGGTCGGATGCGTGGGTTGGGTAAAAGCGGATTTTGTGTGTGGATCAGACAAGTAAAGTTCTCCCGTACAAAGGCGCGGTGGCAGAGAACCGGCTTTGCGCTCTTATTTTAAGAATAACGTCAGGCGCTCGAGTGCCCAGCGCGCGGCGGCGGCAAGCCCCGCGTCTTCGGCTCGTACCCAGGCTTCCAGTTGCGGCTGGAAGCGCGCCGCGCCGCTGTTGCCCATGGCCACGGCGACGTTGCGCAGCAGACCGAAATAGCCCGCGCGGCGTACGGGCGCGCCATTGAATTTTTGTTCAAACTCGGCTTCGGTGAGTGAGGCCAGTTCTTCAAGATCGGGATTCACTAGTTCTTCGCGCGGCGCAAGTTCATCATCGGCAGCAAGCACCGCCTTGCGGTTCCATGGGCAGACGTCCTGGCAGATGTCGCAGCCGAAAATCTGACGGCCCACGCCGCTGAGCAGCGCATCGTCGAGCGGACCTTTCTGCTCGATGGTGAGATAGGCGATGCAGCGCCGGGCGTCCATCTGGTGCGGTGCGAGCAGCGCGTTGGTTGGGCAGGCGTCGAGGCAGCGGCGACAGCTTCCGCAATGGTCGGGCGTGAGCGTCATCGTCGCCTCGCGCACCACCTCCAGCGAGGTCAGCAGCACCGAGAGAAAGACGAAGGAGCCGAGCTTGGGATGGATCAGACAGGTATTTTTCCCGGTCCAGCCGAGCCCGGCGGCGCGGGCCATCGAGCGCTCGAGCACTGGGCCGGTGTCGACAAAACCACGTGCCTCAATCTCTTTTTCCGGATCTTCGGCGCGGAGCAGGGCTTCGAGTTTTTCCAGTCTCTTTTTGAGCACTTTGTGATAATCGCTCGGGCGGCGCTGGCCTTGTCCATCTACGCGGCTCGACCAGGCGTAACGCGCAATCCAGCCCGCGCCGTCGGGGTGGGCAGCGGTCGAGCGCGGTGGTGCGGAGTTGTAACTGGCCAGGCAGACGATGACCGACCGCGCCCATGGAAAGGGAATGTGCGTGGCGGCGCGTAGCAGTTTACCCTGCTCGTCGCGCCGTTCAAGATAGTGCATGGAACCGGCGTGGCCGGCGGCGATCCACTCCGCGAAGCGCTGGCCATCTTCCCCTTCGTTCGCGTGTGGCAGCGCGACCAGACCGGCTTCACTGAAGCCTGCCGCGCGTGCCAGCTTTCGCACGCGAGAGGGAGTGAGCGTGGCTGCAACGCTGTTGGCGCGGGAAGGCGGAAGCTCGTTCATGGAACCGGTGCACCTCGTTGTGCGTAGAAACTCTTGCGTGTTCTCCTGCGGACGCCCTCACGCAAAATCGCACACCGCGGCGGGCGCAAACGAAGAGCGGGTGGGCGTGATCCTACTGCATTTTCAGCATATTTCTCCTGAGCGGGTTTGGATACCCGCGTGCCGTTGCCGTAGGCAGATTGAGGCGCTCCAAAGGCGCTGCCGTTTTCTGCAAGGGAGGTGAGTCGAACGTCTTCCATTTTCCAAAAATCCGAGAAGCTGCCGGTGTTGCGTACGGTCGTTTGCACGTTGTCGGAGCTGGTGCTCGGCAGCGAACAGTGCTGGCTTGACGAGGGGATGCCACTGGCGTGCAGACGGGGCATTGCACTGGATCTTCATGCGGTGGTGCGTATTGATGCGGCGGGAATTGCGGCTCTAGTCCGACTTTATCTTGCGGCCCATCAGGCAAGACGATCGTTTCGCATTGTGAGAGCGTCTTGCCATGTGAAAGAAATAATTCACATCGTGGGCCTTGAGAGGCTCTTGCTGTATCGCAATGTGGTAGATTAGCCGCGATGCGGAAAGATTCAGGTGCGAAAGCAGGTCTGGTCAATACTAAAAATTATCCTTTAAGATACTGTATGTGAACGTGTTATTTGTGAAACACGCTGTCTGTCCTCTGCATAGTTCGTCTGTTTTTTTAAAATAGTTATCAGTCTGTGATGATGCGCACAGGCAACCGTCGTTTCGGAGCGTTAAAGGTACATCCGGTTGATGAAACCCGCGGCGTTTGTCGCCTGGCAAGGTGCCTTTACAGAAGCTTCGCCTGCTGACTTTTTGTGGGGAGCGCGAAGAGCTTTTGAAGCTATCCTGCACCGACAGTGGCTGCGGTATCCCAAACACGGAGGCTTTACCCATGACGCAGGGCGTGATGGAAATGCAGTCTGCCCACAAAGCAGATTTGACTTCAATCCCAACCAAGTACGTCTACTTCTTCGGTGGCGGCAAAGCCGACGGGAATGGGCGCATGAAGGACGTGCTGGGGGGCAAGGGCGCTGGACTGGCCGAGATGACCAACGCTGGATTGCCGGTTCCTCCCGGCTTCACCATTCAAACCGAGGCTTGTCGCGAGTACATGCGCGGCGCGCTCAGTCCGCAGATCGACGCCGAGATGCACACGGCGCTCGAACACCTTGAGCGGATGCAGGGCCAGAAGCTCGGCACTGGCGAAAATCCGTTACTGGTCTCGGTCCGTTCCGGCGCAAAGTTTTCCATGCCGGGCATGATGGACACGATTTTGAATCTCGGCCTGAACGATCAGGCCGTTGAGGCGCTTGCCAAGCGCAGCAATAATCCTCGCTTTGCTTACGATTCCTATCGCCGCCTGATCCAGATGTTTGGCGACGTAGTGCTGGAGATTCCAAAGAAAAAATTTGAAGCGATCTTCGATGCGGCCAAGGCGCGCGAGGGCGTGAAGTTTGACTACGAACTCGTGCCCGACGCGCTCAAGAAGATCATCGTCGAGTACAAGAAGCTGGTGCGCAAGGAGACCGGCAAGGACTTTCCGCAGGGCCCGCTCGACCAACTCGTGCAGGCGCGCGACGCCGTTTTCCGCAGTTGGAACAACGATCGCGCCAAGACCTATCGCCGCATCAACCACATCGACGATTGGCTCGGGACTGCGGTCAACGTGCAGGCCATGGTTTTCGGCAACCTCGGCGAAAACTCCGGCACCGGTGTGGGCTTCACGCGCAATCCGGCTACCGGCGAGCATGTCTTCTTCGGCGAGTACCTGATGAATGCGCAGGGCGAGGACGTGGTCTCGGGCGTGCGCACGCCGCTGTCGATCTCGGAGCTTGAGCGTGCCATGCCCAAGGTCTACGATCACCTGCGCGACATCACGCGCAAGATGGAAAAACACTATCGCGACATGCAGGACTTCGAGTTCACCATCCAGGATGGCAAGCTCTACATGCTGCAGACGCGCAACGGCAAACGCACAGGCCTCGCCGCCGTGCGCATCGCCATCGACATGGTGCGCGAGGGCCTGATCACGCAGGAAGAGGCTATCTTCCGCGTCGAGCCAAATCAGCTCTATGACTTTCTGGTGCCGCGTCTCGTTGAAAAAGGCGAGAAGATCGAGGTGCTGGCCACGGGCCTGCCCGCTTCGCCCGGTGCGGCTGTGGGCCAGATCGTCTTCACAGCAGAGGACGCGGTGAAGTTCCACTCGAACGGCGCCTATCGCACCATCATCCTGGTGCGCGGCGAGACCACGCCCGAGGACATTGCGGGCATGGAAGTCGCCTCCGGCATTCTCACCTCGCGCGGCGGCATGACTTCGCACGCGGCCGTGGTGACGCGCGGCATGGGCAAATGCTGCGTGGCCGGCGCTGGCGACTGCGTGGTTGACGAGGTGCGCAAGGAGCTCCGCGTCAAAGGCCACACCTACCACCAGGGCGACTGGATCTCGCTCGACGGCACCACCGGCCGCGTCATCGATGGCCAGTTGAAGACGCTACCCGCGCAGCCCGACGATCCGGATCTGGTCAAGTTCATGAGCTGGGTCGATCCGGTTCGCCGTCTGAAGATTCGCGCCAACGCCGACATTCCGCGCGACGCCAAGCAGGCTCGCCTGTTCGGTGCCGAGGGCATCGGCCTCTGCCGCACCGAGCACATGTTCTTTGCCGAAGATCGCATCGAGCACATGCGCACGATGATTCTTGCCACCAACGAGAAGGACCGCCGCGAGGCGCTGAAGAAGCTTCTGCCGATGCAGCGCTCGGACTTTGTCGGCCTCTTTAAGTCGATGGACGGACTCTCGGTGACGATCCGTTTGCTCGATCCACCGCTGCATGAGTTTTTGCCCAAGCGCGAAGAACTGCTCGTCGAGATTCAGCACCTCGAAGACACCAAACCTCGCTCGCCGAAGCTCAAGGAACTGCGGCCGTTGCTGGCTCGCGTCGAAGAGCTGCACGAAATGAACCCCATGCTCGGCCTGCGCGGTTGCCGGCTCGGCATTGCCTTCCCGGAGATTACCGAGATGCAGTCGCGCGCCATCTTCGAGGCCGCTGTCTCGGTCAAGCAGAAGGGCGGTGATCCGCATCCGGAGATCATGATTCCGCTCATCGGCTCGATCGAGGAGATGCGCAATCAGACCGCGATCATTCGTCGCGTGGCCGCCGAGGTCTTCAAGGAGAAGGCCGAGTCGGTCGAGTACAAAGTGGGCACCATGATCGAGTTGCCGCGCGCCGCGTTGACCGCCGATCGCATTGCCGAGGAGGCCGAGTTCTTCAGCTTCGGCACCAACGATCTGACGCAGACCACCTTCGGCATCTCGCGCGACGACATCAACAACTTCCTGCCGGCCTACATGAAGTACGGCATCTTCAAACAGGATCCCTTCGCTACGCTTGATCAGGCGGGCGTCGGCCTGCTGGTGAAGATGGCTACGGCCAAGGGACGCAACACGCGCGCAGACCTGAAGGTGGGCATCTGCGGCGAGCATGGCGGCGATCCGGAGAGCGTCAAGTTCTGCCACAAGATTGGGCTGAACTACGTTTCCTGCTCGCCCTTCCGTCTGCTCACAGCGCGGCTAGCTGCGGCACAGGCTGCGGTCGAGGAGCGCAACGGCGTCGTGGGAGGCGGCAACAAATAACCGAACGGTTTCCCCTTGCACACAGAGGGGGGCGCGGCCAGCCAGCCGCGTCCCCTTTTGTGGGTTGCAATGGGTTTTCGAGAAAGAGTGAGATGAGGTTTGCGGAGGGAGAAGGAGTCTTCAGGCTCCTGAACGCTCGTTGATGGCACACGGGCCTTCAGGCCCGGAAGTTGCCTGAACCAGGCTATTTTTCTTCCGGAGCGTAGTAGCCTTCGCGCGTCTCGACGGTCAGTCCGTCCCTGTTGGCCTTCAGCGCTATCTTGTGGAACTGGCCGTCGCGGTCTACCTTGTCTGAGTTGTAGCCGAGCACGTACTGCGCATGCAGTTCCTCGGCGATCTGCTTGTAGATTTCTTCGAGATTCTCCGGCTTTCTGGCTTCAAAAAAATGTCCGCCGGTGCGCGTGGCGATTCTTTCGAGAATCTTTTTGCCGTCGATCTTCACTTCCTTGTCGTTGCCGCTGCGCCCGCCACTGCTGGGGGAACCGCCGCTGCTGCCCGAGCCGGGCCATCCGCCGTCCACCCCAGGAATGTTGCTGTGCCCACCTCCCTGGCTGCTGCCGAGTCCGGGGATGCTGCGCTTGCTGCCGCTTTTTCCTTCTTCGCCCTTGAAGTAGATGGTGTAGACCTCAAGTCCTGCGCGGTCGGCTGCGTCCATTGCATCGTTCAGCGTCTCCCTGCTGCTGCGGTCGACGCCATTCGAAAAGATGATGAGCGCCTTGCGCCCCGACTGCGATTTCATCAACTCATCGGAGGCGAGAAAGATCGCGTCGTAGAGTTGCGAGGAACGGTTGCCTGCGTGGGGCGCTCCGCCGGGTTCGCTTCCCGATTCATCGCCCGGTCCGCCACTGCGCGTGGGGCGAGTCTGCTCCATCGTGTCCAACTCGCGGTCGAGTTTGATGCGCACGCCGGTGAAGTCTTCGAGTAGCTCGACCTCGCGGTCGAAGTGGATAAGAAAGATCTGGTCGTGCGTTGGGAGCGCATCCTCGGGCAGCAGTCGGTCAACGAACTTTGTGGTGGCCTTGCGTTCGCTCTCCAGCGCGTGGCTCATCGCGGAGCCGGTGTCGACGAGCAGGCCAAGCCGGGAGGGGAGTGCGTTGCCGTGGGTGAGGCTGGAGATGGTCTGCGGGCGGCCGTCCTCGGTCAGCGTCAGGTCAGCGGCCTTGAGGTCTTTCACCGGCGCGCCGTGCTTGTCGCGAACGGTGACGGAGAGCTGCACCGCGCGCGCTGCGGCTTGCGTATCCACAGGCTTTTGCGCGGCGGGCGTTTGCGCCATCAGCGCGGCACCGAGGAAAAACACTGCGGAACAAGAAAAAGCACGCATCGGGTTCAAGGTTTGCCCCCTCGTTCTGTTTAGACGCGTTTCGGGGCTGCGTTGCTACGGGGAATTTCTGGTTGTGAACAATAGAATTTTGGGTGCGCACATATTGTTATAAAGATTTCTGCGGCAACTTTTGCATTGCCTGGGATGTATCGACATATACAGTAAAAGCTCAGTGCCCGGAATTGCAGTCAAAACGGAGATGGGAAGTTCTATGGGAGAAAGAACAGCCGCAGATCTCCAGACTCACCGCCCCCAAGCTGAAAAGCGCTTGGGGCCCCGTTCGCTCGGGAGGACAGCCACTGTTTTTATTGCGAATTTTGAAACAAGAAACTTGTGTATAACGAAAACTCCCGACGGATCAATCTGTCGGGAGTTTTCGTTTCATGCCTTGTTCTGAGGCCGCCGTCTACGGCAGCTTATAGCTCTTCACGGCAATGGCGGTCGGCGTCTTTCCTGCCGGGAGCACGGTGAAGAGCGAGCGGGTTGCGGTGCGGACTACGGCGACGTCGCCCGAGCGCTGGTCGGTGACGAACAGCAGATGTCCGGCGGTTGAGAAGGCCATGGCCGAGGGGCCGTCACCTACATGTACAGAGCCCTGCCGTTTACCGTCGTCGATCGAGTAGATGGTCACGTACTGCGAGTTGCCGTTGGCCACGTAGAGCCGGCTGTTGTCGGCGGAAACGATGCTGCGCACCGGGCCGTCGCCGATGGTGAAGGTGTCGCCCACCTCGTCGGTCGAGTTATAGATCTCGGAGACGGTGTTGGCCAACTGATTCGAGGAGAAGACTTCGCCGCCGTCGGGCTTGATAGCCAAGTGCACAGGGGCGTGGCCCACGTCGAGCAGCGTTTCCAGGCGGTCGGGCACGGCGGGTGAGGCCGAGGCCTGCGCGGTGGCGGGGCGGGCAGAGCGAGCCAGGGCCAGCACCATCAGCTGGTGGCCGCCCGAGCAGGCCACGAAGGCCTTGGTCGAGTCGGGCAGAAGAATGGCGTCGGAGGCTCCGGGGCAGCCGGTGAAGCTGGCGCGCGGCTGCTTGCTGGGGGTGTCGATGACGGAGACCGAGTTGCCGCCGCGATTGGCGACGACGAGGGTTTTGCCGTCGGCGGAGATGCGGGCCACGGCTGGCTGATCGCCCGCGCCGATGCGCGCCGTTTCGCGCCGCGCGGCCAGGTCGATGACCGAGACCGAGTTTGCTCCGGCGTTGGCCACGTAGGCCGTCGCACCGTCGGCGGAGACCTCGAGCGAGACCGGATGGCGGTCAAGCGGGATCAGCGCGGCGACGGCGTTCTTCACCGTGTCGAGCACGGCGAGCGAGCCGGGACCGCGTCCATCGCCCGCGTTGAGCACGTAGACCTCATTGCGGGAGGGCGAGGCGACCACGGCGGTCGGGTTCGTACCGACGGCGAGTTCGCGGTCCAGCCGCACGTTCACCACGTCGTAGATGCTGACGGTGCCGCTGCCGGCGTTGGCCACATAGGCAAACTCACGGTAGTTGGCCGGGTACTGGGGGAAGTCGTGGGGGCGGCATCCGCAGAGTGCTAGGCCCAACAGGCCACAGAGAAAAATCGTCGAGTTCTTGAGGATCGAGCCGCTATTCAAGGGTAACTTCCTATAGCATTTCTCCAATTGCTGTAGAGCGAAAGCAGGATGCCGAGGGTCTTTATTCCTTAAGAAAAAGACCCCTCGCACGCAACTCAACACTGCACGTGTATTGGAGAAATGCTCTAGAAAAATGATACATGGCCGGTGCGGGGATGGCGCGGCTGGCGGGCGAGGAAAAGCGGAAGGTCGTACTGAAAGGTGAAAGGGCCGGGTACACATCGAGTCGATGCTGTCTCTCCGGCCGCTATGAGAAGGGTAAAAATGAACTCAGATCTAGGGGAAGTCTGGGGGAGGGAAAACGGATCTAATTTTTTTCGTCGGGCTTGGCGGAAGAGCTGGAGGCTACAACCGCCGGGATTACCACCAAGCAGATAAAGGCGAGGGCAATCAACAGATCATGCATGGAGTACTCTCCTTTCGAGGCATTCGGTGCATTGCCGAAATACCTACAACTTCATTATCAAAGAAATGACTGAAAAGGAAAATCCCACAAAGAAGTGCTGCGCACGGGGCGGGTGTTAGAGCCGATGCCCGAAAAGTGGGATGGTGCAATGAAAAATCTTTGCTTACCGCTTGGTGGCGCGGCGTTGCGCGCGCCAGCGCAGGGCCAGCCAGGCCACGTAGCCCAATTGGATGGCCCAGGTGATGGCGTAAGCGGCAACGGTGAAGCGGTGATCGAGTTGTGCAACCGTATCCATGTTTTTTCTCTTCCCTTGGTCTTGGTTGGGAGCTGTTACGCGTTGAGCGCAGCCTGCGCCTCGTCTTCGGCGATCTTCTGCTGACGGCGTTCGACGAAGAAGCGGAGGATGAGGATCAGCAAGCCCCAGGCCAGCCAGGCCAGCACGTTCCAGCCAAAAGCGTGCAGCATGGCCGGCGCGAGGCCCGAGTCCTGTCCGCCGCCGAAGACCGGTGAAGGGTGCTGGGTGCGCCACCAGCGGTTCGACATGTAGACGATGGGCACGTCGAGCGCGCCGAAGATGCCCAGCACGGCGGCCAGCGTCTGCACCTGCGGTCCGGCGGCGAAGCGGCGCAGCAGCAGATAGCTGACGTAGATGAGCCAGAGGACGAGGGTCGTCGTCAGCCGCGCGTCCCAGGTCCACCAGATGCCCCAGGCGCGGCGGCCCCACATGGGGCCGGTAATCAGCACGACGGTGCAGAAGACGACGCCAACCTCGGCGGCGGCCAGCGCCCAGGCGTCGGCAATCTGCGCCCAGCTCTGCCGCGAACCGCGGAAGCTTAGGAAACCGATTGAGCCGGCCAGCGAGATGGCGAAGAACAGAAAGGCCACCATGGCCGAGGGCACGTGATAGTAGAAGATGCGCTGAATCTCGTGCATCGTCTGCTCGTCGGGCGCGACGTAGATCGCCTGATAAAAGCCCCAGATCATCAGTAGCACCGTAATGCCGGCATACAAACCAAAGAGAATTTTTTTCATCGGGGAATCCTGAAGGGACACAAAATAGTTTACGCGGTCGAGGTGACTTTTGGAGTGGCGGGGTCACGAAAGAAAAGGGTTCTCAATGCGCAGCGCGCCGAATGCGCGGCCGTGCTGCATATCTTCGGAGAGAAGGCGGGTGCAACCGGCTTCCAGAGCGGCCGCGACGATCAGCGAATCGTACCAGGAGAGGCCGTGTTTCATCTGAATGTCGAGAGCTTCAACGAAAAGCGCTGGCGAGGAGTGGATGCGCAGCAGAGGGCGGAAGACGGTATTCAGATACTGTCCTGCATCGGTGGCGTTCATTGGCTCAGCGAAGCGGCGCAGGGCAACATTGAAGAACTCCTGGACCACCTGATAGCTGATTGCGCCCTGGTGCGACTGCAACGCTGCGTGGACGAGTCCTGTGGCGATGTCGGCTTTGGCGGGGGCGGAACTGTCGAAGGTATAAACAAAGATGTTGGTATCGAGAAAGAATTTAGCGCTCATTCATCTCGTCCCGGGAAAAGCTCTGATCGGCACGGACTCTTTGCAGTCGCCGCATCAACGCGTCGTAACCCTGCGCATCGCCGGAGCTGGCCGTGTAGTCGGCGAGCCATTGGCGGAAAGCCAGATTGAGTGTCGTGCTCTGCCCGCGGGCCACCAGACGTGCTTGCTGGATGAGATCGTCCTCGGCACTGAAGGTGATGTTCTTCACGAAGACAGTGTACACGAAAGTCGTGCACTCTGTCATGCTTTGAATTCGGCAGGGCACACAAAAAAGCTCCGGGTAGTCACCCCGAGCTTTTCCCTTTGACTGATTACGCCAGATAGAGCATTTTTCCAATACACGTGCAGTGTTGAGTGGCGTGCAAGGTGGCTTTTTCTTAAGGAAAAAGCCACTCGGCATCCTGCTTTCGCTCTACACCAATTGGAAAAATGCTCTAGGTGACGCCGCCTGATTGGACAAAAAGTATCGCGCTCAACGAGCTGTGTCAAGGAAAACCATATCGGCCTATTCCGCCTGAAAGACCACGTCGAACAGCAGCAGGCTGACGGTGGTGAAGATGATGTCGTAGCCGACCAGCAGCTTGATCCACAGCGTCGGGTCGCTTTCCCCGGTCAGAATCGAGGTCGTCGCCTGCACCATGGCCAGCAGAGCCGGCATGAAGATCGGAAACAGGATCAGCGGCAGCAGCAGTTCGCGGTTGCGGCTGCGGATCGACAGCGCCGCAAAGAAGGTGCCGTTGGCCACCAGCGCCCAGGTGCCCAGCGGCAGCACCAGCAGCAGCAGCCAGCCGTTGCCGAGCACCTGCAGGTTATAAAAGATCAGAAACACCGGGGCCAGCAGCAGTTGCACCACGGAGACGAAGAAAAAATTGGTCAGCACCTTGGCCAGAAACAGCGCGGAGCTGTCCGTGGGCGCCATGCGCTGCGCGTCGAGCACCTGATGGCGGATCTCCCGCGCCCAGGCCTGATTGAGCACCGAAACCGAAGCGAACAGGGTGGCTACCGAGAGCACGCCACCGGCAATCTCGCGCGCAAACGAGCCGCGCGGGTCGAAGGCCAGCGAGAAGAGCACAACCACCAGCAATGCGAAGAAGAGCATCGAGTTGATGGCCTCGCGCGAGCGCCACTCAATGCGCAGATCCTTGACGAGATGTATCCAGAAGACGGGCATCATTGGGCCTTTCGGCGGCCTTTGCCGAACTTGGCCCAGGCGGCGGAGGCATCATTCGCTTCTGCCGGTTGCGCGTCTTTGACGAGGTCGGCGGTCTGTGCCTCGGCGGCGCGCAGATAGTCCTCTGGCGCAAGAATCAGTTGCGTGCCGCGAGCTCCGGCCGAAACCGCGACCCGGTCGAAGAGGATGATGGTCTCGTCGACGAAGACCGGGTAGTTCTTCTTGGCGCCGAAGACGGTGACGCCGCCGCGCACGTAGCCGGTGAGCGGCTGAACCTCTTTCAAGTGAACCATCTCCGTGCTGCGCACGCCTGCCGCCTTGGCCAGCTTCTTGAAGTCGATTTCGGCATCGCCGGGGATGATGGCAAACAGATATTCGCCCGGGCCGCTGGTGGTCAGAAGTGTTTTAAAAACCTGCTCGGGCGGCATACCTACCTTTTTGGCGACGTTGACCGCCGACAGGTCGTCGAGGTCCACTTCGTACTCGCCGAGTTCAAAAGAGATGCCGAGGGTTTCCAGAAAACGCGCGCCGTTGGTCTTCATCGCAGTGAGCTTCCTGACTCCCAGGATGCCACCCGGCCGGCGTGCAGGGTAAGCACATCGTCGGCGATGGGGACGGCCAGTTCGCGCTGGTGGGTGGTGAGCACGATGGTGCGGTCGGACTGGCGGAAGCCGGCCAGCAGCGCGACCATCTGTCGGGCGCTTTCCACGTCCATGTTGGAAAACGGTTCGTCGAGCAGCAGCAGGTCGGGGTTGGGCAGTAGCACGCGGGCGAGGGAAACCCGTTGGCGCATCCCCTGCGAGTACTGGCCGAAGAGCCGCGTCAATGCGGGATCGAGGCCCACCTGACGTAGCGCCTCGGCGGGCTCAAGGCAATCGCGACCGGAATAAAGGCTGGCAAAGTAGGCCAGATTTTCCTCGGCGGTCAACTCGTCGTAGAGCATGGGCGCGTGGCTCATGTAGCCGATGCGGGCGCGGGCCTCGTGCGGGGCCTGCGTGTCGAAGACCGTGACCTTGCCGTGGCTCGGGCGCAGCAGACCGGCCAGAATGCGCAGCAATGTCGATTTGCCCGCGCCGTTTTCACCGAGCAGCACATAGCAGCGGCCGGGCAGAAATTCTCCCGAAACCTGCCGCAACGCGGCAAAGCTGCCGAAGAGCTTCGAGACAAGCTCAAGCCGGACGCAAATCCGCGTTGGCTGCGAAGGTAAGTCCTGGTCAGTCATGGCCTAGCGGGCTGCCTGGGCGGGTGGTGCGGCTGGCGTTTGTCCGGGCTGTGTGGGCGCGTACTTGCTGGCGCACTTGGCCTGCAGCACGGTTGCGTGGAAGACGCCGTCCTTGCCGTAGGTGCCTTCGGCAAGCGCCTGCGCATTGTCCTTGAAGGTGTCTGGCGGCGGCTCGGAGCCCTTGTATTCGACCTTGAGTAGGTGGCCCTGCGCGGCCTGCGGCGTGTGGCTCTCGAACTCGTTGATCACAAAAACGACGTGCGGGCCGGAGCGCTCAATCGAGCCGGGAACCACGAAGCCATCCACGCGCAGATGGCTGTGGTAGGCCTTGTCGCCCATCGTGGCCAGTTCGGGGATGGTGACGTAATAGCTTTTGCCCGCTCCGTAACCGGAGTAGGCAAGCCAGACGATGGTGCCAAGGATGACGACAACAGCGCCACCGATGCGAAGCTGATTAGGGGAAAGCCTCATCTCAGTTTTTAACCATACGGGAGCCAGGGAACAGGGTCAATCGAAACCATGCGGGAGGACCTGGAAAAGAGCACGTGTCCGCCCGGTCAGCGGCGGCCCATGGTGCTACAAATCGCTGTCGTGCCAACGTCGGCGCTGCAACGGCGCGGCAATGGCCGGAGTGACGATCAGAACGACAAAGAGCAGCCCAAGGACGAAGTCCAGCATGAGAACCCCCAAGAGAAAATTAAGCTTATACCGGTTTGATCGGCAAATCGCCACAAGACTCTATATGAATTATGAGCGTTTTTTAAAAAATCAGCGATTTTCTGTGGAATGTTTCTTGTTCTATTTTCGAATCGGGCCTGTGCGGGAGGTTTTTCCTACCGCGCTTCTTCGATCAGGCGCGCCGCGTGAGCCAGTGACAGATCTAGCTGGTCGAGCTGGGCCGCGGCCCGCTGTGGATCGCGCGCTGCAATGGCCTCGTTGACGCCGGGCAGCACCAGGGCGGCGTAGCCGGTCGTCTCGCCAGGGGCAAAGATCAGGTGGCGATACCAGGGCCTGCCGGGCAGCCCGGAGGGCGAAAGCAGCGCCGACTCGGCCTGACGCAGGGCCAAGTCGATCTTTCTGCACTGGGCCGGATCGCGCGGCGGAGAGAATTGCACGGCGCGCAGGGCGCTGGCCGCGGCCAGAAAGCGGCTGGCCGAAGCGCGGGCGCGGGCAAAGTCGAGCGTGTCGAGTTCGGCGTCGCCGGCGCGGCGGCGGGAGGCGTCGAGCGCGGTGAGAATCTCGTGGGCGTAGGCGGCATCGTCGTAGGGCAGCACGGCCGCGCCGTCCATGCGCAGAACCTCCAGCCCGAAGAACTGCGCCATCTGACGCAGATAGGCGAAGTGCGGGTCGGCATTCTGCGTGTACCAGGCGTAGTTGTCGAAGACCGAGTGGTACACGCCGTAGGCCCCGTCAGAGGAGATATCGGAAGAGGGGATGCCTGCGTGCTCGAAAAAGGGTGTGTAGTCGGAGCCGGAGCCGAGTGCGGCGATGCGGACCTCGGGCTCGTCCCTGGGCGGATGGGGTACGGCACCGGCCTGGGCGGTGCGCCATTGCTGATAGACGGTGCCGCCCTGGGGGCTGGGCACGCGGCGCGCAATCGAGCGGAGAAACTCCTTGAGCGAGGGGGTGGCCGAGGCGGAGAAATCCGAGCCGGAGACGGCCACGTCCATGTTGAAGTAGGCGACGGCGTGGGCGTCAAGGTCGGGATGATCCTCGACCCACTCGGTCGAGCCGATCAGCCCCTGCTCCTCGGCGTCCCAACTACAGAAGAGCAGGGAGCGGCGCGGTCGCCAGCCCTGGCGGAGGAGCGCGCCGATGCCGTGCACGGCTTCGAGCATGGCCGCGGTGCCCGAGACCGGGTCGGAGGCGCCGTAGACCCAGGCATCGCGATGGTTCCCGGCGACGATCCACTCGTCGGGTGCCTCGGAGCCGCGCACCCGGCCCAGCACGTTCCAGATGATGCGCCGCCGGTAGCTCTGCCGGGAGAGCAGATGGACGTGGACGCCGCCGCCGAGCCGGTAGCGGGTGACGAGCCCGCCCTGCCAGTCCTCGGGCGCGATGGGCCCGGTGAGCGCGGCGAGAATCGGCGCGGCGTCGTGGGCGCTCAAGGGCAGAACCACGATGCCGGGCTGCGAACCGCCGGGGCCGGTGTAGTGGGTGCTGCGCGCGGTATCGGGCAGCGTGGGCGTCGAGGCAAAGCCGGGTGTCTCCGGGTCGCCGGGGGCGCGGAAGAGGTATTGCACCGCGCCGCGCTGTACGCTGGTTTCGGGTCGCCAGGGGCCGTAGGGCCACACCTCGCCACGGCCCGCGCCGTCGTCGTCCGGGTCGGAATAGAGCAGAACGCCTGCGGCGCCGTGCTGCTCGGCCTGAAGGGCTTTGACGCCACGGAAGTTCGCGCCGTAGCGGCAGAGCAGGATCTTGCCGCGCAGATCGACGTGCTCGGCGGCCAGGTGGTCGAAGTCCTCCGGGTTGCCGTAGTTGGCGTAGACGACCTCGCCGGAGACCTCGCCGGAGGCCGAGCCGCTGCTGAAGGGCATGACCACGCGCGGGTCGTCCTGGGCCGGATCGCTGGCAATGTGCTCGCGGGCGGGGCCACTCATCAGCAGACGGCCCTTGTCGTTCCAGGCCTCGACACGCTCGGCGACCGGTTCGTCGAGTAGCACGCGGTAGGGAACGATCTCGGTTTCGAGTCCGGCGGCACGGAATTTGCGGGCGACATACTCAGCGGTCTTGCGGTCCTCGGGACTGCCGGCGATGTGCGGCTCTGCGGAGAGCAGCTTCATGTGCTCGCCGGCGAGCTTGGCGTCGGGCACGGCCATGAATCTGTCTTCGAGGTTCAGTTCGTGGGCAAAGTCGGTGTAGCCGAAGGATTCTGGCGGTGGCGCGGGCGCAGAAATCGGGGCCAGCACGTTGCGCGCGCCGGGAACCAGGGCGAAGGGCAACAGCAGCAACAGGTCAATGCGCGCCGACATGCGGGAATCCCTCCGAGGGGCAGCGCGGAGATTGGGAGGAGAGGCGAAGAGTGTCCGCGAGCCGTACAGCATTCTCGGTTCCGAATGCGGCACATGCTGTGATGCAGGCTACAGTCTGCGCGCGGAGCTGACAACCAGGTGCAGCCGGGCGGAATAAAAAATCTCGCGCAGCGAACGGTAAATCCTGCATGATGAATGGCGAAAAGATGGGCCGGAACTGAGTACCGCGGTGCGGAAGCTGGTTTTGTGGGGCGCGAAGGGAAAAAAGCGAATGCTATTCTAGCGCAGTTGGATGTTTGCGAAAGAGTAGTGCCGCGACCGAATCGCGGAAGGAGGCAAGAAAACATGGCGAGTACTTCGCTGGAAGCAACGGGTTTGGCCTATAAGGTCGCCGATATGAAGCTGGCCGATTGGGGCCGCAAGGAACTCGACGTTGCCGAGCAGGAGATGCCGGGCCTGATGGCCATCCGCCGCAAATACGCGCCGTCGAAGCCGCTGACCGGCGTGCGCATCACCGGTTCGCTGCACATGACGATTCAGACGGCGGTGTTGATCGAGACGCTGGTCTCTCTCGGCGCCGAGGTTCGCTGGGCAAGCTGCAACATCTTTTCGACGCAGGATCACGCCGCTGCGGCCATTGCCGCCACCGGCGTTCCCGTCTTCGCGTGGAAGGGTGAGTCGCTCGAAGAATATTGGTGGTGCACCTTCCAGGCGCTCAGTCACAAGGGCGGTCTGGGCCCGCAGTTGATCGTCGATGACGGCGGCGATGCGACGCTGCTGATCCACAAGGGCTACGAACTGGAGAACGGCGACGGCTGGGTGAACACGCCCGCCGACAACCACGAAGAGGCCGTCGTCAAGGATCTGCTGAAGAAGGTTCACGCCGAAGATCCGCAGCACTGGCACGACGTGGTCAAGCAGTGGCGTGGCGTCAGCGAAGAGACGACCACCGGCGTGCATCGCTTGTACAAGATGATGGAGCAGGGCACGCTGCTGGTGCCGGCGATCAACGTCAACGACTCGGTGACCAAGTCGAAGTTCGACAACCTCTACGGTTGCCGCGAGTCGCTGGTGGACGGCATCAAGCGCGCCACCGATGTGATGGTTGCGGGCAAAGTGGCCGTGGTCTGCGGTTATGGCGACGTGGGCAAGGGCTGCGCGCAGTCGCTGCGTGGTCTTGGCGCGCGCGTTCTCGTGACTGAAGTCGATCCGATCAACGCGCTGCAGGCGGCTATGGAAGGCTATGAGGTGACCACGGTCGAAGCGACGCTCGGTCGCGGCGACATCTATGTGACCTGCACCGGCAACGTCGACATCCTCACCCTTGAGCACATGCAGAAGATGAAGGATCAGGCCATCGTCTGCAACATCGGCCACTTCGACAGCGAGATTCAGGTGGATCGTTTGAACACGGAGTCGGGCGCGACCAAGCTGAACATCAAGCCGCAGGTGGATAAGTACATCTTCCCCGACGGTCATCAGATCTTCGTGCTGGCCGAGGGCCGTCTGGTCAATCTGGGCTGCGCGACGGGCCATCCGAGCTTCGTCATGTCGAACAGCTTTGCCAACCAGACGCTGGCGCAACTCGACCTGTGGAAGAACAAGGACACTTACAAGGTGGGTGTATATGTTCTGCCGAAGAAGCTCGACGAGGAAGTGGCGCGGTTGCATCTGGAAAAGATCGGCGTGAAGCTGAGCACGCTTTCGCAGAAGCAGGCCGACTACATTGGCGTGCCGGTCGAAGGTCCGTACAAGTCGGATCTCTATCGCTACTAGAGCATCTCCCCTGAAGGTATAGAGCGAGTCGATGCCGCTTCGTTGACGCGACCATCAGGGAGCGGCAACTTGGCAAGACTCTCGCCACTTTACAGCATCAGGAGAGATGCTCTAACGCGTAGACGCGTGGCTTATTCCGCGCGTTATTTCACCTCCCCCAAGCAGCACTCTCTTTTGCGAGAGAGTGCTGCTTTTTTGTGCAACGCTGCTTTGGAACTCTGGGCAGCGTTGGCGCGGGTGTGTTCGCAATGTAAACAGTTTTGTGATGCTCTGCGTCCAATGGTGCATGGGAGGCTGGGGCCCCTGAGTTTTTCCTGATGGTTGTGTCGATAGGAGTGCTCATGAGCCGAACTGTGGCTTGGCGTTTTACTGTTGTAATGTTCTGGGGATTTTCCCTACTGACATTGCCTGTGTGGATGCGCACGATGTCGTCAGGTTGGGATGCGCGGGTCTATGATCGCGCATTGCACTGGACCGCCGCCGGGCGGGATCCCTATGCGGAAGGGATCGCGCAGGAGGAGGCCTATGAAAAGGCCGTTGTGCATCCTGATGGTGCAACCGAGCCCTTTGCCTATGTGTATTCGCCGATGACGCTCCGGCTGTTGCGCGTCCTGGCGTTGGTGCCCGATGGGCTGCGCCATGTGGAGTTGTGGTTCTTGTATGCGCTGGGTGCTCTGGCGCAAATCCTAGTGACGATGCGGATGGCCGCGGACTCGGAAAAGAAGTGGATCGCACTGCTGGCACCAGCAGCCATCTATTTCCCCGGCATGTTGCATTGCGGCGTGATTCTGAGCGGCAACATTGCATATTTGCTTTATGGATTGGTGCTGACGACGGCGCTGTTCGGTTGGCGGCGCGGGCAGTGGTTATGGTTTTATGCGGCGGTTCTCATTGCCTCGTGCTTCAAGGCACCGTATCTGTGCCTGTTGGCGATTCCGGTTTTTTCCGCACGGCGGCAGTGGCTGCCGGCGGGCATGGCTGCCGGAGCGGGGGTGGCGCTGTTCGCGGGGCAATCGCTGTTTTGGCCATCGGAGTTTGCGCATTATCTACTGGCAGTCGAAAAGCAGTTCTCCCTCAATCATGATTTCGGCGCAAGTCCAGCCGGCGTTCTCGGCTATTTTTTGCAGAACACGCAGGGCGCGTTCGAGTTTGTGCCGGCGTTGTTTTATTTTGGCTATGCCGCATTGATTTTGCTGGCTCTGGGTACGCTCTCCCGGCGCTATCTGCGCGGGGAACTGAGCGCGCCGCAATATCTGCCCGTGTTGTTGATTGGCGTGATCCTACTCAATCCGCGCCATATCGAATATGATCTGGCGCCGCTGACGTTGCCGATTGCCCTGGTCGGAATGCGCCTGTTGGGTTGGGCCACGCGGCGCGTGGTTTGTTGCACGCTTTGGCTCGGCCTGGTGTCAGCGGCCAACGTCGCTATCATTGAGTACGGCAACGGCCTTGTCTGGCGCATGAGTGAGTGTTCGGTGTTGGTCGTATGTTTTGCAGGCGGATGCTGGCAATTACGCAGGCAAAGCGCAGTGGTTCCCGCGCGCGATGCATCGCAGGTGCACGGCATGAGACACGAACTGGTCAACTCATAACGCGTAGGAGCAGCAATGCTGTTTCTGTTGCGGCCATGACTCTTTCAATCACGCAGCTCGCGCGGCGAAATGCGGATGAGGATGTGAGATTTTGAAGAGAGACTCTCTTTCGGTTCAGGCCTTGGGCGGCGACATGGCGTGCAGGAAGCGGATGCGTCGCGGTGTCGCATTGCTCGGTGCGCTCTTCGCTCTGCTGGTGGCCTTTGCTCCGGTGGCGCGCGCATTCTTTCACGTTGAGGCCAGCTACAACGAGGGCTGGAATGTCTATAACGCGGAGATGGTTGCTGCGCACCAGCCTCTCTATCGCGCGGTTTATGGTTGGACGGCGGTCAACTATCCGATGCTGTCGTTTGCCGTCGAGGCTGGCCTTCATCGGGTGACGCACGATTATCTGTTCACGGCGCGGATGTTGTCCTTGCTCGGGCTGTTCGCCAGTTGCGTGCTGGTGGGCGCCATCGTGCGCAGGCTTGGTGGCTCGCGTTTCACTGTGGTCTTCTCGGGCCTGTTTTGTCTGGCGATGTTTTGCGCGGCGGCGGACTATCCGTCCTATATCGGCGTCGACGATCCGCAGCTTCTGGCGCAGAGCTTTTTCCTCGCGGGACTCTATGTGTATCTGTGTACGAAGCGAAGCTGGGCGGGGTTGGTCGCGGCCGCGTTGCTGTTTGTTGTCGGCGGATCGATCAAACATAACCTGATTGATTTTCCGCTGGCCGTTCTGCTCGATCTGCTTCTGGTTTCGCGGCGTCGCGCGGTGGGTTTCGCCGCTTGCGGAGCGGCTTTTGTCGCACTTTCATTTTGGATGAATATCCGCTGGGGCGGTCCGTTCTTCGTGGTCGATCTGTTGACGCCGCGTGCCTATTCGGTGAGCAAATCATTGCAACTGACGAGCGTGAATCTGGGGCCGCTGGCCCTGCCGGTTGCTGCGGCAATCTGGATGGCATGGCGCGTGCGGCGCAATCCGGCGCAGCGCATCGCCGCGCTGTGGTTGGCCTGCGCGCTGCTGCTGGGCTTTTATTTCATCGGTGGCGACGGGGTCTCGGTCAATGCATTGTTCAGCGTGCTGCTGGCCGTGAGTGTGTTGCTCGGGCTTGCGTTGAATGCGTTGCCGCGTTCGCTG
>Ga0255352_1000186_pt1 | contig 34746 bp, 27 predicted proteins | sample HBST0metaG_FD_189939 | JGI IMG/M metagenome (GOLD analysis project Ga0255352, IMG submission 189939) | Peat soil microbial communities from Stordalen Mire, Sweden - H.B.S.T0 | ecosystem: Environmental > Terrestrial > Soil > Wetlands > Peat | place: Sweden: Norrbotten County, Stordalen Mire...
CAACTGCATCTTGATTTCCGGCCCAGCCATACTCCTTGTGACCAACTCAAGATCGCTGCTGCCTTGCCGCAACGACTCTATGCTTTCATCCGTCCGACAGAGGAAACGAAGTCTCATCCGTGGAGCTTTTTCATTCAATCTCTCCATGATTTTGGTTGCAAATACACTTGCAGTCGATTCGTCAGCCCGAATCGTAAAGGTGCGCTCCATCTCGGCAAGGGATATCGCTTCCCGAGAGTGGACAATCGACCGCGCTTCGTCTGCCAGAGCCCGAATGCGACTTTTCAACTCCAGTGCTCTTGGGGTCGGAACGAGCCGCTTACCCGCGCGCACGAGAATGGGATCGCCCATCAATTTGCGCGCGCGCAAGAGAGTCCGGCTCATCGCAGGAGCACTCAGTCCCATCTTTTCCCCGGCGACCGTGACACTCTCTTCGCGTAACAAGACATCGAGTGCGAGCAGTAGATTCATATCCGTGGATTGCATATAGTGCAATTATACTTTTACCGCCGCACCATTTCGTCAATCCACCTAATGACATAACGTTCTTCTTAGACAGCTAAAACTGCTGTTTCACAAGAGGACGACCCTATGTCAACCACACCTGCCGCCGCTCCGACCACTGTCACCAGCCGCCGCTCGAGATCGCGTCTCTACCTCATTGCGGCCGTGATTGTCCTGGCCGTCTTCGGGGGAACCTATCTGTTTCTGACCCGCGGACAAGTCTCAACGGACGACGCCCAAATCGATGGGCGCCTGGTGCCCGTGGCCCCGAAGGTGTCCGGCTACATCAGTCAGCTTCTCGTCGATGACAACCAGATCGTGACAAAAGGGCAGGTGATCGCCCGAATTGATCCTCGCGACCTGCAGGCAGAGCTCGATCACGCGGAGTCCGCTCTTGAGACTGCCGAGGCGCAGGCGGCGACCGCCAAGGTAGAGGTTCCGCTCACCGGCAAGACAACGGACAGTTCTATCCTCGCTGCCGAAGCGAATCTCTCTGCCGCGCAGGCGCAACTGCTCGAAGCGCGCAAGACGGCAAAGAAATCCCATAATGCCGATACCTCTGTAGCCTTGGCCGAGCTCGCGGATCGCAAAGCCAACTATGAGCGCGCCCATGCGGACCTTGTTCGCATGCAGGTTCTCATCGCCAAAAAAGAAATCTCCAGTCTCCAGTTTGACCGCTACGTCCAGGCAGAGCGGAGCGCTCAAGGTCAGCTCGATGCTGCTCAGCAGACATTAGCCGCGCAGCGCGATACGGCGGACATCCGGGATGCGGGTGTTCAAACCGCTAACTCGAAGGTGCGGCAGGCAGAGGCTCAACTCGCTGAGGCTCAGGCGAACCATCAGCAGGTAATCCTCCGCACTCATGATTCAGCAGCCGCGCAGGCAGCGGTGAAGATGGCTGAGGCAAACGTAGAGACAGCCCGGTTGCGGCTCTCCTACACGGAGATCATTGCACCGCAAGACGGAAGGATCACACGGCGCACCGTCGAGAGCGGAGCTTATGTCTCTCCTGGGCAGACGCTGCTCACGATTGTTCCAACACACGATATCTGGGTCACCGCCAACTACAAGGAGACACAGCTTCGTCATGTCAAACCGGGTGACCGCGCAGAAATCGAAGTAGACGAGACCGGAAAGACGTTCGCTGGTCATGTGGACTCCATTGCCAATGCCACCGGTTCACGGCTCTCACTTCTGCCGCCCGAGAACGCGACCGGCAATTTCGTCAAAATCGTGCAGCGCATTCCCGTAAAGATCGTTCTCGATCCCGCTGCGGTGCAGTCAGGAACTGTTGGCGTGGGTGCCAATGTCGATGTCACGATCCATACGCGTTGAATCGCGCCGCTAAAGAAAGGAGGTCTTTATGGCAAGCACAACTCTTTCCGTCCCGATGTCAGCGCCCCGCGTCACCAATCCCTGGCTGCTCGCAGTCACGGTACCGCTGGCAGCGTTCATGGAGTTTCTCGACACTACCATCGTCAACGTAGCTGTCGTGCACATTGCCGGGAACCTTTCGGCGAGCATCGACGAGACGAGCTATGTACTGACCTCCTATTTGGTTGCGAATGTGATCGTGCTTCCGCTGAGCGGCTATCTGTCCGGTCTACTGGGGCGCAAGAACTACTACCTGTGGAGCGTGGTGATCTTTACGATCTCCTCTTTCCTGTGTGGTGTCGCTCCTTCTCTCTATTGGCTCGTCTTTTTCCGCGTGCTTCAGGGACTTGGTGGCGGCGGCTTGCAGCCGGTCTCGCAGGCCATCATTATGGATGCCTTCCCGCCGGAGAAACGAAGCCAGGCAACGGCAGTGTTTTCCATCTCCGCCGTGATCGCGCCTGCGCTGGGACCGTTTCTTGGAGGGTGGGTTACAGACAATTACTCCTGGCGCTGGATCTTCTTCATCAACATACCCATTGGGATTCTCGCCTTCATCTTGAACTCGCGTTTGATCCAGGACCCGCCGCAGCTCGTCCGCTTTTCCTTTCGTGAGAGGAAGTTCGATTACATGGGTTTGAGTTTTCTGGCCATCGGCCTCGGGGCCCTACAGGTCGTACTCGACCGCGGGCAGATCGATGACTGGTTCGGCTCGCATTTCATCACGACCTTCTTTGTCCTGAGTTGCGTTGCTCTGACGGCGTTCATCTGGTGGGAACTGAGGCAGGAGCATCCGGTCGTGGATCTCCGCCTACTCAAGAACAGCAACTTCGCGCTTTCCGTCATAGCGATGCTTGTGGTGGGTTTCATCTTCTACGCGGTGACTTACCTGATACCGCTCTTCTCGCAGGAGATGCTCGGCTGGACCGCAACAACGGCAGGTCTCTGCCTCTCTCCGTCCGCCCTCATCTTCATAGCGGTGATGCCGTTCATGCCCATACTGATCAGGAAGATAACGCTGCGCTACATGGTGATCATGGGCTTCATCATCCACGGCTTGTCATGCCTGTTGATGGCCGGTTGGAATCTGCAGGTACCGTACTGGCTGGTGCTTGCCAGTCGATGTCTTGAAATCTTTGGCCTCGCTGGACTCATGGTTCCCATTAACGTGATGGCCTTTGGCTTCCTGCCTAAGGACAAGACTACTTCGGGCAGCGGTCTGCTAAATCTCTCGCGCAACTTCGGAGCCACTTGCGGCATTTCTGTCGCGGCCACTCTGCTTGCCCGGCGAGCGCAGTTTCACCAGAACATACTCGTCGCCCACCTTACTCCCGGCGACGAGACTTACCGTCTCTCGGTCGAACGCGGCACCGATCTGCTGTTTCATCATGGCCAGTCGTGGGCGGATGCCACAACGACTTCCATCGCTTTGATTGGACGAGAACTTGGCGAGCAGGCATCGTTGCTCTCCTACATCGATGTTTTCTCGCTGCTGGCGCTCCTGTCGTTTTGCGCCGCTCCCATAACGCTCTTCATCCGCAAACCCCAGCCCCCCCCACCGCCGGAGGCGTTCCATGCGGAATAGTAAGCCCTCCTTGCGAATCTTCGCATGTATGAAAACTCGTGTGGATGGCCGCTGTTCCTGCGGTGCCAGCGGTGCATCCGAGATCATCCTGGCCCTGAGAAAAGAGCTTGAGCGGCGCGGTCTTTCCGCTGGCCATATCGATGTCCATCCTTCCCGCTGCCTGGACAGATGCCAGGATGGGCCCATCTTGCTCGGCTTCACAGGACCGGTTGCAGAGAGCGTCACACCGCCCCGCGAACTCGACGAAAAGCTGCTCCGGCGGCCAAAGGTCTGCTTTGAGCATGTTTCCGTGGACCAGATTCCCGCAATCGTAGACAGACTTTTAAGGACTCGACTTATGAATCGTTCGACACATCGCAGAAGGTCTCCCATGCTGGAGCTTGTTCTTTTCCTCGCCGTCGTCTCTTCAGCCTTCCAGTACTGCCGGGCTCAACAGGATACTTCGCGCGCCCTGAGCCTTCGAGAAGGTGTGCAACTTGTCCTCAGCCAAAATCCGAACGTGCAGATCGCGATGCTCAACTCTTCGCTGGCGAAACAGGAACAGCGCAGGGCTCTGGCTGCTCTTCTGCCCCACGCCAGCGTGAGCGCGAGTGAGGCAATAGACCGAACTAACAATCAGTCGACCACTGGGTCGAACGGATATTTGCCCCAGCATGAAGGCCCATTCCAAGTCATCACAACCGGAACCCAGTTCAATGCGACGGTATTCAACACGGCCCTGCTTGAGCACTACCGAGCTGAACAGTCGGCCCATGCGGCATCGCTTGCAGATGCAAAGGCGGTCCGCGAGCAGATGGTGCAACTGGTCGTCAACCAATACCTGCTGTGCCTTCGTCTCAACTCGACCGTCAGCTCGGATGAGGCCCAGGTAGCTCTCGCACAGAGGCTCTTCGATCAGGCAACACACCTGGAACAAGCCGGTGCAGGTACGGGACTCGACACTTTGCGTGCCAACCAGAAGCTGAAGAGGCAGCAGCAGGCACTGATCGTCGCCCGCGAAGAAGCCCAGACGGCACTCTATGAACTGGTGCGCCTGCTGAATCTGCCTCCTTCCACCACACTCACCTTGTCTGACTCTGAGGAATATGTAAATCCCTCATTCCCTGAACAGGAGGCAACGATCGAAGCAGCCTACGCGCAACGACCGGAGATGATTGCGCTTAGATGCCGTGTCGAAGCCGCGAAGCGTGACCTTGCGAGCGCACGTGGCGAGCGCCTCCCTTCCATCAGCCTCAGCGGCACCTGGAATGAACAGGGCAATCGACCCGATAACCTCATTCCCACCTATCAATACCAGGCCGGGCTTTCAATCCCTCTTTTTACCGGCGGCCGCATCCGATCCGAAGTCACAAGTTCTACGTTGCGCATCGACCAACTCAAGCAAGAGGAAAAGGAGCTTAGGAACCGGATCGCGCAGGATGTAAAGACGGCCACAGCGAGGCTGGACGCAGCTCTCCAGGAAGTCAAGGTCGCGGATGACGGATTGAATCTCGCGAAGGAAGAGGTAACTCAAGCCCGGGACCGATTCGAGGCTGGCGCTTCCGACAATATCGAGGTCGTCACCGCACAAGATACGCTCGCCCGTGCCTATGACGACCAGATTTCGGCGCTGTTCAAGGTCAATCAGGCCAAGGCGGACCTCGCTCGATCGGTCGGTCACATTGAAATTACCTACAAGAAATAGGGGCGATGACCGTGTGGTGAGGAAGCCATTCAACACCTAGCTTCTATCACAACTGTTCATCGCGGAGAAGCGCAATGGGGACACAACGAAAAAGGAATGAACTCCCAAGCCTCAAACACCAGTCGATCACAAACTGGTTTAATTGGCCGTCGTGCCTTTCGGCAGTGGGGCCGCAGGTATCACAGGTCGTATTAGATGGCGGAAGGCGTCGGGAAGTTTCTGAGTCAGCTCGTGCTGGCTACGATGCTTCTGTTGCAGTTTATCGGCAAAATGCAATTGATGCGTTTCGTGAAGTCGAGGACAATCTAGCAGTTCTGTGGTCTATTTTTGCTCCGCCCTTGACAGGTGTTCTCCGCGCCGCTATGCGTCTCAAGGGAAAGCCACGAAGCGGGAGACATTTGTAATGTAAGACGCCCTAGCATCCCGACAAGAATGGCTGCGTTGGCTCCAGGAGGAGCTTGCGCGATGCCGACCTGCTGTTACCATTTCTCTTGCATAGCCGTTCTCGAGTTTTCAAGGACAGCTTGCTCAATCGGTGCGCGACTCAGCCGCAGAATAAAGCCGTCTGATCGTGCGAAAATGACCCAGATCTCAACGGTTCAAAAGTGGAGCAATCCAGGCATGGCTTCCAACCGGGTGTCTCTTCGCACTCTCTGAACACCGCCCCGTCCAACGGGTTACGATACAAACAGGAGCCGTCCATGCTCAACGAAACCGCAACCCTCAAGCTCATCCTCACCGGAGCCACCGGCTTAGTCGGCGAAGGTGTGCTCTTGGAAGCACTCGAACACCCTGCCGTTGGTCAGATTCTTATGGTCAGCCGCAGACCCTCCACCTTGGTCCACCCGAAGCTTAAAGAACTTCTCGTCCCCGACTTCATGCACCTCGAGAACGTCACTTCCCAGCTTACCGGCTACGATGCCTGCCTCTACTGCGCGGGCATCAGCTCCGCAGGTATGAACGAGGCTGACTACACTCATATCACTCACGACATCACAATGCACTTCGCCAAGGTGCTCGTCGCCCTCAATCCTCAAATGATCTTTATTTTCGTTTCCGGTTACCTGGCCGACAGCACCGAAAAGGGTCGTGTTATGTGGGCTCGTGTGAAAGGCCGCACCGAAAACGACATCATGCGCTTGCCTTTTCAGCACGTCTACAGCTTCCGCCCCGGCTTCATGAAGCCTTTTCCGACGCAGCGCAACGTGAAGGGCTATTACAAGCTCATCACCTTGCTCTACCCCATTCTCGACAAGCTATTTCCCAACTACGTCAGCACCATGCAGGAACTCGGCCTCGCAATGATCAAGTGCATTCTGCGTGGCTATCCGAAGCAGATTCTGGAGGTTAAAGATATTAACCAGCTAGCAAACTCCTGACTACCCTATTGACACTTCCCCTTTTGGCGCCAGGTAGGATAGCGGCAGCCAACAAGTCTGTTGTGCGACCTTGTTTGAATTACCGCAAGCGGTGGGCCAGTTTCCGGCAGGTACGTTGCTCTTTGCCGGGACCTACTACGTAAATACAAAGGTAGTGATCGAGGTCTACGAGAGCGAAGACCAAGGCGCGAGTTGGTACTATGTTGCGACCCCGGTTGGAGGCGGTAATGTAAACGGAGGCGGAGGACTATGGGAACCGGCGTTCGAGATTGCGAATAACGGTGAGTTGGTGATGTTCTGGTCGGATGAGTCCGATCCTTGCTGTAGCCAGAAGATAGCCCAGATTATGACTACCGACCTCTTTAATTGGCCGACTCAAACCAATACGGTCGCGAGTCAATACCATGCGGATCGACCTGGGATGGCGACGGTTTCCAAGCTACCGAACGGTCTGTACTTCATGAGCTATGAAATTTGCGGGCCGGCAGGCTGCACGGTTTACTCCCGCACTTCGTCCGATGGATGGAATTTTGGCACTCCCTCCGATCTTGGAACCAGGGTAGCGACAACAACGGGGCAATATTTCGAACACGCTCCGGTGAACGTCTGGGCTCCGCCGGCGAACATGCCGCAAGGCGTAATATTACTGATTGGACAGGTAATGCTTGAATCTAACAATTCGGTATCGGTCGGGAATGGAGACACTATGTTTGAGAGCGATATCACCCCCTCTGGATTCACTTCCTGGCAACCGTATAACTCTCCGGTGCAAGTTCCGGTCGCCAGAGACTACAATTGCCCCAATTATTCCTCAGCATTGCTTCCATCTCAGAACGGTTTGAGCGTTCTAGAACTGGCAAGCGACTTCAACAACGTCGGCGTATGCGAGACCTATTCCGCGATTGACGCAATTTATTTTTAATCATGGCGATGAACTCTGGGTGCCCCCAGGTCTCGATTTTGAGACCTGGGAAACAACAGATTTACACGGTCACGGTACTAGCAAGGCTTCCGAACCCTCGTCAATAAGAGGATTTCATTCGTAGGATTGTTGCTTGATCTTCTGAAGCGTGGTAGGCTCCTTCCTTTAGAGCCTACCACGCTTAGTTTTTGTAGGACTATAAGCCTTGGCACCCCCTAGTCGGCGACTACCACCGACCTGGCAATCAACAAACCGAGCAACAATGCCTTTTACCTCTCACTTGTGAAGTGCAAATTCTGGCTTAAGAATCTCGTTTAGAGGCGGTAGCGCTGCCTCCGGAAATGACACACCGAGAATCTGCGCAATCGTCGGCGCGACGCGTAGGTTGCTGATGGAAGGAATATGGATTCCCGGGCGAATAGCAACTCCGTACGCCACAAACACGGTTTGCATTTCATTCATCGTGTTGATGAATCCATGTTCTCCGGTTTGTGCGTGATCGCGCACCAACTCGCCTGAGGAGTCTTCACCAAATGAATAATCGGGAGCAGCAACAAGATAGAGTTGCGGCGCTTGGTCGGTGTCGATTTCCGCGGGTATTCCTAGTGATCGCGCTTCGCTATTGGTGAGCACTTGCGCGATTCCTGAAATTTTCGCGAAGCGCGCCTGGATTAGAGGCACGAGCATGGGCCGGCGCGTTGGTTCTTGGACGTAGACCAATGCCGAGCCGCCAGTAGATTTCACCCACGCGTCCGCGAGCACAGTCCCACCTTCGCGCCGAACCAAGCCCATCTGAGCAAGCACCACGTTTGGTTGAATGCTGTGATGACTATTCGCAAATCCGTGATCTGAGGTGATGATGAAGGTTGTGCTCGCATAAATTCCTTTACGCTTCGTAGCATCAATGATCCGGCGAAGGCATTCGTCAACACTTGCGAAGGCCTCGTAGGCCGCTGAGGTTGACGGGCCGTATTCATGCTGAATCGCATCGGTTTGAGCTAAATGGAGCATAATCAAATTTGGAGCGTACTTTTCGATCATGTGGACTGTCGCTGCCGTACGAATCTGATCGCGCCATGCAGGGTTGCTGTCATAGAAATGTTGCACCTGATCGGCCGTAATATCTCCTCGCGCAATCAGTTCGCGAGCGATGAGATCGTTCTGTGTGGCCTGCTCTGAAAACTCCCACGTAATGCCCTTTGCATTGCGAATGGCAACCCAGTGAATCTGCGCTGTCGTCAGTCCTTTGTCGGCTGCGGCCTCATACAAAGTTCGTGAATGAACCATCGTCGTCTGGTCGGCCAATGAATCGCTAACCGGGGCGCTTCCATCTGCGTAAAACACGATGTGGCCATTGGTAACGACATGATGCTTCTTTGCATCCACGCCTGTGACCAGCGAGGTGTGGTTAGGCCAAGTAATGGTCGGATTGCTGGGCATCATGCTCGCAGCAACGGCACCGCCGGCAATCAGTTCATGCAGAACCGGCATGGGAAGGTGCGGATCGTCGAGCGCCAGCGCCGGGAATCCATCAATCGTAATAAGTATTACCGTTGGCGCTTTAGGAACGCCGCCCGATGGCTGTGCAAGAGCGGCGCTGCACGAGACCAAGACAAGAATTATAGTCAGGAAGAGGCGGATGTTTGGCATAGACATAAACACTCCTACTTATGTGGTGACACGTATTCAACGGACTGACAAAAAAGAAAGGACCAAGAGGACGCGACGTGCCCATTCCTGTTTGGGAATAGGCACGCCGTGGAAGGAAAGATGCACGACCGTTTAGAAAGATATCCGCCCACCGAGCGAGATCAACCTCGGGAAGTTAACTGCGCCCGTTGATACTTGGCCAAACGATGTTGAACCAGCAGACCACCGCAATGCCCCGGTGCTCAAGGCAAACAGAGGAGTATTGGTGACGTTGAATGCCTCCGCCCGAAACTGAAACGTGACGCCCTCAATATGAAATTCTTTAAAGAGAGATGCGTCCAAATTGCGATAAGCCGGACCGCGGCAGCCGCCCAGGGTCCGCGGAGTATTGCCGAAATTGCCTATCCCTGGATCGCTGAAGGCACTGAGATTCAAATAATGTGTTCCACCACTTTGGCCCATCCGCTTTTGTACAGCACCGCTGGTGCATGGGTTGACGCCATCCACCAGATTAGGACGCTGTACGGCATTGCCGAAGTTTGAATTCTCATTGCTCGCCATTGCGATAGAGAGCGGTCCGCCTTGCTGTGCATTGAAGGCCGTGTTCAGATTCCATCCGCCAGCGGCGAGATCCAGCAGCCGGTTATCAGCGAGGTATTTTCGCCCTTTTCCGAACGGCAGCCGGTAGGTCCCTGCGAATGTAAAACGAAGTGGAATATCGTTGGTAGCACGCGAATATTCGGCTTTGATATTACGCACATCCTGAGGCCCAGTGTTGCCAGGATTGAGGCTGTTACCCACGCTGAACGTCGAGTCGAAGTTCGAGGACCAGGTCAGCGCTGTAAGAAGATTGAGATTACCGGAAATTTGTTTTTCAGCTTTGAGAACCAGGGCATTGTAACGGGACTTCGAAGAACTGGGTTGGATACTTACGCTGGTAAATTCAGGAAAAGGCTTGCAAAGCTGCGCATTCGAAACCTTGGTAGCGGTGAGCGCACCTGCGCCTCCCTTCTGGTAGTAAGGATTAGCGCTGGTTTTTGAAAGAAACGCCGCAGTAGTTGATCCATCACTTGCCGGGCACGCGCCCTGACCGTACGGAATCGAAGAGAGATTAACTTGATTGACATTGTACGTTGCTCCATCTCCTGGCTGAAGCTGGTTCCCCTTCGAGCCGACATAGCCGACTTGGAAGGATACGTGGTACGGCAGGTCCGCCTCAATGTCCAGTGAGTACTCCTGCATATACGGAGCGCGTCGCTTCTGGTCGATCGTCACCAGCGCGTCACCGATCCCTTGCAGATATCCGAGGGAGTTTCCGCTGGGCTGATTAACCGATGAATATGGATTGGCAAGCGAGTTGGCCGGAGTGAAATTCGAATCGTTCGATGCGATGTAGCTCGTTGTCGCAACATATCCAGGAGCCAGGGAGGCGCTACTGGAGTAATTTGACGGGACATAGAAAATGCCGTATCCACCACGAATCACAGCCCGCGGATGTATTCCATAAACGACGCCAAGACGAGGAGCGAACTTGGTCTTGCTAAAGTCACAGCATGTTGTTGCATAGCCATTGACGCCGGCGTACATGATGCCGCCTTTTGTGGCAACACCGGAGGTTGTGCTAATCGGGTTCGTCACAGTCTGATCAAACCCAACGGCATAACGGTTATGGCGCTCATGCACTCCAGCTTCATATTCATAACGCAGGCCAGCATTCACACTCAGGCGGTTGTTGATGCGGTAGTCATCCTGGATATAGGCCGCGTTGTAGAAAACATCCAAGGCGATGGGAGTCGCAATCTGAACCTGTCCAGATGTCGGGTAGCCGAGGAGCATATCGGCTAAATCCGATCCGGTCGTAGCACCGTTCACTGTTTTGCTATTTGGGTTGTAGGAAGTAAAGGTGTTGTTGAAGGTGAAATAGCCGTTTCCGTTGCTCACGTTAGTGAAGTCCATATGGATGGATCTGTACACATAGCCGACTTTAAGAGCCTGATGCGGCAGACTTTTCAGAATTCCAAAGGACGCATTCTGAGAATAGTACTCGGTTAGACCGGATTGGTTCGAACCCATTTGCGTGCCTTCCTGCGTGAGAGAAATGCGTGGAAAGGCAGCCTTCTGCAACTGGCTCACGTACGAAGAGGGAAAGCCAAGTTGCGTCTGATCATAATTCGAAGTCATATCGAGGCGGTTGCTTGGATAGCGGTTAAAACCCCAGTTACCCATAAGGACGGTCGTTGGATTGAGAATATAGGTCGAGTTAACGGCAGTTGCATTAACATTGCGATAGAGAAGGTAGGTGTTGCCATCGCCCGCAAAAGAACCGAGGGGGTCTCCACCGGGTTCCTTTGATCCGTAGTACATATAAGACAGATGAGCGACCCAAGCTTTCGTCAAATGGTGCGTTAGCTTTCCGATGAATTCGTCTGAGCGATCCCCCAACAAGTCCGTCGGACGAAAATTGGTGGCTCCATATGCCGTGCCGGCCGTGCAATTAGTACTGCAGGTCGGCAACGCGGCTTTCAAAATATTCTGTGCGATCTGCGACTGCGTTGTCGCTAGACGTGCGGCTGGAATCTTGTTGTCGGCAAACTGCGTGCGGTTACCGGAGGCGTCTGTAGTTGCCGGATCATAGATCTTCAAAAGCAATCCATTTGCAAGATAGCTGCTTGAAAAATCGCCGGTTCTTTCGAGAGCACTCGGCAAGTAGTAATTCGTGGAAAGAGGCGACCGCTGCCGATACCCCTCGGAGGTTAGCCAGAAAAAGGTTCTCTCCCGTCCGTTATAGACGTGCGGAATCGACACATGACCGCCGACGGAGCCTTCATAGTTGTACTGAGTGATGTCCGGCTTTTCCAGTCCAGCGTAGTCGTTGTTCCAGGTATTTGCGGACCAATCTGTCTGCCGCGTTGTCCCCAAGAGATTTCCGTGGAAATCACGGCTGCCGGTCTTGAGAAGTGTATTGAAATTGCCACCGCCCGCCCGCCCCATTTCCGCATCGTAGGTATTGCTCTGAATCTTCACTTCCTGCACTGCTTCGATGGAAGGCATGATCGTTGGCTGGTTGGCGATATTCGTGATGGATACCCCATCAACCTCGTAGTTATTTGAAGCGATCGGACCACCCGCCACAGATATTGCAGCTGCGCCGGACTGGTCCTGGAAGCGCGTAAATCGAGGATCGCCCGTGATGGTGACTGTGGGAGTCAATCGTGCAAGCAAAAACGGATTTCTTCCAATATTTGGCAATTCGGCAATCTGCTGACTGCTCAGCACCTGCCCATTCGATGCGCTCGATGTGTCGAGTTGAAGGCCACCCGACGCCACTTGGACAGTCTCATTCGTATTCTCCACTTTGAGCGCGAAATCGATCGTGACTGCTTGCTGCGTGGCGACAGAAACGCCTTTGCGCTCATAGATGCCAAAACCCGCCGAGCGCACAGAGATGTCAAATGTCCCAGGATCGACAGCGCTGAACAGGTATTCTCCAGCACCGTTGGTGATGGCATTTCTGGCCTTGCCCATCGCCGTATTCTTGATCGTCACTTCAGCGCCGACAATAGCATTTCCTTGAGCATCGGATACTATTCCGTTCAGTAAGCCATAGTAGGATTGCGCTGTCAGGTTGCTGGTCAGCAATAGCAACGCGACTGCCAGCGCGAACTTCGCAGATCTGGAAAACAATGCCCCTCCTAAAGACACATCTGTGTCTGTTTGCTTAACGCAGGGACAGCATCGTTTATGACAATCATGAATAGATATTCACAATCGCGGGAGAGGCGACTTCATTATCACTATCTTAATGGAGACTCAATTAAGATAGTGGAGGTTTACACATCTCCACATCTGCCAACGAGGAAGTATAGCCAGTGCTTGCAGAGCCAACCGGCTCTACAGTGTGTTGTGGGCGTTACCTGGAACCATCCGATGTACTCGCCGAATTCGTCCTATTCAGTCCTGGTGCGTATTCTTAAGCGAAGACGGTCACGGCACAGAGAGAGTTTTCCTGTAAGTAGTCATTGGCGCACTGTCCCTGCGCTTCGTCGTTCTTTTTCAGCTTGACCCTACGAGGGCCAGATTCGCATATCGCCTGCTCCTATGTCGAAACATGATTTTGTTCTTGCCTTGAGTCCTCTGCTTCAGCAGCCCTCCGATTCGATGGCTGCCTGCGGTCAAAATTGGGTATTGCCCGCAGGCGGTTTAAGCGGGGATCGGGTCCAATCCGATGAGCTGAGAATGACATGGTTGAAGGAATCTGTAACTACGCTTTACGCGCAGCTGCATCAGCCTGTATTCCGCTACCTTTTGTGGATGAGAGTGCGGCCGCAGGAAGCCGAGGACATACTCCAAGAGTCGTTCCTGCGCCTCTACATACACCTTCATGACAACGGGCAAAACATCAACCTGAAAGGCTGGGTCTATCGGGTTGCACACAATCTCGCCTGCAGTCGCGCCAGAAAACAGAAATTCCAACTTGAAATGTCACCGGAACACTGGCAAGAGACTTGCGCTTCGACCATGGACTCCTCCGCTGGACCTGAGGAAGTCCTATTACATAAGGAAAAGATGGTGCAATTGCACCTGCGCGTGATGCAGCTCTCCGAACTACAACAGAACTGCGTTCGTCTTCGAATGGAAGGGTTCCGCTACCAAGAGATCTCGGACATCCTAAACGTTTCTATTGCTACCGTTGCTGGATCTCTGCGGCACGCTATTGGTAAACTCGCTAGATGTCAGTGAGCCGCGATAATCGCCATGTCTGAAGCAAAGCAGAATTGCGCACACCTCGTCGATGGACATTTGCCTGAGGCCTGGATGCTTCGCGCCATTGACGGAGAAGTCTCCGCGGGCGATCAGGTATTCATCGAAGAGCATCTGCAATCTTGTCCTGTTTGCCATGCGCACAAAGAGCGCCTCACAAACATACTGGATCAGTTATTCGAATATCGAGACGTCCTGCTCGAACCGAGTGCCGGGCTTTCCTCTTCCCATGAAGCGAACTTCATCGACAAACTTGACGGACTCTCTGAAGGGTCAAGATGCTCTGAGCAAAATGGACTCTGGAGACTGACACTTCTTCTTCGTAAGATCTCTGATACGTTGACTCCACCCACGTGGATATTTGGGTGTGCCGTCGTCATTCTTTTTGGATTCATTCTGGTCTCCCGCACAAACGTGCCAGCGGTTTCTGCACATGAGATGCTCATCCGGTCCGATGCGTTTGAGCGGGCTTCGCTGAATGGCATTAACGCCGCAATTATTATCCAGAGAATCCGCATCAGCGTGGGGGGCCATGAATTCGAGAGAACGGTATATAGGGATCCTGGACATAGACGCAGAGTCCATGAGGCCACCGACAGCCATGAACAAGATCTCTTTGTAGATGCGAAACTGCAGAGCACATCGCTCGACAGCGATGAATTGCTGAGTCCCGCGCTATTCTTGCGGATGGGTAATACAAGTGATGCTACCGAGGTCTCTGCTGTGCAAAAACACAGCGGCGTTGTTGAACTGACAATTCCCCTGACTGGCAAAGATTTAGTCGATGCTCGCCTTACTCTCCGCGCCTCGGATTATCACGCCATTGGAGCACAAGTACGATTCACGGATCAATCAACGATTCAGGTTTCCGAACTCTCCTATCAGGTCGTGCGTCTGGACACACTGCATGCGGGACTCTTTGATCTGCCGAAAATGGAGAATTCATCGGTTATGGCGGACAATGCTGCGCCAAATTCCATTTTGACGTCTACCGACTCCATGGTCCGTGCGCTACTCGCGCTGCACAAGGTCCATGCCGAGTTGGGTGAAGAGATCCGCATCGACGACTCCGATCAGATTGTCGCGCAAATTGACGGCGTAGTTGCCAATGATGCACGAAAACGAGAGATAACAAAGGCACTATATGGCATTCCGGCAATTGAGCTCCACGTTCAGACACTCGCTGAGTTGAGAAGCGCCTTGCGACCAAGCGCCTACGAAAGCCAGGGGGCTGTGGTTGCCACCTCTGCGCCTCCGCTTCTGGATAAGGAATTGAAACAGTGGTTTCCATCTTCTGCGAACCGCAATGAGTACGTCGGCGGCATTCTCTCTCTCGGACAGACTGCTTCCGCGCGTGCCGCAGTGCTCAACGAAATTGCGAATCGCTTCACGAACACGAAATGCACCGGCCTGAGCCGCAAGGGCCAGATGGCGCTTTTTAATCTGCTTCGCGATGAAGCAGACTCTCTCGACGAAGATGTTGCTCACTTGCAAGAACAGGCGAATGCAGCGCTTGTTGTCCAATCGGAGGTCAGTAATTCTTCTTCCGGAGATGGCCCTCCTAATGCGCTTTCCGAATTCCATACAATCAAGACCAAGGATTGGAGGGACCAGATTCATGTTATTCATTCCGCTCTTGGGAAGGCCAACGATGACCTATCCATATTGTTGGTTGGAGCCAATATACGTAACCAATCCGCGGAGGACCTTCGCGTGGAAGCTCGGCAACTTCTCTCTGACCTCCGTATAAAATTGGGGTCATTCAAGGTCGAATGAGTACTTCTTCGAACTAACAACTTCCTGACACTCTTCATGTACGCTCGTGAACCAGAAAGGCATGCATCAACGCCAACAGAAAATTCGACAGAGAAGTCTTTGTCGCAGTTTTACCCGTGATCTTCCCGAGGCTTTGTACCAGTGTTGCATGCTTATCAGGGCTCATTGAAGGGTCCAGTATTTCTGAACCAGTGTCAGAGTTAGTCTTCAGCGGGTTTATGTGGCAGTGAGAGCGCGGCTAGCCGCGCTCTCACTGGCGAACTCGCTAGGCGTCCGGTCACCGAGAGATGCGTGAGGACGATTGTCATCATATTCACATCTACAAGCTTCGATCAGCTGCTTTGCCTCCTTGAGATCCATGAACCAATGGGTGTCTAGGCACTCGGCTCGGAAGGTTCCGTTGAAGCTTTCCACGAACGCGTTGTCGGTAGGTTTGCCCGGTCTGGAGAAGTCAATCTTCGCTCCGTTTCGATAAGCCCACAGGTCCATAGCCTGGCTGGTGAACTCGCTGCCGTTGTCATAGAACAGCACCTTCGGTACTTCGCGGCCTAGCTTCAACCTGTTCAGCGTGCGCACGACATCGTCTCCTTTTAGGCGCTAGCCAACCTCGATGGCTACCGCCTCGCGCGTGAAGACATCGACGATGGTCAGTGATCGGAACCGAGTACCGTCCTGCAGTTGATCTGCGACGAAATCCATACTCCAGGCCTGGTTTTGCGCGGCGGGCTTGAACCGCTCCTAGCGTTGTCGTGCAGCTTTGCGCTTGCCTGCCGGCTTCATCCTCGTACAACCGGCACACCAGATACTTGCCCACATCCCAGCCTTCGCGGTTCAACAGTACGCGGATCTTGCGGTATCCATAGCGCACTCTTGCCTGAGCGATCTCGCGGATACGCATCTGCAACTCAGTTCGTGGATCGAGACAGCTTCGGTAGCGGTAGGTCGCTCTTGGCACGCACAGCACACGGCAAGCACGCCGTTCACTCACCTGAAAGCTCCTCACCAGACGCTCCAGCATCGGTCCACGCCGCGAAGGCTTTACCATTTTTTTGAAAGCACATCCTGAAGCATCGTCTTGTCTAGCATCAGTTCGGCAACCAACTGCTTCAGCCGCGAATTCTCCTCCTGCAGCTGTGCCATCTGGCGGACCTGATCTACTTCGAGGCCAGCATACTTCGACTTCCAACGGTAGAACGTCTGTTCACTGATCCCGGCCTTCCGGATCACCTCCGCCACCGGAACACCGACCTGTGCCTGCTTCAACACTCCGATCATCTGCTCTACGCTGAATCACTTCTTCTTCATCAGCCTACCCTCCGCCTTTCCAGGCTCGGTTATGGCCGAAGACTAACATTCATACTGGCTCAGGAATAACGGGGCCGATCACAAAACGGGAGCCATTTATGTTTGCACATAGAAGAAAGCACTCATTTTATCTTCGAAACAGCCGATGAGAGCCTTGCTGGTTCCTCGTTGGTTGGTGCACGCCATTCCCCGTAATTGCCGAAAGGATTACAAACAAATGCCTTCTCTACGAGACCTCCGCATCGCTCACAAGCTCCGCTATGCCTTTGGGGCTGTTTGCTTCTTAACCGCGATTCTCGGAACAGCATCTCTGCTTGGCTTCCTCAACATCAAAACGGTGGTGGTGGACATTGCCGGGAATTCGATCCCGTCACTGAAGGCTGTCTTTGGAGTTCGTACTGCTTTGTCCGACATCCGCCGCGCAGAAGGCTATTTGCTGTTTTGCCAAACAGATGAATGCACGCAGTATTATTCGCAGAAGCGTCTAAGCGGTCTTGAATCTTACAGCAAGAACATTGAGGTGTACGCTTCCCTAATCTCCTACCCGGGAGAAAAAGAGATTTATGAGGCTCTTCACCAAAATGCGGAAGCGTACCTGGACCTTGACCGTAAAGAGCATGAACTCATTTCTGCTGGAAAGAAGGCAGAAGCCCAGCAACTACTGGTTGGCCCAGAAATGTTCAAGGCCTATGTGGCGATGATGAAGGCCGCCGATGACGACATTAATCTGAACAGCCGCGCTAGCGCTGATGAGGGAGATCATGCTGTACGATTGATAGGCCGCCTCGTGGCCGTGGCGATTGTCCTTGTTGTGGTCAGCGTTCTGCTCAGCGCCTTTGTCGGTATAGCTCTTACCCGCCTGATTGTTCCTCCGCTGGAAAAGGCAACACGCGCTCTGGAAGCATTGGCATGTAAGGATCTGACAGCACGAGTCGAGGCGTCAGGTAAAGATGAAGTCGGACGGCTTTCGGTCGCCATCAACATCAGTGTGGAAGCAATGCAGAAGGTGCTGCAGACGTTGGGCAATGGTGCCGATACTCTTTCTGCCGCAGCGGAGGAGATGAGCCAGCACGCCGATCAGACTCGTTCGAACATTGGAACGCAGTCTGGAAAGACCAACCAGATTGCGGCGGCTGCTCAAGAAATGACTGCCACAATCGGCGAGATCAGCCATAATGCCGAAAATGCCGTTGCCGCAAGCCGCAATTCGGCGGAGATGGCCAAGCGGGGTGGCGAAGTCATGCGCTCTACCAGCACCACAATGGAGCGCATCGCCACAGCGACCCAAACAGTGTCGGAAAAGATGGATACGCTGGCGCGCAGTTCGACAGAAATCGGTAAGGTAGTCAACGTCATTCAAGAGATCAGCGAACAGACCAATCTTTTGGCCTTGAATGCAGCCATCGAAGCGGCGCGTGCCGGCGAGCATGGACGAGGATTCGCGGTTGTAGCCGGTGAGGTAAGGCGGCTAGCGGAACGTACAAAAAGTGCCACGAGTGAAATCTCTGGAACAATTCGCAACATTCAGGTCGAAACGAAACAGACGCTGGATGTGATGTCCCAAAGCCGCGAAGCGGTTGAAACTGGAATCAGAGAAACCGCTGAAGCCTGCACGAGCCTGGATATGATCATTAGTTCAGCAAACGAAGTCGAGGGGCAGATTTCGATGATTGCCACTGCCGCCACCGAGCAGACCGCAGCTTCCCGAGAGATCTCCGAGTCGGCAAGCTACCTATCCAACCTGGCCCTTGAAAGCGCCCAGTCAGCGGAAGACGCCGCGGCTGCAAGCCGTAATCTCTCCGAGTTGGCGTGTGATATGGATGGCGTCATCCGACAATTTCATATTGGCGAAGAGACACAGGCACAAAAGCAGAAACAGCGTTCAATGGGATCGGCACTTGCGGCCTGAGCCGTTACTCAACAATTCGTTCGTAAACCACAGATGGACAAACTGACATTCTGAGCAGAGATATGGCATATCTCCTTGCAGAAAAGAGAACGAAGTCATGGCATTGAAAAAGGCTGGGCGCAAACCCAAAGTAAGTCTGATCAAAGAACTCGATGCTGCGATTGCTTTGCTGACACGCGTCCGTTCATTGGCCGTAGCCGCAACAGAATCAGATGAAAGCAACAGCCAGGACAAGAAGAAGGATTCAAAGCGACCGAAGCGAGCTTTGAGCCAAGAAGGGCGAGAGGCAATTGCAGCAGCGCAACGGAAGCGCTGGGCAAAGATTAAGCGCCAAAAGAGAAAAGCTCTGTAGAGTGTTCGTACTGGCGGTAGCAGTATGGAAAAGCGCAACTGTAATTGCTCAGAATCTGCTTGTCCTTGATTTGAACGAGGCGCATCATCGATGTGCTGGAAGCCTATTCGTCCATCGTGAGGAAGGGCATAATGTGCGAAACGGGACAACCGGGTGCGCCGCAAGCCGCATCTTTCGAAAACAATTCGGTGCAGGCTGCTGCCGAGGTACGTTACCTCGCGCGGCAGCCTATTCTTGACACGCACAGCCACCTTCACGGTTATGAGCTTCTTTTCCAATTGAAGTCCGATGGCCCGGCTGGGGGCCACGGGATTCATGCCACACGCGCGATTCTGGATGACGCGCTGTTTTATGGCCTGGACAAGCTCACGAATGGCCTGCCGGCTTTTGTTACCTGCTCTGCCGAATCTTTGACTGAGCCATTGGTCTCCGTGCTGCCTCCCGACAGTGCAATTCTCGAAATCCCCGAACAACTTGAGACCTCCCCCAAGATGATTGGCGCCTGCCGCAAGCTCAAAGAAATGGGCTATCGACTGGCATTAGAGGATTTTTCCTGGGGCCCAATGCCGCATATGCTTCTGCCAATTGTCGATTACGTCAAAGTCGACTTCGATATCCTGGACCGGCCAGGGCGTGACCGTTTGCGCAAAGCCATCGAAGGTACGTCCGTTGCGCTGCTTGCGGAGAAGATTAACACGCAGGAGTCTTATCAAATCGCGCTCGCAGAGGGTTTCAGCTACTTCCAGGGTTTCTATTTCTGCTTCCCAGAGTTCATTCAGAAAACGAAGGTCTCGAGCAACAAGTTTCTCCATGTCGAGTTATTGAAACAGCTACGAAGCGATCCACTCGATTTGAAAAAGATTGCTCCGCTTGTCAAACGGGATACCGCTTTGGTTTACCGGTTGCTCAAATTGGTCAATTCACCGCTCTGCGCAATCCGCCAGGAAATACTCTCGATCGAATCAGCAATTCTCACCTTAGGCGAAGCAATTTTTCGCAAGATGGCGATGCTCGCCGTGTTGAGCGAACTGAATACAGGCCAGCCAACTGAAATTCTGCATATGGCGCTGGTAAGGGCAAGATTCTGCGAACTAGCCGCTGCTAGCGGCAGCCTTGATTCGGAGGAGCAGTACATGCTCGGAATGCTGAGCCTGCTGCCTGCCATGCTGCGCCAACCGATGGAAGAACTTGCTGTAGAGCTTCCTCTGCGTCCAGGGATCAAAAAAGCTCTTCTTGGTGAGCCTGTTCCTGAACGTTCTCTCCTTTCCTGGATTGAGGCACATGAGCGAAATGAAATGTCACAGGCATACCAAGTCGTGGACTCGTGTGGGCTAAATGCGCAAAAATTGGAACAGTTTTACGTAGATGCATTGTTGTGGGAAGCAGTTGCTGCCAAAGGAACTTGATGCGCTTTTATGCCGGTAAGGGTTGGCACACTATGTGTGCAGATTTGTACGATTCGCTGAGCACAAGCAACAAAGTCCTGAGGACATGAACCGTATTTCAGAAAATCAACCTTCTCTTTTGGATGCAGCAAACGGAGTGACAATGGAGAACGACGCACAAGCCAGATTGAATATCCACGACGAGCCTACGCGGAATCCTATTGAAGATCTGCCCGTTGCATACGTTGAGTTCAACGCCCAGGGAACGATTATCTATGCGAATAGCATCGCTCGAAGTCTCCACTGCAATAAGGGGGATGAGCTAATAGGCAAAAGTGCGTGGGACATCATGGCGGCCGACCAAGTCGATCTTAGCCGGAAAGCTTTTATGGCCATTATGGAGTCAGGTGAAGAACCTCCCGTCATCCAGCGTGCGCTTTACACCCAAAACGGTGAGTATCGTACCTACGAGATGTTTCGTAGTTTGATCCGCGATGAGCAAGGACATCCAACAGGGTTGCGCTACGTGTACATCGATATTACAAAGGCGCAGAGTGCACGCGAAGAAGCGCAGCAGACTCACCAGTTTATGAAGAGTATCTTGGAATCTTTGTCTGAAGTTGTGATCGTCATCGACTCTATAGGATTCGTCCGCTTAGCAAATCAGGCAGCGGAAGAATTTACGGGACTTAGTGCTGCGGAAATGTTTGGGAGGCAGATCGAGGAGTGCCTTATGTTTGTTTCTTACGAAATGGACAGCGATGAGAATTTTAGTCTGAGTGCCGCGCTGGGCAAATCCTATGCCGGTAGAACAGTTATACGTGATCGCAAGAAGCAGAAAGTTCAGATGGAAATCAACACGTCACCGGTCGTGGATAAGAAGCATGAATATAGCATGGGAGTTGTCATTACGCTTCGTATGCCTAACTTAGAACCAAGATAGATCACACCTTAACATGCGAATACCCTTTGCAAACGGGTGCGCACCTCATCGTCTCATGGGTAACCAATCTAACACTGAAAAGCAGAGTCTTCTACAGAAGTGGACCGCAAACCCTGAGCTGGTCCCGTGATGAACCAAAGTAAAATCTTTCCCAACCTCGCGAACGATGCAATTCAACAACAACATGTCGATCCGGCGTTGTTTCGCTCGATGCCTCATCCATTGCTATGAGCGAGCGAAAGTGAGAAGTGGCTGCATGTCGTTTTTGTCGGCAGCACGAAGAGCGTCGATATAGCTGCGCCGGAAGTCGCCCGCCCGCACAATATCTGCACCACCCCATGTAAACACCGGCCTGCCCTGTCTCTGCACCAGGACATCCGCTATGAGTCGCGAATGGCGGCCATTGCCATTCGCAAACGGGTGAATCGAGACGAGGCGATGATGGAACCGGACAGCGAGTTCGTCCGCTTCAAAGGTTTGATGCTCGACCCAGTAGCGGGCATCTCCCAACAACGCCGCCAGTGCTTCACGGATTTGGTAGTGGGGAATGCCAATGTTCTTTTCTGTTGACCTGTAAATCCCTGCCCATTTCCAGGTCTGGTCAAACATGCGTAGGTGCAACTCTCTCACGTAGGGTTCAGTGAGCGGGTCCTGTAGGCGGAGGTTTTTCAGGTCGAGCGCCCACCCGTAGGCTTCGAGGATGTTCTGGCGCTCCCACTCGTTCAGCTCCTCTTTCGTTGAGAGGTCAGGGATGAGGTCGTCTTGCTCTTCGGGAGACAGCGGAGTATTGCCATCCCCCGTTGTGAAGATGCTCATCGGGATGTGCGCTTTCTGACCAGGCGATGTGTCTCTTCCTCAACCGCCTCGTCGATCCGGCCGACGGCCTGGTTTTCCAATGCCATTGAGTGTTCTACTCCGAGAACCTGTTTCTTTGCCTCGGCGCGCGCGCTGTTCTCGATCAACTCCTGCATGCTGCCAGCTCGCGGAACAAGGGCATACACCAGATCGCAGTCGAGCGCATTGGCTACAGCGCGCAGGCTCTTCAAGGTGATGCGATCTTCAGCCTCTCCCTTTTCCAGTTGCAGCGGGAGTTGGCGGCTCGTCCCCAGCCTACGCGCGATTTCACCCGACGAGACGCCCAGCGCCTGTCGGACCGAGTGTATCCATCCCTTCGATGGGCGCGGGATTTTCCGCGCCATCTGGTATGGCTCCAAGCTGCGATCCAACTGATTCAACCGAAGATTCCTAAACTCTTTGCGCATGATGGTATTTTCTGACGACAAGATAAATATAGCCACAATTGCGCTGTTTGACAAGTTTTATATTGTCTTAAGTGAAAGTTATGACAATGCGTATATTGTCATAATGTATTCTACAAACGAATAGCGATTCTAGCGACATCACCGGAACCCGTGGTATCGATGCGGAGTATATGGATGCTGCTCTACCTTCTCAGGTAATGCGATCCGACGAGCCCGTTCATACTCACGCCGGCGCGTAACCTGGGCCGCCGTTTGGGACAATCGGTTATGCCGAACTCCCAAGCGTCCCGCAGTTTTCGGATTTGTGGGCCGTTTTTTGCGCCAGTGACCGCTCGTGATCGCGTCGCCACTCGCCTGTTTCTTGGATATAAGATTAGTGCAGATGTCCATTTCCAGAATTGTCGCTGAGATCGACGCATATCTCTTTCGGCTGCGGCAGGCCCGCGAGTTGCTTGCCGGTTCAGAGAAAGTCGCCGGACAGCGCCATGCCTCGCGCAAGCGAGTTGCGACTAGAGTCACGGAAGCAATTTCAGCCCCCTCTCCAGTGGCGCGCATCCAACAAGCCAAGGTACGACAAAAAGTTGTACAACGGACAACGAATGCAGCGAACAAGGCTGCCGATCTGGTTGTTGTGCCTGATACGACAACGGCGGCTCAGGATGTGTCGTTCCAACCGGAAGCCGCGTCACCGCTATCGCCAATCGAGAAAGATACGCGGCTCTCTGCTGGACGGACTCGAACAGAGTATGCCGGGCGTCAGCAGAGTGGCCGTCAGGAGCAAGTTACGACTTTGGAACAAGCAAAACCAATGAATACGATCAGCGGCTCGGCCCCCTCCAGAGTGGTGGTGGTTTCGGCTGAAGAAGTGCGAAAGGCGCGTGAAAAGGCGGCACAGCCTATCGTGAAGCGTCCGCGTGTGTCGGTTGCCGGCCCGACTGGGCGAAAGGCGTTCGAAGCGCTATTTAACGATGAGAGCAACTCTTCCGCTGCGCCTTCAGCATAATCGGTTGCGATTACAGCCCGTGGGCTGTATGAGACGAGAGCCGTTGCAGAGGGCCCAGTGTCCCGCTGCTCCTCAGTTCGCATATGCTTCACTTCGAAGAACTGACTGTTGGAGGAATAACGCTGACCAGTCTGTACATGTCGTATCTGATGTGTGGATATGCCGCGACTCTGGCTCTTGTGTTGGCAGGCTGCCGCGTAGTCGTGCGATGCGTTCCTGGACTTCGCGGAGTGAACTGGCTAAGCTGGGCACTATTTTGCGCGCTGGCGGGCGTTCTGCTTTTGGCCATACGCCCTTTTGCACCCGCATGGATGACCATTCTGGCGGCCAATGAGGCGCTTTTTGTCAGTTCACTCCTTCTCTATTGCGCCGCAGCGGACGTGCTGGCCATTCGGATGGACTTCCGGTCATGGGGAATCTGGCTGTTGGCAATCGCCTTTACAGTGAACGGCTATTTTACTTACTTCCATCCTTCGTTGACAGCGCGCATTCTTAATAGCAGTGGAACTTGCGCCCTGTACGCTGTTGCCACGGCGGCGCTCCTCTTCCAATATGAAGAGGAGCAGACGGATTTGGCGGGGCTGGTGGCCACGCTGCAATTTCCGACAATGGCGTTGGCTTGGCTGCAAGTGCTTACAGCAGCTCAACACATCCTTCGCTGTGTATTGACAGAGCTGTATCCACCGGGCGACTTCGCTCACATCGACCTCATTCAACTTGGATTCAGCTACGCAAGCATGGTGCTCAACCTCGGCACCGGATGCGGACTGATTTGGTTAGCGCTGTGCGGCCACCGCCAGGATCTACAGAGAATCGCGCGAACCGATAGTCTCACGGGGTTGTTGAACCGGCGCGCTTTCGAGGAAATGCTAGCGAGAGAGCTTCAAAGGGTAAAACACAATGGGAAATCTCTTGTGCTCCTGTTGCTGGACATCGATCGATTCAAAGTAGTGAACGATACATGGGGCCATTTAGCCGGTGACAGAGTGATCCGGCAAGTGAGCAACACGTTGCAAAAGGGCCTGCGGCCATCCGACGCACTCTCCCGCGTCGGCGGCGAGGAGTTCGTCGCCCTGCTACGGGATGCCACTACGATGCAAGCGGAAGAGATCGCTGAGCGGCTTCGTACAGAGATTGCAGATCTCACTGGTTGGCCTGGCGGAGCACAGATCACAATCAGTATCGGAGTGGCGCAAAGTCATCCGGATGAAACGCCGGAGGAGCTTTTCCACCGTTGCGATCAGGCCATGTACCGTTCCAAAAACAGCGGACGAAACCTCGTCACAGTAAGCGAGCTTCCATCCGGCGGGCTTGTGGTCTTGTGAGGAGATTCTGCCTGAATCCAATGCAAGTTTGCCGACAAAACTTGGAATTTGGCCATGGAAAGGTTTTTTAGCAAGCCTAATTAGTGATGCACCGACAAAGAAGACGATGCCGAGCATCCAGACGAGTTCATTGGTCGCCGGCATCGGAACCTCGGAGAGACCAGCACCGACTATGATCGCGCGACTCACTTTCCTTCGCGTCCTGTCTGGCCAAAGGCCAGTTGCACGCTTATCTGGATTTACCGTATTTCCATAAAAGGGAGTGATCATTCGTGCGTTCCATCGTAATGCACATCGAGAGGGCGAATCGGGATGCCGATTCGCAAGTACTGTACCGTCTAAAATTTGCGATTTCCCTTACTTCATGGCACGGAAGCATCAATCTATTGCAATCACTATCTCTGTCTCAAGTTCTATGTCGCTGAAATATTTCCTGCTCGTGAGCGATGTATAAATATAGAAGAACACTTCGGCGTGTTGGGCGAGCGCAGGAGAGGTTTGGAAGTTTTGGAGTTCTGGGAAATCTTTGTACGTGATTTGTACGGAAGATTTGGAAATCATGGTATTCCATGAAAAGCTGGCGTTCCCGGAATCAGTAAGTTGCGTATTTTCAACACTGATGTCGGGTTCGACTCCCGCCGCCTCCACCAATATCTAGATATTCCCCGGCAATATCTACAATCAAGTTTCTACTCTTCGCCGACGCACAAAGGGCCCGCAAACCTTTTCGTCTGCGAGCCCTCCATGAAACCATTGGCACGGATCATCTTCTTTGGCGAAGGCATCCGAAAAACGAACCTTAGATTTTTGCTTCGGCGTGCTTGCCCATGGCGCGCATCTGCCGCACCAGCACGGGCGCTCCAAACAGAACCGCCGCAACCAGCGCCGTCGAAAACAGATCGTTGCGATAGAAGGGCAAGCCGGCTACATAGCAAAGGCCCAGTCCGCCGAGATTCTTCGGATACATGGCGGTGGAAGCCCAGACCGCATAATTCGAAATCAGGAAGAAGGAGGTGGGTCCAAGCAGCGCGCCAGAGGCCACGCGCACAAAGCTGGTCCGCGTGCGCAGCAGAATCTGGCCAAGCGCCATCGCGGCAATGTACCAGATCCAGGTGGGCACATAGAACTGCCACTCAAAGCTGAAGTGATAGACCCTGGTCGTCAAAAAGTAGTCGGTCGCCATCAACACGACCAGCGGAGTCGCCATCTCCCGCCAACTGCGCCGCGCGCCAAAGTACAGCAGCACGCCGCCGACTGCGGTAAAATTCATCCAACCGGCGTGCATCGGCAGTCCACCAGCGACCAGCAGCAGGCGGCTCAATACGGCAACCAGCAACAACAGATAAGCGATCATGGCACCCTCGATTCCGCGGAATTTCCGACCGGATTCCATAAGATAAACATACAGAAATCACCGGCAAAAGAAGATCCTTCCTTCTATTCTCGGGTTATGTGAGGCATCGGTCAAATGTTCTTTTTCACAGGATCAAAAAATATTTTTGCCGTTCCTCCTCCCGCCTACTTTTGTACACGCCCGTTCAGCGCGATGCCCGCCTCCTCGCGACCATCCACGATATACTCCAGAGCACCCAAAGGGTGGCGCACCACACTGCCCGAGCCAAGAAAAGAATAGCCAAAGCGCAGGTCGGAGAACTCCACCGTGCTCCAACTGCGCCCGGGGGAAAGATCCGGCGGCTCGATGCCCTTGATCGGCTGCTGGCCCAGGTCGCGCACCACGGCCCAGGTGCCCCAATCGAGATAAGCCTGCCCGAGCGGCGTGCGCTTGGCGGCCTCCACGACGGCCGTAGCGACAGGTTTATACAGAAGATCCTGCGGCACGTCGCTGGTGATGGCCCCGGTGCGCGTGTCGACTTCGGCCGTCTGGTAAAAGTCGTTCGTCTCCAGAATCGCGTGCCAGCGGTAGGGATTCAGCGGGTAAGGCTCCAGGGTGATGCGGCGAGCCGGTTCGGAGGCAAACTGCTGATTGGTCAGCATGGCGCGGGCTTGCGCCTGCTCGGCCCAGCGCCAGCACCAGAGCACGACCATGCCGGCCAAGGCAAAGATGGCCCAGTTGCGCCCGCGAAAAGCCGTGCGCCGCGCGCCAATCTCCTGGTCGGCAAGCCCCAGCAGCCAAGGCATGACCACGGCGGCCAGCAGAAGCGCCCACAGCACCGGCTCGGCGATGAAGACAAAGCTGCCAGCATACCAGCGCGGGTTGAAGGGGAAGAAGGGTCGCAGGCCGTAGTTGTTGGTCCAGTCCAGCAGCAGATGGCTGAGCGAAGCAATCAGCGCGGTTCCGTAGAGCCAGCCCCAGTGAACCTTCTGCGCGCTTTCCGCGGGCTTGCGCCAGCGACGCCACAGCCAAACGACGCCCACCACAACACCGGCCACCAGCGGCGCGGCCCAAAGGGTGTGCGTAATGCCGCGATGGTGCTTCAGCCCCTCCACAGGACCGGCCAGCGACCAAAGCACATCGAGATCGGCGGCCTCGGCAGCCAGCGTGGCGGCCACGGTGGCATAAGCTGTCTTGCGATTCAATCCGGCCCGCGCAATACAGGCGCCGGTAAGAAAATGCGTGACGGGTTCCATTGGCTTTTATCGTAACGTGCGCGGCTGCGCCGGAATACGCCGGGAACCTATAATCCAACCCATGGGCACGACTGCAAGCCTCTTCCCCGACCCGGCAGAAAAGGCCGAAACACTGCGCGCCGAACTGCGCCGCCACGAATCTTTGTACTACGTCCAGAACGCGCCGGAGATTACCGACGCCGCCTACGACGCGCTGATGAACGAGCTGAAAAAGCTCGAAGCCGAGCACCCGGAACTGCTCCGCGCCGACTCGCCGACCCAACGCGTCGGCGGCAAGCCCGCCAAGGGCTTTCGCAAGGTTGAGCACTCGCGGCCCATGCTCTCGCTCGACAACGCCTACTCGGCCGAGGATCTGACGACTTGGGAGTCGCGCTGCCGCGAGTTGGCCGGCGATGTGCCGCTAGAATACGTGGCCGAACTCAAGCTTGACGGACTGAGCGTGGCGCTGCGCTACGAGCCAACGACCGATGGCGGTGCGCGACTGGTGAGCGGGCTGACGCGCGGCGACGGCCAGGTCGGCGAGGACGTGACCGGCAACCTGCGCACCATCCGCAGCATTCCGCTCTCTGTCCCGGCCGAAACGCTGAAAAGACTTGGCCTGCCGCAGGGATTCGAGGCGAGAGGCGAGGCGATCATGCCACGCAAATCCTTCGAGCGGCTGAACGAGGAACGCGAAGAGCAGGGACTGGCGCTAGCCGTCAATCCGCGCAACGCCGCGGCGGGCACGCTTCGCACGCTCGACCCCAAGATCGTCGCCAACCGGCAACTCGACTTCTACGCGTACTTTTTGCTGACCGGTGGCGAGTATCTGGCAGCCGACCAGCAGACCACGCTCGAAGCCTTGAAGACGCTCGGCTTCCACGTCAACGAACATCACCGCGTGCTGCATTCGATCGGCGAGATGATGGACTTCATCGCCGAGATCGAGGCCGCGCGGCCCACGCTCGGCTACGAGATCGACGGCGTGGTATTCAAGGTGAATGCCATTGCGGCCCGCACGCGGATCGGCTCCACGGGCCGCGCCCCGCGCTGGGCCATCGCCTACAAATTCACGGCGCAGGCCGGCATCACGCAGGTGCGCGAGATCACCGTACAGGTGGGCCGCACCGGCAAGCTGACGCCAGTCGCCGAACTGGAGCCGGTCTTCATCGGCGGCACCACGGTGAGCCGCGCCACGTTGCACAATGCCGACTTCATCGCCGGGCTGGGACTGCGCGTCGGCGACTGGGTGAAGGTGGAGCGCGGAGGCGACGTGATCCCCAAGGTTGTCGAGGTGGTCGAAGACGCCGAGCACGCGCGCGGGGCCGAGGCATACTCGTTTCCTTCCACCTGCCCCGAATGCACAAGCGCTGCGGTGCGCGTCGAGGGCGAGGTGGACTTCCGCTGCGTGAACGCCGACTGCCCGGCGCGGCTGCGCGAGTCCCTGCTGCACTTCGCCAAGCGCGGCGTGATGAACATCGAAGGCATGGGTGAGGCGGTGGTGCAGCAGTTGCTCGACAACAAGCTGGTGGCGAGCATTGCCGATGTGTATGCCCTCAGCGAAGAACAGTTGCTGGCGCTCGACCGCTTCGCGGAAAAGTCGGCACGCGCGTTGCTGCTCGAGATTGAGCGTTCGAAAAAAGCAGGACTGGCGCGGGTGCTGATGGGTCTCGGCATTCGCTTTGTGGGCGAACGCACGGCCGAGTTGCTGGCCGAGGAGTTCGGCTCGACCGAGGCGCTTGAAGCTGCGAGCGGTGAAGAGCTGGAGCGCGTCGCCGAGGTCGGTCCACGCATCGCACAGGCCATTCAGGAGTTCTTCGCGCAGGAAGCCAATCGCGCCCTGATCGAACACCTGAAAAACATCGGGGTCGATATGACCGCCGAAAAGAAGCAGCGCACGACGCAGTTGACCGGGCTGACCTTCGTGCTGACCGGCACGCTGCCGACGCTGTCGCGCGAAGAAGCGAAGAGGATGATCGAGGACGCGGGCGGCAAGGCCATCGGCTCGGTCAGCAAGAAGACCAGCTATGTGGTGGCCGGCGAAGAGGCCGGCTCAAAGCTGGAAAAAGCGCGCGCGCTCAACGTGCCCGTGCTGGATGAGGCAGAACTGCACGCGCTGCTGAAACGGCCGGAATAAACCGTTCCCAAATGCTGCGGCCTCTGGCGGGATGCCGCAACAAAACCTCAGCGATTCGAACGCTGACGCGCCGCCGAGCGCAACTCACGCTCACGTTCCCGCTCCCAAGCCTCGGCGTGCCAGTCGCGTGAGCTATAGCGCGTATCTTCGCCGATGCGCGGATCGTCCTTCTCTCTGGCCCGCTCCGGCATCTGTACCAACTCGGCCGGGGCTCTTGATTTTGCCGGAGGATCGAGAGGCGTGATCAGGCGCGCCGAAGATTCTTCCTCGAGAAAGACCGCATCCGAGGTCAGGCTCATATCCGTCAAAGAAGGGCTGGCGGGGGGATAATGGACAGACGGACGGCTGGACGGCTGCGATTTTGCACCCTCCGCCTGCAACTCGGCGGGAGCCTCGACCACCTCGCCGTCTTCCTTGTGCGCGCGCACGGCAATCGTACGCGCCATGAAATCGTCGACGAGTTTATGAAGGCAGATTTGTCCGCATAGATGCTTGGAGCCGGCGCGCAGGCGGTTGCGCGAACTCCACCCGCTGATGCGCAGTTCCTCGTTCTGCTCGTAGGCCACAAACCAATGGTTGGTCTGCTTCTTTTCCGCCGCACAGATATCGCACGATATTGCCTGCCGAATCACCGCTTTTTTCTCCCGCGCTGCCCGCTGCTTCTGCCGCGCCAGCGTTTCCGTGCTCTGTTCCCCAGGATCACCCTTGCATTGGAAAAATCCTACGTCTCAACAAACACCAGGAAGCACATCGCCGGATTCGTCCTCCCTATTTCATCGCGGAAAGCATCCCATGAGACATTGCAAAGAAGAAGGATTTGCGGCGAAGGTCAAAACCGGATCAAGAGACCATGAGCGTCCTGAATCGGAACGCCTGCTGTTGATGCTGGTTTCGCGCATAAAAACGCGCCGCTCTCCCCCTCGGGAAGCGCGGCGCTGGATGGCAAAATCAGTAAGAATTAAGGTTTAAACCAATGACTACTGACGCGGCGCGAAGTAGCCCTTGCGGGCGCGCACCTGGTAGCGACGGTCATTGCAGTAGAGATAGATGGGCCGGAAGGAGCCATCCGTCTTGAAATCAGCCGGCGTATAGGTGAGCGCGTACTGGCTGCGCAGCTCTTCCTGAATGTCGGTGAAGCTCTTCGAGATGTCCTCGACCGAGGGCGGGAAGAAGCTCTGGCCGCCGGTTTCCGTCGCCAACTGCTGCATCACCTTGTCGCCTTCGCCGCGGCTCGGGGTCCAGTTGGTGCTGATCGCGTAGATGATCGTCTCCGAGCGCTGGCATTCCTTGATGGCTTCGTTCAGATAGACGTGACTCTGGTTGTCGGAGCCGTCGGAGAGCAGAATGACAGCCTTGCGCACCGGTTCCTGGCCACGGCCAATGCCGAGCAGCTTGTCGTGGCAGGCAGTGTAGACGGCATCGTAGAGCGCCGTACCGCCACCGGGCTTCAGGCGGTTGATGCCGGTTTCGAGCGCATCGAGATTGTTGGTCCAGTCGGCGGTAATGGTCGGCACCACGTCAAAGCCCAGCACAAAGGCGCGGTCATTGCGCGACTTCATGGTCTGCAGCAGAAACTCGGTGGCCGATTGCTGCTCGAACTGAAAGCGCGAATGGATCGAACTGCTGGCGTCGATAACGATGCCCACGCGCAAAGGCAGATTGATCTGCTGATGGAAGGAGGTCACATGGGCCGGAGCCTTCTGGTCATCGAGCAGGGCGAAGTCGCTCTGCCGAAGGTGCGGGTTGTAGCGCCCGTGCCGGTCGGTCACCGTGAAGATCAGGTTGACTTCGTTGACGCCGATCCTGATGGTCGGCGCGCCAACGTCCACCGTCGACTGGTCGTCCTGTTGGCCCGGAGCCTGAGCGGCGGGCGTCTGCGGTGCGGCCGTCGCGGCGGCAGGCGTTTGCGACGGCGCGGGCTGGGCCGCGGGTTGCTGGGCAGACAGCATCGGAGTTGCCAACGCCACTGCCAGCACAAGGCCAAAAAGCTCTCTGGTCATAGCTCCCTCATTCTTACCATCGCCTCTGCACAAGGCAGGCGCGGCGACGAATTCATTTTAAAGCAGTTCTCCAATACATATCCTCTGCGTCCCGTCTTCCATGCGCAGCCATTGGAGAACGGCTAAGCATTCGCCTTCGGTGTTTCCAGCCGTTCGAGCAACGTCGTGAGCTCAATCGGCAGCGGCGCTTCCAGATGCACGGTCTTGGCCGTAATCGGATGCGCGAACTCCAGTTGCGCAGCATGCAAAAAGTTGCGGTCCAGATGGATTCGCTCCGGCTCCTGCTTGCGCCGCGCCGCGCGCGAGGTGGCCGCCTGCGAAGCAACCTGATCGGTCAACTGCCCCGAGCCGCTGTAAAGCGTATCGCCGACCACCGGATGGCCGATTGAGGCCATGTGTACGCGGATCTGATGCGTCCGCCCGGTTTCGATGCGCACGCGCACCAGCGTAAAGCGGCCGAAGCGGCTTTCGATGCGCCGCACGACCTCGTAGTGTGAGACGGCGGAACGGGCGTTTTCGTTAGGTTGCGTGGTCATGCGGATGCGACGCTGCGGATCGCGGCTGATGGCCGCGTTGATGGTGCCGTGTTCGCGCTCCACCAGTCCCATCACCAGCGCGATGTAGGTCTTCTCCACCTTGTGCGCGGAGAACATCGCGGACAGCGCCGCGTGCGCGCGGTCGTTCTTGGCGACGATGATCAGGCCGCTGGTCAGCTTGTCGAGCCGATGCACGATGCCCGGGCGCAGATCGCCGCCCGTGGCCGAAAGTTTTTTGAAGCGAAACAGCAGCGCGTTGACCAGCGTACCGCGATTGCGCTCGTCCTCGCTCAGCCCCGAGCCCGCGTGCACCATCATGCCGGCTGGCTTGTTGATCACGGCCAGATCGCGGTCCTCGTAAACCACGTCGAGCGGAATGTCTTCGGCAATGGCCTTGAGCGGCGCCGGACGCGGTTCGCCCTTGATCTCGATCCGCTCACCGCCGCGCAGCTTGAGCGAGGCCTTGGGGCTTTCGCCGTTGACCAGAACATCCTTCTGCTCCAGCAGCAATTGCACGCGCGAGCGGCTCACGCCGGGAAGCTGCGAGGCCAGAAAGGCGTCGAGGCGTTGACCGGCAGACTCGGCGGCAACCGTCAGTTCGCTCGGCAGGGGAGCGTCCGGGTCGATCTCGACAGGCACAGGCTCCACTTCGTCGAGCGGCTCGACCTCGGCAAATTTCTCAACCTCGGGCTCATCCACGCGGTGCTTAAATACCAGCGGTTCGTCGGCCGAGAGCAGAATCGCGCCGACATGCGCGACTCGTTTCACAGCGGTCTTCTTCGGTTTAACCATGGATGACCTCATTTTTCGTGGTGAGCCCGGCGGGAAGGGTCGGGGCTGGCAGGAGTTCGGGCAAAGCGATGCTGCTCTGCCTGCCCGCTGGCTCCTGTACCTATTCTATAGAAGCGCGGGCCGATGCGCCCTTCCATCTGCATTTCCACAACCGGCCGACACATTCTCCCACGCAACGGCTCGGCTTCTTTCTCAGCACTTCTGGATTAGGATGAATGGCGTGACCCGTTTGCCTGCCTCGCGCTCTCCTCTAATAATTTTTCTTGCGGCCCTGCTGGGCCTTTTTTCCGGCCACGCCTGCGCGCAGCCGCCCGACTGTACGCAGGCCCGCGTGATCTACTCGCCCGCCGTCTCCGCGCATGAGCAGGAGGCGCTGCGGATGCTGCGCGAGGAGGTGGAACACCGCACCGGCATCGCCTGGCAAACCGGCACCCCGCAAGATCTTTCGCGGCCCGGTTGCTCGGTACTGATCGGCACCGTCGAGGAGCTTTCCCGCCACGAGCACTCCGCTCTGCCCTTCGTACCCGCCCAGGCCGAGTCCTATGCCGTCCAGTCGTATTCCGAACATGGGCGCACCCGCATTCTGGTCGTGGGCCGCGACGAACGCGGCGTGCTCTTCGGCGCCGGGGCGTTGCTGCGCAAGCTTTCGCTGAGCAAAAACCGGGCACAGGTCGAAGCGCCGATCGATCTGCGCATGGCCCCGCAAAAGGCCATCCGCAGTCACCAGATCGGTTACCGCGACAAGAACAACACCTACGATGCCTGGAACCTCGCACAGTTCGAGCAGCAGATTCGCGATCTGGCCATCTTCGGCGCCAACACCGTGCAACTGATCGCGCCGGTCTCCGACGACAAGGCCATCAGCCCGCTATCGCCAGCGCCGCCGCTGGAAACCCTGCTTGGCGTCGCGCGCATCCTCAACCGCTACGGACTGAATTGCGACCTCTATTACCCGGAGATGGAGGCCGATTACGCGCGCCCGGCCGATGTCGACCGCGAGTTGAAGCGCTTCGAGACTCTGGTGCGACAAATGAAGCGGCTCGACGCGCTCTGGATTCCCGGCGGCGATCCGGGCCACACCGCGCCAAAGTTGCTGTTTCCGCTGGTCGCGCGCGAGGCCGAGATTCTGCATCGCTATCATCCGCAGGCACGCGTTTACATCTCGGCGCAAGGCATGGACGCCGCGCAATATGAGGATTTCTATCGCCTGCTTGCTACGCCGCCCGCCTGGCTTAGCGGCGTCTTCTTCGGTCCGCAATCGCGCGACAGCTTCGAGCAGCAGCGCGCGCGGATTCCAGCCTCGGTGCCCATGCTCTTCTACCCCGACATCGCCCACACCATGCACGCGCAGTTCCCCGTCCGGCAGTGGGACCCGGCCTTCGCGCTGACGGAAGGCCGCGAGCCCATCGATCCACGCCCGGAGGACGAGGGGCTCATCTACCGGCACTTTGCGCCGCTGCACGCGGGCTTTGTCACCTATTCGGAGGGCGTCAACGACGATGTGAACAAGATGCTCTGGAGCCAGTGGGGCTGGGATGAAACGATTCCCGCCGAGACGATTCTCGAGGACTACGCGCGGCTCTACGCGGGCCCGGCC
>Ga0255352_1000190_pt1 | contig 34410 bp, 30 predicted proteins | sample HBST0metaG_FD_189939 | JGI IMG/M metagenome (GOLD analysis project Ga0255352, IMG submission 189939) | Peat soil microbial communities from Stordalen Mire, Sweden - H.B.S.T0 | ecosystem: Environmental > Terrestrial > Soil > Wetlands > Peat | place: Sweden: Norrbotten County, Stordalen Mire...
ATTCATATTCTTCCATATCTTCATCTATTAACCCAAGAACCCTTTTCATATTTGTGTTTAATTCTAATACTTCATTCTAAATGGGATGCAGCCTTTGGAATTCATATTCAAAACGATATCCATATAGTAAGGCACAACAAAAAAGGCAGCGTGAGTTTTTAATTCACACTGCCCTTCTTAAGGATATAAATTCTTTACTGAATAACTTCCAATGCCCTTTTTGTACGGCGGATTGTTTCTTCTTTCCCGATAATTGCTGTCAGATCGAAGATGTGAGGCCCTTTAGAAATGCCTACCAAAGCGATACGGAAAGGATTCATGATATTACCCACTTTGTACTCTTTGCTTTTGATCCATTCCATTATTTGTACTTCGTCAGCTTCTTTATTCAATCCGAAGTCAGTCATTGTTTCGATTTGAATCATCAATTCTGATAGCTGTTGCTTAGTGTCAGGTTTCCAGTGTTTCTGCACCGATTTTTCGTCGTAAGCAGTTGGTGCTTTAAAGAAATAGGATGTTGTTTCCCAAAGCTCTTGGGCAAAATTGATTCGTTCGCGCATTAAAGCAATCACTTCCGCAACCTTTTTGTCTTTGGCAACTACACCTTTTGATTCCAAAACCGGTTGAAATGCACTAACGAGTTCATCAATAGGTTTCCGTTGCAAGCAATGATGATTAACCCATTTTGCCTTTTCGAAATCAAACTTGGCGCCACTTTTGCTACAACGATCAAACGAAAATTGCTCTATCAGCTCTTGCATGGAGAAAAGTTCCTGATCGGTTTCAGGATGCCAACCTAACAGTGCCAAAAAATTGATCACGGCTTCAGGGTAATAGCCGGTCTCACGATAACCTGTCGAAACATCTCCTGTTTTAGGATCTTTCCATTCAAGAGGAAAGACAGGAAACCCAAGACGATCACCATCGCGTTTACTCAGTTTGCCATTGCCTTCAGGTTTTAGCAGAAGAGGCAGATGAGCAAATTGCGGCATATTCTCTTCCCATCCGAATGCGCGGTAAAGCAACACGTGCAATGGTGCGGAAGGCAACCATTCTTCCCCTCTGATGACATGCGAAATCTCCATCAAATGGTCATCAACCACATTGGCTAAATGGTAGGTGGGTAAGCCGTCGGCTGATTTGAAAAGTACTTTATCATCTAAAATGGATGAGTTGATGATTACTTCGCCACGGATGATATCCATCACATGAATCTCTTCGTCAGGCTCAACGCGAAGACGAACCACATACTGCTCTCCATTGTTTAAACGTTGTTGTACCTCTTTTCCGTAGAGTGTCAACGAATTACACATCAAACCACGGGTAGAAGCATCATACTGAAAATTTTTAATTTCCAAACGTTTAGCCTCCAGTTCCCCGGGAGTATCGAACGCATAATATGCTTTCCCTTCCTGAAGAAGCTGTTCGACATACCGTTTGTAAATTTCTTTGCGTTCGCTTTGTTTATATGGTGCGTAATTGCCCCCTTCTTTTACTCCTTCATCAACCTTAATACCCAGCCATTGAAGAGACTCGTTGATATAATCTTCCGCACCTGGAACCAAACGGGCAGCATCAGTGTCTTCGATGCGTAGCAGGAAATCTCCTCCATTTTGTTTGGCAAATAAGTAGTTATACAAGGCGGTACGTACACCGCCGATATGAAGTGGTCCCGTAGGACTTGGTGCAAATCGAACCCGAACTCTCATTGATTTATTTTTTTAGTTATACCTTGAATATCACATATGTAATGCCCAAAAACCGTGTTGTAAAATCAGTTAGAGAATTTCAGCATTGCACTTTCTGCAACTCCTTCACCTTTGGAGAGGGCTGGGGAGAGGTCAAAAACTCCAAATGAAACGAATATGCTGCTTCACAACACTAAGAATAAAATAATAATTTTCAGCAACATGGAGTTCCATACTACCATTAAGAAACAAATTATTATAGTATGAAATCCCCATGTTTTACCAAACGCCTATATACATGAAAATAAAGCAACAGGGGATTCCATTTGTCCTTTAAAATCAAAATTATTTACAAATGAAATAAAATACAGTATTGTATTGTTTTTATTACTTATTGAGTATGTACTATGAAAAAACATGAGAAGAAATATTCTTCTCATGTAAAGAAATTAAACCCGATTCAAGACTGCTATTCTCCGATCAAAAAACGTATGCTAAATGGACAAGATACGAAGCACTTCCATCAGATTCTTATCAACTGGTTTTTCGTCTTTGATCGCCTTATTGAAGGGAACATAAACAATTTGATCATTCACGATGCCAATCATTACATTTCGTTGATCTTCGAGCAGTGCGTCGATAGCTGCAGCGCCCATTCGGCTTGCAAGAATACGATCATTTGCTGTGGGTGATCCACCTCGCTGGATGTGACCAAGAATGGTAACCCGATAATCATATTCAGGATATTTCTCTTTCAATCGGTTTGAAATTCCGATAGCGCCTCCAGTGATATCACTTTCAGCAACCAATACAATACTACTGTTTTTTGATTTGCGGAATCCTTGTTCTATCAATTCGTTCAGCTGATCGGTATTTGTGGCAATCTCAGGAATAATGGCAGCTTCAGCTCCGGAAGCAATAGCACCATAAAGGGCTAAAAAACCGGCATCACGTCCCATTACTTCAATAAAGAAAAGCCGCTCGTGTGAACTGGCCGTGTCGCGTATCTTATCTACTGCCTGGACAATTGTATTAAGCGCCGTATCATATCCAATGGTATAATCTGTACCATACAAATCGTTATCAATGGTTCCCGGTATTCCGACAATTGGAATGTCCGAATATTCCTGAGCAAAAACACGTGCACCGGTAAAAGTTCCATCACCACCAATAACAACTAAAGCATCAATTTCTTCACGTTTCAAATTGCCATAAGCTGTCTTGCGTCCTTCAACTGTTCTGAACTCCTCGCTTCTGGCCGTCTTAATTTTTGTACCGCCTTGTTGTATGATGTTGCTTACATCTTGTGTTTGGAACTCTGAAATTTCACCTCCGATTAATCCTTTATAACCGCGGCAAATCGCTTTGACGCGAATACCATGATAAATTGCTTTTCGTGTTACTGCACGCAATGCAGCATTCATCCCGGGAGCATCACCTCCGGAAGTGAGAACTCCAATACATTTTAATTGATACATAATATTTTATTTATTAGTAAGTTGCAGTGCTATTTCTTTGATCCTTTCAGCGACTTTTTCCATTAACCATGTTGGCGTTGAAGTTGCACCGCAAATGCCGACTGAAGAAACATTTGTCAAGAGTTGTGGTTTGATGTCTTCTATTCTAAATATCAGATAAGAATTTGTGTTTGCTTTTTTGCATTCTTCAAAAAGGGCTTTGCCGTTTGAACTTTTCTCGCCACTGACAAAGAACACAATATCATGTTGCAGTGCAAAGGTACGAATATTTGGGATGCGATTAGCAACCTGACGGCAAATTGTGTCCACATGTTCAAAGATAACGTTCGCACTGATTCGTTTTTCTATGTTGTCAATTAATTGATTAAATCCGTTTAATGATTTTGTTGTCTGAGAAAAAAGATAGATGTTCTTATTAAAGTCAATACGATCTAAATCATCCGGATGTTCAACCACGATAGCATTATTGTCGGTCTGACCAACTAACCCAATCACTTCGGCATGACCTTTTTTTCCGTAAATCACGATCTGCCATTCCTCCTTCGGATGTGTTTCGTAGGCTGTTTTTACGCGTTGTTGCAAACGAAGAACGACGGGACAGGTTGCGTCGATAACCTGAATGCCATGATTCTTCAGGGTTTCATAAGTGGTCGGAGGCTCTCCGTGTGCACGTATGAGCACACGTTTCCCCTTGGCTTTTTCAATGGTATTGGCGTAAAGCGTAATCATCCCTTTCGAATGAAGACGTTCCACTTCAAGTTCATTGTGTACGATATCTCCTAAGCAATATAATGGCGTCAATGTTTGCAATTCGCTTTCTGCTTTTTCTATGGCTCTTACCACCCCAAAGCAAAAACCGGAGTTGTTGTCTATGTCAATTTTAATCATTTCAATGGGTTGAGTTCTTGAAGTTGCAAAATTAACACATGAATGCCGAGAATGTATCGGGCAACCCCCTAATTATTGATTATCTTTGCATATCATTCTTTTGTTGTCTTTTCATGTTCATGAAGGAATGGGTAGTATGCAGCGAGTCCCGATGTTCTGGACGGGTTCCATACGTCCTTAATGGGGAATAAAAAAATAATCGTTTGAAAATTTTAAATGAATCATTATGTTGACTATAAATAATTTACACGCATCGATAAATGGAAAGGAAATCTTACGCGGCATTGATCTGAAAGTGAATGCAGGTGAAGTACATGCCATTATGGGCCCGAACGGATCGGGTAAAAGTACCTTATCTGCGGTATTAACAGGCAATCCTCTTTTTACGGTTACGCAGGGAGATGTCTTTTTTAATGGAAAGAACTTATTGGAAATGAAGCCGGAAGATCGTTCGCGCGAAGGTATTTTCCTGAGTTTTCAATACCCGGTTGAAATACCCGGAGTAAGTATGGCCAGCTTCATGCGCACAGCTATCAATGCACATCGTAAGTATAAAGGGTTAGAGCCTATTTCAGCTTCCGACTTTTTGAAGTTGATGCGTGAAAAGAAAGAATTGGTTGAGCTTGATAATAAATTGGCAAGTCGTTCGGTAAATGAAGGTTTCTCGGGTGGAGAGAAAAAACGCAACGAGATTTTCCAGATGGCGATGCTTGAGCCAAAACTTTCCATTCTCGATGAGACTGACAGCGGACTCGATATCGATGCGCTTCGTATTGTGGCCGAAGGAGTGAACAAACTGAAACGTGATGACAACGCATGCATTGTCATCACGCATTATCAACGCTTGTTGGATTATATAAAACCTGATGTGGTACATGTTCTCTATAATGGAAGAATAGTACGCACGGCCGGGGCTGAATTGGCTCTTGAGCTGGAAGAGCGTGGTTATGAATGGATCAAGCAATTAGCGGACGAAAAATAATCGTTTTTGTTCGCGACATGCAAAGCGTTTCAGAAGCGCCATCATTTGTTTTAATGTGTTCATGTCCCTACGTGTTGCTTAACGGGAAACGCCTTCTTCTCAATAACTGATTGGGAAAAGGGAACGTCAAACTTATTTATGCTATTAAGATTATGTCAACAGAAAAAACATATATAGAATTATATCAACAATTTAGAAATGCCATTCAAAAACCGTGCGCTCCTTTGTTGAATGCCTCGCGAGATGCTGCTCTTGATGCGTTTGCGCGCTTGGGATTTCCAACTACAAGACAGGAAGATTATTTGTACACTGATTTGGCGCCTGCTTTTGCAGTTGATTATGGTTTAAACATCAATCGGTTATCTATTCCTTCAAATCCAAGTAATGTGTTTCGGTGCGATGTGCCTGGCATTACTTCTTGGATCTATTTTGTGGTGAACGATAGCTTTTATCTTGCTCCTCATCAACCTGCGTTGCCTGATGGCGTGATAGTCTGCGGACTCAATGAGGTGGCTGAAAAATATCCCGAATTAGTAAAGAAGTATTATAATCAGTTGGCTCCTAACGACGAGGTTGCCACGGTTGCGTTTAATACGGCTTTTGCACAAGACGGCTTCTTTATGTATGTACCTAAAGGGGTGATACTGTCAAAACCTGTTCAATTGGTGGATATCATGCGCTCTGATGTCGATTTTATGGCGAATAGTCGTAATCTGATCATTATTGACGAGGGTGCTAAAGCCCAGTTTTTGGAATGTGCGCATACGGCAGATGAAGTCCGGTTTTTGAGCAATCGTGTAACGGAGGTTTTTGTCGGTGAAAATGCCGTTTTCGACTATTATTCATTGGAAAATACACACAATAAAACGACAAACATCACCTCTTTATATCTGCGTCAGGCTGCTTCCTCCAATGTTTTAGTCAATGAGATTGTTTTGCACAACGGATTGACCCGTAATGATGTAAAGATTGATTTGCAGGGAGAAAACTGTCAGACTTTGCTTTGTGGTATTGCGATTGGCGATAAAGCGGAACATATTGATAATGCAACCTTGTTGATTCATTCAAAGCCTCATTGCAAGAGTCGCGAACTATATAAATACGTGTTGGATGATTCGTCGGTAGGCGCTTTCTCGGGAAAGATCTTAGTGGCAAAAGATGCTCAGAAGACGGAGGCCATGCTGACAAACCGGAATCTATGCGTCACACCTAATGCTAAAATGAAGACAAAGCCTCAACTGGAGATTTATGCGGACGATGTGAAATGTTCGCATGGAGCTACCATTGGTCAATTGGATGAGACAGCGTTGTTTTACATGCGCACCCGGGGCCTTTCGGAAGCAGATGCAAGGTTGTTGCTAATGTATGCGTTTATGTCGGATGTTATTGATAACATTCGCATCAAAGTATTACAAGATCGTATACGCCATTTGGTGGAAAAACGTTTTCGCGGAGAACTTTCCCAGTGTACAGGCTGTGTTATATGCAAATAGAGCATCGCCAATTGTAAGCTTGTTGGTGTTTCTTCCTCACTCCCTATCTGTTTGCAAGGATTCCACAAATTTTTCCTACTTTTGCAGCTTCAAAACAGATCAAAATGGAATCAGCATCCACTGAAAATACCGTCACTGAACAGTTGATGGTTCATTATCGTGAGATCCTTAAATTACTTGGAGAAGATGTAACTCGCGAGGGGTTGATACGTACCCCCGAACGCGTCGCTTTATCTATGGAATTTATGACGCAGGGGTATACGCAAAATGCCGAAGAGATGTTATTGTCAGCCAAGTTTCGTGAAGACTATCGTCAGATGGTCATTGTGAAAGAGATTGAGTTCTATTCAATGTGCGAACACCACCTTCTTCCCTTTTTCGGGAAAGCACATGTGGCATACATTCCCAACCACTATATCACCGGATTGAGTAAAATAGCCCGTGTTGTCGATGTCTTTGCACATCGGTTGCAGGTGCAGGAACGAATGACTACTCAGATAAAACAGTGTATCCAGAGTACCCTGAACCCGTTAGGTGTCATGGTGGTTATCGAGGCACAACACATGTGCATGCAAATGCGCGGCGTACAAAAGGCCGGCTCCATTACCACAACATCAGACTTCACCGGTATCTTTGAGAGCGCCAAAACACGGGAAGAGTTCATTAGCCTTATTCAACGCAAATAATAAAAAGACAAAAAGCGATGCTTTTTCTCCTTGCAGCGTGTGGCAATACCGTGGAAAAAACCTATTTTTGAAAGCAATTTACAGTTTATTCCTAAATATATAGTGATTATGCAAACACTTGACAACTTCAATTTTTCTGGAAAGAAAGCGTTTGTTCGCGTGGACTTTAATGTTCCATTAAACGAACAGTTTGAAATTACCGACGACACGCGTATTCGCGCCGCTCTGCCAACCCTGAAGAAGATTTTAGCCGATGGCGGCAGTGTTATTATCGGATCGCATCTTGGGCGTCCGAAGAAAAATCCCGATCCTACCTTTTCATTGAAACACATCGTTGGTCATGTAGCTCAATTGCTCGGTGTAACGGTTCATTTTGCCAACGACTGCATGGGTGCCGAGACTGCCGAAAAAGCGGCTGCCTTAAAGCCGGGCGAAGTGTTGATGCTTGAAAACCTCCGTTTTTATGCCGAAGAAGAAGGCAAAGCACGTGGGTTGAAAGATGACGCTTCCGACGATGAAAAAGCGGCTGCAAAAAAAGCCATCAAGGCTTCACAGAAAGAATTTGCCAAAACCCTGGCTTCGTATGCCGATTGTTATGTGAATGATGCTTTCGGAACAGCTCACCGTGCTCATGCTTCCACGGCTCTTATGGCTGCCAATTTCGATGCTGACCATAAGATGTTTGGTTACCTGATGCAAAACGAAGTCTCAGCTGTAGAGAAAGTGCTTAAGACTGCCGTACATCCCGTAACGGCAATCATTGGCGGCTCGAAAGTCTCCACCAAAATCACCATCATTGAGAACCTGCTTACAAAAGTGGATAACCTGCTTATTGTAGGTGGCATGGCATATACTTTTGCCAAAGCACAGGGCGGCAAAGTGGGCAGCTCTCTTTGTGAAGACGATATGTTGGAGCTTGCTAACGACATTATTGTAAAAGCAAAAGCAAACAATGTCAATTTAGTGTTGCCAACTGACTCCATTGTTGCCGATAAATTTGCTGCTGATGCCGCAACGAAAGTTTGCAACAACAATGTGATCCCTGACGGTTGGTTAGGGCTTGACTTAGGCCCTGTAGCCGTTGATCAGATGAGCAACGTGATCAAGAACTCCAAAACCATTTTGTGGAACGGACCTGCCGGTGTATTTGAAATGGAAGCGTTTGCCGCCGGCACCAAAGCCATTGCCGAATCGATTGTTTTAGCAACCAAAAATGGGGCTTTCTCCCTGATTGGCGGTGGCGACTCTGTTGCTGCCATCAACAAGTTTGGCTTAGCCGATCAGGTAAGTTATGTTTCAACCGGAGGCGGCGCTTTGTTAGAAATGATCGAAGGAAAAGTATTGCCGGGTATCGAAGCTATTCGCGGCTATTGATTGTTTCCCCGTAAATTAAATATCACAAGGGCGGCTATTTTACCAATAGCCGCCCTTTTTTATCGTTCTGTTTTCCCACATCAACTTCCTTTTGTTCAACCCTATGGGTTGATAGTTGATTCCTCCATTCGGTCGCTGACCCTTGGTTCCCTCTCCTGACCTCATCCGCCCTTCGGGCACCTTGTCAACTGTCAATTGTCCATTGCTTTATCCATTGTCAATTGCTTTCCTATATCAACTTCCGATAGCGAATCCGTCTCGGTGTTGCGTCGCCAAGTCGCTTGATTTTATTCTCCTCATACTCGGAATACGATCCTTCAAAGAAGAAGATGTCGGAGTTGCCTTCAAAGGATAAGATATGGGTACAGATACGGTCCAGGAACCAGCGATCGTGGGAGATGACCACGGCACAACCGGCAAAGTTTTCCAATCCTTCTTCCAATGCCCGCAACGTGTTCACATCAATGTCGTTGGTGGGTTCGTCGAGCAGCAGCACGTTCGCTTCCGATTTGAGCGTCAATGCCAGATGAAGCCGGTTTCGTTCACCACCGGAGAGTACGCCGCACAGTTTTTCCTGATCGCCTCCCGTGAAGTTGAAGCGCGACAGGTAAGCACGGGCATTGATCTCTTTGCCGCCGATACGAATCAGATCCAATCCCCCGGAGATAGTTTGATAAACGCTTTTTTGAGGATCAATGTCCGCATGTGATTGATCGGCATAACCCAACGTGACGGTTTCTCCTATCTCAAACGTGCCTTTGTCGGGTTGTGCCATTCCCATGATCAGGCGGAAGAGGGTGGTTTTTCCTGCACCATTCGGGCCGATAACGCCTACAATGCCGTTAGGCGGAAGCGAGAAGGTGAGGTTATCGAAAAGTAATTTGTCGCCATACGCCTTGCTTACTTCTTTGGCCTCTATCACCTTATTGCCTAAGCGTGGCCCGTTGGGGATATAGATCTCTAATTTGTCTTCGCGTTCTTTTTGATCTTCGTTCAGCAACCGGTCGTAGGCGCTCAAACGTGCCTGACTCTTTGCATGACGGGCTTTTGGCGCCATGCGCACCCATTCCAATTCGCGTTCGAGGGTCTTGCGCCGTTTTCCTGACTGTTTCTCCTCTTGTGCCATACGTTGGGTCTTTTGTTCGAGCCACGACGTGTAATTGCCTTTCCAGGGAATACCTTCGCCACGGTCGAGTTCAAGAATCCATTCTGCCACGTTGTCTAAGAAATAGCGGTCGTGGGTGATGGCGATAACGGTGCCGTCGTATTGTTGCAAATGATGTTCGAGCCATTCAATCGATTCGGCATCCAAATGGTTGGTTGGTTCGTCGAGCAGTAAAATATCGGGTTGTTGCAACAAAAGCCGGCAAAGCGCCACCCGTCGCAACTCGCCACCCGACAATGTACCGATGGAAGCATCTTCGGGCGGACATCTCAACGCATCCATCGCGCGCTCCAACTTGTTGTCGATGTTCCATGCATCAAGATGGTCGAGTTTTTCCTGCAAGACACCCTGACGGGCAATGAGTACATCGAAGTCTGCATCGGGATCCGCGAACTTCTCGTTAATAGCTTCAAACTCGGCGAGTAAATCCATCACCTCCTGCACGCCTTCCTGCACCACCTCTTTCACTGTCTTGTTCTCGTCCAGATGTGGTTCCTGTGGCAAGTACCCGACAGAATATCCGGGAGCAAAGACCACTTCGCCTTCGTAAGAAGGTTCGATGCCGGCAATGATTTTCAGCAACGTGGATTTCCCTGAACCGTTAAGCCCGATGATCCCTATTTTTGCTCCATAAAAGAAGGAGAGATAGATGTTTTTTAATGTCTGCTTTTGCGGGGTAAACGATTTGCTTACACCCACCATTGAGAAGATAATTTTTTTGTCGTCGCTCATAGTTTTGGTTTTCTTAGATGAATATCTGATGTAAGTAAGGAGAAGGAAAATAGACTCGTTCGTTTATATGGGACTTTGCCGATTTACCTGTTCAGTAAAGAATAGAGCCGGCTTATCTTTTCTATCTTCCTATCTTCCTATCTTCCGGAATTCATTTTGAAGGAATATGCCGCATGACCTCTTCGGCAATGCGTCGTGCCGAGTCGTGTTGCGCCATGGCGGCACAGTTAGCCGAAAGGGTTTTGCATCGGTCTGCATCGCCCAACAACCGGATGGCTTCATCCACCAATGTTTGAGGAGCATCCGCATCGCGCACCATGATGGCGGCTTCTTTGTTGACCAATGCCATCGCGTTATGCGTCTGATGATCTTCCGCCACGTTGGGCGAAGGCACCAGAATGGCAGCTTTACCTAATAAGCAAAGTTCGGAGATGGAACTTGCCCCGGCCCGCGAAATCACCACATCGGCTACCGCGTAGGCAAAGTCCATACGGGCAATAAAGTCGGTGATGAAAACCGAAGAGTTGTGCAGGGAAGATGTAGCTGCTTTTATTTGTTCAAAATAAGATTTCCCCGTTTGCCAGATCACTTGAACGTCAGCTTCCATGAAGGCGTCTAACTTTGCTAAGATGCTTTGGTTGATGGTTCGTGCGCCTAAGCTGCCGCCGATGACGAGCAACGTCTTCTTTAATTTATCAAGATTAAAAGAGCGATATGCTTCCTCAATACGCAAAGGATCGAGTTGCAAATCCTGCCGGATGGGATTGCCTGTGAGAATGATCTTATCTTTGGGAAAGAATTTTTCCATTCCTTCATAAGCAACGCAACAACAAGCTGCCCGGCCTGCCAATAATTTATTGGTGACGCCGGCATACGAATTCTGTTCCTGCAACATGGTGGGAATACCCATGCGGGCAGCCATTTTAAGTGTAGGTCCACTGGCATATCCGCCCACCCCAATCACCGCGTCGGGATGAAAGTCACGAATGATTTTCTTTGCCAAACGCATCGATTTCAGAAGATGCAACAGTGTCTCCCCATTGCGCAACAGATGTTTACGATCGAATCCGCGAATCGGAAGGCCGATGATGCGATAACCAGCAGCAGGAACCTTCTCCATTTCCATGCGGCCTTCGGCACCGATAAAAAGGATTTCCGCCCCGGGTTCTTTTTCTTTAAGCGCGTTGGCAATGGCTATCGCGGGAAAAATATGGCCGCCTGTTCCACCGCCGCTGATGATGAATTTATGCGTTGAGTTCACTCTGGATGTTATTAGTTGATGAATTGAGCCCGGATCTTTAAATGATGATGTGAAACCGTCAGGGGGAAGATTCACGTTAAATGCTTTACTATAAGAGCATATACTACCCGACAAAAACAATACAAAAGTAATAAAACTATTGGAAAGGGGCAAGGGAACTTCATAAATTGACAGTTGACAATTGATCATTGACAATGAGAATCTGAGAACTTAATCAGTTGACAGTGAACTGAGGGGAACTACGAGACAAAGAAAACTGCAAATGCACCAAATTTAATGGTAAATAGTAAATCTACAAAGGCACCAAATTTCATTTCGTTCGCCGACAATGCACCTGTAACCCCGCCAACCAATCCGGTTCCCATATTTAAATGCCCGAAGAAGCCCGTCACCGGCATGGTTTTGAAAACCGGGACTAAAACCGGGAATAGACAAACATACATATTATATTCACTTATTTACAAGTCTTTACGGACTGTTTCCACATAAAATCATTGCTAAAAAAAATGGTATCGCCCCGATTAAATTTTTGATCGCTCCGATTAAACTTTTGATTGACCCGATACAAAATTTTTTTGCTCGTATTGCAACTTCAACTGCATGTCTATATCTTATAGTGCGTTCTTTCATAGATTATTAATTCAAAAAATCATTCTTATGAGAAAATTAAGAGCGCTTTTGGATTTTATCCAATTTTCAATTTCGGAGAAGATTTCGTTTTGCTACAACATGATTGCCAAATGAACCTTAGACTTTACTCCCGCTGTGCTGAAAGTGGTGGTATGATGCCCACTCACGGGGTGACTCGCAGTCACCCCGTGAGTAAGAACTTGAAAGGAAGCAAAAAAACAAGAACGCATGAGCTCCTCTTTCTGATGTCTTACTTATCGGACGGCTGAAAAAGTTATCCGGTCAGTTTGTTTTAAACCCTTGCATCGGGACAATATCCCGCCGGTGCTCTCATCCGGAGGCTTCAAACCATCCGATAAGTAAAATTTAAGGCTATTGAATTTTTGTACTCTAAACAAATATTTTCCACGATATAAACTATTTATGGAATAGTTTGTAAATTAAAAACAATATATTTGCAGGGGAAATGTCCGGAGAAAATTGTCTGAATCAGAACCAACAGCCACTGACCAGAGGGAGGTAATTTGCAGAATAAAAATGACAAAGCGTTTGTTTTACTTCCAACGCCCCATTAAGCGGGACGATAAACAATCTGGATTACAGAACAGACACGGGGAGCGGGGATGATATTGCTATGCATATAAGCGAATGAAAACAAAGACTCGACAGCAGATTAAGATAATTTTGAATGACAGGAAACTTTTCGCTGGTATGTTATTAATTGTAGTCGGATTGTTTTTTACGGGTGTTCCCTTGTTTATGGATAAGGTTCATTCAAAATCAGATTTGGTTGAGATTAGTGCGACATTACGTAATTGTTCCTTTGATGAACATAGAGGACCTAGGTACCATACATATTTGTATTACTTGTATTTGAATAATTACCCAAATACTTTTCAAATCAGTGCAGATTTCGTTCCATATTTTGATAAGGATTATTTTGAAAAAACGGTGCAGTCTGGAGATACATTACATGTCTTTATCTCTCGTCATGATTATGCTGCAATTGACTATCAGGAGAAAGTAAAATTATTTGGGATTTATAAAGACAATACCACTTATTATCTGAATTGTGATCAAGTAATTCAGAAATATAATGACGGACTGCAATTGTATGGTGGGCTTATTTTTATTTTTGTTGGTTTGTTATTGTTTTATTTCAACAAAGACAAATTGAAAATAAGCAATTATATTTTGTGATACAAACCCCCGCTAGCGCGATTTTGTAATCCCGTGTCTAAGAATATTAAAAACAACTATTTAGGACACGGGTCACAGACCTGCGCCTGCACCGGAAAAATTGTCTGAATCAGGATTTGCAGAATTATTAAATTTACAGAATAAGAATTTGAATGAATGAGTAAAGCATGAAATATGAGTAAAGTTTTATCTTCATTCTGTTCATTTTTGAATTCTGTAAATTACCTCCCTCTGGTCAGTGACCGTTGGTTCTTGAATTCAGTAAATTTTGATCCGGACAATTTGGCAGGTTTTGCTCCCGCGAACCTAAGGAAGCCCAAAGCTTCAGTCGATAGCGGTAAGGCTATGAAAAAAAACAGAATATGACAGAACTTGAACAATACATTAAATCTTACTTTGGAGTGGTTGCAATTGACGACTTGAAAACAATAGTTTCCTTATTCAAATCGATAACTATCAAAAAAGGAGAATTTCTATTGAAACAGGGTAACCGTTGTGACAAATTAAGTTTCGTGCAATCTGGCCTTTTGAGAATGTTTGTAACCACTGACGACAAAGAAGTGACGCAATGTATTTCGACAAAAGGACATTTTTCGACAGACTTATCCAGTTTCATATTTGATACGCCTTCACGTTCAACAATTCAAGCTTTAACTGAAACCGAACTTTACACGATAACAAAGGAAGACTATAAAAAAATGGGAGATTTAGTCCCAAAATGGAATGAACTTGAAAAATATTTTATAGTGCGTTGCTTTACAATTTTGGAAAACCGAATTGTCAGGCATCTGTCAATGACAGCAGAAGAAAGGTATAATTCTTTCTTTGAAAACAATAGAGAACTTTTTAATCAAGTGCCCTTGCAATTTATTGCTTCAATGCTTGGAATGAGACCCGAAACAGTTAGTAGAATCAGAAAAAAGCAACTTCAATGATTTCTTGATTTTTGTCAAGAGTAAACTACGTATTCTGTTAGACCTTTGTAGTAAAATTCACAAGGAGCGTGATTTGAATTATACACACTCGTTGAAACAACTAAATTCATGGGATTATGACAGAAAATACGACTAACAAAACGGAAGAACAGCGAAAACAAACGATTGAGAAAGCCCAATCTTATTTGGAACTTTTGAAAGCTCAAGATTGGGATAGATGGATTAACCTTTGGGCGGACGATGCTGTTCTTGAATTTCCTTTTGCACCCAAGAACCGGCCATCCATATATCATGGCAAGCAAGATATACTTGCATACATGTCTTCGACTACCCGAAGCATCGTTGTTGATTCTGTTGCAGCGCTGAACATTTCACCAATGCTTGACCCCAATAAAATAGTCGTTGAATTAACTATTAACGGACATCTAAAGAGTAACAAGGCAGCATATAATCAACGATATGTAACCTTTTTTGAATTTGAATCCGGAAAAATCAAACACTACAGAGAATATTGGAATCCGATTGTATCCATTGATGCTTACGGAAGCTATGAAGCATGGCTGGAATTTCATTAAGTCACAGGTCAAAGACCTGCGTCAGCGAAGTGAACCCCCAACTGTAAATGTCGATCAGGTAATAAAACGGATAATCGATTACTTTATCTCAGGCGATTTTTCAAGTCGACTTTTTTCTTCTTCGGACGTGTTCTCTACTGAACGTTTCTTGAACGATTTGCCACTATTGAAGTTGTATTGGATGCTAAACTTGACATATCGGGTGCCTTGTGTTTCGTCCGCACGGGTATTGATGGTAAAGTTGGGTATGTTTGAAAAGTATGATGCTTTGCTGTTGAAAATATTATTGATGCCTAACGAAGCCGATATCCGATCTTTGAACATCTGTTTTTTAACAACGGCATGAAACAATTGTCGCGGATTGATTCCTGAATTGGCAGAATATAGCCGGCTTGTTCCATTGTAAGTCAATTCGACGTAATATTTTGCAGGCAATTTAAATCCGGTTGTTATATTGATGAAATAGAGGTAGTGCGACATGGTTGGGTCGTTTTCAGTTGCCCGTATATCCTGTTTTACACCCACGAGATTGGCATTCACGCTAAACCATTCGACCGGTTTCAACGGTACATTTAAAGCAATGTAATAATGATTTTCCATGTAATGATTTTCCGGTGTGATATATGTTATTTCTGAATTTGTCGGGTCAATTTTACATACTTCTCGTATCAGATCGTGATACAAATGTGCTCCAATCGACAAAGTATAACGGTATTGATACACTGCTGTTATTCCTATATTATGAATGTATGTTGGACGTAATTCAGGGTTTCCCACCATGTACGAATAATCGGAATACTGAACACGATTCGGATTCAGGTACCAGAAGTTGGGACGTTGAATGTTTCTCGAATATTGGCCGATTAGCATAAATGTTCGCATGGCATTGAACGAGTAGGTAACATTAGCACTTGGAAACAGATCGAAATACGAACGGCTGATATAATCGTTTTGTCCGTTAATTCGTGTATATTCTCCTCTTAAACCACCTGACAAACTGAATTGGTTTATATCGGCGGCAAATGTTCCATACACGGCACCAATATTTTCGGTATAATTGAGCAAGAAACTGTAATCGGGTAGTCTTGCCCAGTTCGATGCAAAATAACTTTCGTACAGTACTGTATCCGATATGTTGTTTCTGGTATATTTCATTCCGGCAGAATATTTCATCCCTCCTTGCAATATCTTGTTAATCATTGCATCGGCTGTGAATATTTTATAGTTTGATGTTGAGTTGCTGCGGTAGGTGGTGTCACTGACAAATCCTCCGGTTACAAAAGAAGAACTATAATCGTTCTTGCCTGTTACGTTCTTATTTGTATAGTCGGTAATCAATTTCAACGTGGAACCGAGCGAATCAATTCTATAGACATAGTTTAATAGCGCAGTGAAATCTTTATCGTTTTCGTTTTGGCTATAATTACTTGATCCATTGGTTGTCAAACCATTTTGTATGATTAAAGTGTTTGCAGATGAAGGATTGGGTGTCTTTTGGGCTGAATATTCAATTTCCGCACCAATACTATTCCGTTTGTTCGCATCGAAAATGGCGCTTATTCTCCCTGTGCCCGAATGCGTCTTCTGATTCATAAGTGTCTGTGAATGAAAGTATGTATTTTCATCGGTGTCATAAACCCGGGTGGAGGTTTGTTCGCTTTTTCCTTTCTCCATTATGTTGCTCGAAGCGTTCGCGTCAAAAGTCCATTTGCCTATACGGGCATTCAATGTACCGGCAGGATCGTATTCGCTGATGTATTTTCCTTGTAAAGTATTAAAAGTCAGATTGCCATTAATACCTTTGTCCATCTGTTTGCGGAGTATGATTTTTACAACTCCACCATTTGTATCGGCGCTATATTCGGCACCCGCCTGTGGAATAACTTCTATGCGAGCTATATCGGACGATTGAATGTTTCGTAAATAGTCTAATAGTTCTTTGCCGGATAGTTTTACCTCGCGTTCGTTGATAAATACCTTAGTTCCCGAAGCACCGTTGATGGATACTCCACTGTCATCAACCCATACTCCGGGGGCTAAGCGAAGCACTTCTGAAGCATCCTTGTTCAGTGTGGATGGCGTTTTGTCGATACGCATTACAAATCTGTCGGCTTCGCGCGTGATGGAAGAAGCTTTTACCACTACTTCATTTAGTCCTATGGATGTTTCATTTAATTTAAAAACTCCCAGATTTTCAGTCCGATTCGAAATAGTAATATCTTGATCCATTGGTTTGTATTCAATGTTTCTTATTTTCATGCGGTATTTGCCGTCAACCAGCACAAAAGAAAATCGACCAACAGAATCGCTTATTGCAGTTGCCACCTGTTTGTCTCCATCGAAAAGTACGATTGTGGCAAATTCGACCGGTTCACCCTTATTCCCCGCTACATATCCGATTCGATTTTGAGCAGAAAGCGAACAACACAAGCATAACAATAGTTGTATTAAACCAATTCTAATATATCTGATATAATTTTTCATTTTGCTATTATTTTGCATTCATCATTTCTTTGACGTTGATCAACTTAATTTCAACCTTATTTTCACCCTCTTTTACGGTTATTCTTTCTCTCGTGTTACAAGGTTCTACCGGAACCTGATTTTCGTCTTTGTCCAATTGGAGATTTCCATTTAAGTCCTGATAAACATATAGATTACCAATTCCGACTGGTACTTCTTTCAATATACAAATCACATTATTAACCGATGTTACAGGTAACATACTGTACACCATCTCTTTCGGATGAGATTTATCACCGAAAGCCACCATTATTTTTCCTTTGACTTCCTTTATGCCCTTCACTGTTACTGTGATAGTGCCTTTTTGTGCATAGCAAATGCTACCAACAACAAAACACATCACCAATGATACTCCTAACCTTTTTAATGTTTTCATAACGACAATTTTTTGATTTCAACTATTATAAAAAAATACAAGCGTATCCACTTGTGAATGATCCTTGAATGAAATTGTTTGCAAATATAAAGTAGTTTATATTATAAACCAAATTATTCTTGTCTTTTTATGAAATATTTTCGTGATTTGTTTCAAATTTCTATGCTACAAAGAGTGTAACACCATCAAATCCTCCTGAAAAGAATGCGACCATGAAGAAAGAAGGAACTCCGGACAAACGTTTCAAAGAAAACAAACAACCTAAGAAATAAGCGATAGTTTTTAATGGTAAAATAGAAACGGCCTTGCTGATTTCTCAACGAGGCCGTTTCTATTTTTATCAGAATATTTCCGTCGTCATCTGCCATGTTATGTGTCCCTCAGTAGTTGCTGCATTATTGAGCAATCTGAGTGGGATTAATCGAGGCCGCAGCTCTGACCAATTGTCCACACATTAATGCCGTGTTCTCCGTAAGCTAACAGATTCATTTTTGCACCACATCAACAATCGGACTTCCGATGCAGCCGCTGGGCATTTGAATATGCAGCAACGAGGCTAACGTGGCCGAAATGTCGGTCATGTATACAGTCTGGTTAGTGACGCCATGCGGTATTTTCCATCCCATGAAAATCAACGGTATATGTGAATCATAGGGATTCCAAACGCCGTGTGTGGTTCCTTTTTTGTAGTTATCAGGCAACCATCCTGATTGAGTAATCATTAATACGCTTCCGCTTCGTTGGTGATTATACCCGTTTATCATCATTTCTTTGATCATTGCTGGTATGGAAGCTTCCGAAATTTTGTCTTGATCGACAGCATAAAGAATTCCGTCTTGATGTTGCAAATAATTTACGGTAACTGTTTTTATCTTGTCAAAGTCCAAATGGAGACTATCTATTTTAGAGGTATTAAACGAGACTTGGAAATTATCGACTCCCAACACCAACCGGTCGGTTCCGAATTGTGTATCCAACAGGTTTTCAAGATTGTTGACCAAATCTTTACCCAGCAATCCCGTCGGCATTTTATTGGCTTCCATAAATCCTTCGGCATGAGCGGCTCCGTGGTCGGCAGTGAGAAATACCAAGTAGTTGCCTTTGCCTACTTTTTGATCCAAATAACTAAAGAAAGTAGACAAATTCCTGTCCAAGCGCAGGTAAACATCCTCTATCTCGATGGCGTTAACACCCACAAGGTGCCCTGAATAATCGGTCGAAGCACAATTGATAGTCAGAAAGTCAGTGGTTTTTCCCTGTCCCAACTTATAGCCATCCACGGCAGCTTTTGCGAACTGTAATGTCAGTGTATTACCGAAAGGCATTTGACGCAACGATCCGTGGTCAAGAGTATATGCTTTCTGTGTGTCGTAAGGAAAGACCGGTTGGGTAGCACCTTTCAGAACTCCCTCCCAAGGAACGTTATCGGACGTGCTTTCGGTATATTGATCAATGGGCAATAAAGTGTTCCACCCGTTAGCGATGAGTTTATCAATAGGTTTCGAATCGTTAAAGGCATTCACCCAGTCGGGTAAAGCTGACATGTAATAAGAACTGGTAATAAACTTTCCGGAAGCATCGTCCATCCAAAATGCAGCTGTGGGATTGTGTCCCACGGGAAGAATGGCTGCACGATCCTTAAGTGAAATGCCCACTACTTTCGACTGAAAATTAGTAGCCAAACGTAATTCGTCGGTAATAGTGGTTACCAATAAGTTGCGGGGCGACATTTTGCCCGCTTTTCCTTCCGCACCAACCGTTTTCACGGTAGGATCGTCGGTACAATAAACGGATTGATTCGTCACGGGATCAATCCAGTCGTTGCCGGCAATACCATGAATGGAGGGAACAGAACCGGTAAAAATGGTGCTATGCCCGATAGCAGTCACCGAGGGAATATAATTGATCAACGTATTTTCGCACGAGAACCCTTCTTTCAGAAGACGTTTGAACCCGCCGTTTTCATATTTATCGTAATAACGGTAGAGATAGTCCCAACGCATTTGATCCACCACAATACCTATCACTAATTTGGGACGTTTCAATTCTGTAGTTGTCACGGTTTTTTTTTGCGCGAACACCATCCCAGTCAATACCAACAAAAGAATTAATCCGGTTATTTTTCTCATATCCAACGTAAGTTTGAAGGTTTATAAATGATCTGCTAAGTTAGCCTAAAAATAAGATCGCATCAACAAGCAAGAGTGGCTTTTTTAAAGCTTCACAAAATCTTCATAAAAATGGAGACTATTCGGAAAAAGATACAAACTCACGGAGTAACTCGCAGTTGCCTAGTGAGTAAGAATTTAATCTAACGGATTATTCCCTGCTGATGCAGTTGTGTAAACCGTGTCTATACACATTAAAAACCAAACATTCATGTCACAGGGCAAAGAGATGTGACAACGGGTATCTGTTTTTGATTGATCTCTCTCTTTCTCATTCAGTAAATAGGGAAAGGCCTTTCCATGTTGTATATTTGTAATTCATTTTACCAAATTAATAACATAAAAAATTACGATATGACAACCAACACAGTAAATAAAGTCACGATTATTGGGGCCGGTTTTGTCGGATCAACCACAGCTTACACTCTGATGTTAAGCGGTTTGATTCCTGAAATTGTATTGATTGATGTCAATATGGATAAGGCCAAAGGAGAAGTAATGGATTTAAATCATGGCATGCCTTTTGTCAGGCCGGTAAAGATCTATGCAGGAAGTTATAGCGACTGTAAAGATGCAGACATCGTGATCATCACGGCAGGAGCTAACCAAAAACCCGGTGAAACACGTCTTGATTTAGTAAACAAAAATGCTGTTATTTTCAAAGACATCATAGGTAACATCACTCTCTACAACCGCGACTGCATCTTATTAGTGGTGTCTAATCCCGTAGACATTCTCACGTATCTTACTTATAAACTTTCGGGTTTCTCCAGAAACAAAGTCATTGGATCAGGCACCGTGCTTGATTCGGCAAGGTTTCGTTATATGATCAGCGAACATGTGGGCATAGACACGCGTAACATTCATGGATATATTATCGGTGAACATGGCGACAGCGAAGTTCCAACATGGAGTGTGACCAATATCTCTGGCATTCCCCTTGATGATTATTTTAAGGAAAATCATGCCGACATCAAGCATGGATTGCCTAAAGAGGCAATATTCGATCAGGTACGTAACGCGGCTTACGAAATAATTCAAAAGAAAGGTGCTACCTATTATGGGGTGGCTTTAGCTGTAAAGCGTATTGTGGAAGCCATCGTGCGAAACGAGAACTCTATTCTCACCGTATCCAGTTTCCTCGATGGTCAATATGGACTTAGCGGTCTTTGCCTGAGTGTGCCAGCCATAGTTAATATTCAAGGTATTAACCGCATTGTCGATGTGCCGATTAACGATGAAGAGAGAGCCATGCTGCATCAATCGGGTAATGCATTGAAAGAGGTGATTGCACAATTGAAGCTCTGAAATTAGGGAAAGGCAATAGAAATAGGCAAAGGCAGAGGGAACTTCATAAATTGACAATGGACAGTTGACAATGGACAATGTTAATTTGATAATTTGTGAATGAAATCTGCAATCTCACGATAGTAAATTGTCAATGAATAAATGGTAAATGAGATGATGTCTCGTCCTGAAATTTGTTTACAGATTTCATTGTCAATTTTTGAAGTCCATTGTCAATTAATTATGATTTCTACTGTCTACCTAATAAACAGTTTCTCTTTGAATCGTAGCGCCACATTTACCAGCGCAATCATTACCGGAACTTCAACTAAAGGACCAATTACTGCTGCAAAAGCTTCACCGGAGTTGATATTGAAAACAGCAATTGAAACAGCAATAGCCAATTCAAAATTGTTACTGGCGGCTGTAAATGATAAAGTAGTAGCTTGTTCGTAAGTTACACCGGCCTTTTTGCTCATGAAAAAGGAACCGATAAACATGATGACAAAGTATAAGAGCAACGGAATAGCTATCAGAAATACATCCATTGGAATTTTTACAATATATTCGCCTTTGAGCGAGAACATAACTATAATCGTAAAAAGCAAAGCAATCAGCGTTAACGGTGAAATTTTCGGAATAAATTTGGAGTGATACCACTCTTTGCTTTTGACCCGAATCAGAATAAAACGTGTCATGAAACCTGCAATAAAAGGAATCCCCAAATAAATGAAAACGCTTTCGGCAATTTGTCCAATGGTAATTTTAGAAACGGCATCGCTTGTGGGAATGCCAAACCAGCCTGGAGCAATAGCAATGAAAAAATACGCATAAACTGAATAGAACAATACCTGAAATATGCTGTTGAAAGCTACCAATCCAGCGGCATATTGCGTATCGCCTTTTGCCAAATCGTTCCAAACTATTACCATGGCTATACAGCGTGCCAACCCAATCATGATAATTCCATATACATAAGGCAAATTGGAGTTGTTTTTACCGGGGAAGAACTTGAAAAGCAACATGGCAAGCGCAAACATCAATACCGGTCCGATAATCCAGTTTTGAATCAATGACAGTGCAAGTATTTTGGTGTTGCGAAATACTTTGCCCAATTCTTCATACTTTACCTTAGCCATGGGTGGATATATCATCACTATAAGTCCAATGGCAATTGGGATATTGGTTGCGCCAACCGAAAAACTATTCCAAAAATTAGCAACATTCGGACTTATCCAACCGGTAAGCACACCTGTTAACATGGCAAGAAAAATCCACAAAGTGAGATATCGATCGAAAAACCCTAATTTCTTTTCCATAAATGATAAGTTTCAACTTAACAACAACTGTTTTTTTCTCCATCGCCGCAATCACAAGAAGGTTCGGTTCCATTTAATATTCCATTTAGAATTCCGGAAGCACAACCTACGCCGGATCTAACCGTAATAGCTCCAAACTTACAATTAAGTGAGCAAGCTCCGCATTCCATACAATCATTAATATCCAAAATCTGAGCTTTACCCCGATTGATTTCAAAAACGGCATGAGGACATACAATCACGCACATTCCGCAACCTGTACACAATTCATTGTCAAGCTTCAATGTAACTACGTTTTTAAAATACTGCATTGTTTTCATCTGTAAATAATTTTGATTTTAAAGGATATATGGAACTCATCCCGATATTCGGGATTCTTTTTCATATCAAATCAGTTTTGAAATTATGAAAAGAATAGAACCAACAACCACAAAAGCAATCTGAATTGGAATAGCCCATTTCATCTCTTTTTGAACTCCGGATAACGACGTATAAGTTGAGGAACCCGTAAAATTCATGGTCATAAATGAAGCAATGCTTATAGATGTCAATCCCATGCCAATTGCTTCTAAAACTGGAACATCGAATAACCTGTTTAATAAAATGGTTGATACTAATCCCCAAAATGCACCTTTCAAAGCAAATGCCCGAAATGGAATCCATGGTAAAAACAGCACCGCAACTATGATCCCGCCAATAAAAGCACCCAAAATATCTATTACTGGGGAAAGACCGGTTTCAACCATTTTGGCAAATAAAAATCCAGTCCTGTCAAGACCGGAAAAAATAAAAAACAGGCACATAATCAACAGCAACTTGTACTTGGCATACATAAAATCTACCGGAATTAACTTTGCGCGTTCCTTCATTGGAAAGGTTATCTTTCGCATGGCAGGAGTTGCTTTATAACCGGCTTCAATAAACGTTTTAATATCTTTTGCCTGAATCGGTCCGAAGATAACTCTGAATCCGGTTTGTTCTTTTACCTTGTGTGCTGCCACACCACTTGCTGATAGTTGCGGAAGAATAATATTCCTATGTTTAACGATATGTTCAAGTGAGGAATTTCTGATACTTTTCACAACATTGTTTGTTCCAAAATTCCCTTTACCGGCGGCACACCAAACGTTGATACCTTTTGTATCTATTACTAATATCCATATATTCAGCAAACTTAGATTTTTTCTCAACATATCAAAGCTCAATTTGTAATTGGCTGACACCAGTACATCAGAATGACTGTCAGGATTTCCAACTTTATATAAACCAGGAGTAATGGTATAATTATTTCTGCCAATTCCAAATCGCACTTTTAATGCACCTATTAAATCAGAGAACTCTAATTTTGTTGAAACAGCAGGCACACTAAATACGACTGGTTTTAATGATTTAATGTTTAATGAAATTGCCATTTTTATTAATTTGGAGATTTAAAACAAGATGATTTGAAAGTAATAATGCGTGATAATGATCAGTATAATAAATAATTATCAAATATTCAGATTCTCTTTGTAGAATTTCCAGAAATCTTCTTTGATTTCGTTCCGGATTCTGCGAAACTCGTTCAGGATAAATTCGTCTGAGCCTGTGGCGTGTGAAGGATCTTCGAAGCTGATGTGCAATCTGTGTTTCACGCTCCCGAGAAAGGCGGGGCATGTCTCATTTGCATTATCGCAAACTGTTATTACATAATCCCACTTTTCTTCGAGGTATTGATCTACCAGGGTGGGATTGTGATCACTGATATCAATGCCTGATTCTTTCATTACTGCTACGGCTTTGGCATTAATGGTTGAAGCGGGTTCTGTACCGGCGGAACGCACGATAAGATTTGTATCGAACGATTGTAAGAATCCATGTGCCATTTGACTACGGCAGCTGTTTCCTGTGCAAAGGATAAGTACTTTCATGAATTTTGGTTTGAAGATTTGGCATTTTGGCACTTTGTTTTGCCTCCTGATGATGGTGATTCGCATGTGGCATCCATCTCTTTGAAAAAGGCATCAAAGAGCATTTTGAATTGCTGAATGGTATCGCCACAAAGGCAGTAGTTGATTTTTAATCCGTCAATCTCTCCATGAATAAGCCCAATGTCGCGTAATTCTTTCAAATGTTGCGAAACCGTTGTTCGGCTTAAAGGAAGTTGGTCGGATATGTCTCCCGAAATGCAGTTTTTTGTTTCGGAAAGATATTTCAAAATAGCTAATCGAGCCGGATGTGAAATGACTTTCGCAAATGTAGCTAAGTCTTGTAGCTCTTTATCAAATACTTCTGGTTTTATCATGATTTCATGTTTTATGTCGTAAACATACGACATAAAACATGAAATCAACTATCAATTGGAATTCATTAGATCTATTTGTGGATTGTTTGAATTTGTGTTTTGATTAAGCTTGCTACAATAAGCTTATGAAACTTTTTCTGTTACCGGCAAGCCCGGTTTGCAAACTACTACGGTGATATGAAAACAGCTTTGATGGATTTCTCTTTTGATTAAGAAACGGCATTGCAGGCGCATTGCTATCAAAGTTTGTGTGAAGATAGTTCGCACTTTGGGGGGATAAACGGGGTTATCGCCATCCAAAAATTGATTATATGTAATATCAAATGTGGTTCCGTAACGGTGAGCCGACTCTGAAGTAGCATTACTGTTATAACGTTTGAGTTTGTGTTGGCTTTCGTCAGTGCGAAGCATGGAAGTGAGCATAAACCGATATGCCTTGAGATGATTTGACTTTAAGCGTTTCTGAAACTCCACACCAATATCTTTCAATAAATTAACTGCTGCTGGTACTAAATAGGGATGTGAATGATGGAGTTCATCAACTTTGAAGTAACGACAGTCTTCCACATAAATCAGAACGTCATTTGTCAATAAAGAGTCAAGCGCAGCCTGAAAGTCGCTGTCTGTGTCGAATGTGTGTTTAAGACCTCCTATTTGTGCATGTTCCAATTGGATGTCATTGAGATCGTCCAACATGCCTGTGGAATCGACAGGGGCTGCTGCATCTTTGCAAAGATCACATTTACAGGTTACGATGCGAAACATTGCCGGTTTAAAGAGCGGACGTAGAAAATGTACAGAGATTACGACTAAAGCGAGCAATAGAGCAAAAAACAAAAGAAGTTGAAGATGAAGTGTTCGTTTTGTCATGTTAAGTAGACTTTTCGCTTACAAAAGTAGTACTCTTTTTCTGTTTGACGAAGATTTTCTGCCAATTTAGCATGGGTTATTGGAGTGGCACGCCGTTTGAAATAAGCTAACTGTTTGTTGCATAAGCATTGCAATAAATGTAGATTATTGGTATATGGGAGTTAATTCGTTAAATTAACATAACATAAGATTGAACAAGAAACTATCATGTATTTTTGTACTGTAATAAGAAAGGAACTGAAAATGGAAAATCGTTTTTCAGATAAATTACGAGATGTGTTAAGTTATAGCCGGGAAGAGGCAGAACGTTTAGGGAACAATTTCATTGGACCTGAACATCTTATGCTCGGACTAATACGCGAAGGAGATGGAAAGGCAATTGATCTTCTCACTTCTTTACACGCTGATTTATCATTATTAAAACAAAATATTGAAGAACATGTACGTTCAGATAATCATGTGATTACGCAAGATTTGACTGTTCCTCGCGAGACGGAACGTATTTTGAAAATTCTCTATTTAGAAGCACGGTCACTTAATGAAGAGATTGCTGATACTGAACATTTATTGTTGGCAATTTTGAAAGAGAAGGATAATCTTCCTGCTAAATTGCTCAACAGTGAAGATGTTAGTTACGATGTTGTTCGTCTTTGTCTTGAAGAAAAAAAGGATGTATCAATGGGTGCAGAGTTTCAAAACGAAGAGGATGATGATGATTCGATAAAATCATCTTCTTCTAAAAGTACTTCCAAATCGACTGTTAACAAGCCATTGTCAGATACCCCTGTGCTTAATAACTTTGGAACTGATTTAACTAAATCAGCCGAAGAAGGAATATTAGACAATGTGGTCGGGCGACAACGCGAAATTGAACGTGTGGCACAAATATTAAGCCGTCGCAAAAAGAATAATCCGGTGCTTATAGGTGATCCGGGTGTTGGCAAATCGGCAATTGTTGAAGGGTTAGCATTGCGGATAGTGCAACGTAAAGTGCCCCGGAGTTTATATGATAAACGCATTGTTGCGTTGGATATGGCGTCAATAGTTGCAGGTACCAAATACCGCGGACAGTTTGAGGAACGTCTTATCGCTATTCTGAATGAGTTGAAGAAAAATCCGCAAGTGATTCTTTTTATTGATGAAATTCATACCATTGTGGGCGCAGGTGGTGCAGCCGGTTCATTGGATGCTGCCAATATCTTAAAGCCTGCTCTTTCTCGTGGCGACATTCAATGTATCGGAGCAACTACTCTGGATGAATATCGACAAAGCATTGAAAAAGATGGCGCGCTGGAACGTCGTTTTCAAAAGATTGTCGTTGAACCGACTACTTCTGAAGAAACGCTGGAGATTTTGAATAACATTAAAAGTCGTTATGAGGATCATCATCGGGTAACTTATACCCCTGATGCCATTGAGGCTTGTGTCAAATTGTCGGAACGCTACATTACTGATCGGGCGTTTCCTGATAAGGCCATTGATGCTTTGGACGAATCAGGTGCGAGGGTTCATATCGCTAACATCGTTGTGCCTAAAGAGATTGAAGAGCTGGAACAAGAATTGTTGGCAGCAAAACAAAATAAGCAAAAGGCTGTTGAGCAACAGAGCTATGAGTTGGCAGCCGAATATCGCGACACAGAGAAGAAGTGTTATACTCGTCTTGAAGAAGCAAAATTACGTTGGGAAGAAGAAACAAAAGAACAACGTGAGGTTGTGGATGCCGATAAGGTGGCTGAAACCATTGCTATGATGACAGGCATACCCATTCATCGTATCGCCCAGATTGAAGGTGAGCGTTTGCTTGAAATGCAGCAACGCATTACGAAAAAAGTAATTGGTCAGGCTGAAGCGGTTGAAAAAGTGGTAAAAGCCATTCAAAGAAACCGTGTAGGGTTGAAAAATCCAAATAAACCTATTGGTACGTTTATTTTCTTGGGTCCGACAGGTGTTGGCAAAACACATTTAGCTAAATCATTAGCAGAATTTATGTTTGGAACCACCGAGTCAGTGATTCGTGTCGATATGAGTGAGTTTATGGATAAATATACCGTTTCGCGTTTAATTGGTGCACCTCCGGGTTATGTTGGTTATGAAGAAGGTGGTCAATTAACAGAAAAAGTACGTCGTAAACCATATTCGATTGTCTTGTTGGATGAAATCGAAAAAGCGCATCCCGATATTTTCAATATCTTGCTTCAGGTGTTTGATGAAGGTCATTTGACAGATGGATTGGGACGACGGATTGATTTTAAGAACACAATTATTATTATGACCTCCAATGCCGGAACGCGTCAACTCAAAGAGTTTGGAAAGGGTATCGGGTTTGCTATGGAAGACAGTGAGATGTCTAATCCTGAACGTTCGCGAAGTGTCATACAAAAAGCGTTGACACGCACTTTCTCTCCCGAATTTTTGAATCGTGTTGACGATGTGATCATGTTTAACCAACTCAGCAAAGAGTCGATCATGAAAATAATTGACCTGGAACTTGAAAGTCTCTACAAACGAGTTGAAAGCCTTGGTTATCATTTACATCTGACTGAGGAAGCGAAATCTTTTGTCGCTAATAAAGGCTATGATGTGCAATTTGGTGCTCGTCCTTTAAAACGTGCTATTCAGAAATATGTGGAAGATGAAATGGTTGATCTTATCATGCGTACCCACCTATTACCCGATTCAGTGGTTGAGATGACGCTTAACGTTGAGGAACAGAAACTCGTCTCTGTGGTTGAAGATTCGACTGCTTTGCCACAAGATAAATAACTCATATTTTTATTTGAAAACCGCCATGATGTTTATCGTCATGGCGGTTTTTTTGTTGAAAGGGCTTGAACAAAGCTCATGATCGATGATGTTTGGAATAATCTATGTTTGTGAAACGAGTCCCGAATATCGGGATGAGTTCCATACGTCCATAATATTGAGAATAAAAAATGATCGTATGCAATTAAAAATCGAATCCGCTTCGAAAGTAATTGGAGTCGGAGAGGGATACCAATTGACCTGAGAAAGTAATTTGTCCATTGCTAAAGGTAGCATCGACCATTGCTTCTGCATGATTACCGCCATAGGCTAACCAAATGGTTATATCGGCATTTAGCCCATTGCCAAAAACAGTTATAGTGTAGGTAATATTACCGTGTTTATCCGTTTTGAGTGAAATCTTTGTTGGATAACCTTTTAGTGTTATCCCGCCAATACCATTCGGCCCACTTCTGAATCCGTTGAATGCTAACTGCAAATAGGCTTTGTCCTTCTCGAGCATAATAAAATTCGTGTTGTCATTCACTTGCATCACAATTCCTCTTTTGCCATATACTTGCGTTGCCTCCAAAATCCATTGTTTGTTGATAAGTGCTTTTTTCGCTTTGTCAAAAGATTGCATTTCTATGGAGTCTTGTGCTAACTTTTTCGAAAGTTTGACACCCTTTTTTATTAATGCTATTTGATCTTTGGAAAAGTCTTTGGCGAAAAGTGGATTTGCACAATTCGAGCATATTGCTATTAAAAACAAGGCGAATAAAACTTTGTTCGGTTTCATATATAGAAATGTTGTTTCGAGACTTTGTTTTTCTGTTGACAAAGATAAATAGGGAGAGAGTCACTTGTTAGAAATACATGTTAAATATTCAGAACGAAGAAGTTCCCATAGTTTAAACTTAACAAAATACAAAACATCAGCACAATTGCATGTTTTTGTGTTTGCCTCTTTAGTACTCTGTAGTTTTGATGTATTCAGATATAGGCTATATGAGTCGATTTGCAGGTCGGGCATGCTGCGGGTACAGTGAGAGATTCCCATTTTTTATCGCAGCTTTGGCAGTGACAATGGTATTTTTTGCCTTTTTGATGAGTGGTTGTCACATTAGGTGTTTCGTCACCTAAAAAAACATCATCCCCACTTGTTTGAGGCTCATATTCTGAAATCATTAATGATGAAACAGACGACCAGATAGGGGGTATTTCTTCTTTCAAATGAGCTCTTAGCTCGGCTTTTTCTGCAATATTTTCGTCAAAATTAAACTCTGAGGAGGGTACTGCTGGTTTCTTTTCAGTCTTCATGGCAATATGTTTTTAATCAAGTTATCCTGTTTAATTTCACGCATTTCATCCCACTATGATTTATTATTGCTCTTGTTTATCCATTTTCAATACCGACTCTTAGAAGACTTATCTTTTAAACTTTTTAGATGCTCTCTCTTCACTATCATTTAATTTGGCTCATCATGATCCGGTCAAACAGACGATCGCAAACAAGTTTGTGCACACATATAATCAATGAGGCACCTCCTCCTGTAGCGTAACGTGTTTTGGGGTTATGAGAGAGAATGGCTTTTTCGATAGTTTTGGCGATGACTATTGGTTTCGCCCCCATTTTTTCATCTATCTTTTTCAACATCTCCACATGTTTAAGAGCCAAGTCCTTGTAAGCACTACTTCCCGATGCTTTAATTAAATTCTCTCTGGCAATTGTGTTCCATTCGGTTTTGATTGGGCCGGGTTCAATAATTACTACATCGATGCCAAATTGTTTCAGCTCCATACGAAGACTGTCGCTCCATCCTTCAACAGCAAATTTAGTGGCATGATACCAAGCTCCATGTGGTTCACCAATTTTCCCTGCAATGGACGAAATATTAACGATTCGGCCACTATGTTGTGCACGCATTACCGGTAAAACCAATTGTGTCAGTCGTGCCATTCCAAATAGATTAACCTCAAATTGGTATCTTGCTTCAGAAAGCGGTACATCCTCCACTGCTCCGAATGAACCATAACCTGCATTGTTCACCAACACATCAATACGTTTCTCATTGTCTAAAAGTGTATTGATGCCTGCAACCATCGAAGCATCATTCGTTACATCCATAGATATCAAGTGGACTCCTAACTCTTTGAGATCTTCCATTTTATCTGTACGACGGGCTGCTCCATAGACTGTAAATCCCTGATTTATTAACCTTTTCGCGGTCTCTTTCCCGATCCCGGACGAAGCGCCGGTGATCAATATTACTTTGTTCATTAGTGTATATATGTTGTGAATTTGTTTGAGATTGAACTTTGAAACTATCAAGACTTCCTTTTTACAAAGATAGGGCAGAAGTTATGATATTAGTCCAATGAAGTGGTTTTTTACTGAATGCAATAATAAAGGCCATTGTTTGGTTTTATCGCAAACATGATTATTACAACAAAAAAAGGCTGCTCTTTTACAAGAACAGCCTTTAAGCGAAAGGGATACTTATTAGAAGATCAGGCGAAATCCTAACAATGCTCCCCAGGTGCTTCCTGTAGTAGGATTGTCTACAAAATGGTTGTTTTGTTGGAATCCGGCTAAACTGGTAGCATTTAAAGTATACTCAGGAATTGGGTTTGAACTTGATACCACTCCTTTGTAAGTCAATGGGCGAATATTGTCATAACTGCCTATTCCAATGGTTTTGTAAGTTCCCCAATGTGAATTCAGCAAGTTACCCGCATTCAATAAGTCAAAAGATACTTGCAAGGTGTATTTGTGTTTGCCACCAAAGTTGGTAAAGATATCTTCAAGCACTTTTACATCAAAATCGTGTACCCAAGGCAATACATAAGCGTAACGTTGGGCATATTGACCTTCGTGTCTCTTCAAATAAGAATTTCCTTGTACATAGTTCCAAAATGCAGCAGCCTGATCTGCAGCTGTCATGACAACTGTACCTGCACTGTTTTTGTAGTCCACAAAGGTGAGTTCGTTTTGTGATTTTGGAATATAGATCAAATCTGACGCATTTCCGTCTCCATTCATATCATTGGAGTAGGTAAAATTCATTCTTTGTTGGGGTGATCCTTGATAGAAAATTGAAACTGTTGTGGCAAAATTCTTAGTATAAGCCACTCGATAAGAAAGTGAACCTACCAAACGATGTGGCATCGAGAAACTTGAGTAACTTAGCCCCGGATTATTCAAACTATTCACTGCTACATTGCTTGACCATGCAGAAGCTGCTGTTGATCCCGGGTTTGGGGTTGCATCTTTAGCTACTGAATATGTATAAGCAATCATGGCCGACAAACCAAAGTCAAACGTTTTCTTGATCTGTGTTGAAAATGAGTACGAATATCCTAAATTTGTATTCTTTAATATCATAGCAGATCCTATGGTGCTTACCACCTTGCTTGATGTCCAGCGTTGACGAGGGTCAGGGCCTGCAAATTGCGATTGAGGATTCGGAAGGTTAACATTTTCTTGAACTATGGCATTAATGTCCTTTGAATATAGTCCTTCAACTGTTATTTGTGTTTGATCCGGCAACTTCAAATCAGCGCCAAGATTCGAACGCCATACTTGTGGCATTTTGAAATTTTTAGCCACTTCAGCTACATTCGATCCATTGGGTAGAGATCCTGGAGTGTTGGGAAACAACGTGGGATATTCAGATTGCAATTTTTGAAAATCAGGTTCAAATTTGAAATTGGCCGGAAGTTGTGATCCTGTCAAACTGATTTCTGGACTTTGAATCATTCCTGAGCCACCTGGTTGATTTGTAAACCAAACAAAAGGCAATAAACCGGTGAAGATACCCGTTCCACCACGTAATATAAGAGAATGGTCGTTTTTAGCATCCCAGTTAAATCCGATTCTTGGTGCTAAAGTTGCTTTCGAATGTGGCCATGATCCAACACTCATGTGATAAGGTTGTAGCACAGAATTGCCTCCTAACACAACTGGTTGAGATAAAAAGTTAAGATTATCCAATGTGACATTGTCCGGTAAGGAATTCAAGTAATAGGGTTCTTCTACACGAACACCATAGTTAAGACTCAAATTGGGCAATACTTTCCATTCGTCTTGTACGTAAGCCGCCCCCATTCCAAATGTCAGTTCTTGACCCGGAGCTGAGTTGCCGTTGTATCCGTAGGTATAACCAAAACCGGTTGGTTGGGCACCGCTCAGGAAATCTTGCACGGAGGCGTAGCGATAATAACTGGTGCCTTCACGCAAATAACTGTTGAAGAAATAGAGTTGATCGTACGATATACCGGCTGTCAGGGTGTGATTATTAATGTTTATGCTTAGATTATCCGTGGCGTTAAACGTGTTGTTTATCACGTTGTTGTTGTATGTAAACAATTCTTCGCCAAAGCTCATGTATTGATCGCCTCCTGACCAAATATCCACAAACGGGAATGGTGTACTGTTCGTTCCTCGTACATCTTGAATGTGGGTGTAACTTGTTAAAAATTTATTTGAAACGATATTGCTGATTTTACTATTTAATTCGCCTGTAATGGAACCAACAATATCAGTCATGTTATAAAATGCATTGGAGAAAGCAACAGATTGAACACTACTACGTCCCGATCCTTTTACTAGGGAAGAGGGTCCGCTGCTCGCGTTGGTCAAAACATCATTTTTAGAATGGACATAGTTATACCGAATCGTTAATTTGTTGTTTTCATCAATGTTCCAGTCAATACGTCCTAAGAGTTTGTAGTTGTTGCTATGGAAATTTCCGAAATTCTGATAACTGCCTGCATCATACCCATAAGTGCTTTTCAAGTAGTTGCTGACAGTTTGCAAATCCGCTACTGTCGTACGGGCTGTATTTGTTGATGCGTTTCCTACACCGTTTGTACTGGGCACAAATGCATTACTTGGTAATGTTGTCGTTTGAATTTCTGCATTCACAAAATAAAACAACTTGTCTTTAATGATTGGTCCTCCTAAACGGAAACCATACGTTTCAGAATTCTTTGAATTTGCGCCTGCTATTTGCACATCACCAATATGATTGCCGGTAAAGGATTTCGGACGAATAAAAGTATAAGCAGAACCTTTCAACGTATTGTCACCGCTTCGTGTTACTGCATTCACACTGGCACCGGTAAATTCTGATTGACGGATGTCATAAGGAGCAACATTAACCGAGATTTCATCAATAGCATCCAATGAAATAGGTTGAGCATCACCACCTGGTAAATTACTGGTACTCAACCCGAAGTTGTTTTTGAAATTAGCACCGTCAATCGTGATGTTGTTATAACGTCCATCCTGGCCTGCAAAGCTACTGCTATTGCCTGAATAAGGCGACAAGCGTGTGAAATCATTAATGCTTCGACTAATCGTTGGCATGCTTTCAATTTGCCGTGTCGAAACGTCTGTATTTGTGCCGGCACGTTCAACAATTTTTGAAGCAACAACTACTACATCATTCAATGTTTGAGAAGATTCTTTCAATACACAATTTAATGAGTACATTTCACCCAAGTGTAATGCGATGTCATCAAAACGGGTCTTAGTGTAGCCAACATATGCAAAATCAACTTGATATGGTCCACCGGGTCGCATACCCTGAATGGTATAATACCCATCCGTATTGGTAACAGCACCATATTTTGTTCCTGAAGCCAGATGAGTAACCATAACTGTTGCTCCGATTAAGGGCTCTTTTCCATCGGTGACTCGTCCCGACATACTTGATGTGGTAACCTGTGCCATGGTGGTCAATGCCATGG
>Ga0255352_1000192_pt1 | contig 34370 bp, 21 predicted proteins | sample HBST0metaG_FD_189939 | JGI IMG/M metagenome (GOLD analysis project Ga0255352, IMG submission 189939) | Peat soil microbial communities from Stordalen Mire, Sweden - H.B.S.T0 | ecosystem: Environmental > Terrestrial > Soil > Wetlands > Peat | place: Sweden: Norrbotten County, Stordalen Mire...
GGAGTGTGTCGGGCATAAGAGTTTTAGATTCTATAAGTCTCATTTTATCAACAACATACCAAATGCGGTAGATTCCGCAAGTTGTTGATTCTAAAGACTTGAAAATCTATGCCCGACAGACTCCTAGCTAGAGTTCAGCATGTTTTATGCACCAAGATCAAGCCAAGACAAGCGAATCAAGTTGCTCGCTTGCATGTTCTCATCGCAGCAATTCTATGGAATGCATGCAAAGTCAGCTTCCTTATTGAAATGATTCTTAGAGATGGCCGATAGTATGTATGTCCAAGACGACCTCCTTCTCGACAAACCGGAGCCTCAAACGTAGGCCCGCCAAAAAAAGTTGAGTGCAGGCGCAAAAGGGCAAAAACAAGGAGAATAACACCATGGCATTAACTATCCTGAATAACATCTCCTCCCTGACGGCGGAGAATGCACTTTCCAGCACGCAGGCTTCCCTGCAAAAAACCCTCACTCAGCTTTCTACCGGTCTCAAGATCAACTCCGGCGCAGACGATGCTGCCGGCTTGTCGATCGCAAACGGGATGCAGGCCAACATCGCCGCGCTTACGCAGTCTCAGCAGAATGCCAGCAACGGCATCGGCATGCTGCAGACCGCTGATGGCGCGCTTTCACAGGTTACATCGCTTCTCAACCGCGCCGTCACGCTGGCGACTGAGGCAGCGAGTTCTACACTCAACACGAGTGGCACACAGGCAACCGCTCTGGACACCGAGTTCCAGTCGATCTTGAGCACGATCAATACCATCGGAAGCACGACAAACTTCAACGGCCAGGCAGTGTTCACGGGTACGCAGTTGAACATTGCGATGAGCGATGGAACCACGAGCGGAAATATGTCCGTCTCGCCGACGGTTGGTACGTTGACCACGGCCGGCCTCAAACTGGGAGGCACCCTTGGAACCGCCTCATTTACAGCCAATGCAGCGCCTACGGCAGGCGATACGGTAGTGGTCGGCTCCACAACCTATACCTTCGGCAACGCGGCATCAATCACTGCCAACGCGGCAGCGAATACAGTGTTGATCGGCAGCGATGCCGCGTCCTCCATGCAGAATTTGTCTGACGCTATCAATGGAACAGCCAGCGTATCGGGCACAGAGTATACGGCCAAGACTGCTGCCAATACGCAGGTGAATGCTTCCGCCACTGGAAACGATGTCACAGTGTCGGCGAAGGCTGCGGTCGACAACGGCATTGGCGTATCAGCGACAAGCGGCGCAATTTCCACCCTCAATGGTGCGGCCACCATCACCACCCCAACATCGGCTAGCCTTTTGAGCACTACCACAGCTGCCGATGCTTTGACCAAGTTGACTGCGGCCATTGACACGGTTGCAGCTCAGCGCGGTACATTGGGCGCTGCCATCAACCAGCTGACCTCGGCTACCAACGTCATGAACACTCAGGTGCAGAACTTGCAGAGCGCCGAGAACAGCGTCATGAATGCCGATATCGGCAAGACGGTTGCCAACATGACGCAGTACAACGTCCTTCAGTCCACCGGCATGGCCGCCCTGCAGCAGTCCAACCAGGCTCAGCAGGCTGTCTTGAAGCTGGTCCAGTAACTTAACGCAGTAATCAACCCAGCAAGGAAGGTGGCGTCTCAGGACGCCACCTTCGCGCCATTCAGAGGGAATTCACTTTTGAGCTGATTCGACTGTTATCGGCTTTGGGGTGAAGGATGCAGGATCTGGCATGTACTCAATGGCGCCTTCTCGTGAAAAAGGACTAGAGCTATGAGTACCAGCAGTTCCAGCCTCAGTTCGCTCGTGTCAAGCACGACTTCGGCCACGACGGCATACGACGTTAGCAGCATCCTGGCCGCGGTGAACAACAAAAGTACGACCGCGATTGATGTTACAGCCGCGGTCGCAGCAGGCATTTATGCGGACCGCGCGCCAGAGCGCGTCTGGCAAGCCGACCAGACTACCCTCACCAGCCAGACAACGGCTCTCACTGCGATTCAGACGGCGACGCAAACGCTTCAAACGGATATGGAATCGCTGAACAGCCTGACGGGTACACTGTCGCAGCGCACGGTCACGTCTTCCGACACCAATGAGATTACGGCCACGGCAGCTTCAGGAACCGTCTCAGGGTCTCATGCGATTGTGGTCAATAACATCGCCACTACCGGAGCCTGGTATTCGGAACTTGCAACCAGTTCGACTGCGACTCTGCCGACGTCGTCCATCACGATTACCCCGGCAAACGGCACTGCAGTGCAGATCAAGACCGGAAGCGGAAATGATGGTGACACACTGGCTGACCTTGCCGCCACGATCAACAAAGACAAGCTAGGCGTTACCGCGACGGTGGTGAGCGACTCGACCGGTTCGAGGCTCGCGATCATCTCCAACGCCTCGGGCGTCGCTGCTGACTTTTCGATATCGTCATCCTATACGTCGTGGACAGCTCCGGCGTTGACCTCAACTGAAACCCTTGCAGCCGGCTCTCTCAAACTGACGGGCGCGACATCAACCGCAGGCAGTGCAACGATTACGATCACCGACGGCGAAACCTATACGCAACTGGCTGCCGCGATCAATCAGGCGAAGGATTCCAGTGGAAACTCTCTTGGTCTGACCGCGAAGGCGACCACCGACGCCAGCGGCAATACAAACCTGAGCATCGTCAGTACGGACGGCAGCACCGCCTTCACCATCAATGAGCCAAGTTCTACTTCTGGCAGTTTGGGCTTTACGCAGTCAGTGGCGGGAGAGGATGCCTCACTCTCAGTAGACGGCATTCCTGTCGTAAGCGCGAGTAACACGGTTACCGGAGCGATTAGCGGAGTCACTTTGACCCTGCTGAGCGCAAGCTCAACCACCGCGGTAAACCTGACAGTAGCTTCTGATGCGTCGGCAGCCTCCACCGCGATTAATCAATTTGCCACTGATTACAACGCCGCCATCGGTCTATTGAATACGCAGTTTACCGTCACCAGCGGCTCGGAAGGGGTGGTTGCCTCCGATCCCACGGTCCGCGCCTTGCAGGGCGCACTTGAGTCTGCGCTTAGTTACACGTACACGCCAACTTCAGGCAGCACAACGGTTTCTTCCTTGTACGACCTGGGCCTCACGGTTGGCAATGATGGCACTCTCACGGTGGATTCGAGCACGCTGAACAGCGCGCTTACGAACAATGCTACCGATGTGCAGAATTTCTTTCAGGGCGCGGCTCTGAACGGCTTTGCGGCCTCGTTAGACACCTCTGTGGATACCTACACAAACGCTGCGACCGGCGCCTTCAAAGTGGACCTGAGCAGCATCGCCGCTAATAACAGCGATCTGACGACACAAATCAACGACTTTGAGGCGGGTTACATAGCGTCGCAGCAAACGCAACTTACTGCCATGTATACCCAGGCCGAAAGTGCGCTGGAGTCGTTGACCACCACGATGGACCAGATCAACGCGCTGCTGACAACCAATAGCTCAAGCAACGGTTAGAAGGTAACGACAATGTGCACGACAGAATCGTCTTATCGCAGGACAGCTATTGAAGGCGCAAGCCACATCGGTCTGATGATAGCTCTGCTTGACACGCTGATATGCGACTTTCGCCGGGCGGCTACTGCGCTTCGCGAAAACGACATCGAGATGCGTTGCAGGGAACTGAACCATGCCGCCCTGGTGCTCGGACGGCTGGAAAGCTGGCTTGATCTGCAAAATGGCGGCGAACAGGCTCAGACGCTATCCAGATTCTATGCGTATATGCGCGCAAAAATGATGGAGGCCTCACTCAGCAAGTCAGCAGCAGTGCTTGACGCCCAGATAGAAATGGTCGTGCATGTGAGAAGCGCCTGGCAGCAACTCGACATACAAGCAACGCAAGCGCTGGAAGAACAGTCTGAAGTGCCAGTGAGCCGGATTGAAGCACAATATATGCCTGCGCCGGATGAAAGGTCAGAGAGGATTTCATTGTCGTTATCCGCCTGATGTTGGAATTGAAAGGTCATTGGTTCGAATTACATGCCTTTAGGAAACGGTAAATGAAGTTGAGTGTTCGCCGCAGAGTCGGGCAAGGCGCACGCATATGAGAGGGGAACTCATGGCGAACAAGAGTACGTTGGGCGGGATTATCGTCGGGCTTGGTGGAATTGCAGTCGGCCTATACCTCGATGGCGGTAAGGTTGGGCAGATACTACAACCCACGGCAGCTTTGATCGTGTTTGGGGGCACACTTGGCGCGGTAATGGTACAGTTTCCTTTCTCGGTTATGATGCAGGCAGCCGGGCAGTTGAAAGAAGTCTTTGCCAAGGCAGAGGATCCTGCCGCTCAGTTGATCGAAGACTTGAGCCGGTACGCCGCAAGGGCGCGTAAAAACGGCCTGGTGTCTCTGGATGCGGAGCTTGAGAAGATAAAGGAGCCGTTCCTGAGAAAGGCCATGACCCTGGCGGTGGACGGTGTCCATTCTGCGGAACTGCGGCAGATGATGGAACTCGAAATGGATAAGGATTCCGACCGCGAGGATTTGATACCAAAGGTGTTTGAAGCCGCGGGAGGATTTGCCCCGACTATAGGTATTCTTGGCGCTGTCATAGGACTGATCCAGGTTATGCAGCGGTTGCAGAGTATCAACGAAGTTGGCAAGGGAATAGCAGTCGCATTTGTTGCAACTATTTATGGAGTGGGATCGGCAAATCTGTTCTTTCTTCCGTTCGCGGGAAGGGTCAAAATGCTGATGCAAAGGAAACAGGTGCTCCGCGAATTGATGTTGGATGGGGTGATCTCGATTGTTGAGAGGACCAATCCTAGAGCCCTGGAGTCGAAGCTGGGCGTTTATCTAGGCCGAGGCGCAGAAGCTTCAAAACTGAGACTGGTAGCGAGATGAGAAGACGAAAGGGAAGCGAAGACAGCGGCCATCCAGAACGATGGATGGTATCCTATGCGGATTTTATGACGCTTCTTTTCGCCCTCTTTGTTGTACTGTTCGCTTCGGCTTATCACGACAAGATGGCTATTCAGAGAGTATCTTCTGCGGTCAAGAATGGATTTCAGGAGATGGGAACATTTTCTGGAAAGGGCAGTGTTAAAGGCAATATATCTTCTGACAACGCGAATTCCGAGAGCATACTAAGCCCCAATGAGAATGGCGGGCCAAAAATCACTACAGTCTCATCAACCGCCGGGATCGATGTTACTGAGCTGCGAAGAAAACTAACCGTGGCCCTCGGCAAGGAGATTGCAGGACAAGAGATTGAGCTGAGGATGACGCCGGAGGGCTTCGTTATCAGCCTGCATGAACTTGGATTCTTCAATAGCGGTGAAGCGCGCTTATTGCCGGGTGCAGCAGGAAAAATCAAGAAGATCGCAGCGATACTTATGCAATACGGCCTGGATATGCGGGTCGAAGGGCATTCGGACGATGTGCCGATCCACAACGCCAAGTTCGGTTCAAATTGGGACCTGTCGACGGCGCGTGCCATGGCAGTGGCTATGATGCTCATCGATGAAGATGGATTTGATTCGCAACGAATGTCAATCGCCGGCTATGCGCAGTATCATCCGGTCGCGAGCAATAGTACCCCAGAAGGCCGTCGAGCAAACAGACGCGTGGATTTGGTAGTGGTGTCAGCGTTCAGGCATCACGACGAAAAACCGTGACAGCGCCAAGCGGGACTCCGCGTAAGGTCCCGGCCCGCAGCCATGTTTCATGAGAATGCGGGATATCGCGAAGGGTGAAGTTTCAACAGATGCTGAGATCTCTGGTAAGTTGCTGGGAAGCGCGAGCTGTTCTCTGCTGGAATGGAACTGATCGTGGCATGGGCTGCGATGTGGTGCTGGAATTCCACTACCCGAAGTCTGACAACGGACGCTGAGAGACGGGCATGGCGATTATGCCCTGGATTTACTTGCTTCTGTTGTGGTTGAGCCGTTGTGACTCCGAAAAGGGGCCGCTCCAGAGCGACACCACAGTAAACGTAACCTTGTTAAGAAAAGTCAGAGTGGTTTTTTCTTGATGAAAAAGTCACTTGGCGGGAGTGCTTCCGAGATACACCTACGGTGGTTTCGCTATAGCACTACAACAGCAAATGGAAAATCAAAAGGTTGCAAGAACTTCAATTCTCTAAAAGCAGAACGAATCTGCCGGCATTTAGACTCGGGTCTTTGCAGTGCTTCTTGGGCAAACCGCAGTACCAGGAATCATTCGGGCTGCGGGCCATGGCCGAACACGATCATGGCGGCGCGATGCTGGATGCAGTCAATCGTGTCCTAGATGGCAAGAGTATCCTTACCAGCCGAGAGCGTGTAAAACACTTCCCGTCGATAATAGAGCTTTAAAATAGCGTGAAGCACTGTCATGGAGGAGGCTGTCGCTGTAAGGTGGGACTTTGCTGTCACCTGCGTGCTCGTAGTATTCGCAGAGTTCCAAAGCGCTTCCCAGTCCCTTGCGAGACCCCAGCAATACATTCTCAACCCGGGAGCTAAGGCAAACGAGGTGTAACAACTGCTTCATGGGGATACTCAGCATCTGATCCATCATGGAAAGCATGCCGACCATATAGAGTTCCGCCGAGTTTTCATTCAAAATGGGCGCCATGGATTCGCAAAAGGTAGCTCGTTCGAGAGCCTGTCTGACAGTCATGTCGGGCCCGTTATCCGGCAGGGAGGCGGCGAGGGCAACGGTTACCAGCCTCCGAAACGCATCGTCTCCGACAGCAATCAATGCCCCTCGAATGGTAGATATGCGACACCGAAATCCGTATAACGCGGAATTGGCAAGGCGAAGAAGTCTGTAACAGAGGGAGGGTTCCATCTGAAGCAGATGTTCGACTTCCCTTATGTCAAGAGTTGGCTTGGCGAGAGCTGAAAGCATCTGAAGATAGATGCGCTTGTTGGGGGCAATCTGGGGTTCCACAATGATCTCTGGCCGGGAATAGAAGTACCCCTGAAAAAGGATATTGCCTTCCTCCTTTGCCGTTTTCACTTCGGAGGCTGTTTCCACTTTTTCCGCTACAAACACAGGAGGTCTATTGCGCCTCATGTTGTATATCTCTTGCCTGACGTCAGGACCTGACGCGCGAAAATCGACTTTAATGAAGTCTGCGAGATCAACGAGTTCGCGATTGTATTTCTCGGGAACAAAGTCATCCAAAGCCAAGCGGAATCCATCGTGTTTGAGCGTCTTGCACGCCCTCACAAGTTCATCGTCAACGGTGACAGTTTCCAGAATCTCGAGGATGACTGAACGGCTTGGCAGCAACCTCACACTCATGTTGACCAACGCCTCGCGTGTGCAGTTGATGAACAAATTCCGAGGTGAAGCACAGGATACCATTGACAGAAAACTGTCAATAACTTGATTTGTGGCGTCTTCAGAATCCCCAGAGAAGACGTTTTCGGTTCCGGAACGGAATAGAAGTTCATATCCGTAGAGGCGCATGTCCGAGTCAAGGATTGCCTGCCTGCCCAGGAACCTGACGGCGTTGCTTGCTGATACGGTCATTATGGAGTCCTTCATTGTCCTGAGTCCGCTTGTGTGCCGTTGCCTGGCCATGATCAATCGCAGCTAAGGAGTGTACTGCTCATTACATAGGTTAAAAGTGAATGACGCAAAGCAGATTTCAAAGCACGAGACGTGAACCGCACGATATGGGACAGACACAAAACTGCTTAGTCAACGTCAGGGCGAATATCCTCTTCGTTTTGCGAATGTGTTGTAACACGGTATCGATAGGACCCCCTACCGTCCGGTGTGCAAGCACATGCTAAAGTGCAGAGCCGCAGCTCCGGCGGATAGAATGCATCGCAGAGAATCTGCCAGATTTGCAAGTGAAGATTCTGGAAGCAGTCCAGGTGGGAAGAATCTGCCGATCTACTTGTCCCTGACGCCGTCATTGCCAATATTCCTTTCCGCCCATTAGCAGTTCGAAAACGCAGCTAATGGCCTATTGCGGAATAAATGGAGAAAGAATGCTCAGCCTGCCACCTATGTAACCATCCACCGAAACGTTGAAATGGCTTCTATGCCCAGGATTTTGAAGGACAGCTCCGGCTGTTCCATCGATATATGTTGGGTTATCCACCATCTTTGTAAAGACAGTGCGGCCTTCGGTTCCAACGGCTGCTGAGGCGACGTTAAACACTTCATAAATTGCGTCGCGCAGTAGTTCTTCCATCGGTTGTGCTGCGAGGTGTTCCTTCACCACGGGATCGGGCCATCCGACGAGCGCTCCTGCAATGGAGGCGAGCAGCCGGAGGTCGGCCTTGACAACTACCGGCGTCTCCTCGGGAAGAACGGTATAAATGCCATATATCTGCGAGATCTTCGTGGCGGGAATGGGTGGCGCCTGGGCAAACGTTACCTTGCGTCCAATAAGCTGCGAGAAGCTTCGCGAAAGAGCAAATGGAGTTGGTTCTGACATCGTTTATCACCTGTCCAGAATTGGAGATAGAGCTTTCTGCACGTCTTCGGGCGTGAACGGCTTGCAAATCAGGAAAGTAGCTCCGGAATCCATGGCCAGGTCTTTGATCCCGGAAGATGTCTCAGAAGTGATAAAGCCAAAAGGAACCGTGTTTCCAGTAGCGCGCACCTGGAGAAGAAAATCGATTCCTGACATTTCAGGCATATTCCAGTCTGAAAGAATGAGTTTCGGCTGTTCCGTGCTGAGCTTTTCCAACGCCTGAGCCCCGTTTCCTGCCTCGCCCACAACAAATCCACGAAATCCAGCCTGCCGGATTGCTCGTTGGACGATCATCCGCATCGTCTTGCTGTCGTCCACCAGAAGAATATCCATATATGACCGCCTCGCAGAGTCTCTGTTGCGCGGCAATCGGCGCGCACAGTGGAAGGACTCGGTTGTTCGTTTCTCTATCGACACATTTTGGCCAAGCGTTTAGCGAAACGTTGTGGCATGTTGATATTGATGTTAGCAGGGACAGTTCCCGGTCTCATTGAGGTTGTATGGTCTGGTTCTATGCGTCACGCGGCCGGGGCGTCCCTTGTGATAGATCGACGCCTCGTCCGATTTCCGACTAAACGTGTTTTCAATGACATGCGGTTTTCGCAGTCTTCTCAATGGGACTGTGGAATGCAGATTCCAGTCTTTCGTTCATGCGTCCGGAGGGCATCTCGGGGGTCTATCGCGTTCGACGCGCGCCGCATTGTGGTTGCCGCCAGTTGGTAGCTGACAGGAACAATACTGGTTACTACTCTGGACGGAAGGCACACGGCTGCCGGTCAGGTTTCAGCAATTCAATGGTGGAATTGTGCCGCAAACCGGGCAATTGTTGGCCAATTGCCACGGAGTTTCATCTCTGGTTTGCTTCTTGTCTGTTCCATCTCAATGGGGTTGGTTCATATGGGCCACATCCTCCTGCTGATCTGAACGTGTTTTCTGGATATGCCGATAGAGCAAGCTCGGACGGGTTACGCGCGATGAATGCAGAAAGCTCTGACAACGTGCGCTGTTCCGGGGAATGAGGGGATCATGGACAATCTGAGCGAGGAAGATCAGGAAACGATCCGAGAGTTTCTGGTCGAAAGTGATGAGAACCTCTCTCAACTGGATCAGGATCTCGTTGAGCTCGAGAAGCGCCCCAAGGACGCGGCTCTTTTGGGAAGTATTTTCCGGACCATTCACACCATCAAGGGAACATGCGGGTTCCTGGCATTTACAACCCTGGAAAGCATCACGCACAAGGCGGAGAGCGTTCTGAGCCAGTTGCGCGACGGCAAACGGGAGCTCACTCCGGAACTTGTGTCTATGATTCTGGAGACAGTGGACGCCACGCGCAAGGTGCTGGCTTCGATTGAGGCTACCGGAAAAGAAGGCGATCTACATTTTGAGGATCTGACCAAGCGCCTGCGGGAAGCAGCGGAGGCGTGCGGCGCCGCCGAGAACAAGCCCGCTTCGATTCAGCCTTCTCCCATTCCCCCAGCTCCTGTTCAGACCGCTCCGAGTCAGCCGGTTCATATCCAGGCCAGTGAGGTTGTATCGCCTGTTCCAGAGACTGAGCATCCGGCCGACAAGAGCGGCTCCACACACGCCGCAAAGAAGCAGCCCGCGAAAGCCGCAAAGGTTGAGGATACAGCAGTCGAAGACGAAAGACGGAGTGGGCAAGACAGAAGGAATGTAGAGGGTAGAAGAGAAGAAGATACGGATCGGCATTCCGCTGTCGTGGACGCGAATATCCGAGTCGGAGTCGATTTGCTGGATAAATTGATGGATCTGGTGGGGGAGTTGGTGCTTACTCGCAACCAAATTCTCCAGTTCAACACCGAGCGCGAGGATGCCACGCTGAATGCGACCTCACAGCGGCTGAACCTGCTTACCACCGAGTTGCAGGAGAGCGTCATGAAGACGCGCATGCAGCCCATCGGCGTGGTGTGGAACAAGTTCCCGCGCGTGGTGCGCGATATGTCGGTATCTCTGGGCAAGCAGATTGAACTGGTCATGGACGGAGCTGAGACGGAACTTGACCGGACCATCATCGAATCAATCCGGGATCCGCTGATGCATATCGTTCGAAATTCGTGCGATCACGGCATCGAATTACCGGATGATCGCGTGCGCGCCGGCAAGCCTCCGCAAGGGAAACTGATTCTCCGCGCCTTTCACGAAGGCGGGCAGGTGAACATCGAGATCAGTGATGATGGGGCGGGGATTGATGGCGCGCGCGTCAAGAAGAAAGCCGTGGAGAAAGGCTTGCTGCGTCCGGAACAAGCCTCCAAACTCAGTGAACGTGAGGCGATGAACCTCATCTTCCTGCCCGGATTCTCGACCTCGCAGAAGGTGACCAATATATCCGGCCGTGGTGTCGGCATGGATGTAGTGAAATCTCACGTCGAGAAGATCGGCGGCGTGGTGGACGTCTTCAGCCTTCCAGGTGAAGGCTCCACAGTCAAGATCAAGATTCCCCTTACGCTGGCCATCATTCCCGGCCTGGTCGTCACCAGTGGTGGTGAACGATTTGTCATTCCACAGGTCAGTCTGCTGGAACTGATCCGCGTCGAGGGAGGAGCTTCAGACAAGCGCATTGAGCATGTGCATGGAACGCCTGTTTATCGCCGTCGGGGAAGCCTGTTGCCTGTCGCCTATTTGAACCAAGTGCTTGGCCTGCAATCTGCCAATAGCGACGACGCAGTCAACATGGTGGTTTTACAGGCGGAAGACCGTCAGTTCGGCCTCGTAGTGGATGGGATCAACGACACTCAGGAGATTGTGGTCAAGCCTCTGGGAAAGCAACTGAAAGGGCTCACATGGTATGCCGGCGCGACGACCATGGGGGATGGCCGCGTCGCACTCATTCTTGATGTGCATGGTATCGGGGAGCGTGCAGGCGTATTTGGCGAGGCGCATGAGCAGGCGCGCGCGGCAGAGGAAAAAGCAGCGAAGAAAAAAGGACAAAAAGTGCAAGCGGAAATCGAGCGGCAGCGGCTGCTGCTTTTCCGCAGCGGATCCTTTAATCGTTTGGCGATTCCCCTTTCACTTGTCGCCCGGCTTGAGGAGTTTCCGCGGTCTGTTGTCGAGCATGCAAGCGGGCGCCAGGTCATTCAATACCGGGGTCAGATTCTTTCCCTGGTGTCTCTGCGGGATGTGCTGGAACCTGGCTCTGCCGACCTCGGCCAGCCGTCCGATCTTGTCCAGGTGGTTGTCTTCAATGAAGGCGGCCACAGTGTGGGAATGATGGTCGACGAGATCGTGGATGTAGCTGAAGAGGCGGTTGTTGTACGCAAGAAGTCGGACCGCAAGGGCATCCTTGGGTCGGCTGTAGTTGGCAAGCGAGTCACGGACTTCCTGGATCTCAATGAAGTTATCCGTTGTTCGCAGAACGCCTGGGAACAGAGCGCTGACGGGGAGGATAGAAGCAAGAGTGTCCTCGTTGTTGATGCCTCGGCCTTCTCGCGCGGCATGATCCGCAGCAGCCTGGATATGGCGGGCTATGTGGTTTTTGAAGCAGCGAATCCTGACGAGGCGGCGCGCGGGCTGGAGCGGCAACCGGTAGACCTCGTGACGGTGGCGCTGAATCTTCCGCATCAGGGAAGTTCTGTCTTGCTGGCCGCCATGCGCGACCGTCCGGAGTGGGCGAAGATCCCGGTCTTGGCGCTGGCGAACACAGCCAGGCAGGCGAAGTCCCGAGCGGTCCGAACGGCGGGTTTTGAGGACTGCCAGATGAAGTCTGATCAGGCGCAGGTGCTGGAATCAGTAGTGCGGCTAACCTCACTGCTGCTTGATGATGAAGCGATCGCGGTGTGCGCAGGAGAGGAGAAATAGCCAATGGCAACCGAAACGGAAATCCAGGTAGCACAGACAAGCGGACAATTTTCGACGTTCTTCGTGGCCGACATGTTCTTCGGCGTGGATGTTCTCGATGTCCAGGAAGTGCTGCGCTCCCAGCAGATGACCCCAGTGCCTCAAGCCCCGGATGTCGTCCGAGGGCTGATCAACCTGCGCGGTCAGATCGTCACGGCAATTGATATGCGGCGGCGGCTCGGGCTGCAGCCGCCCGCTGAGGATCAAACGCCGATGAACATGGTGGTTCGCACTTCGGAAGGCGTGGTAAGCCTGCTGGTCGACGAGATAGGGGATGTCCTGGATGTGGATGCAGCCACCTACGAGCGGCCGCCGGACAACCTTGATCCTGCGGCGCGGGAACTGATTCGCGGTGTCTACAAGCTTAAGGACCGGGTGTTGCTGGTTCTGGATACGGAGAAGGCAGTCGATGTGGACAGCAGGTACATTCCAGGCAGCGGCCCGCTCGATACACCGTCCCGGATGCCATGACGGTGAGCCAGCCCAAACGAATCTTTGCGCAGTTCTTCATTATCGCAAGCGGAGTCGGAATTGGGTCGTTTGAAATGAATTCGGCGCCGCAACCTTTAGGCAATACGCAACAGGCGGCGGATAACGGGGCGCTTCTTCCCATTCTGGTGAGGTGGCTCTAGGGAGCATCGCAAGATAGGTGCTTGAGAAAGCCTGGCAACGCCGGGCAGTTGACTGGGCAGGAAGGCTTGCGAAGAAGCGCGACCACCCGAAGGGAGCAAGGATCATGAAATCAATCAAGGATATGAAAATCAGCACCAGACTCCTCACGGCATTCATCATCGTGGGAGCCATCACTGCCATTGTCGGCTATATGGGCATCTCCAGCATGAGTAATATGGCCAATGCTGGAGACCTCGCGTTTGTAAAGGAAACCCAGGGTATCCAGTACCTGACGCAAGCCAGCACAGATCTTGTCAGCGTAGACAGGGCTGCCAAGGACATGTTGCTGTCCTCCAACGTTGAAGAATCGGCGCTGCACGAAGCCCGCGTCGCAGCCTACGAGGGACTCGTAGATGAGGATCTGAACAAGGCAGCGACCACTATTTTCACAGACAAGGGCAAGGGCCTGCTGGAGCAGGACAGAAATGCATGGAAAGAAAGCAGGGAGATTACTGATAAAGAAGTTGCTCTTGCCGAAAGAGGGGCTTCCAATAGAACGGCTGCGGTGAAACTCTCTATGGGCGAAGGCCGTGCCAAGTCAGATGCTGCCGAGGATGCTTTCGCGCAGTCGGCGGCGTTTAAGATCACCTATGCGAAGGCGAACCATGAAGCCATCGACAAGTCCTTTCACGGCACTCGCACGCTGCTGATCCTCCTGGTTCTGGCGGGCGTTCTGCTCGGTATTGGACTTGGGCTCTATATCACGCGCACGATTTTGACGCCACTTCACCTCCTCGTAGAGGTGGCCAAAAAAATTGCCAAGGGCGACGTCAAGCAGCAAATCGACTATCGTTCGGAAGACGCGATCGGAGTGTTAGCCGATGCTTTCCGCACCATGATAGATGCCATTGGAACGCTGACAGCCGATGCCAACATGCTGTCGCAGGCCGCAGTGGAAGGTAAGCTCTCGACCCGCGCCGATGCCAGTAAGCATCAGGGCGACTTCCGCAAGATCGTTCAGGGCGTGAACGATACACTCGACGCGGTGATTGGTCCACTGAATGTAGCAGCCGATTGTGTGGACAAGATCTCCAAGGGCATCAACCCGGGCAAAATCACGGCGACTTACAACGGCGACTTCAACGCCATCAAGAACAACCTCAATACCTGCATCGACGCAGTCCAAGAGCTGTGCAAGGACGCGGAAATGCTGTCCCATGCCGCAGTCGAAGGCAAGCTGGAAACCCGCGCCGATGCGTCGAAGCACCAGGGCGACTTCCGCAAGGTTGTCGAAGGTGTGAACGCCACACTGGACGCGGTTATCGCGCCCGTCAATGAATGCGTCCGCATCCTCGGACAAGTCAGCGGCGGCGACCTGACTGAGAAAATCGAAGCTGATTACAAGGGCGACTACGCGAAGATCAAGAGTGCCGTCAACCGATTGCACGCCGCGCTTACCGGCATGGTGAACTACATCACCAGCATCGCCAACGGAGACTTGACTGCAACCATAGGCATGCAATCTGACAAGGACCAGATATCCCCGTGGCTGCTGATGCTGAAGCAGAACATCCATGCACTGTCGATCGACGCCGGGCAATTGTCTGAGGCTGCCGTGCAAGGCAAACTGTCGACACGCGCCGATGCCAGCAAGCACCAGGGCGAGTATCGCACCATCATCGATGGCATGAACGGAACGCTGGAAGCGGTAGCTGGGCCAGTGAAAGGCGTTGCCGAATATGTGGCTCGTATCGGCAAGGGCGATATCCCCGCCAAGATCACAACAGAAACGAACGGCGACTGGAACGCTCTCAAGAATGACCTCAATGCCTGCATCGATGGCTTGGGTGGGATGGTCGAAGTGAACCAGGTCATGCAGCGGATCGCGGTGAACGATTACACGGTCAGAATGGAAGGTTCCTACCAGGGCGTATTTGCCGAACTCGCCAAGGCAATGAACGGCGCCGAAGATCGCCTCATAAAGGTGGTCGAGGCAATTGAAGCGGTCGGCGCGGGAGATTTCCAGGATCTGTTGAGCGGCTATCTGAAGATTGGCAAGCGCTCGGAACACGACAAGATGATGCCCGCCTTTATTGAAACGATGACTTCGATCAACAACCTGGTTGCGGCTGCCGATGAGAGCGCCAAGGCCGCAGCAGCCGGCCAACTTGGCCATCGCTCCGATGCCAGCAAGCAGCATGGAGACTATCGCAAGATCATCGACGGCATCAACCTCACGATGGATTCGATTGTTGCTCCACTCAAGCTCACGGCCGAAAACGCCAGCACGCTTGCCTCCTCTTCCGAGGAACTCACGGCAGTCAGCCAGCAGATGGCGGGCAATGCCGAGGAAACTTCGGTACAGGCCAATGTGGTTTCAGCGGCCAGCGAGCAGGTATCCAGGAATGTTGCCTCGGTCGCCACTGCCTCCGAAGAGATGCAGGCGTCCATTCGCGAAATTGCAAAGAACGCCAACGATTCGGCGCGGGTAGCCAAGAATGCCGTCGCCGTGGCGCAGTCGACCAACGAAACCATGCAGAAGCTGGGCGAATCCAGCCAGGAGATCGGCAACGTGATCAAGGTGATCACGGGAATTGCGCAACAGACCAACCTGCTGGCGCTCAATGCCACCATCGAAGCCGCGCGCGCCGGAGAGGCGGGCAAGGGGTTTGCGGTGGTAGCCAATGAAGTGAAGGAACTCGCCAAGCAAACCGCCAAGGCAACCGAGGAGATCAGCCAGAAGATCGCGGGTACACAGGATGTCACTAAGGGCGCCATCGCGGCAATCGAGGAGATCAGCGGAATCATCAACCAGATCAATGACATCTCCAACAGCATCGCCTCGGCGGTGGAAGAGCAGACTGTGACCACCAACGAAATAGGCCGCAGTGTGACCGAAGCCGCACAGGGGGTACACGATATCACCAAGAACATCTCCGGTGTGGCTACCGCGGCGCGGAACACCACGCAGGGAGCGAACGACACGAAAACGGCCTCGGCGCAACTCAGTGAGATGGCCGCCAAGCTTCAGGCGGTTATGTCGAAGTTCACCTTCTAACCGGATCAGCGGTTGGATCACAGCCCGGCGCGGGTCAACCCGGCGCCGGGACTTATCTCAACAAACGAAGGCGGATGAGTAATGAGCAAAGCGCTGGTTGTGGACGATTCCAAGACAATTCGAACGATTATCCGCAGGATATTGGTTGGAGTGGGATACGAGGTTCTGGAGGCAGGCGATGGCGTCCAGGCTTTGGAAGTTCTAGCTGTCGATAAGAGTGCGATCGGGATTGTTCTGGCGGACTGGAACATGCCGAACATGAATGGTCTTGAACTGGTCAAGCAGATACGACAGGATTCGGAACTTGCTTCTATGAAAGTGATCATGGTGACCACCGAGACCGAAATGTCCCAGATGGCTTCGGCATTAGAGGCGGGGGCAAACGAGTACATCATGAAGCCGTTTACGAAAGACATCCTTGTAGAGAAGCTCGAACTGATGGGGATTACTGCTTTGGTGGCGAAATAGTCATGGCTAAATTGAACCAGCACTTGCTACAACCCGGAGAGCGGATCCGCGTGATGGTTGTAGATGACTCGGTTGTCATACGCCGGCTGGTCGCCATGGCGCTTGAAAACGATCCCATGATCGAGGTGGCGGGAACGGCCTCCAACGGCGCGATCGGTCTGCAACGAATACCACAGATCAATCCTGACGTGATCACGCTGGATATCGAGATGCCCGGTATGGACGGCCTGGAAATGTTGCGGCACATTCGGCGCGAGTTTCCCCGTCTGCGGGTCATCATGTTCAGCACACTTACCGAGCGTGGCGCAGCCAAAACGCTGGAGGCCTTGACGCTCGGAGCTGACGATTATGTGACCAAGGTTTCCAACGAAGGATCGCTCGACCGCTCGATGGCCAGCCTGCGGGAAGAGATGATTCCGAAGATCAAGCAGTTTTTCCGCTGGACGATGCCAACTGCGGCGGCATCCCCGTCAACGACAGCGAGTGTTTCGGCAGCGCCTTTGGTATGGCGGGACTCGTCAAGCATGCAGGGCGCCAAGGTGCGGCCCAAGGTGGTTGTGATTGGTGTTTCCACGGGAGGGCCCACCGCTCTGGGAGTTATTCTGCCAACGTTTCCGGCAGACTTCCCATTGCCGATTCTCATTGTGCAGCACATGCCGCCGCTGTTCACCCGCTTGCTTGCCGAGCGTCTTGACTCAACGTGCCGCTTGCGGGTACAGGAAGCAAGCCAAGGCAACGCGGTTGAGCCTGGCCGGATTCTGATTGCTCCCGGTGATTTTCATATGAAGTTAGTTGCCAACAGCGGCACGATAAGTGTGTCTCTGGATCAAACGGAACGGCAGAATTCCTGCCGCCCCGCTGTCGACGCGCTTTTTGCTTCTACGGGCGAGGTGTATGGCGGCGCGGCCGTCGCTGTCATTCTGACGGGCATGGGGCAGGATGGATTGCGCGGTACTGGGATTCTCAAGGCGCAGGGAGCCAGCGTTATTGCGCAGGATGAAGCGACCAGTGTCGTTTGGGGTATGCCCGGCGCCGTGGTGAATGCTGGACTTGTAGACCGTGTATTGCCACTCGATGAAGTGGTGCCTGCGATTGTTTCCATTGCGGGCAGGAAGTAGGAGGAATCTAGATGGCGACTCAAGTACTCCCTCAGGGCATCTACCCGGAGAATTATCGATTCCTTCAGCAGCAGGTCTATTCCCAGGTGGGAATCGTTCTTGAGAATGACAAGCACTACCTGTTCGAGAGCCGCCTTGCGCCCATCGTCAAACGGCTTGGTCTAGGCTCCATCAACGACTTGTGTGCGTTCCTTCACACGGAGAAAGGTGCGGTGATTGCCAAGGATGTTAGCGAGGCAATGACCACCAACGAAACCTACTTCTTTCGCGACCCAGCTCAATATGAAGCCATTCGGACTGTCCTATTGCCGAAGCTGCTGGAAGAGCGGCGGAATATACGCACACTTCGCTTCTGGTCCGCAGCGTCTTCCACCGGGCAGGAGGCTTACAGCCTGGCCATGATGCTCCTGGAAGAGAAACTGGCTAGCTGGAATATTCAGATCCTTGGCACTGATTACTCAGAGGCGGTTGTCAAGCGTGCCCAGTCCGCATCCTTCCAGCAGATTGAAGTCAATCGCGGCCTGCCGACCTCTCTGCTCGTGAAGTATTTCACCCGCTCCGGCATGGACTGGAAGTTGAGTGAGACGGTGCGGCGGATGGCAAGCTTCCGGACCATCGACCTGCGCAAGAGCATGAGCACCCTGGGCCCTTTCGATTTAGCCTTTTGCAGAAATGTCATGATTTATTTCGACGACAAGACAAAGCGAGAAATCATGAGGCAACTTCATGGCACGTTGTTCAGGGGCGGCTGGCTGCTCCTGGGTGGAGCAGAGACAATCTTTGGACTTGATGACTTGTTTGAACGAAAGAACGTTGGAAATGCAACCGTCTACATTGCGCGTTGAAAGGAAACTTATGCAGGTTGAAGTGTGTCGAGATGTGTTAGCACAGATTGTAGAGTCCGTATTCCTTACCATGATGGAGCTTGAAGTCTCCCCCTGCGACACGCCATGGAACTTTATTGGGGACAGAATGACCTCCATCGTGTACCTGACGGGCGACTGGAACGGCGCCGTAATGATCGAGTGCGACCCGCATCAGGCGTGCCTGTTTGCCGGACGGATTCTTTGCATGGATCCACCTGAAACAGTGGATGACGATGTGCGCGACGTGCTGGGCGAACTTGCCAACATGGTCGGCGGAAACATGAAGAGCGGAATGTCGACAGGGGTACGCCTCTCCATGCCATCCGTTATGAAAGGCAAGGATTATGACGTCAGGGTTTGCGGGTCCGAAGTTCAGGAAAGAATTGCCTTTCAATGCGATGATGGCAACTTCTGGGTCACCGTCCTCGCGAACAAGGAGTGAAAAATGCCGGAGGGCGGGCTCGCGTAAGGACGAACTACGCCTTCGGGTAATCCGTAAATTGTGGATTTGAACTGATTGGCGATACATGCCATAGGCGATGCCGATAAGATTTACAGTCAAATGGAAAAGGAACATCACGCAGGTCAATGGCATCTTAGAAATATCTATCTCTGCAACCGCATGGGCCAGAACATGGGCCAGATCCAAACCTGCGAAGCAGCGTCTTCGGCTGGCACTCTGCGAACGCCAGCCGCATCTTCAGTCGCTCTATGGCGTCCGCACAGCCATCCCCGTCTCCTTTCTCTTTCCGTTCCCGGCTTGCCAAAGCCTGCAGTACGCAGAAAAGTAGCAGGGCGCATGAAAGTGCCCCGCTTCCTACATCGCTGAAAGCGGGGAGTTGTGAGGCATGCGGACCTTCTCAGCTTTTCTCAGGCACAAACTGATTGCCATAACGTGTTCCTAAAAGCTGACAGCAGTGGCGCGGCCGGCCTGAACAAGGAACTTCTTCTTCCACTCCGGGCCAGAGTGTTTTTCCGCCAGCGCGACGGCGACGTGCATTGGCTTGATGATGTCTCTCATGCGGCCAAGACCTTGCAGGCAGGATGGGCAATTGGTGAGCACTGTGCGCTTCTCTCCGTTCAGGACTTCGGCAAAGGCCGCGCGCTTGCGATCCAGCATGGAATCTGTAATGTCAGGACGCGAGAGGGAAAGTGTTCCGGCCTCGGAGCAGCAATTCGGCACCGGGGTGATGACGCCAAAGCCACCGAGTTTTTTGAGGACGCCGGTTGCCTTGCTGTCGAGCGAATCATGACAGGGCGCATGATACAGGCAACTGTCAGCGCCTTCCACTTTCAGGCCGCGCTCCAGCATGTAGGCCGAAACATCGACAATCCGGTTGAACAGATTCTGGATTTCCATTCCGGCAAGGCCTTCCCGGCAAGTTCCGCAAGTGACAACACATGCATCGAAATCGAGATCGGCGAACATGCCGCGAATCTGGGCGAGGAGAATCGAATCGCGCAGAACAGTGCGCGAGAACTGGGCTGTCTTGGCATTGACATGGGCAGGGAAGCCGCAGCAGAGAAAAGGCGGCGGCAGAACCACGCGCGTATTCAGCTCCAGCAGCATGTGAATCGCAGCCATGGAGACGCCGGAGAAAAGACGCTCGGAACCGCAGCCCGGAAAGTAGAAGACGGTTTTCTGCTGCTGGGGCGCGCCGGCCGCTTCTGGAGCGGGTTCGAAGACCAGCGCCTGATCCGGTTCGCAGTGCGGCAGCAGGTCGCGCAAGGTCTGGCCCGGATAGGGAGGAAGCGAGGAACGCAGCATTGCGAGCGGATAGAACCGCGAGCTTCCGCCGGAAGATTGCAGTGGAGCAACCATCCTGCTGGCCAGGCTCTGGCCCAGGCCGCCAAGCTGAATGACGGAGGCGCGGAAGAGCTTGTTGAATGCCGGGCTGTGGCTGTCGAGATAGCGCAGGGTGAGCCTGGTTGCGATGGGTGTGTGCTTGTAACCCCAGCCGGACAGAATCTCGCGCTCCAAAACCGAGACCGCGCCGGTGTCGATATCGACGGGACAAACAGGCAGGCACTTGTGGCAAATGGTGCAATGGTCGGCGACCTCTTCCAGCCACGGCAGCAGCTCGAATCTGGCGGAGAGCTTGCGCTGTGCGTCGTAGAGCAGCGCCTCGATCAGGGAGCCAATAGCCAGATTCTTGTTGCGCGGGTGAAAGAACATGCCACGTCCGGGATAGTAGACGCAGCAGTTCGGCTTGCATTTTCCGCAGCGGACACAGTGCGCAATCATGTGCGAAAGCTCTTCCAACTGGCCGTGCTGCAAAATGCGCGCTTCGAGTTCAAGCAGGTTGAACGAGGGAGTGAAGATGTAGCCCAGCGCCTCGTAATCTTCCAGCTTGCCGGGATTCATGAGGCCGCCGGGGTCCACCTTGTGGCGATAGGCGGCAAGCTCCGCGACGCGCTCCGATTCCAGATACTTGAACTTGGTGATGCCGATGCCGTGCTCGCCGGAAACCACGCCGCCGAGCGCGATTACCCTGGCCATGACCTCGTCGATTCTCTTGTAGGCGCGGTCGAGCATCGGCCGGTCATTGGAGAGCACAGGCACGTTGACGTGCACGTTGCCATCTCCGGCGTGCATGTGTGTGGCCAGCACGATGCGGCGCTTGCGAAGTTCCTGGTGGGCGCTGTCGAGCGTGTCCAGCACCGTTGGGTAGCCGCGCATCAACCGGTTCAGACCGTGGCGGAATTCCTGGAAAACGGCGAGCGAACGCAGGGTCTTCGCGTCGAGGCTTTCGATCTGCTCGCGGAAGGCGGCGCAGAGTTCGAGCCCGGCGGAAGTCTTGGTGGCAAATAGCTCGGCGTCCTCGCTGGCGGCTGGAGCAGTCAGGATTTCTTCCGCGCGCCGTGCAAAACAAAGCTGGGAGTAACGTTCTTCTTCCGTATTGACGCCATCGACAAAATGGGCGAATTCGGCCAATGCTTCCAGCGGAAGAACGATGTCCTCGTTCATCTTGAAGGCGTTGGTGCGGCGGGCAATAGCGCCCATCTTCTTGCGGTCCGCCCAGAAGCGCTCGGCTTCGGCGGCATCGCGAGCGACAAAAAGCATCGTGTTGGGATGCCGCGCCAGCAGCGCGCGAACGCGTTCCACGCCGCGGCCGGCCTGCTCCGCGGTGTTGCCGGCGACATCAATGAGAAGGACGGCGCGAGGCGTCTGGGCGCGGGCCGCTTTCACCTTGTAGCCGATGGCGCGGATGTACTCGTCATCGAAATGCTCAAGCGCCAGCAGCGCTTCCTGATTGTCGGCGGGCAAGGGGAAGGCGTGGGCCAGTTCAAGGATGACGCGGCTGGCATCCTCGAAATCCGGTCCGAAAAACTCCAGGCACAGAGTCTGCTTTGCCTTGTACTCGGGATAGAGCACAAACCTGGCGGAGGTGATGACGCCGTCCGTGCCCTCCTTCTGCATTCCCGGCAGGCCGCCCAGCGCCTTGTTCGTGATGTCCTTCCAGAGTCCCTTTTTGCGAATCTCGGTGCCGCGCAGCTCAATCTGCTTCACCGGCGAGTTCTGTTCGTCCAGAACGTCAAAAGTAACAACGTCCTGCGGCATGATCTTGCGCAACTGGTGATTTGTGCGCCGCACGGTCCAGCGTTGGCCGCTGGGCATACTCATTTGCCATTCAAGCAGATTGTCGATACACGTGCCCCAGCGCACGGCGAGCTTGCCGCCGGCGTTTTCGGCAATGTTGCCGCCCAGGGTACAGGCCCAGGAACTGGTGGGGTCAGTGGCAAAGACCAGGCCATGTCCGGCGGCGTATTCCATGGCCGTTTCCGTAACGACGCCGGTTTCTACATCCATCACCGGAGCAGTGATTGCACGCCCATCCGCGAGCTGAAAATTATGCTGGCTGATGCCGCGAATGTGATTGAGCTTTTCGGTATTCACCACCACGCAGCCGGAGCGCAGCGGCACCGCTCCGCCGCTCAGACCTGTGCCGGCTCCACGCGGGATGGCCTTGAGGCCAAGATGCGCAATGGCCGCCAGAAGCGGCGCGACGTGCGCTTCCACGTCCGGCGTCACCACAGCGAGCGGAAGATACAAGCGCCAATCCGTTGCGTCGGTGGCATGAGAGACCAGCGAAAAAGGATCGAAGAGAACGTTGCTGCCGCCGATGATGGCGCCGAGTTCGCGCTTGATGCGGTTGCGCAAATCAGGCGCGCCCTCCACGTTGCCGCGGAACTCCGCAATCAACTGACGGCATTGGGCAAGCATGCCGAGCACTTGCTGATTGCCGTTTGCGCCAGTGCTGATCGCTTCCATGTCCCGGGCAATATCTTTAAAAAAACGCCGGCGCCTGGGCGCGGAATCGACCAGTTCCTGGAAGAGATAGGGATTGCGGCGATGAATCAGCACATCGCCAAAGATGCGCATGAGATGACGGGAGGAGCGGCCCGTAACGCGGGCGCCGCGAAGTTCGTCCAGAACGCGCACAGCCTCGCGGCCAAGCAGAAAGGCAATGGCCTGGCGGTCGTCGGCCGAAGTGTAATTGAAAGGGATTTCGCGCGAACTGGCAGCCGCCAATTCACCTTCGTCAGAAAGGCGCAACATGACTCAGTATACCAACTTCCGGAATGCCAGTTTCATTGAGGATTTGAGCGGAACGGCTGAACAGCATCAGGGATCGGCAACCTGGGCGGCCTGGAGCGGCACACTCAGGGAGCGGTATGTTGATTGGGAACAATACGCTGTCTGCGTGGTTGCCCCCAATGACTGCATCGGTGTCAGCCGATATGAATCGAGCAGGGATGATTGCCAGCCTGCATCGGAAAAGTATCGGTCAGGACACGCACGAAGAGGCCGTGATGGCGAAGATTCATTTGCGGACCTTGACCGAGGCGCACAGGCCGAAGGCGCTCCGGATCGATATGCGATACTCTCATCTGCCGCAATCGCACAAAAGTCTTTTCCAATCCAAAGATGAGCCTGAAGGAAGCGAAGGGTAGGCGAAGCGGGTTTTGTCCTTTCGGGATTTGAATTCGATTCATGCTAGCAGTCGGGGCGGAGGGAATGTGGGAATCGGCACTATCGATTTCCGAGGTCTGTGGTAAAGCCGTAGGGGGCCTTTTCCCCGTAGGCTTTTCCATAGACCGTTATTTCCTCGGCCCTCTTTCGATCTTGTAGCCTTACGCGGTCAGCCGCATCCGCTCAAAGAGTTTCGCTTTGGCCTGTTGCATCCGTCGCGCCGCATCGCTATCACTGATGGCTGCGGCGACCCTCTTCAGAGCGTTCATGGTCAAGCCTTCGCGCAGGTACTGGGCTGGCTTGTCCAACAACGACAGGGTCTCCAGCGGTGTCTGATAGCGCGTGTAACTCACCCGCTTGCGGCCCTTGCTGTCGATCTTCACGTCTGCCTGGGCACAGGGGCGATGGTAGTTCAGGTACGGATTCATGTGTTCTCGATAGAAGCTGTTGATCTGGTCGGCGTGCCGGGCGTCGATGTAGCCGTAGCCGATATGTTTGCGGATGATGGCGCCGTTCTTGGTCTCCACCAGGCCGTTGTCGCCGCTCTGCCGGGGCCGGCTTTTGGTCTGTTCGATGCGCAGTTTTTCCAGTAGCCGCGCCACCATGCGGTTGATGAACTCGGTGCCGTTGTCGGTGTGAAAGCCCAGGATGCGGAACGGAAACTGGCGCATCATTTGCTCCAGCAGTGGCTCCAGATAGGCCTCCGAGATGCGCGGCGTCGCCCCGGCCACTTCCCACTGCGTAACTTCATCGACGGCGTTGATGTGATAAACGCCCTTCTCGCCGCCCTCCGGCTGGTCGCCCTGATGCACCGTATCCAGGCGCAAAAAGCCCGGCTGGCCCTGTGGTTGCGGCTTGCGCCGTTCGCCGATCGACACGGCTGTGGGCCGCGTCTTGGTGTAGTTCAAAAGCCGCTCGCGGTAGCGCTGGTGGTGGCGCAGGTTGTAGAGATGAGCGACGGAAATGGTGGCCAGCCGCGCGTACTCCGGCTGCTTGTAAATTAGGTGCGCACGCTCCAGAATGCGCCGCGTGGCTGGGCCGCTCAACGTCTCATGCGCCTCATCCACCGAGGCAAGCAGTTCGATGTCGGCCCGCGTGTAGAGCTGCGCGAAACGCCGTCGCCGATAGACTGTCACCTGAACTCGCCCGCTGGCCGTGTAGCGAGCAATCAACCGCGTGACCTGCGCCCGGCTCAGCCCAGTCATCTTCTCGATGTAACGCCGCACCAAGCCCCGCGACGTCCTGCCCAGCAGGGCGTACTGCTGCCCCACCAGCACCTGCTCCACCCAGTCGTAGAGTTGCTGGCGGTCCTGGGCCTCGAACCGGATCTCCTCGCTGGCCGCCACAAACCGGCCCATCGCTTCCAAACTCAACTCTTCTGCTCGAACCATGCGGATGTTCACTAACCAGCATGACCGCCCCTTCAGGCTCATCTTGTGTTGGAATCAATGGCCGCCTTCAGGCTCACCTTGTGTTGGAAGAGAGTACTTTTTGACGAGTCCCGCGCTCTCTGCTACCTTGGTAATGGACAATTTATTGCACGACGTTCCCGAGTAGCTCAATGGCAGAGCATTCGGCTGTTAACCGAAGGGTTGTAGGTTCGAGTCCTACATCAGGAGCCAATAAATCAATAACATACAGAAAATTTCCTGGATTCTAACCCCACAGAACCCCACAATAGTTCAAACCGCCGCCGACTGCTGCGCAGCCGGAGACTGTTCTTGCGGCATCACCATCTGCACAACCATTGAGTTGGCCCGTTGCGTGGCCCTTCGGCTGGCGTTGCCGTGACGCCCCACACCACTCGTAAGCAGGGTCCGACGGAGCAGAGAAGGCTAGTTTTATGTCGCGATCGAAATCAAGAGACTGCTGCTGGAGCGAAGTGGTTGGCGCTGCCTTCGATTCAATTCTGCAGTCCTTCCTGCAATACGTAGCGGATAATATCGAAGTTATTGGACAGATTCATCTTGTCGAGGATGCGTTCGCGATAGGTGCTGACGGTTTTCACGCTCAGCCCCAATGCGTGCGCAATTTCGGAGACGGCGTTGCCCGCGCCGATCATGCGCAGGATTTCAAACTCGCGATTGGAGAGCGACTCGTGCAGCGGGAGGTCGTCCTTGAAGCCGACGCCTTGCGCCACCTGGGCCGCGATGTGCTGGGATAGATAATTGGTTCCGCTGGCGGCGCCCCGGATGGCCTTCAAAATCTCCGACGACGGCGCGCTCTTACTCAGATAGCCGGCAGCGCCCATACGCAGCGCGCGCACAGCGTATTGCTCCTCGGGGTGCATACTGAGCAGCACCACTGCCAGATCTGGCCGCCGCTTGTGAATTTCGGCCAACGCGTCCAGCCCACTCATGCCAGGCAGGGTAATATCCAGCAGAACCACGTCCATCGCGGCGTCCTGATCCAGCAGCGCCAGAGCTTCCTCGGCGCAGGTGGTTTGCGAGCAGAAAATATCTCCGGCTGCTTCCAGAATGGAGCGCAGCCCATCGCGCACTACTGCGTGGTCGTCGACCAGCAAAACCTGCAAAGGTGTCGTGCCGTTCATAGTGCTCCCTTCGGTAACGGAAGTGTAAGTTCGATCATGCAGCCCGCATGGGGGGAGGATGTGACGCTGGCGGTTCCTTCCACCATTTGCAGCCGGCGATGCAAATTCGTCAGCCCATGACCGCCGCGGATCTGTCCGGGGACAAAGCCGACGCCGTCGTCGTCAATCCGAATGGTCAGAAAACTTCCGCGCAGCGCAAAGCGCACCTGCGCATTGGCTGCGTGGGAATGGCGCGCGATGTTGGTCAGCGCCTCCTGCATGGCGCGCAGAATGCCGAAGACGACGCGGCTGTTGAATTGCAGGCTGACGGCCTCGTCATCGATCTGTGTGCTGAGCGCGATGCCGGCCGAATCGAGCACGCGCTCGGCCCGCAGCAGCAGCGCCAGAGCCGCGGGGCCGAATGCGCCCGGCGGGGCGCTGAGCACGGTCAGTCCGGTGCGCAGCGAATCCATCGCGTCGCTCAGCGCGATGCTGACTTCACGAAAGCGCGCGCGCAGCTCCGGCTCCGGCATTGTTTCGGATACATTGCTCAGCAGCGAGGCGCCGAAGAGCTGGCTCCCCAGCCCATCATGCATCTCCCGCATCAGTTCATCGCGCTGCTCGCGCATGGACGCCTGCGCTTTTGCATGGGCGAGCTGAATGCGCTGCATCTCGAAGAGCGGCTCGCCGGAACGCGCCAAGGCGCGGGCGATGCGCAGATCGTGGCGGCTCCAGCCGCGAGCCCCCTGCGGAAACAGGACCAGCGCTGCGATCGCACTGTCGATCCGTATGGGAATCCATGCGGCAGGCTCCATTTTGCGCGGACATTTTTCGCCCAGTTCGTAGCCCAACTTGCCGTCGAGCGACAATTCCAGGCGAGCGAGGAGCGCATCGTGTTTCTGGCCGGCAAGCACCCACGCGATCTTGCCCGGATGCAGCGTCCATTGCAGGGTCTGTTCCAGAGCCTGAGCGGGGTCGCACGTCGCCTGCTCGCGCTCCAGCAGCTTCACTAGCGACTCGGCCAGCGAAGGGCGCACTCTGCCGGTCAGCTTTCTCAGCCCATGCAGGGACCACGACCGCAGCGGCGCATAGAGAAAGATTGCCACGCTCAGGCTGAGAGCCAGCAGCAGCGGCTTTGCTCTGCTTTCCGGTGCATAGTGGCGGCTCATCCAGTTCCACAACAGGAGTTCGCAGAGCGCTAAACCGCCAATGGCGATGGAATGTACGACCACCCAGTCGAGAATCCGATCCACATCCATCAGGCGATAGCGCAGGATGGCGAAATAGACACAAATCGGCACCGCTACGGCGGAAAGCAGTGTAAACCGCTCCGGGACCGGAGCCGCGTGCATCGCTTCTGGAATCGCCGATAGCAGTATCCAGGGCAGAAAACCCATCACGGCGCCGAGCGTCACCCACTGCAACTGCGCCTTCACCAGCGGATTGGTGGTCCGCCATAGGCGCACAACGAAGATCAGGAAAAAGATCAGCAGCGAGATGGCGCTCGCGACATAGATCGTCGGCGCCGGACTCGGGAAAACCCGCAGCAGATGCAGCCCGAGCACGACGGCGTAAGCGCACCAGGGGACGAAGCGGACCCACGGATAACGCTTGAGCCAGGAAACGGGGCTGGGGAAGACAAGTCCCAGGTGCGGGGTCAGGATCGTCGATTCGGTGGCCAGGAAGTTGAGAAACGTGAGCAACGTCAACGCCGGGGCCGCGATGCACAGATCGCGATTGATATAGAACGCCATGGTATCGAGCGGGATAAAGACGCCGGTGCTCGTAATCAGGTTCACAATGCTGGTTTCATTCTGCTTTTTGATCCAGATCAAAAGCGAGAGTACCGCGAAGGTCCAGCCCACCAGACGCAATGCCCAACTGCGGCGCACAGCCTGCTTCCATCCCAAGGGCCGCACCGGGCAGGTGATGATGCGCGGCCCGGATCTGTTTTCGACGGTGATCGAGAGGCTTCCGCTGCTTGCGGCCGATTCTAGAAAGCTCTGCCACTTCCATATCCGGTCGTAGCCGCTCCAGCTTGCGGAGTTGTCGGGGTCGATCAGCAGCGCCTCCGCATCGACGGGGCGGCCGGCGATGGCGAGCACACGATCACCCACGCGGACACCGGTTCGCAGCAGCGCACTGTTCGGGTCCAGCGCTGCAACCACCACCGTGGAGCCGTCGCTGCTGATCTGGGCCCCGATAGCAGGCGAGTTGGCCAGCGTCCAGTTGCCATAAAAGTCCAGCGCAAGGCACAAGGTCAGAACGCACCACGCGAAGGTCCAGGTAGCGGCATAGCGGGCGGGGCTTGGCCATCGAAGCTGCATCATTATCCGCTTGAAGGCTACACCAGGATCAGCCACTTTCATGTCAGTGTTTGTCCTACACAAGATTTCCAGTTTTCCTGACATAAGATTACCTGTTTTCCCGACATACTTTTTCCGCGGCAGTTGTTATTGTGGCAATCGTGTGCCGTGATTGACCTTCGGCCACCAGTCGATGGCCGGCTGCGGCGCGGTAGGAATGCGCATTTGCGGGCCTAACCGGACAAACAGGGACCAATTTTACCCATTTCCAGATATGTGTTGCTGAACGTTAATAGAACGAGGGAAGACCCGATGCGCAACTCAAAGATGCTTGCCGCCGTGACCGCCGAAACCGCAATGCCGCAACCCAGCCGAACCACAAACGAGTCCGCATCGGGAAAAAACTTCCGGTGGCTGCTGAAGGCGTTGTTCTGCTGCCTGTCCGTCTATCTGCTGATGGTCTGCGCGCCCGTCGCGGCGGCGCAGACCGGCCTGGGCACGGTGGCCGTGGGCAGCAACAGCTCGAAGTCGGTGAGCGTGAGCTATACGGGCACGTCTGCTTCCGTCGCGGCGGTCACGCAGGGCGCGGCATCGAAGGATTTCACGGTCGGCAGCGCGAGCTGCTCGGCCAGCCCCTGTAGCGTGACGGTGACCTTCGCGCCCAAGTACTCCGGCGAGCGCTTTGGCGCGCTGGTGGTTTACGACAGCGGAGGGAACGCGCTGGGCACGACCTACCTGACCGGCTACGGCCAGGGGCCACAGCTTACGTTCACGTCGAATCCCGCCGCACTGGGCAAAGACGGCGTTGGCACAACCCTCCAGGGGGTGGCCGTGGATGGCGCTGGAATTGTGTATATCACCGATTCCAGTACGGGAGCCCTTTATAAATTGGTGCCCACGCAATCCGATATCGAACATGTCTACTGGTCTCAATCGACCATCGTTAACGGATGCGGCTCGACGGCGACCACGGATTGCTTCGCCTCGCCGCAGGGCGTGGCCGTGGACGGAGCCGGCAACCTGTATGTGGCCGATGCGGGCAACAGCGGATCGGTTTCGCCGGGCGTTTATAAAATGTCGCTGCTGGACAACGGTACGTTCGCCGCTCCGGTTGCGCTACCCGCTCCCAGCGGTGGTTGGCAGCAGCCCGGCGGCATCGCGGTCGATGGCGCGGGCAACGTCTATGTCGCCAATAATGGCACGGGTCAAATCTATCAGTTGAACCCCTCAGGCAGCAGCTACTCTTCCCCATCTGACATCATCGGCGGCACAGCCGTAGGCATTGCGGCGGATTCGGCCGGCAACGTGTACGTAGCGCGCAATGACCAGGTGTATAAGTACACCGCCTCCGAGAGTTACGGCACTGGACGCCCTGTCTACTGGAGCAGTACCGACAACACTGTGGCCGGTGTGGCCGTGGACGGCAATGGAAACGTTTTTATCTCTGACAGCGTAAATAGAATCAAGGAGGCGACGCCAGTCAGCGGCGGCGTGAACGCCACCTCTTACAATGCGGCAACCCCGCTCAACGGAGACGTATTCTCTTCGGCCGCGCTCACGTTGGATGGGGCGGGCAACATCTACGCGGTCAACGCAGCGGGTCAAGGGGGTGCGGGCACACTGTTCTTTTATGAACAATCGAAGTCCTGGGGCGGATACTCCGATCAGTACGCATGGGGAACGGTCAACTCGACCGAAAACCAGATCACCAACGACGGCAATCAGCCGCTGACCTTGAGCGGAGTTGATACCTCCGTCGCTCCCGATTTTCAGTTTGTGCAGACCGGCACAGCCTTTACCAACCTCTGCACCACGAGCACGCCGCTGGCGGCGGGCGCAAGCTGCAATCTGGAGATCGATTTTGACCCGCTCTTTTCTTCGCTGACTGCGAATCCGACGTACCTGTGGGAGAACGTGACGCTGACCACCAACGCCACGCCGGACACCGCGACGCTTGCGATGCAGGGAATCGAAATGCCGGTCAGCGCTTTTCTGATGCTGACGTCCTCGCCCAATTCGGCGCAGACAGGCGTGCCGATCACCTTGACGGCGACCATCATCAACGCGAACAGCCAGCAAGAGCCGGCTGGCACGGTGAGTTTTTACATCAACGGCACAGCCGACTCCGGCTGCGGCGCGGTGACTCCGAGCAACGGCAGGGCGACCTGCGTCACCACCTTCGCCAGTGCTGGGCCTCAATCCGTCCAAGCGTATTACAGCGGCGATGCGTACTACAACTATAACTACTCGAACATCTACGCGCTCTCGGTCGTCGTTCCGCCGGCTGCGACCGCGCCCGGCGTGACCACCTTCGGCACCACCGCCGCGCCGATCGCCGTGGGCGCCAGCACGTCAGGCTCCGTGACCTTCACCTTTGGCTCGGCGGTCACACTGCATCAGATTCAGGCGCTCACCCAGGGCGCAACCGGCCAGGAGTTCACCGTCGCCAGCGGAGGAAGCTGCGCGGCCGGCTCATCCTATGGTCCCAGCGGAACCACAACCTGCACGGTGAATGTCACCTTCACGCCCGCGCATCCGGGTACCCGCAATGGCGCGGTGACGCTGAGCGATGCGTCCAACAACGTGGTGGCGACGGCCTACCTGCAAGGATTTAGTACCGGCGCGCAAGTCGCTATTGCTCCTGCTTCATCCCTCTATACAAGCACGGCCACGGCCAGCGGCATCTATTCATGGGGGGCAGTGGCTGTCGATGGCGCGGGCAATCTCTTTGCCGCCGAGAATGAAATCAACAACAACGGAGGAAGTGTTATCTCCGAGATGAAGCCTTCGGTGACCGGCGGTACGCTCAGTTACTCCCAGACCAAGGTGTATTCCACCGGCTCGGATGGAACGGGCACCAACTCCTCCTTTGACGGTGTCGCCGTGGATGGGGAAGGCAACCTCTACTTCATTGTCAATAATCAACTCTATCTGTTGCCCCGGCTGGCGGATGGGACGTATCCGGCGTACACGGCGGCTGTTCACCTTGGCAGCGAATGCGGCAACGGCATCACCGCCAACTGCTGGGTTGACCCCATCGGCGTGGCCGTGGACGGCGCGGGCAGCATCTATGTCGCCGACAACGACAATAATGGTTCGGCGGCGGCCATCTACAAGCTGACCTTGACCGGCGGGGTCTACTCCGCGCCGGTGGCGCTTCCCGTACCCAGCGGCGGATACTCCGAACTGAATGGCGTTGCGGTCGACGGGGCGGGCAACGTCTACGCTCTCAATGAGTCTCCAGCCGCGATCTACGAGTCAAAATGGTCGGGAACCGCCTATTCCACGCCGGCCGCGATCACTGTCGATGGCAGTACCAGCTTTTTAAACAACCCCGAGAGCATTGCCGCCGACGGCCTGGGCAACGTCTATGTCGCCGATTACGGCTGGGGAGTCATCCAACTGAGCCCGAACGGCTCCGGCTACAGCCAAGTCACTCTTGCCAATCCCAGTGCAAGCAGCCAGGTTGCCGTGGATGCGTCGGGGAGCGTCTACCTCACCAGCTTTTCCTCTTTGACCGTCTACAGCGCCACCACTCCGGCCGCGCTGAGCTTTGGCAGTCTGCCGGTCGACGGCGCACCCGGCTCGCAATCTGTTAAAGTCGTCAGCACCGGCAACGCAGCTCTGGATCTTACATCGCTCAGTTTTCCGGCGGATTTCCCGTCCTTCGCGAGTGATACGACTTGCTCCGCGAGCAGCGTACTGACGCAAGGCCAATCCTGCTCGCTGTACATCGAGTTTGCGCCGACCGTGGCCTCGCTCAGTGCAACTCAGCCTTTGGCCGAGGATGTGACGATCACCAGCAATGCAACCCCTGCGACTGTGACGATTCCAATCTCCGGCACCGCGGTCAAGCCGACCCCGCAAGTGACGCTGGTAGACTCTGCCAACCCGATTGTGACCGGAACTTCGGCCACGCTGACGGCTACCATGTCCACCCCGGAAGGCTCGTCGGGATTGGCCATGCCGACCGGCACGGTCAGCTTCAGCGCTGGCAGCACCACCCTTTGCTCCGCTGTGGCATTGCAGAGCGGCGTGGCCACCTGCGCCACTACGCCCAGCACCGCCGGAACCTTCACGGTCCAGGCCGCCTACTCCGGCGACTCTCTCTATCTCACCAACACCGCGTCCGTCACAGTGAGCGTGGTGAACCCGCCGGATGCGATACCGTCCAGCCCCGTTACCAGCGCTGGCGCTGAGACCGTGGGCAGCTCCGGCACGGCCGTCGTGACCATCAACTTCTCATCCACGCTGACTGCGCCTGTCACAATGGCTGCGATCAACGTGCTCACCCAGGGTGCGCCGAATCTGGACTTCACCCTGGCTGCAACCCAGGCCGCCACAGGCGCCTGCGCGACTGGGAAGTCGTATGCCGCCAGCGCCAGTTGCACGGTGACTGTTACCTTCAAGCCCAAGTTCAGCGGGCCGCGTTTTGGCGCGGTGGTTTTGATGGACAACAGTTCGCCGGCCAATGTGGTGGCAACAGCCTATCTGACTGGAACTGGCAACGGCCCGCAGGGTGTTTTCCTGCCGGGAACGCTTTCGGCGCCGCTCACCGACTCAAGTAACTTATGGGACCCGGAGGGTGTGGCCGTCGATGGCGCTGGAAATCTCTACATTGCGGATGAGAGCAATGATGCCGTTTATGAGATGACTCTGTCAGGCGGCGTGTACTCCGCACCGGCTGTGATTGCGGGCAGTAACCTCTACTTCGGCAGTCCCGAGTCTGTGGCCGTGGATGGCGCCGGCAACCTCTATGTCGCCGACAGCGGCGACGGATCTGGCGTCTATCTCTTCACCCTGCAGCCGGATGGCAGCTATACCCAGACGACTCTTGGCACTGGGTGGCAGTATCCCAGCGGCGTGGCCGTGGACGGCAGCGGAGATGTGTACGTTGCCGACAACGGCAGCCAGAGCGTGGTTGAGCTGACGCCGTCGAATGGCGCCTATACGCAGACCACCGTGGCCAGTTCACTCTCCAATCCCTGGGGCGTAGCGGTCGACACCAGTGGGAATGTCTATGTCGCCAACAATGGTAACGATGGAAGAAATGCCACGGTTCTCAAGCTGACGCTCGCCGGAACAAGCTACACGCAAAGCATGCTGGGCAGCGGCTGGAGCGATCCGAAGGGCATCGCCGTGGACGGCAACGGAAACGTCTACGTGGCCGACGACGGCGAGGAAATCGTCGCCAAACTGACCTTGCAAACCGACGGCAGCTATACGCAGACCACGCTGAAGACTGGGGACTTGGATGAGCAGGAGGGCGTGGCCCTGGACGGCGCAGGCAACCTCTATGTCGTCGACTCCGACTACACCGATGTCTACAAGATCGATCTGGCCGATCCGCCGTTGCTCGCCTTCAACGACACCGCCCTCGGCTGGACCAGCAGCGACAGCCCGCAAACCATCACCTACGCGAACATCGGCAATCAGCCGCTGACGCTCTCGGCGCTCAGTTACGCGACGGACTTCCCAGAGGCATCGCCCTCCCCCAGCGGCGCTTGCACCGGGAGCACGGCGCTGGCCGCCAACGCCGGCTGCAAGCTGTCCATTGACTTTACGCCCATCACGGCGCAGAGCAGCTATCCGCAGACACTGAGCGAGTACGCATCGCTGACCAGCGACGCAATCAACGTGACCGGCGCGCAGCAGATTTCTCTCGCCGGATCGGTAATGCAGCCGGCAGTGCGACTGGCGCTGACCAGCTCGCTCAATCCCACCTGGGTCGGCGGCGCGGCGCCCACCTTTAGCGTCACCATCACCATACCCTCCTCCACCATGCCGGCTCCGGGCGGAACCGTCAGCTTCTTCGACCCTGGACCAAAAGATAACAACACCACTCCGATATGCGATTCGATCGCGTTCACCGCAGTCTCCGGATCGACCACCACGTGGACGGCAAGCTGCACGCCCTCAAGCGACTATCAAACCAACTATTTCCAGTCTGGAGTCAATCCGATCTTTGTGGACTACTCCGGCGACACGTATTACACAGGTGGCAGGTCCAACACCGTGAATGAGTACGTGGCCGTCACCGCGCCGCCGACCGGAAATTTCAACGACACCAGCATCGGCTCAGCCAACGTCGGCAGCAGCGTGACCTGCCTCCCGTTGACCATCGCCTTCAACACCACCGAGACGCTGGGCGGCA